>ERZ859980.66-NODE-66-length-73300-cov-2.482081_pt1 | contig 73300 bp, 78 predicted proteins | sample MGYA00509984_ERZ859980 | MGnify/ENA primary metagenome ERZ859980 (study PRJEB30046, sample SAMN00715173) | human gut metagenome | study: EMG produced TPA metagenomics assembly of the A metagenome-wide association study of gut microbiota in type 2... | reverse complement strand
ATGCGGACGGCAACATGATCAAACAGGTACAGCCGGAGTGGCGGCGGAAGTGATTGGCACTCCCAGTCATTCCATCGGTGGAGCACTGTATCTGGCGAAGATTTATCTGGATACGGCGGATCTGTTTGCCTGGACAGCGGTGATCGTAGTACTCAGTGTATTTTTTGAAAAAATAATATTCTACGGGATTGAAGTCTTTTTCCGGTGGGAGCCTGCCTGTAAGGATCCCTCCATGCCACAGAAAATCGCTGGTAGAGAACAGCGCACCCTGTGTGTAAGGAATCTTGGAAAAAGTTTTCACAATCAATGGATCTTCCGACATGTGGATCACGAATTTCACAGCGGGGAACCGTATGTACTGGATAACCCTTCCGGCAGTGGCAAGACCACTTTTTTCCGGTGTCTGTGCGGACTGGAGCGGCCGGAGGAGGGAGAAGTGTCGGAAATGGATGCTTTTGCCATGCAATTCCAGGAGGATCGTTTGTGTGAAGACTGTAGTGCCGTGAAGAATCTGGAAATGATCCTGGGAGATGTTTCACAGGCGAGAACGGCATTGACGCAGTTGTTGCCGGAAGAAGCGTTGGATCAGCCCTGCCACGAACTATCGGGAGGCATGAAACGGAGAGTGTCTCTGGTACGGGCCATGGAGGCGGAAGCGCAGTGTGTTCTGCTGGATGAGCCTTTTACCGGACTGGATGAAGAAAACCGCAAAAAGGCCGAAGACTATATCCGGAGGAAGACGAGAGGCCGGATCGTGATGATAGCTACTCATATCAGAACCGGAGAAGAATTTTCGGAAATGACGCAGATGCAGATATAGAAACCACAGGAGGAAGACCGATATGGAAAAAGGTACGGAAAATACAAGAGTGACCCTGATCGGCATTATTGTGGAGGATCCGGAGGCGGCGATAAGGATCAACGGACTTTTACACGAATATGGGGAATATATCATCGGCAGAATGGGGATACCTTATCATGAAAAGCAGATGAACATCATCAGTGTGGTCATGGATGCCCCCCAGGAAAAAGTCAGTGCCCTGTCGGGGAAGCTGGGAATGATCCCCGGAGTCAGCACGAAGTGCCTGTATGCCCCGGATGCGCAAAAAGCCCCAAAATAAAAAGGTTGTCAATTCCTCCAACTTATGCTATAATTGCAAAATGACTGCGACTGGATACAGACCCGCAAGGGTATAAAGGAGGAAATGTTATAATGAGTTTACAGGTTGAAAAGTTAGAGAAAAACATGGCCAAGCTGACCATCGAAGTATCTGCTGAAGAACTGGAGAAGGCAATTGAAGGTGCTTACCAGAAGAATAAGAACAAGATCAGCATTCCCGGTTTCCGTAAGGGCAAAGCTCCCCGTAAGATGATCGAGCAGATGTACGGCAAGTCCGTATTCTATGAGGATGCAGCAAACGCACTGATTCCCGATGCTTACGATAAGGCTCTGGAAGAGTGTGAGGAGCAGATCGTATCTTCTCCGAAGATCGATGTGACCCAGTTAGAGGCCGGCAAGCCTTTCATTTTTACCGCAGAGGTTGCTCTGAAGCCTGAAGTTACTCTTGGCAAATACAAGGGTGTGAAGGTTGACAAGATCGACGTTAAGGTAAGCGATGAGGATATCGACGCTGAGATCAACAGAGAGCGTGAGAGCAATGCCAGAACCATCAGCGTGGAAGACCGTGCTGTTAAGGACGGCGATATGACCGTTATCGATTTCGAAGGTTTTGTAGACGGTGTTGCATTTGAGGGCGGCAAGGGTGAGAACTATCCCCTGACCATCGGTTCCGGTTCCTTCATTCCCGGTTTTGAAGAGGCACTGGTTGGTGCTGAACTGAACAAGGAGACCGAAGTAAACGTAACCTTCCCTGAGGATTATCATGCAACCGATCTGGCAGGCAAGCCTGCAGTATTCAAGTGCACCGTTAAGGAGATCAAGGAGAAGCAGCTTCCTGATCTGGATGACGAGTTCGCAAGCGAGGTATCCGATTTCGATACTATGGCTGAGTATAGAGAAGATGTACAGAAGAAGCTGACTTCCAAGAAGGAAGAGGAAGCTAAGATTGCCAAGGAAGAGGCAGCTCTGGATGCAGTGATCGCAGACGCTCAGATGGAGATCCCCGATGCTATGTTAGAGACCCAGCAGAGACAGCTGTTAGAGAACTTTGCACAGAGAATCCAGGCACAGGGAATCACTCTGGAGCAGTACATGCAGTTCACCGGTCTGACCGCTCAGACCATGATGGAGCAGCTGAAGCCCGAAGCACTGAAGAGAATCCAGTCCCGTCTGGTTCTGGAAGCTGTAGCAGCTGCTGAGAAGATGGAAGCTACCGAGGAAGACTTCGAAGCTGAAGTTAAGAGCATGGCAGAAGCTTACCAGATGGAAGCTGACAAGGTAAAAGAGCTTCTGGGTGAGCAGGGCGCTAAGCAGGTGAAGGAAGATATCTGCGTAAGAAAGGCAGCTGATTTCATCGTAGACAACGCTAAGGAAGCAAAGACTGCAGCCAAGAAGACCACCAAGAAGGAAAAGGCAGCAGAAGAGAAGCCTGAAGAAGCATAATTTATGCTTTAAGATACGATAGGAAGAGAAAGCGGATTCCCACGTCCGCAGGGAGGTGGGGATACGCTTTCTTTTAAATTTTTATTAAATCTTTGGAATCTCGTTGAAAAAGCCTGCTAAGTAGGATACGATAGTAATATTAATCAGAAGTAATGGAGGTTTTAGAATATGAGTTTAGTACCTTACGTCATTGAACAGACCAGCAAAGGTGAGCGGTCTTATGATATTTATTCCAGACTGTTGAAGGACAGAATCATTTTTCTGGGAGAGGAAGTCAATGAGACTTCTGCCAGCATCATTGTAGCACAGCTGCTGTTCCTGGAAGCAGAGGATCCGGATAAGGATATCCATTTGTATATCAACAGCCCGGGCGGAAGCGTTACTGCAGGTATGGCAATTTATGATACCATGAAATATATCAAGTGCGATGTGTCCACCGTATGTATTGGTATGGCAGCCAGCATGGGAGCTTTCCTTTTAGCAGGCGGTGCCAAGGGCAAGCGTTTTGCACTGCCCAATGCAGAAATTATGATTCATCAGCCACTGGGTGGAACACAGGGTCAGGCTACCGAGATTGAGATCGCAGCAAAGCATATTCTCCGTACCAAGGAGAAGTTGAACCGTATGCTGGCTGAGAACACCGGCAGGGATTATGAGACCATCTGCGCAGACACCGAGAGAGATAACTGGAAAAGCGCTGAGGAAGCTTGTGAGTATGGTCTGATCGATAAGGTGATCACCTTCCACGAGGCATAGTGTAAAAAATATGCTTGATAGCATATTTTTTACACAGCTATTTGTGCCGCATACGGCACAAAGTAGCTTTTATCGCAGAGCCAAATCTGAAATTTGGCTCGCGTTTCCTACGACGCAAAAGCGGCGTCTTCGGAAGGAGATAAAATAACAGGAGTATAATAATGGCAGGAAAAAATTCCGGAAATGACATCAGATGTTCATTTTGTAACAAGACCCAGAGTCAGGTCCGCAAGCTGATCGCGGGACCTGCCGGGGTATATATCTGTGATGAGTGCGTAGACATCTGCGCAGACATCCTGGAGGAAGAACTGGAAGATGAAGAAGTGGAAGAGACTGCGAGTCCCGACATTAACCTTCTGAAACCCAAGGAGATCAAGAACTTCCTGGATGAATACGTCATCGGACAGGAGGAGGCCAAAAAAGTCCTCTCCGTTGCGGTGTACAATCATTACAAAAGAGTAACGGCTCCCAAGGATCTGAATGATGTGGAGCTGCAAAAGAGTAATATTATCATGGTAGGCCCTACCGGTTCCGGTAAGACTTACCTGGCCCAGACACTGGCCAAGATCATCAATGTACCGTTTGCCATAGCGGATGCCACCACACTGACCGAAGCGGGTTATGTAGGTGAGGATGTGGAGAACATCCTGTTAAAGCTGATCCAGGCGGCAGATTATGATGTAGAGCGTGCACAGTACGGTATCGTATATATTGACGAGATCGATAAGATCACGAAAAAGAGCGAGAATGTATCCATTACCCGTGATGTATCCGGAGAAGGTGTACAGCAGGCTCTGTTAAAAATCATCGAGGGTACTGTGGCAAGCGTACCTCCCCAGGGAGGCAGAAAGCATCCTCATCAGGAGCTGATTCAGATCGATACCACCAACATTCTGTTTATCTGCGGAGGTGCTTTCGATGGACTGGAGAAGATCGTAGAGTCCAGACTGGATCGTAAGGCCATCGGTTTCAATACGGAGCTGGGCAGAAGAGAGGATAAGGATATCAGCGAACTGCTGCAGGAAGTAACTCCTCATGATCTGGTGAAGTTCGGTCTGATTCCCGAGTTCGTAGGACGTGTGCCTATCTGTGTCTCCTTAAGAGGACTGGACAGAGAAGCACTGATCCGTATTCTTCAAGAGCCGAAGAACGCTCTGGTAAAACAGTACCAGAAGCTGTTCCAGATGGATAACGTAGAATTGAGCTTTGAGCAGGATGCCATAGAGGCTATTGCTGACAAGGCACTGGAACGCAAGACCGGAGCCAGAGGCTTACGCTCCATTATGGAATCCGTAATGATGGATACCATGTATGAGATTCCTTCGGATGACACCATCGAAGAATGTGTTGTCACCAAGGCGGCAGTGGATGGAGAGAGCGAGCCCCTCACCATACATGATGAATCTCTGAAAAAGGCAAAATAATCCGGGCGCTGCCTTGTGGTCACACAGGGCAGCGTTTTGTGCAAAAAGTACAAACCTAAGATGCGCAAAAGCAGCGCAGAAATGGAGTTTTTATGATCATAAAGAATGTAAGTCTGGAAACGGTCTGTGGTATTACCAGCAAGCTTCCGGAGAATATACATCCCGAAGTGGCATTCGCCGGGAAAAGTAATGTCGGCAAATCCTCTCTGATCAACGGATTGATGAACCGTAAGTCTCTGGCCAGGACCAGTTCCCAACCGGGCAAGACACAGACCATCAATTATTACAACATTAACGATGAAATCTACTTTGTAGATCTGCCTGGCTACGGCTATGCACAGGCCAATGAGCATGTGAAAGCCCAGTGGGGTAAGATGATCGAAGATTATCTGCATAAATCCAAACAGCTGAAGCTGGTATTTCTGCTGATCGATATCCGGCATGCTCCCTCAGAGAACGACCGGATCATGTATGACTGGATCCGTCGCAATGGCTACGATCCCATCATCATTGCCACCAAGCTGGACAAGATCAACCGCAGTCAGATACAGAAGCAGGTGAAGCTGATCCGCACCACCCTGCAGGCCGGAGCGGATACACAGATCATCCCTTACTCTGCACAGACCAAGCAGGGAAGAGAAGAAATCTATGAGATCCTGGACGGAGTGCTGGCAGCAGAGGCTCCTGCACAGGAATAGACAGCAGGAAGGATGAATAGGTGTAAAAGCAGAATGCGTGAAAGAGTGAGAGTATATGAAAAAATATTGTAAAGCCTTAGTGAATCTGGGTGTGGCATTTATTATATTGCTGTTGATCGTTTTCCTGGTGCCGAAGCTGTTAGTATTTTTCGCACCGTTTGTGGCAGGCTGGATCATTGCGTTGATCGCCAGTCCCCTGGTGAGGTTTTTTGAGGAAAAGGTAAAGATCAAGCGAAAAGCGGGAAGTGCATTTGTCATCGTGGCGGTCATCGCGCTGGTGATATTGATCATTTATCTGGTAGGGGCGAAGTTAACCGATGAGATCATGGGATTGATCGGTGCACTGCCGGACATCTGGGACAGTGCGGAGAATGATTTTGCCGATATCGGACAGAACCTGAGTGTTATCTATAACCGTTTTCCCGCGGATGTACAGCAAAGCATCATGGATGTCATCAATCAGATCGGAAGCTATGTGGGAGATCTTCTGGGTAAGATCGGCACCCCTACGATCAATGCCGTGGGCAATTTCGCCAAGCAGGTTCCTTCGATCCTGATCGGACTGATCATGGCACTGCTTTCTTCCTATTTCTTTGTGGCTGAGAGAGACCAGCTGGCAGTCTGGTTCCGTAAGCATACACCGGCGGAAGTACTGTCTTGGTATTATATGCTGAAGCGTGGACTGGTCAAAGCAGTAGGCGGATATCTTAAGGCACAGCTTAAGATTGAAGTGTGGATGTATCTACTATTAGTCATCGGATTTGCTGTTCTGCAGGTAGACTATGCGTTGCTGATCGCACTGGGAATCGCATTTTTGGATTTCCTGCCTTTCTTTGGAACCGGAACCGTCATGGTCCCCTGGGCAATTATCAAGATCTTAAGCTCTGATTATAAAATGGCTATAGGGCTGCTGATCATCTGGGGCATCGGACAGTTGGCACGTCAGCTGATCCAGCCGAAGATCGTGGGAGATTCTGTGGGAATGCCGCCTCTGCCGACCCTGTTTCTTCTGTACATAGGATATAAGCTGGGCGGTGTCGTAGGAATGATCGTGGCAGTGCCCATTGGTCTGATCGCTCTGACCATGTATCAGGAGGGAGCTTTACAGACGACTAAGGACAGTGTGAAGATCCTGACAGCCGGAATCAATCATTTCCGCAGACTGAAGCCAGAGGATATGGACGAAGTGCGGCAGATGCAGGAGAGAGACCAGAGGCTGAGCGAGGAACTGGCCAGACAGGCAGCAGAGGAAGAGGCTCAAAAAGAAGCCCAAAAAGAAGCTCGAAAAGAAGCTTTTGCGAAAAAACAGAAAGAAAAGAAATCATGAGAAATATCAGACTGCGACTGCAATATGAAGGAACCAGATATCAGGGGTGGCAGAAACAGACATCCACAGACAATACGATTCAGGGAAAAATGGAAGTTCTTTTGACGAAAATGTGCGGGGAGCCTGTGGAGATCGCAGCCAGCGGCAGAACGGATGCAGGAGTGCATGCGTTGGGACAGGTGGCGAATTTCCATACGGAATCTGACATGAGTACAGAAGAGATCATGGCCTATTGTAACCGGTATCTGCCAGAGGATATTGCCGTGGTGGAGGTGTCGGAGGCGGCACCCAGATTCCACAGCAGACTAAATGCCACCGGGAAGCGTTACCGTTACCGCATCATCAACAGTCAGATCCCGGATGTGTTCTGGAGACGCTATGCGACAGAGGAACCGGAAGCATTAGATTTGGATGCTATGCGAAAGGCGGCGGAGCTATTGCTTGGAGAACACGATTTCAAGGCATTTACCTCTGCGAAGAAAAGTAAGAAATCCACCGTCCGCCGGATCGATGAGATCCGGATCGAGCGGATAGAGAACCGTGTGGAGTTTGTATTTACCGGAAATGGATTTTTGCATCACATGATCCGTATTCTCATGGGAACCCTCCTCGAGGTCGGAAAGGGAATCCGGACACCGGAGAGTGTGACGGATGTACTGGAGTCCGGAGACAGAGCGAAGGCGGGAGCGTTAGTACCTGCCAAAGGACTGGTACTGGAAGAAGTTTTTTACACCTGAAACCTTTACACCTGAAAAATAAAAATACTGCAACTTTTTGCCCTACAATTGCGTCTATGTAGTTGTAGGGTTTCGTTTTGCCATGAAATCGTAAATAAGCTGCGTGAGTGCTTACACGCAAAGCAGTGTATTTACGATTCCATGAGCGAAGCGTCTTATTCATGAAATAAAAGATGAGCCGCGGTAGCGGCGTCGGCTGCGAAGCAGACGCTTTTATGAATGGATAAGAGCAAAACGAAATGTTTATAGAATTTTAATAATTATGTTGCAGAAAATATGCATTGACAGGATACGATAAACGTAGATAAGGCGGAGGGGTCTTTTCCGATACGAAAGGTGTAAGGTGTGGAGCATGGAAAAAAGGGTTGCAGTATACAATAATAATACGGGTGTGATAGAGACAATGAGTTCCCTTCTCGCAGGAGAAGGCTTAAAAATGGTGGCAGTGACGGGGAGAGCACAGTTACAAGAATTACTGCGTGCACAGGAGATCCAGCTTCTGCTGCTGGATGTGGAACTGGATGGCAAAGGTTGGGGAGAGGGGATTGAGATGATTCATGATATCCGGAATATGACCACGATCCCCATTATCATCATTTCCGCACAGGATGCGGAGACTGCCAAGATCATGGCACTGAATGCCGGGGCAGATGATTATGTGACAGTGGGATATAATCCGCTGGAGCTGTTAGCCAGAGTGAAATCCCAGCTTCGCAGATATACACAGCTGGTCAATCTGTGCGAAAGTATTGATAGTATTTACCGCGTGGATGGACTGGAGATCAACGACAGGAACCGCACAGTGACGGTAGAGGGACGGGAAGTGAAGATGACTCCCATCGAGTATAAGATTTTAAGGCTCCTAGTGCAGGAGCGCGGCAAGGTACTGTCCATCAGCCAGATCTACGAATCCATCTGGCATATGCAGGCTATCGGAGCGGATAATACTATTGCGGTGCATATCCGCCACATCCGTGAGAAGATCGAGAGCAATCCCAAGGAGCCCAGATACCTGAAGGTGGTATGGGGAACCGGATATAAGGTAGGATGAAAAAAGATTGTCCATAAGTGTGTCCTCTGCGTCAGCAGGGGACATTTTTGTAGGAGTCTGACAAATGGGTTGCTTGACAAAGCAGAACAAATACATTATTGTACTAATTAAATAATACAAAAACCGAGGATGGAATATAAGGATGCAGACAGAAGTAATATCGGAAGGGAAAATACAGGAAAAACGTGGAATCAGCAGTGCAGTGCTGAAAAATATCGCGGTAGTGACTATGTTGATCGATCACATCGGGGCTGTGATCGTGACAAGGCTGTTGATCCGGAACGGGCTGTATGAAGCTATGGCGAATCAGGAGGCCTATACTGCCTGGATGGGGCAGAACGGCCGAATGTACGGCATCTACATGGCAATGCGTATCATCGGCAGATTTGCGTTCCCCATTTACTGTTTTTTACTGGTAGAGGGATTTCAAAAGACCCACAATGTGAAAAAGTATCTGGGCAGGATGTTTTTATTTGCACTGATTTCGGAGGTGCCATTTGATCTGGCATTCAGCGGCAAGGCATGGTATCCGGCATATCAAAATGTATTTTTTACATTGTTATTGGGGCTGCTGGTGATCGCGGGACTTCATCTGGTGGAACAGCATTTTGTGGGTACAACGGTTGGAAAAACGATTCTGCGCGTGGGACTGAATGCCGTTATTATTCTGACAGGATGTGTACTGGGCTTGGTTCTTAAGACGGATTATGATTTTAAGGGGATTTTGGCAATCACTGTACTTTATCTGTTCCGTAACCGAAAGAAAGCACAGATGTGGGCCGGTGTCATCATTTTTTTATTGATGGACAGCCTGGAGATGTTTGCAGCACTTTCCTTTATTCTGATCTGGTTCTACAACGGAACGAGAGGGCGGCAGAATAAATATTTCTTTTATTTTTTCTATCCTGCACATCTGCTGCTCTTGTGGCTGGTATGTGTGGCAATGGGAATTGCGGGAATTCCTGCAATCTGACGAACCGCAGGATGCTCTGTGAATAGTAAAGTGGAAGACGGGGAAGACAGTGACATGGAGGATATGGCGTATATGGAAGAGAAAAAATGGGAGACAGGGGACAGCGAAGAGTTGATCCGTGTACAGGAGATCAGCAAGACATTTCATCTGTCTGCAAAACAACGAAAAATGGAGCACAGTGCATCGAAGACCAAAACAGCGGTGGATCAAGTGAGCTTTTGCGTAAAAAGGGGGGAAGTGTTCGGACTTTTGGGACCTAACGGTGCCGGTAAGACCACAACGCTTCGGATGCTGGCAACGCTGATCCGGCCGGACAGCGGGGATGCGGTGTTATCCGGCAGCAGCGTAGTGACACAGCCGGAGGAGGTACGGCGTAAGATCGGCTTCCTTACCAGTGAACTGAAGCTGGAGGATTTTTTTACCCCGGATTATCTGTATGACTTTTTCTCTGGATTGTACGGTATTCCGACAGACAGACGGGACGCCAGAAAACGCATGCTGTTTGCACGGTTCGGCATTCAGGAGTTTGCCCAGGTGCGCGTTAGGGATTTGTCCACGGGAATGAAGCAGAAGGTATCCCTGGTGATCTCACTGGTGCAGGATCCGGAGATCATAATTTTCGATGAGCCCACCAATGGGCTGGATATTCTCACAGCGAAGGTGGTGACGGATTTCCTGCTGGATCTGAAGGAAAGGGTAAGACCATCATTGTATCCACCCATATCTTTAGTCTGGTGGAGAAGATCTGTGACCGTGTGGGGATCATTATTAATGGGCAGATGACGGTTTGTGAAAATCTGCAGACACTCTGTGGAGAGAAGAGTCTGGAGGATCGTTTTTTTGAGATCTATGAAGCGGTAAGTGGGGAGGAAACGGACCATGACAAATAATACGATCACAGTAATGAAAAAAGAGCTGGCCAGATTTTTCGGAGACAGAAGACTGGTGATCACCACACTGCTGCTTCCCGGAATTATGATCTATGTGGTGTACAGCTTTTTGGGCAGTGTCATGATGAAGACCATGCTTCCGGAAGATACTTATGTGGCGAAGGCTTATGTGGTGGACATGCCGGATTCCGTAAGAGAAGAGATGCGGGAACTGCGGGTGGACTGGCAGCAGGCGGACAGAGAGCAGCTGACGGAGATACGGCAGGAGATCCAGGAGAAACAGGTGGATGGTCTGGTGGTATTTCCGGCGGATTTTGATACAGTGGTGGAAAACTACCAGGTCAGTAGTGGGGAACCTGCACCCAATGTAGAAATTTATTACAATTCCGCGGAAACGGAATCCGCTCATTTTTACAATGAGGTATCGGAGGTGCTGGAGCAGTATGAGACTTCCTTAGCTAATAAACTGGATATCAATGCCGGAGATTCGGTATACTATGACTGTGCCACCAGCAAAGATACTACGGGGCAGATGTTTTCCATGATGATGCCGTTGTTGCTTATGATGTTTTTGTACAGCGGATGTATGTCTGTGGCACCGGAGTCCATTGCTGGGGAAAAGGAGCGGGGTACCATAGCGACATTACTGGTGACACCCATGAAGAGAAGTTCCCTGGCTCTGGGAAAAGTGTTTTCCTTAAGTATCATAGCGCTTCTGGCAGGCTGTTCCAGTTTTATCGGAACTTTTGCGGCACTGCCGAAAATGATGGGCGGAGAACTGACCGGCGTGGATTCCTCGGTGTACGTACCTATGGATTATGCGATGCTGCTTCTGATCATTCTGTCAACGGTAATGGTGCTGGTATCCATGATCGCACTGGTCTCCGCTTTTGCCAAAAGTGTGAAAGAGGCAGCTACAACAGTGTCTCCGTTTACCATTGTGGTGACATTTATCGGATTGAGCCCCATGCTCAGTCAGGGAAAGGAGATCCCGCTATACCGATATCTGATCCCGGTATACAACAGTGTGCAGTGTATGAACGGTATTTTTTCCTTTAGTTATCAGCCGGCAGAAATTCTTTTGACCGTGATCGTGAATCTGTGTGTGGCGGGAGTGTTGGTATTCGGACTGACGAGGGCATTCCAGAGCGAGAAAATTATATATTCATGATGACAATGCAGCAAATGCGTAATATAATGTACGTGTTTGCTGTTTTTTTGCAGATAAGTACATTTTATGTTCGAAAGTCCGGATATTTTTTGGACCATGAGAAAAATGAGGAGCATAACCATACGAATGACACGACAGAAATTAAAACGTTTTCATGTGAAGAGAATATACTCTACATTGCTGCTTTCTTATGGTGCGCTGTTGGCTGCACCGTTTATAGCAGTATTTTTGCTACTTTCATTTTGGAAAAATAGTACAGAGAACTATTACAGTGAAATTATGAAAAATGACTTAACGGAAGGCCGCATGGCATTTGAAAAGCAACTGGATATTATGTGTGCAGGAGCTTTTTCTGTATCAAACGACAGTGATTTAAAGTGGGTCTATTTTCTGGACGGATTGAAGGATGGGGACAATAATATCGCAGCATTAATCAGATGCAATGACATGCTTCGCCAGACCTTTGCGGATTCAGAGCACTATCAGAATTACAGTGTGATTATGAAAAATGAATTGATATTTCGAAAAAGCGGGATGGTAGTTGGGGATAAGTTTTTTTATGACAATTATTGCACTTATCAAAATACGGATTTTGAGACCTGGAGAAAACAGAGTTTCGAGTCGAATACGTGGCAGCTGTTTCCGTTGGAAGAAATAGATACAGGGGAGAGAACATTTCAGGCAATGACATTTTCCTACCCTGTGCGGAATTATATTCAACAGGAGCCGGAAGCAAATGCTGTAGTACAATTTTTGCTTTCAAAAGAAAATCTAGAGCAAATGTTTGGACAACTGTTGAGCCGACAAGGAGGAATTCTGATTTATGATGCAGAGGACAGACTGCTTGCAAGTCTGGGGAAAATCAATGCGGATGGTGATGATCCGGAGAACACGGATCTGTTTCTAAGTGAAGCAACAGGGGAAGATATCCGGCAAATAAAATGGAATGGAACAGATTGTCTGGTGGTAAATCAGACATCGGAAGAAAATGGAATGCATTTTGCGGCCGTTCTTCCGATGGCGGTAGTAATGCAGGATTTTCAAAGAATTCGTAGAGCAGCATGGTTGATTCTTTTCACAGGGGCAGTACTGGAAATTGGCCTTGGGTGTTGTTTTGCATTAAGGTACAGCAAACCGATTCATAACCTGATTGACAATATGCAGGGATTTTTTATGCTGGAAGACAGAGAAATTCATAAAACGGAAAATATTTCAGAGTATGAATATCTGGAGAAGGGAGTTCATGCCCTGTTGGATGATTATCAGTCTTTGAATGCGATGCTACAGGAAAAGACCGTGAAAGAGAGAAGAAATTTTCTGACATTACTAATGAACGGAGAATTTGACACAGAACTTAATATTATAGAGGAAGCTGCCCATGCCGGAATCCGGTTAGTGCAGAAGGATTACTATGTACTGGTGTTTGGCAGTGAGGAGGGAGAAAAACTGTTGTCAGCGGCAAAAAAATGTGCGGAGACGGAAACAGAACAGATATGGTATCCGGTAGATCCGACCCATGTAGCATTGCTGCAATATTGTACAGAGGAAAATCCTATGGAACCTCTGCTTGTAGGAGAGCAGACAGCAGAGAAACTGAAACAGCTTGGAGCGGAGGCGGTTTATGTCGGAATCGGCAGCTGTTATACAGAAAAGCGAGAAATTGTATTTTCTTATCAACAGGCGTTATATTGCTCTGATAAGGGAAAAATAGAAAAACAGAATGTAGTGGAATACAGCAGAGAGCTGTGGAAAAGGAATATGCCTTGGTATCCGCTGGAAATGGAAGAAAAATTACAGGCTGCTACAAAAAATGGTAATTCAGAGCAGGTAAAAGAAATTTTTATAAAAATAAGAGAAGAAAATCTGGGAAAAATACATCTGTCGGCCAATGGAGGGAAAGTCGTTATATCGGGAATCACCTCTACTTTGATAAGAATGTGTAATAATATGGCAGAAAGTATGGAAACGGAGCAGCTGCTGGAAAAAGTACAGACGGAACAGTCGTTTCCCAAAGCATTGGAAGTATTGGAAACACAGTTCCTGCGTCTATGCGAAGAAAATTATCACAGCAGGAGCAGAAAGAGCGAGATATACTATCAGAAACTGGAAGAATATCTGGAGAAAAATTATGGCAATCCATCTCTGGGCGTCCCCATGGTGGCAGAAGAGTTTGGACTATCAGAAAACTATTTTTCTATCTTTTTCAAGGAGACGATGGGAAAATCTTTTAGTAGCTATTTGGAAAAATTAAGACTGGAAAAGGCAAAAAAATTAATTGCCGAAGGAAAATGGGATATGGAGACCATTGCTCAGATGGTGGGTTACGGAAGCAGCGCAACCTTCCGACGGGCCTTTAAACGTGCCTACGGGATAGCACCTTCGGCATGGAAAGAATAAAAATCTAAGAAAATGCGCAGTACCTAAGAAAGTGTACGGCGCATTTTCTTAGATTTTGTACGTTGCATCAGGAATTTCAAGTTGTTGTTTCAGTGCCCGGCCTGTATTGTGAAATGCGTAAGGCAGCCACAGTACAAATACAAAAAATCAAATCGGTAAGCTGTGGGCTGAGCAAAAAAAGAAGGCGAGGGCACAAAATGAAGAAGAAAAAAATTGTAGCACTTTTAACAGCATGCATGCTTATGACAGGAATGTTTACCGGGTGCGGATCATCCCAACAGGCAGCAGGATCATCAGGAGCAGAAGCAGGTCAGACACAAACAGGGGACAATTCATTGTTTAATGAACCGGGACAACTTCCCATTGTAAATGAGCCCGTGACTCTGACGGTGTTTGCACCTGCAAATCCGGACGGCAGCTGGGAAGATAATGAAATGGTAAAAGAACTTGAAGAGACAACGGGAATCCATTTGGAGTGGCAGACCTGTGCGGCTTCAGATAATGTACAGGAAAAGCTGAGCACCATGTTCGCTTCGGGAGATCTTCCGGATATTATTTTAACTGGTGTAGGCAGTAGTAACCGCTATGACAAAGCAACAGAACAGGCGCTGGGAGAGCAGGGACTGATCTTACCTTTAAACGATTATCTGGACACTGTTTCAGTAGGTTATAAGCAGGCACTGGATGAAATAGAGGGGATGAGAGACTATATAACAACTCCCAACGGTAATATTTATTCTTTACCGAATGTAGATGGATCCCTGCATGTACAATACAATATGAAATTGTGGATCAATACGCAGTGGCTGGATAATCTGGGATTAGAGATGCCGACAACTACGGAAGAGTTTTATCAGGTCATGAAAGCTTTTAAGGAGCAGGATGCCAATGGCAATGGAGATCTCAATGACGAAATTCCTTTGTCAACAGTGACTTCCGGAGCGGGTACACAGATTGATGGATTTCTAATGAATCCGTTTCAACTGACTTCTGAGACAAATAAATTGTATTTAGATAACGGAAAAGTGACGTTTGCGCCGGTTCAGGAAGGCTACAAAGAAGGCCTGAAATATTTAAAACAGCTGTATAGTGAAGGATTATTAAACCCAGAATCTTTTACGCAGGATAAGAATAATCAGGTAAACATAAATGAAGCAGGGGATGAATGTGTCATCGGAGCATTTCTGGCCCAGAGACCGGGATATGCATGTGATTTGACAACAGAACCCTATTCCGATAAATGGAAGCAGTACCAGTCACTTGCACCTTTGACAGGACCGGACGGTCAATGTGTGGCATCCTGGAATCCTTATGTTATGTTCCAGACAGGTATGACATTTATTTCGAGCAGCTGCAGTAATCCCGAAGCAGCATTCCGTCTGCTGGATTATATTGAGACGCAGACATACAGAGCTATTCTTGGAAAAGAAGGTGTGAATTATGTCATGCTGGATGATGATACGACAGAAGTAGGCATGGATGGTGTGACAAAAGCACTCTATAAGAAACTGGATGCTTCCACAGCCAATGTAACTTTGAATCAGGTTACGGCATTGGTGCGTACACCGGATTTCCTGCTTGCAGATGCTACGAACCCGGATCCGTATGCGGAGGATGTTAAGCCGGTCAATGGTCGAAATGTGGTTATTTACAGAGCGTCTCTTGAACATGAAAAGGTGCGACAGTCCAGAGAGTCGGTAATGCCGGATTTATATATGAGCCAGGAAGACTCCAGCGAAATGTCTTTGCTTAAGACCAATGTTATGGATGTTCAGAAAGAATATATGGTGCAGTTTATTACCGGAGCAAAGGATATTGATGCAGAATGGGATGGCTATATCAGTGCCCTGAATAATGTAGGACTGGAGAGATATTTGGAGTTATTACAGAAGGCATATGATGAATCTTCTTTTGCAAAATAGGAGATCGGGAAAGCCTTTTGAAACATTTGCAAGGGGGACTGCATTAAGGCAGCCCTCCTTTTATAGAAAGAAGGAAGAAAATGAATCCTAAGAAAACAATTCGTCCGGAACATAAAAAACAGCATGCAAAAAATACAATACGCAGCATAAAAAGGCATTGGCAGTTATATCTGATCGTAGCACTGCCTCTGGTTTATCTGATCGTTTTTAAATATATGCCTATTATTGGATCGCAGATCGCATTCCGGGATTACAATTTCAAAGGAGGTATCTGGCACAGCCCGTTTGTAGGACTTAAGTATTTCAAGATGTTTTTCCAGTCACCACAGTTCTGGAGACTGATGGGTAATACATTGGGCTTGTCTGTGTATGGTATTGTATTGGGAGTTTTTCCACCGATCATTCTTGCGATTGCATTGAACTATGTCAGAGTGCGATGGTTCGGAAAGACGGTACAGATGGTAACGTATATGCCTTATTTTATTTCTACCGTTTTGATCGTAGGTATTCTGTCACAGATGTTATCTCTGACGGGTCCGGTGAATCACCTGATCGAGAATCTGGGAGGACAGGCCATTCATTTTATGGGAGAGCCTAAATTGTTCAAAACATTATATGTTTTCTCTGATGTATGGCAGAAAACGGGTTACAATGCCGTAATTTATATCTCTGCGCTTGCTGCGGTAGACCAGGAATTACATGAGGCAGCAACCGTGGACGGTGCGAATATCTGGCAAAGAATCAGATATATTGACATTCCCAGTATCATGCCGACAGCAGTAATTCTGTTGATCATGTCCTGTGGGCATATTTTGACAATAGGATATGAAAAAGTACTGCTCTTGCAAAATGATTTAAACATGGCAACTTCAGACATTATCTCAACGTATGTTTATCGTATCGGTCTGAGCGGAATGCAGTATAGCTATTCGACAGCAATTGGTATATTCCAGTCAGTGGTATCTCTGATATTATTGCTGGTTGTAAACAAAATAGCGGATAAGGTTGCCGATACCAGTCTGATATAGGGAGGAACATAAGATGAAAAGAAAAGTTATGAGCAAAAGTAATCGTATATTTTATATAGTAAATACTGTGCTCCTGATGATATGTCTTCTGTTGGTAGCGATGCCAATTCTCAATGTGGTAGCTTCGTCTTTGTCTTCACCAAGCGCTGTCATAAGAGGACAGGTATCTTTCTGGCCGAAGGGATGGAATATTGATGCATATAAGGAGATATTTTCCAACAGGTCTCTTCTGACCGGTTATAAAAATTCCATTATATATACTATAGTGGGAACATGCGTAAATATTGTATTGACAATTATGGCGGCATATCCATTGTCCGTAAAGGATTTTATTGGAAGAAAGGTGATCAGCGCTCTGTTTATTTTCGTTATGATCTTCACAGCACCGTTGATTCCTACTTATCTGAATGTCAAAAACCTCGGACTGCTGGATAGTATGTGGGCATTGATCTTACCGGGAGCAATTTCGGTATATAACATGATCATTGCAAGAACCTATTTCCAGAACAGCATTCCGGGAGAAATGTTGGAATCTGCAAGACTGGATGGATGCGATGATATCCGGGTTCTGGTTAATATGGTATTACCGTTGTCAAAATCTATTTTGGCAGTATTGGTACTTTATTATGCCATTGCTCATTGGAATTCCTATTTTGATGCATTTATTTATTTGTCTTCAGAGAATAAATTTACACTGCAGGTAGTCCTGCGTAATATCATGAATTCGGTAGCAGCTTTGGAGGAAATGGCAACTACGGCAGAACAAAGTATGCGTGCAGCGAACATTGAAGTATTAAAATATGCTATTATTGTATTTGGTAGTATTCCACTGATTATTTTATATCCTTTTGTACAGAAACATTTTGTAAAGGGTGTTATGATCGGTTCAGTAAAAGGATAAGGAGCATTTGTATGGTCGCAGAACATAAAATAGACAGGCAGAAACTGATATCGGGACATAATCCGGTGCTGACGGAGATAGCAACGGACGCCCCGCTTACGGTAGGAAACGGAGAACTTGCTTTTACGGCGGATATCACCGGAATGCAGACGCTATACGAGGAATATCAGGAACTCCCGTTGTGTACAATGTCACAATGGGGATGGCACACGAAACCGGTAAGCAGGGAAAAGTACAATTATACACTGGATGATCTGGTGATGACGGAATATGTAAACAGAGAAGGACGTCTGTTAAAATATCCGCAGGATAAAAAGGTGGGCAATGAAGATGTCTATAACTGGCTGCGGGAAAATCCCCACAGACTGAATCTGGTAAGGGTCCGCCTGCAGTGGGAAGAGGAGAGCATTTCTGCAGAAGATATCACCGGGGTGCGGCAGGAACTGGTTCTGTATGAAGGGATTCTGTACAGTGAATTCCAGATACGGAACAATGCCTGCAGAGTGCGGACCGCCTGTCACAATGAAGGGAGAGACATCCTGGCCTTTTCTCTGGAGAGCGAGGCACTGAAGGAGAAAAAGATTAGTATAGTGCTGGATTTCCCCTATGGAGCTTCGGATATTACCGCATCGGATTGGACACAGAACGACAGACACCGTACCACGATACTGCAGACGAGTGATGAAAAAATGCTTCTGTGGAGACAACTGGACAGGGATGAGTATTATGCAGGTATCTATGCGCAGGGAGGAAAGATCCGAAAGGAAGGCAGCCATACCCTTCGTATTTTCGCCAATGGAGAAAAACTGGACATCTCCATAGCGTTAGGAAAACAAAAAGAGCAGGCAGAATGTTTATCTGCACAGGAAGTAATGAACGCATCCAAAAGAGGGGGTAGGCGTTTCTGGGAGCGGGGCGGTATCATTCAGCTGAATAAAAGCGCTGACCCCAGAGCAAGGGAACTGGAACGGCGGATTATTTTGTCACAGTATCTTATGGCAATCAATTCCAGTGGTTCGACACCTCCGCAGAGACAGGACTGACATGTAACAGCTGGTACGGTAAAATGCATCTGGAGATGTATCTGTGGCATTGTGCATGGCTTCCGCTGTGGCATCAGGAGGAGCTGCTGGACAGAAGCCTGGCATGGTATAGGGAACATCTGCAGCAGGCAAGAGAAAATGCGGCAAGAAACGGCTACAAAGGAGCAAGATGGCCGAAAATGATCGCCACGGAAGGAGTGGACTGCCCTTCCAATATTGCGCCCTTGCTGGTGTGGCAGCAGCCGCACATTATCTATATGCTGGAAATGGCATATCGCAGAAAAAGAAATCGCAGATTCTTAGAGGAGAACTGGGAACTGGTGAAGGAAACCGCTGATTTCATGGTAGATTTTGTGGGATGGGATCCGGTGAAAAAAGTCTACAGTATCTGTGCTCCGGTAATACCGGTACAGGAATGTCATAAGGCAATGGATGTGTGCAATCCGGCTTTTGAAGTGGAGTATTTCCGGGATACCTTGCGGATCGCCGGATGGTGGGCAGAACGACTCGGCAGGGAAAAGGAAGAACTCTGGGAACAGGTAGCGGAGCATATGGCAGAATTAACGGAAAAAGACGGCGTGTACCTGGCACATGAAAATTGTCCGACGACATTTACGGAGTATAACAGAGATCACCCCTCTATGCTGGGAGCTTTTGGTCTGATCGACAGTGACCGGATAGACAGGACGGTTATGGACAACACATTGCAGTTGGTGGAGGAATGCTGGAAATATCCTACCCTGTGGGGATGGGATTTTGCCATGATGGCGATGACGGCGGTAAGATTAGGAAAGCCGGAGAAAGCAATAGAGTTACTATTGAAGGAATCTCCAAAGAACTGTTATGTCACAAGCGGCAATAACCGGCAGACAGGACGAAAGGACCTGCCGTTGTATCTGCCGGGAAATGGATCACTGTTATTGGCAGCAGCAATTATGGCGGCAGGATATGATGGTTGTGACAGGCAGACACCGGGGTTCCCGGATGACGGACAATGGATCGTGGAATTTGAAAATATTGATCCATTGCCGGGTACGAGCCCTGTCAGCCCCATTGACTAGGCAGAAAATAAAGTGTAAAATAAAGCTATATGCCGTAAAATAGAAATTTGGAGGAAAATAATACATGCAACTGCCTATTTTTGAGAAATACATTGATGAACTGATCGAGAAGAGTACTTTGGATGTTCCCGCATGGAACATAGAGAAGGCGAGAGAGGGGAAAGCTGCCGGCTGGAATTACATTGACGGTTGCATGATCCTGGCACTTTTAGAGATCTACAACGCTACCGGAGAGAAGAAGTATTACGAATTCGCAGATGCATTTATTGACCACAGAGTACAGGAAGACGGTACGATTACGAAGTATTCCGTGGAAGAATATAATATTGACAATGTCAATGCGGGCAAGACTCTGTTCGCATTGTATGCCCTGAATGGTAAGGAAAAATACCGCAAGGCCATCGACCTGATCTACAGCCAGGTGGAGACCCAGCCCCGCACCGAGGAAGGCAACTTCTGGCACAAGAAGATCTATCCCAATCAGGTATGGTTGGACGGCATGTACATGGGACAGCCCTTCTACATGGAGTATGAGACCAAATTCGATGACAAGAAGCACTATGATGACATTTTTCATCAGTTTGCCAATGTTGTAAAATATATGAGAGATCCCAAGACCGGATTGTACTATCACGGTTATGATGCTTCCAAAAAGGCATTCTGGTGTAACAAGGAGACCGGTCTGTCCCAGAATTTCTGGCTGAGAGCACTGGGCTGGTATTCCATGGCATTGTTGGACACTCTGAGCAAATGTGAGCCGGGGGAAGAGTACAAGGCAGAGTATGACAATCTGAAGAAGGTATTCGTGGATCTGATCGATTCCATGTTAAAATTCCAGGACGAGAGCGGTATGTGGTACCAGCTTCCCGCACTGGGTGGTCAGGAGCCGAATTATTTAGAGACCAGCGGAAGTGCGATCATGGCATACTCTCTGCTGAAGGGTGCGAGACTTGGATTTTTACCGGAGTCTTACAGAGCTTATGGATTAAAGGCATTTCAGGGAATCTGTGACCGTTATCTGAAGGAGAAGGATGGACATTTAAGCCTCGGCGGTATCTGCCTCGTGGCAGGACTGGGACCTGAGGATAACCGTCGGCGTGACGGCAGCTTCGAGTATTATATGTCCGAGCCCATCGTGGAAGACGATGCCAAGGGTGTGGGACCGCTGCTTTTGGCTTACACAGAAATGAGAAGACTGGATGACTAAATGAAGTCAGGCGGAATGATGAAGAACGATAACAGAAATGACAGAAGAACATCCGGACCTGCGAAAGGGACGGAAAAGACCAAAGCAACGGGAAAAGCCAATGCGGCGGGAAAAACTAAAGTGCCGGCAGGCAAGGAAAACCGGGTGCCCGTAGGACAGGGCCGGGAAAAGACGGCTGTTAAAAAGAAGAGTGGTCTCTGCCCGGTGGCTGATAAATGCGGCGGGTGCAGCTGGATCAACAAGCGTATGTGGAACAGTTGAAGAATAAGGAAAAGCAATTAAAGGAGCTTCTGGCTCCTTTTTGCAAGGTCGAGGGTGTCATTCCCATGGAGCACCCGGAGCATTACCGGAACAAGGTACATGCGGTATTCGGCGAGAACCGGTATCACGATGCCATCTCCGGCATTTATGAACAGAAGAGCCACCGGATCGTTCCCGTGGACAGCTGCCTGATCGAGAATGCCAATGCGGATGAGATCATTGTCTCTATAAGAGGGCTGCTGAAATCTTTTCATATCCGCCCTTACAATGAGGACACCGGGTATGGGCTGCTGCGCCATGTGCTGATCCGGACCGGCCATGTTACCGGACAGATCATGGTGGTGCTGGTACTGGCTTCCCCAATCCTGCCCTCCAAGAATAATTTTGTGAAGGCACTGTTGAAACTGCACCCGGAGATCACCACTGTGGTCATCAATGTCAACAATCGAAATACCAGCATGGTACTTGGAGACAAGGAGCATGTGATCTATGGCAAGGGATACATTGAGGATGAACTGTGCGGAAAGAGGTTCCGTATTTCTCCCAAATCCTTCTATCAGGTGAATCCGGTACAGACCGAGATACTCTATGGGAAAGCTTTGGAGTATGCCGGACTCACCGGCAAAGAGACTGTGGTGGATGCCTACTGCGGAACCGGAACGATCGGCATGATCGCCAGCGACAAGGCCGGCAAGGTCATCGGTGTGGAGTTAAATGCCGATGCTGTACGGGATGCCCGCAACAATGCCAAGGCGAACCAGATCCGCAACATCCAGTTCTACCAGAACGATGCCGGGAAATTCCTCGTGGAGATGGCTGGACAGGGCGCGAAGGTCGATGTGGTCCTGATGGATCCCCCCAGAAGCGGCAGCACCGAAGAATTCATGAGCTCCGTAGTCCGGATCGGCCCGGAACGGATCGTCTACGTCTCCTGCAATCCCGAGACACTGGTCAGGGACCTGAAGTATTTTAAGAAGAAAGGTTACCGTGTGGCGAAGGGCGTAGGCGTGGACATGTTCCCGTTCACCGAGCATGTTGAAACGGTAGTTCTGATGCAGTATTGTGGAAAATAAGAAAAATAGGCATGTTAGACCACAAGATGTTGTGGTTTGAGGGCAAAAATTGGAGCAAAAAATGACCAGTTTTTGCCCTATTTTTTTCCACGTTTTTATAGATGCATAGAGGCAAAAAAGAGATTTTTAAGTATTTTGGGACAAAATTCAGAGAAAGGAAAAGAAACAGGGATGGAGAAAAAGCAGCACCCAAGTTACGGAATGATTCGGTTTGCAAGGTCCTCAATCGGTGGTTCAGGAACGGCATTGTTTGGAAGTTCCATCATGCATAATAATGTCATACGCCTGTCCATTTCAAAAGGCATGATGGAAAGGGAAGGCAACGAGGACTGGTTTTTGGCAGGGACAGACATCAATGACATGATCGTTGAGGTGGAGATGTCCTATACACAGTTTGCCGAAGCAATCACATCACTTAACATTGGAGAGGGGATACCGGTTACCATTACAAAAGTGAATGGGACATTCGTTGAACCATGCCCATACAGTGACAGGCAGAAAGTAATGCGCCGGGAAGTGGATGAAGCAACCCGTGACTTGGTGCGGCAACTGGAAAAGAGGTCAGAGGAGATTGAAAAACTTCTGGATGAGAAACGTGTCCTGAGCAGGGAGGACCGGAGAAATATCGTCTCGACATTGAAAAATGTACGGCAGGAGTTAAAAAGTAATATCCCCTATCTGCAGAAACTGTTTGCTGAACAGATGGATAAAACCGTGACAGAGGCGAAAGGGGAGTTTGAAACTTACCTGCAGAACAAGATGAACAGCATTGCACTTGCAGCAATTTCAGAACAGATGAAGCAGGAGGAAATCAGTTTAAACAGAAACATGATACCGGAACTGGAAGTGCAGGAGGGAGGGGAAGAGGTAGAGGAGATGGAAGAGGGAATGCACATGGACATGTAAGGCGGTACTTATTTTAGAAATGAAATGGGTACCGCTTTTTTTTATCCGAAAGGAAGGGGATGAAGTGAAGCGCAGAAAAGGACATGAGATAGACTATGCAGGGAAAAAATATGTTTCACTACATGAACTGTGCGATGACCTGGACCTGCCTTACTCTCCGCTGGCACATAAATATTACAGGACGAAAGATATTGAACAGTCGGTAGAGAGGGCAAAAAAGGTAAAAGATGCACAGACCTACACCGTCTGGGGCAGGAAATATAAAAGCCTGACGGATATTGCAAAGGAGTACGGGACCAGTGCCGCCGTCATTTCAAAAAGACTGCAGGACGGAAAGACAGCCGAGGAAGCCATCGCAGAAATCATACAGAAGGAAACATTTTCTTTCTGCGGAAAGGAATTTCATGGACTAGCACAGATAGCGAACTATTATGGAAAAGATTATTCGCTGGTCTGGGAGCGGCTCAAATATGGCATGAGAATGGAAGAAGCACTGTTTCTACCGATCAGGCAGATGAACAAGCCGCAGTATGAAATAACCTGTCGCAAAAATTTATGAGGAGGTCAAGTCAGAAAGGCTGGAACAGGAAAAAGGGATGCAGATGAACATGTAAGGCAGTACTTATTTTAGAAATGAAATGGGTGCTGTCTTTTTTTATGGAAAAAGAAAGGAGACAGATTTGATGTCGGGATTTTTTTGCAACAGTCCAAGACTGCAGTTATTAGAACGGCAGATGCGCCAGCCGCCGGGATATCGTCCCAGAGGGCAGGGGTGGATGTTTGACATGGAAGAGTGGAAAAGCAGAGAAAATTATTCAGAGATTGTGGACTGTGTCATCAGCCGGATGCAGATGGAACACTTAAAGAAAAGAATACAGGAGGTATTTGGAAATGCAGACAAGGAACTGATTTTTTATGACAGCAGGCACAGAACGGATTTTTCTTCCCTGCTGCTTGGCAGACGGAAAAAGAACCTGTGCGGACTTCCGAATTATGCCGCCGCAGTATTTCTTCTGTCTGCAGATGAAAACCTGTGGGAGAAAGTTTCTAAGCAGGTGCTGGATACGGGGATTTATTTTGACCGCATCCGGCTTGGCAGCGTTACGCTGGAACAATATATCCTGTTCCATGCAGCTAGGGATGTGTATCTGGGGACAAAGCATATCCGGCTGTCGGAGCTGACCGACAGGGAATTGATACCGGATGAAATCTTAAGGCTTATCGTGAATGCATTTGTGATGGAAAGGTATGGGGTGGACATCGTAGAACAGGAGGTGTGGAATGAAGATTAGAGCAAAAAATAGGGAACAGACGGTAGATATGACTCTGCCGGTAACGGACATGGACATGCAGTATTACATGAAACGTATCGGGATAGAAGATGTTATGCCGGTATGTTGTATCAGTGAGGTACGGGATGAACCGCCCTATTTTGGATTTTTGAAAGGGCAGACCGTCAACATGGACGAACTTAATTTCTTTGCCAGAAGGCTGGATGGAATGACGGAATATGAAAAAAGAGTGGTGGGTGTCTACAGCAGTGAGACAGGCATCCGGGAGATGAAACAACTGATCAACCTGACTTACAGCCTGCAGGGACTGTCACTGCTCACAGACTTGACGGACGGAAACCGTGTCGGGCTGAGACTTTATCTGGACCGGCACATTGCAATCTCAGAAGAAGAAAAGAGCAGAATAGATTTTAATGCATATGCACAGAGGATTTTTTCAGAAGGAAAATGTAAGTTCCTGCCACATGGGATACTGGTAGATCAGGGATTCCACATGGAGGAGGTCTATAACGGAAGAACCTTTCCAGAATACATCGACAGACCGGATGAAACCGTGGCAGTTTTATCGCTTGGAAATGAGGCAGGGGATAAGGAGTACCTTTATCTGCCAACGGACATCAGTGCCATGGATAAGGTAAAGAAAAGATTAAACATCGCAGCATTTGCTGAAGGCATTGTGAATGGGATAGAAAATATCCGGCTGCCGGAAAGCATCCTTCCTTCCCCGGAAGATATGTGTATGTCTCTGCAGGGGGATATCCGGAAACTGACTCTTTTTAATGAGATGTGCCAGACCGTCAGCCGTTTTGATGAAGCAAAAATGGACCGGCTTGCAATGGCGGCCGGATTCGTGGGAGCAGGTGAATTTACTGACATCACTTACATCGCAAAGCATCTGGATGAATTTGAAATACATCCGCAGATACATACGGATAAAGAGTATGGGGAATTTCTGATTAAAGAGGCAGGGATGTTTGAAATCGATGAACTTCTCCTGCCGCATATTGATTATGCCGGGGTTGCCCGTGATAAAAGACAGGCAACAATGGCAGACAGCGGATTTATTCCAGAGGGCTTTGTTGGCATGCAGCGGGCAATCCATGAGTATCAGGAATATCAGGGAGAGTTTGCCGATCCGCTTGAAAAAAACGGGATACCCTGTGAAACGTTCTGCCTTTACAATTCGCTTATAGGGATGATGTATCAGGATGGAGAGGAGCAGGAAACGCTGTACCGGAGTGAACTGGCAGATTATGAGGAACAAATTCAGAAAGCAATCCTCAAAGAAAGGCATGTGGAAGAAGAGCCGAGGGGACTCATGCATTATTTTGACGGGAACAGACAGGTGGCTGCAAAAGTGATCAGTGCATTCCCCAAAGTGCAGAACATCCGGGGAGAACTGTTCGGAGTTCTGAAATGCAGTATCTGCCAGCCGCTGACGCAGAGTGAAATCTATGAACTGAAAAATTACTGGGACGGACAGATGAGTGACGGCTGGGGAGAAGGCTTTGAACAAAGACCAATCTATACGCAGGAGGGAGAACTGTATGTCAGTTTCTGGACACAGGAAAGACACTGGGGTGTCATGACGGAGGAAGAACTGGACAGAATCTGGAACCATGGCATGACGCAGACCCTGTAAAAAAATAATATTCTGCTGGATATGTGCTGGTGTATGTAGTATTGTGTGTCCCAAAGAAACCAAGGAGGCAAACAGATGAAATTGGATGATACAGTCATGGTGCAGTTTTTTGGGGAGCTTATCGAATCATACCGCCAGCAGATCATGGATCAGGAAGAGGCAAGGGAACTTTCAAAGAAGGAAAAAAAGTTCCTGGCAGACTTAAGAAAAGAACTGGAGCTGTCAAACCCACAAGCGTACAGGATGGTGACAGAACTTTTTGGATGCATGTTAGACATCAACCAGATAAAACAGGAACAGCTTTATATACAGGGAATAAAGGATGGAATACGAATCCGAAAACTGGTAAAAGAAATCGAGGAAGGTGGGGAATGTTAAGAAGGGAACAGATAGAACGGCTGAAGGAAAGATATCCTGCGGGTACCGTGGTCAGGCTGGGGCAGATGGAAGGGGAACACCAGATGCCGTCCGGCATGGAGGGAAAAGTAATTGGTGTGGATGATATCGGACAAATTCATGTGGAATGGGAAAATGGAAGCACGCTGGCCCTGAATGTGGAAGAGGATGACTTTACTGTCGTACCGCAGAAGGAAACCCTGTCCGAAAAGAAATGCAGGGAGTTTTTAGGGAAAGTAAATGAGATATTAAAAGAAACAGATTTCTATCTGCTGAATGTGTCATGCAATGGAGGGGACACCGCCTATGCTGCCCAAAAGCTGCTTGCCATGCATCAGGCATTTGAAACCGTGTACGGGGAAGGATATGTGGATGAAGAGTATGGGATGGTGATGATGCCAGCAGTGGTCTGCGGAAGGGATTCCGGCATACGCACGCTGGCACTTGTCACGCTTGATCTGGAGTCTTCCGGGGAACACTTCGGAACGATTTTCATGACGCGGGCGGCTTGCTGGAGCAGGGGAGCAGCTCTTTGAGTGAAAAACAGAAACAGGCACTGGCAGAGTATTATATCCCATACGACTACTGGTACACGCCGCTTGTGGAAAGGGACCACCATGTGGATTCTACACAGATGCCGGAAGAAGTGGCAGACATCCGCAGGATGGTCGACGAACTGCTGGTGGAAGGGGAGGCTTTCCATATGAATGAACCAAAATAGGAGGAAAAAATTTTGAACAGCATCATAAGCTGGGTTGGCGGCAAGAAGGCACTGCGCGATCTGATCTATCTGCGCATGCCGAAAAACTATGACCGCTACATAGAAGTATTTGGCGGAGGCGGCTGGGTTTTATTCGGGAAACCGCCGGATAAATGCATGGAGGTTTACAATGATTTTAATTCAAATCTTGCAAACCTCTTTTATTGTGTCAAGGAAAGACCAATGGCACTGCTTCGGGAACTGTCCTTCCTGCCGCTCAACTCCAGAGATGAATTTACAACACTGCGGAAATTTCTGACCATGGAAGAATTTAAGAGTGAACATCTTGCAGAAGAATTAGAGATTGCAACGCACTTCTTAAAAGAACCGGAGGCGGCAGAAATCCGTGACATCCTCATGGAGCGTGCCGCAGTGGGTGATGTGAAAAGGGCGGCGGCATTCTATAAGATTATCCGCTACAGCTATGGGAGCGGATGCACCTCTTATGGATGCCAGCCTTTTGACATACGCAAAACCTTTACCATCATCTGGGAGGCAAACCGCAGGCTGAAGGATACCGTAATCGAGAATAAGGATTTTGAGGCACTCATCCGTCAATATGACAGACCGAATGCCTTTTTTTATTGCGATCCGCCGTATTTTGAAACCGAGGGACACTATGAGGTGGTGTTCCGTAAGGAAGATCATGTGAGACTCAGGGATACCTTAAAAGGCATACAGGGAAAGTTCATGGTTTCCTATAACGACTGTGCCTATATCCGTGAGCTGTATCAGGACTTCCAGATTGAAGCGGTGACAAGAATCAATAACCTTGCACAGAGGTATGACAACGGAAGTGAGTTCCCGGAAGTGCTGATCGCCAACTATGACATGGAGGAAAGGAAAAAAAGCATGCCGATGCAGATGAATCTGTTTGAACTGTACGGGGAACAGAAAACGGTCCGGTGGAAGGGAAAGGAGACAGAGGAAGAGCCACAGGACACATAAAAAAGGAAAGAAGGAGGAAAACATGCTTCAGTTAGTAGAAATGGAAGGAAAGATGACGGAAAACGGGTGTATTGAGATTCCCGCAGTGGTGTTAGAGCAGGCTGGTATCTGTACCGGTGACACCGTGAAACTTGTGTATATGGCAGAGGACGGGGAACTTAAGAACACGGCAAAGGAGTTCCTGCTTGCAAGGGCAGGCCAGGATGTGGCAGAGGAACTGGCAAAGGAGGAAAACATTGCGTTCCAGATACCGGAAGAATTATTAAGGGATGCCGGAATCCCGATGGACGCAGACCTTGACATTGTGTGTCAGGAAGGACGCATTATCATCCTGCCGTCAGAACTTGTGCAGGGGACGGAAGTGCCGGAGGAACTGATTGCCATCTGCAGGGAGCTTGGCATCACGGAGGATAAGGTAAACATCATCTTGCGGACCACAGAGGAGGGAACGGATGAAAAAACCGGTGTATAAGCTGTTAGACGAAAAAGGACGCATCCTGATCCCGAAAGAATTCCGCCAGATGGTAGAGCTTGAGAGCGGGGATATCGTAAAGCTGTCCGTGAGCAGTGGAAAGATCATGGTATCCAAAGTAGATATTGTGGAGATGGGGAGTCAGGACCCGCAGGCAGTGGAAGCGTATGTAAATGCGGCGGTAAAACATATGAGTCCGGCAAAACAGGTGGCGCTTGCGGCAAGGATTCTGAAATTCGCACAGCAGGAGGGAGGTACGGATTGTTAAGGAATAAGTACAGGGCATTTGAAATCAGGGACGATCAGGTCAGCCAGACGCTGGTGGACGGAAGTCTCTGCTCCATTGCAGAATTTATCCGGCACTGCGATGAGGGAAGCATCATCACCCTGCACACCATGGAGGGCGAGCCGTTTTTGATTGGACTCTCCAAGATGTTTGTATTCTGCGGAGACAAGGCATTCTTAGACAGGCAGTTGATCCCTTACCTGCGCAGCATGGGTGGGGAAAGCGTATGAAAAGGATTTATGTTCAGAACGGGATCGTATTTTTTTATGGGAATCCGGCTGGCTATCTGGGAGATGGGAAAGCAGTCATTGACTGCATGTTCCAGAAAGAGGAGCTGGTTTCGTTTGTGAAGGAACAGTTTTTTGTGGAACCCGTATTCCGGGAGGGCGTGTATGACCGGCTGTCGGAGGGAGGTGGTGTCAAAGAGACGGCAGAGGTCAGTATCGGGGAAGGGAGGAGGCTTAGAATCTATCAACTGGGACAGGACAGTCCGATCATGATGCGGTTTATCAGTCTGGCAGAGAGAAAAAAGAGAGGGTATGACAGGCCGCGCAGGGAGGAATATGTCAGAGTCTATGAGGGGGAGATAGAAAACTATAGTCTGGAGGAAGTCTGGGAGAAATACGGACGGAGAGTACCGGAAGGGTTTCAGGGACATGCATTGTCCATTTCGGATGTGGTCGAGTTTGCGGATGGGGAAGCCAGCCGCTTTTTCTATGTCGAGCCATCCGGGTATGAGGAAATCAGATTTTAACAAGGAGGAGCATTATGCCAAAGACAAAAACTGCCCAGAGCCGGGCAGAAACCACAGAACAGCAGGCACCATCCGGAGCAGGGAACAAAGAAAACTCCCCGCTCCAGTTTGATGTGCGCATCCAGTCCATCCGGCCGGGGGAAAGCATCAAGGGAACAGCATCCGTAAACATCAACGGGGCATTTGCAATCCGGGGTGTCAAGATTATTGAGGGAAGCAATGGACTGTTTGTTTCCATGCCAAGCTATAAGGCTGGGAATGAGTACAAGGACATCTGTTTTTCTATCACGCAGGAATGCAGAAAACAGCTCCATGAAGCAGTCATCGGAGCTTATGAGCAGGCAATTTCGCAGGGGCAGGACACGGTAGCAAAGCATCATGGGATGCAGGCACCGGAAGGACAGCCGATGGAGATGGCAGGAATGTAACAGGATAAAACCAGAGAACATAGAGCAGACCGCACAGAAACGGTCCGGCAGATCATGAGAAAAAATTGGAGGAAAAAATATGAGAAATATGATGAAAAAAGCAGCACAGAATGTAAAGGCAGTTGCAGTGAGAGCAGGAATGTTAATGAAGGATACCAAGGGCGAGAACTATGTGGATACGGCGGTCAAAATCCTGATCGCAGTCGTTCTCGGCGCACTGCTCTTGGCAGGTCTTTATGCACTCTTCGGGGATGTGGTGATGCCTACCCTTACCCAGAGGATTCAGGACATGTTCAACTATGCAGGATAAGGAACACCGGTCCAAGACAGGGAAACAGAAAAATAATACAATGATATGGAGGAAAACAGATGCCTAGAAGAGCAAACACACAGACACAGCAGGAAACCGTACAGGAAAATGCCGCAGTGCAGGCAAATGCAGGGGCAGACATGCAGATGGAGGCTGCCATCACAAAAACACAGCCGGAAAAGGGTGTCCTTGCCCTTGCCGATGTAAAGATCGGGGATTTCATGACGATTCGAAATGTCAGAATCAAGGAAGATGACTATGGGCTGACGGTTGCCATGCCGAAAACAAAGGCAGGAGCAAATGAACAGTACAAAGACGCGGTGTTCTTTGCTGACAGGGGAATCAAGGAAAGATTTGACCAGACGGTACAGAAAGCGTATGAAACTTTTATGCACCAGCAGACGGATCTGGACGAGGAAACGGAGGAGGCAGAGGAGCTGGAACAGGAAGAAAGTGGCATGAACATGGGAATGTAGCATGATCAGGCTGGCTTTCTTTTTTTCTGCTCTGTTTTTGGCGGCGGTCATGGATATGAGGACAAGGACCATCCCGGACTGGCTGGTCGTTCTGGTGGCACTTACCAGCATGCTGCCACCGGGACAGCCAAATCTTTTGGGAGTTCTTGCAGGGCTTCCGCTGCTCCTCGCAGGGATTACCATAGGAGGAATCGGCGGAGGGGATGTGAAACTCATGGGTGCATGCGGTCTGGTTCTTGGAGCGGGTCATGCGCTTATGGGACTGTTTCTTGCATTGTGCCTGCTGGTGCTGTGGCATGCGGCAGGGAACATGGGCAGAAAAAAGAACAGAAAGAAACAAAAAGAGGAGAAGGAACAGGCATACCCGCTTGTTCCGTTTCTTTTTGCAGGAATGCTGATTGGTATCTGGATAGGAGGTTAAAGAATTGAAAAAGAAATTATTACTGGCAGGGATTATGGCACTGCTTGCAGGAACTGTCGTGGCAGCAAGAAAGAAAAAATATACGGAGACATCGAGATAGGAGGAGAAGAGAATCATGAAACTGTTAAAAAACCGTACTGTTCTTGGGGTACTCTGCATTGTAGTGTCCCTGCTCATCTGTTTTGCAGTGACACCGCTTGTCAATGCCGGACTGTCCCAAAAGACCACAATCGTGCGTTTCGTAAAGGACGTTAAGGCAGGCGAAGAGATCAAAAAAGGAATGCTGCAGGAAGTCGAGGTGGGAGGTTACAACCTGCCCGAAAATGTGTTAAGGAGCATCACGGAGGCGGAAGGAAAATATCTGACCGCAGATGTTTATGCAGGGGATTATATCGTAGCAGAAAAAGTAGCGGACGAGCCGGCTGCAGAAAATAAATACCTGTACAACTTAAACGGAGAGAAACAGGCAATCTCCATCACCATCAGTTCTTTTGCGGAAGGACTTTCCGGCAAATTAAAGAGCGGGGATATTGTGTCGGTCATCGCACCGGATTACCTGGGCAGTGGGGAGACAGTGATCCCGGCAGAATTAAAATATGTGGAGGTCATCGCAGTGACGGCAAAGTCCGGCTATGATGCCAATACACAGGAGCAGGAAGAGGAGAAGGAGCTTCCGTCCACCGTCACGGTGTTAGTCAGACCGGAGCAGAGCAGACTGCTGGCAAGGCTGGAAGCAGAGGGAGAAATCCATCTGTCACTGGTATACAGGGGAGACAGCCAGAAAGCTGCACAGTTCATTGAAGCACAGGATCTGGTGCTGGAGGAGCCTCTGGAAGAAACCACAGAGGAAGAAGAGGTATCTGTTGTAAAAAATGAGGTGCCGAGGACAGGAGGGGAAGCGGATGCAGTGACGGCAGAAGAAACCTCGGCAGACGAGAAAAATGATACGGATATGGAGGAATAGTGTTTGAATTTCATGAAAAATTCTTTGTTCCAGAGAAATTTGGAGCAGGAAAGGGAAGAAGAGATGCCGGAAGAGGGAGGCGTGCTTGCCGTGTGGGGCAGCCCTTCTTCCGGCAAGACGGTGGTGTCTGTGAAACTGGCAGAGCATCTGGCAAAGAAAAAGAGAAATGTCATTTTAATCCTTGCGGATATGATCACTCCGCCGCTGCCTTACTTATGCGCACCGTCAGACATTGAACAGGAAAGGTCGTTGGGGAGCATTCTTGCCGCATCCCATGTGACGGAAAACCTCATCAAGAAGAACTGCATGTTCTACCGGAAGAATGATTATCTTTCCATGGTCGGGATGTTAAAGGGGGAGAATGTGTTTACCTATCCGCCCTATGAAAAAGAGCAGGCGGCAGAACTGCTCCAGCTTGCAGCACAGATCGCACCGTATGTCATCGTGGACTGCACCAGCAATATCGCATCGGATATCCTGTCGACGGTCGCATTGATGGAGGCAGATACGGTGTTAAGGCTGGCAGGGTGTGACTTAAAATCCATCAGTTACTTATCCTCCCAGCTTCCACTGCTATCAGACCACAAATGGGATGCCGACAAGCAGTTGAAGGCCGTGTCCAATATCAGACAGCAGGAGGCAAGCAGCCACATGGAACAAATCCTTGGCAGTGTGTCGTTCCAGATTCCGCACAGCAGTGAGGTGGAAGCACAGTTTTTAGAAGGGGAACTGCTAGGGGAACTCGGCCTGAAGGAGAGCCGGGCATTCCGCAGGGAGATAGAGAAAATCAGCAGGGAGGTATTCGGGGTATGAAAAATAACCAGAAACTGTTCTTTTCCCCGGAGGAAAAGGGAAGGGCATTTTCGGATGTCTTAAAAGAGGTGCAGGAGTATATCTCCAGCAAATATTCCACGCTTATGGTGGAAGGCGGGAGCGAGGAAGTAAAACAGCAGGTCAAAAGGTACATTACAAAGTATATCTGTGACTACCGCATCACGGTAAAGGGAAAAACGCAGGAACAGTTGATCGATGACCTTTACACGGAAATGGCAGAGTTTTCCTTCCTCACCAAGTACATTTTTGGAACTGGGATAGAGGAAATTGATATCAATTCCTGGCGGGATATCGAGATACAGTACAATGACGGCAGGTGCGAAAAGCTGGAGGAACACTTTGAATCTCCGGAACATGCGGTCAATGTCATAAGGCGCATGCTCCATGTGTCGGGCATGGTGTTGGACAATGCCTCCCCTGCGGTATTAGGGCATCTGAGCAAGAACATCCGAATCGCCGTGTTAAAGACGCCGCTTGTGGATGAAGATGTGGGGATTGCAGCGTCCATCCGTATTGTCAATCCGCAGAGCCTGAAAAAGGAAAACTTTGTGGATGGCGGCACCGCAACAGGGGAAATGCTGGATTTTCTGGCAGAGTGCCTGCGTTATGGAATCAGCATCTGTGTTGCAGGAGCCACCAGTTCGGGAAAGACCACGCTTGCAGGCTGGCTGCTTACCACCATACCGGATGGAAAGCGCATCTTTACCATCGAAAACGGTAGCCGTGAGCTGGCACTTGTAAGGGAAAAGGATGGAAAAGTGACCAACAGTGTCATCCATACGCTGACCAGATACAGCGAAAATGAAAAACAGAACATTGATCAGGACATGCTCCTTGATATGGCACTGCGTTTCAACCCGGAGATCATCTGTGTCGGGGAGATGCGTAGTTCGGAGGCGTACACGGCACAGGAATCGGCAAGAACCGGACATACGGTGCTTACCACGATCCACAGTAACAGTTGTGAATCCACTTACAGCCGAATGAGGACACTGTGCAAGAGAAAATATGACATGGATGACGAGGTGTTGATGGACCTTGTAACGGAGGCATTCCCTATCGTGGTGTTCACCAAGCAGCTTGAGAACCGCAAGAGAAAACTCATGGAAATCATGGAGTGTGAGATCACGGCAGACGGAAAGCGGAAGTTTAACCCGCTGTACCGCTATGAGATCACTGAAAACCGCATGGAAGGGGACCGCTTTATCATTAACGGTACGCATAAGAAGGTGTGCGGAATTTCCGAGAGCCTCAAAAAGAGATTTTTGGAAAACGGCATGCCAAAAGATGTGCTGGAAAGAATTGAAAAAGGAGGGGAGAAAGCATGCTGACATTACAGGTCATTGCCTGCATCGGGATCATTACAGGAGCATTCCTGCTGTTCCAAATCCGGTTAAATGACTTTACGGGGAACATTTTCCACAGGCTTTTGGATGCACCGAAAGGAATCCGGGAGGAGATACTGGAGGAAACCAAGCGCAGGAAAAAATCCTATTTCCGCAGGGAGATCGAGGAAGTACAGGCAATTTTGAAAACAACGGACAGGGAGGAGCTGTTCCCGCTTTTATGCACGGCATCCCTCCTGCTGTTTGCCGCAGGAGCAGCCATTGCCGTCATGATCGGAAATGTTTTTTTAATTCCGGTGCTGGCGTGCGGATTTCTGTTCCTGCCGTTCTGGTATATCAGGCTGACCGCATCCCATTTCAAAAAGGATGTGTCATCGGAACTGGAAACGGCACTGTCCATTATTACAACAGCATACCTGCGAAGTGAGGACATCCTTACTTCGGTGGAGGAAAACCTCAAATATTTAAATCCGCCGGTCAAGACCGTGTTTGCAGATTTTGTGTCAAGAATCCGCCTCATAGATCCAGACCTTGAAGCAGCCTTGGAGGAGCTTAAGGGAAAGATTGAAAATGATGTGTTCATGGAGTGGGTGGATGCCTTAAAGTCCTGCCTGTATGACCGGTCATTAAAGACAACGCTGACACCGATCGTGGCGAAACTGTCGGACATGCGCATCGTGAATGCAGAACTGGAATATCTGGTATTTGAACCCAGAAAGGAATTTATCACAATGGTGGTGTTAGCAGTAGGGAATATCCCGCTGTTATATTTCCTGAACCAGTCCTGGTACGATACGCTCATGCATACCATCCCCGGACAGATTATGCTGGCAGTTACCGGCGCAATTATTTTTGTTTCCACGGCATGCGTCATAAAACTGACAAAGCCGATTGAGTACCGGACATAAGGGGGAGGAAGAAATTGAAAATCGTACTGATAATTGTATTCATCCTGACGGCATGCGGACTGTTCCTTCTGCTGTCGGGCATCTTAAAGCTGCCGACACTGCGGACCGGCAGGGCGATGATGCAGTCAGGGAAGAAAGAAAAGAAACTGCAGAAAACACTGGATGCGTTCTACATGGACGGGGCGGCATACTTAGGAAAATACATCGGGATGAATGCCTACAAAAAAAGCAGGATGCAGAATGTCCTAAATGCGGCAGGACTTAAGATGACACCGGAAACCTATATGGCGTATGCCTATCTGAAGGCAGGGAGCATTTTTCTCCTGATCCTTCCGGCACTGCATATATTTCCGCTGCTTGCCATCCTGCTCGTGCTTTTAGGAGTCATGGTCTACTATAAGGAGACAAGAAAAGCAGAAGAGCTGGTAAGGGAAAAAAGGGAGCAGATCGAGGGGGAGCTGTACCGTTTTGTTTCCACCATCACACAGGAACTGAAAAACAGCAGGGATGTACTTTCCATGCTGGAGCATTATAAGGAAAATGCCGGGGAGATGTTCCAGAAGGAACTGGACATTGTGTGTGCCGACATGCGCTCCAGCAGCTATGAGGCAGCACTCACCCGTTTCGAGGCAAGGCTCAATTCCCCGCAGCTCTCCGATGTGGTCCGCGGACTGATCGGTGTGTTAAGAGGAGATGACGGTGCAGTGTATTTCCAGATGCTCACACACGACTTCAAGCAGGCAGAACTGCAGAGGTTAAAGGCAAAGGCGGCAAAAATCCCGCCGAAAATCCGTGTCTTTTCTTTTGCCATGCTCTTATGTTTCCTTGCAACCTATTTTGCCATCATCGGCTATGAGATCATAAAGTCCATGGGAACACTGTTCTGATAAAAGCGCAGGAAGGAGAAAAAATGAAGCGGATCTATAAAATCATGAGGGACAAAAAGGGGGAGGGATATATCGATGCGGCAGTCGTTGTATTCTGTGTGATGTTTGTCATTGCCCTTGGCGTCAGGATATTCCCGGTTTTTATCACGAAGATACAGCTTGACAATTTTGCAGACGAGTTGGTGAGGGAGGCAGAGATCAGCGGCAGGGTTGGAAGTGAGACAACCGCAAGGCAGAGAACCTTGGAGGAAAAAACAGGGATACATCCAGCCGTAAGCTGGTCTGGGACCGGAAAAATCCAGTTGAATGAAGAGGTGACGGTAACACTGACGTTGCAGAAAGACCTCGGACTTTTTGGCAAATTAAGGTCGTTCCCGGTAACCATAAGGGCGAGGGCATCGGGAAAAGTGAGGTGTATTGGAAATGAGAAAATGCTATCAGAGTTTCAAGAGACTTCTGACAGGGCAGGAGGGAAGCATGGCCCCGGCTGCTGTGGCGGCAGCGATAGCCATGCTCCTTATCATCCTTGGAGTTTCCGAATACATGCGCCTTGTCATCACGGCAGCCGGGATTAAGGATGCCATGGAATCTGCCGTGGTTTCCGTGGTAAATGACAACTACAATGAAGTTTACCATGGCGTCAGGGAAGGATATGCCGCAGGATATGAGCCGGACGATACGGGATTTGCGGCATCCGTGGACCATGGGGATATCTATGGCAGGATGTGTTTCCTGCTTGGACTGGAAGAGGATGGAAACAGTTATGTCCACTATAATAACAGCGGTGAGCTGGAGTACAGGCTCAAAAATCTTTCCGTGGACATCCATAACACGGCACTGGCATCGCCGGGAGGCACTTATTATGCGGATGCAGAGGTCACGATGGAAGTGCCTGTGCGTTTCGCAGGAAAAATCTTGTCAAACCTGTCGGTCAGATTGAAGGTGAGAGCAGCCTACCGGGAGAAATTTTAGTAACATGTTACAGATGTCGTAAGACTTATTACATTTCCATAGACTTTCCAGACGTTCTATGGTAGCGTGTGAACTACGAAAATCAATCAAAAAAACATAAGGAGGGAATGCCATGAAAGATAAGACAAAAAAGTGGCTGGCAGTCGCGGACTTCTAGCAGTATGTGCGGTGCTTGTGTTTGGAATCAGCAGGGTGCTCTACCATGAGCCGGACAGGGAGGCACAGGTCGTGGAGAGAGAATCGGAGGAGACAGAACTTTTTGTGGAGACAGAAACACCGGAACCGGCTCCGGCAGAAAGCACAGAAGCAGAGACGGAAGAGCCGCTTGTGATCGAGACGGAGACAGGAACTTCCGTAAATGACAGGGAGCAGGAAATTCAGGAAACCCCGGAGAAAACGGAAGCGGAAAAGCCGAGTGAGCCGCCTGCACTGTCTGAGGGAACCGCCACGGACCAGCCGGATACACCGCCGTCCTACGAGGAGGAAAAACAGGAGGAACCGGCTCCGGCAGAGAACCAGACACCAAAGACAGGTGATACCAAAGACGGCATGGTATATGTGGAAGGCTTCGGATGGATTACCGATGAAGGGGAAGGCTCAGGCACCTACGCAGATGACATGTATGAAAATGGCAATAAAATCGGAATCATGGATTAAATAAACAGAACGTAAAGAAAAGGCACAGCAGAAAATGTTGTGCTTTTTTTGTGGGCAGATACGGGCAGTGTGCCATATCTGCCTGTCTGTGTTTAAAGGAGAAATGCATGAAATATATCAAACGGAAAATCCTGCTGTTTGTGCTTTTGCTTGCCATGGCAATGCCGGTATCGGTTTATGCAGCCGGGGAAGGGAACATCGACAATGGCGGTGGAGGTATGGGAGCAGGAACGGGAACTAATTTTTGGAGCAGCCACGATGAGGGTGTGCGTGTAACGGTAATCAGAGCCAGCGACGGTGCAGTTGCATCAGCATCCATTGACCTTACCAACAAGCATCCGACTGATATCCGGGTGCATTTTGGAAAAGTAAGCAAGACTTCCTACAGGAATGGCGCAGGACTTTCTGCAAGGATGGGAGGCTATACATTTTATAATCCTGCACAGTCCCTGCCACAGATTATCAGCACTTCAAGAGGCGGCGCAAACCTTGCAGCCATCAAACAGTACTTTACGGACGAGCAGGTGATCAGAGCCATTGCAGGGTATGTCGGCATGGATTTCCAGACGCTGACAAACGGAGAGTACAAGCTGTTATTAGAGCCTATTGCATATGTGACGTTTGAGGGAGTCCGGACTGCGTTTACCGCCACGGAAGCGGCAAAATACAACCAGTTAAGGGGCGGTCTGTTGCGAAAGAAAATGCCATCCCTTTCCCATAAAAACCTTCCGCTTGCCATGTTTTTGGAGACATCGGATTTGGGGTATCCGGCGTGGAGCGGCTCTAAGACAGAGAAAGCAAATGATGAAGATATCATCCGCGCATTAGGACTTGGCATCGTGCGGTTTAATGAGGTGGTCACACCGGAAGTCATCGAAGCGGACTATGAATACCGTGTGGATACGGATGTGATAACGGCGGTCACGGTCAGTGGAGGACAGAGCAATCCAGACAATTCCGTCACCGTGACATTTTCTATCCTGGGAAGAAGCTACAAGGTTGAAAATGTGTATTACCCGGAGGACGGACAGCAGCTCGTGTGGGTAAAATGGCATACCCCGTCCACGGAACAGCACATCACGATTAGCGTGACCGCCAGCGGAGGCAGTGCATCCGTGAGCAGGGGAACCATCACGGCGAACATTGTGGATCTGGATGACAATCCACCGCCAAATCCTGTTGCAGATGACAGAAATGACAGCTACCGGAAAGAAAATGCAGTGATGCCTGTAAACCCAGAAAAGACACAGGCGGCATGGAGTGTCTGGAAAGCCAAGTGGAAGGAAAAATGGGTATGGCACAGTGACTGGAACTGGGAGTCAGAGGACCATTCGGCAAGCTGTGAGGCAGGATGCACACAGAGCCATGGATACTGGCAGGATGATGGCGAGTATGTGGATGAAGGCTGGTGGAAATTTGAAGAGAAACATTATTCGGCATCCCTGACCGCGGATATGCATCTGGTCACGGATGAGAAGGCACCGACCGCGGACGGCATGGTTACAAAAAGCGGGTATGGCGTGAATGTTTCCCTGAGTGCAAGGGCATCGAGCAGCCAGACATCCGCAACAACAGCACCGCAGACAGCAGTCAGTTACTTTCCGGAATTTTATTACGAAACCTACTGGCGGCTTTTAGAGAGAACCAGAAATGGATACAGTGCGGTCTTTGAATTTAAGAATAATGAGTATTCCACTTATTACCGGAGGACACATTTCACACCGGTCTGGATGCCGGACGGGGAGTACCGGGTATACACGTACCTGCTCGACTGCTGGACACCGGATGGAATGCTTTCCGTGAACCTGTCAGACGCTGTGCAGATATTGGAAGCCTGTGGGATGACTGGCATATCGCACCGCAGAATGGAGGTAGGAAACCGATGGGATATGAGAGAATCCAAAAGCCGGAAGGACGGCTCTACCATTACACCAGAAAAGAAAATCTGGAATCCATCTTAAGGGATGGAAGGATACGGAAATTTTGTGACCGGGAAACATGGTTCACAAAATCCCTTGCAGATACGCTGCGGCTTATGTCGCTCACGGTGATGCAGGAGGGAGCAGCTTATTATGATGCGAGTGGCAGGCTGCAGCTTTACCCGGCGTTTGTACCGGAGGATTATGTGGTTTTAGAACTTACCCCGCGCTACCAGAGCGGGGAATGGGTGATCTGGAATCAGGAACTTCCACCCAATGCGCCGGAGTCCGTAAGGGAGCTTGCGGAGGAGTTCAGCCACCTAAAACTTGGATACCGTGGAGATTTAAAGTTCTGGGAGAATCCTGTCATTTATGAGATGACAGACCTTTTGGAAGAACCGGAGCAGACCAGTGAAATGAAAATGCAGTGAAAAACAGAAAAAAGGAAAGGAAGATCAGATGAAGAAAAAGAAATGGATGATGATGGCAGTGATGGTGCTTGCACTTACGATGATGTTTGGAACTACGGTATATGCGTCAGGAAAAGGGGACGTGGCAGGAGCAATCGAGGGTACATGGAAGGATGCCTCCGCACAGATCAAGACAGTAGTCAATAAGGTGGTGTTCCCGGCAATCGACCTGATACTTGCCGTATTCTTCTTTGCAAAGCTGGGTACGGCATACTTCGATTACCGAAAACACGGACAGTTTGAATGGGCGGCACCCGCAATCCTGTTTGCGTGTCTGGTATTCACGCTGACGGCACCGACCTATATCTGGAAAATCCTTGGCATATAGGGGATGGTGAGAAAGAAGGTGTCAGATGTTTATATTTGATTTTGTTGCGGAAACCGTACTAGACCAGATCATCGACTGGCTGTATGGGAAGATCGTTGAATTTCTCAATGATTTTTTTGCAATGATGAACAATATGGGAGTGGAATTGTTTGACCTGCCGTGGGTAAATGCAATTACCACCTTTTTTGGCTGGCTTGGCTGGGCATTGTTTGTGTAGGGCTGGTGGTCGGAGCTTTTGAATGTGCTATAGAGTATCAGGGGGGAAGGGGCAGCATCAAGGATACTGCCTTAAACTATGTCAAGGGATTTATGGCGGTCAGCCTGTTTTCCATTCTTCCGGTCAACTTATATTCCTTAAGTGTGTCGCTGCAGAGTTCCTTCGGATCGGCATTATCCTGCATTACAGATGCGGAAAGCATCGGGATGACTGCACAGCAGGTGCTTATGTCAGCCGCCATGCCGGGAGTAGGGAATCCGATCCTGCAGATATTCTGTGCCGTGATGATGGGGTATGCCGTGATAAAAGTGTTCTTCGGAAACCTGAAAAGGGGAGGCATTCTGCTCATACAGATCGCAGTCGGAAGCCTTTATATGTTTTCTGTTCCGAGAGGATATATTGACGGTTTTACCCAGTGGTGCAAGCAGGTCATTGGAATCTGTCTCACCGCGTTCCTGCAGTCCACCATGCTCACGGCAGGACTCATGATCTTCAAGGACCACCCGCTGCTTGGCCTGGGTGTCATGCTTTCCTCCACGGAGGTGCCGAGGATTGCCGGGCAGTTTGGACTGGACACCAGCACAAAGGCAAACCTGATGAGCGGAGTCTATGCAGCGCAGACAGCCATCAACATTTCAAAAACGGTTGTCAAGGCAGTGGCAGCATAAGGCGGTGGAAAGATGGAGAAAAAGCTGGGGAGTCTGTTCGATGGGATCGGGGGGTTCCCATTGGCAGCAAAAAGAAATGGCATACGGCCTGTGTGGGCGAGTGAGATAGAAAAGTTTCCCATGGCAGTTACCATGTATCGGTTCCCAGAGATGAAACACATGGGAGACATTACAAAACTGCATGGGGAGAACCTCCCTGTCGTGGATGTGATAGCCGGGGGTTCGCCATGTCAGGACTTATCTGTTGCCGGGAAACGTGCAGGACTTGCGGGGATGCGTTCGGGGCTCTTTTTGGAGCAGGTACGCATCATAAAAGAAATGCGCAGGCAGGAGGAAAGGAGGAAAAACAGCAGTGGAAGGAGAGCAGATGTCCCTGTTCGACCTCGGTATATGGTCTGGGAAAATGTGCCGGGAGCCTTCTCAAGCGGAGAACCAAAAGGAGCAGATTTTAAGAGAGTCCTCGAAGAAGTCTGTGGTATATCGGAGGAGTCCGTATCTTTACCTGGACCGCCGGACGGGGCATGGACTCCTGCCGGGATTATTCTGGGACAGGAATTCTCTGTTGCTTGGAGGGTACTGGATGCTCAATTTTGGGGAGTCCCCCAGAGACGCAGAAGAATCTTCCTTGTCGCAGATTTTGGAGGCCACAGTGCCGGAGAGATATTATTTGAGTCCGAAGGCGTGTGGAGGCATTATCAGGAGAGCAGGGAACAGAGGAAAAAAACTGCCGCCGATCTTGGAGGCGGCACTCTTACTTCAGGCACAGGAGCCGACATCGTGTGTCTGATGGATCAGGGAGGACAGCGGATGGATGTGTACCGCAATCTTATCGGTACACTTCTGGCAACAGTTCAAGCACACCGCCCATTATCATGGCGAGCAGTCAGGCAAATGCAGAAATCGGGATCGGGTACTGTCCGACCATTACAGCAGCGGCAGGGATGGCAGGCAATAACCAGCCGATCCTGTTTGACAATCACGGACCGGATACCCGCTACAGCGGACCGGTGAAGGTGGCGCAGACCATTACTTCCGCACTGGGGACGGGAGGCAACAATACACCGCTTGCTGTCCATGGAGAACCCTACTGCATCGCCGGCAATGTCATCAACCGTCAGGATAAAAACGGGGGAAACGGCTGCGGCTATCAGCAGGGCGTCAGTTATACGCTGACAACGGAGGACAGGCACTGTGTGGCATACACGGATGACCTGCCGGAGCTTTATCAGGACGTGGTTGGAACATTGTGTGCCAAGGATGCAAAAGGGCTGAACAGTCAGTATGTCAGCCAGAGTAAATGCATTGTAAGCAGAAAGAAACGTGTGAGAAAACTCATACCGCTTGAGTGTGAAAGACTCATGGGGTTCCCGGATTACTGGACGGACATTCCTGGAGCAAGTGACAGTGTCCGGTACCGGGCATTGGGAAACAGCGTGGCAGTGCCGTGTGTGGAATATATCCTCTGCGGCATTGCTTATTTTTTAGAAAGACAGGAGGGAGAACGGGATGTACATATACCCGGATAATCTGAAATCGAAAGCGAGCATGTGGCTGTGGGAGTTAAAAGACCTTGCAGTGACAGGAATCATCGTACTGGTATCTGTGTTTGCATTTGCCTATGCAAAACTGTGGTTCCCGATGGTGATAGCAGGCGTATACGCATTTTTAACGATACAGGTGGAGGATACCACCATCTTAAAATTTATCCGCTATGCATGTGCGTATTTTTTGATGGAACAGCAGCATTATGAATGGAGGTATACCGCAAATGAAACGGAAGAAGAACAGTCCACAAGGGAGCTGATGGGGACAAAGGAACTGTCGGATTACAGCATCCGCACTTACCGGAAGGATGAGCTGGTCTATTTTCTGATCCAGCCGAGCAACCTGTCCGTGTTGTCGGAGGAGAGCCTTTCTGCAAGAATCTACGGACTCATGACGGTCTTAAAAGGCATCACGGAAATCGAGATGATGTGCTTAAATTCCCGTGAAAACTTTGAGGACAATAAAAGATATTTAAAGAACCGCGCGGAGGAAGAAACCAACCCGACTGTGCGGAAACTGCTGGAACTGGATGCAGGACACCTTGACCGGATGCAGGTGCAGATGGCAACGGCAAGGGAGTTTTTACTGATTATCCGGCTGAGAAACCAGAAGGAGAATGAGGTGTTCTCTTACTTAAATCGTATCGAAAAAATGCTAGTGGAACAGGGATTTACATCCAAAAGAGCGGATGAGGAGGACATGAAGAGGATACTGGCTGTTTACTTTGAACAGAATGTCACAACGGAAAAATTTGAAGAATTTGATGGGGAGAGGTGGATCATTTTAAATGAATAACAACAGAAAGAAAAAACCACAGACACAGACACCGGGGGAAGAGAGGCTTAAGAGTTTCCTTGACATGATCGCGCCGTCCGTCATCCAGTTTTACATGGATCATTATATCTGCGGGAATACGTTCCGCAGTGTCTGGGCACTCAGGGAATATCCGACTGCAACGGATGAGCAGGCGATCCTGCGCCACCTTGGGGAAAAGGATGGCGTGACACTGCGTATCTATACCAGACAGGTCACACCGGCAGAGGAGAAAAAAATCATCAGCAATGCGGCAAACAAGAACCGCATGAAACAGGGAAATACAGAAAATTTACAGGAGACAGTCACGGCAGCGAGCAACCTGCAGGATGTGACCAACATCATTGCGACCATGCACCGCAACAGGGAGCCGTTACTTCATACGGCTGTGTATCTGGAGTTATCCGCAGCGGACATGGATAAGTTAAAGCTGTTGCAGACCGAAGTGTTGACAGAACTCATCCGTTCCAAACTGAACGTGGATAAGCTGCTGTTGCGCCAGAAACAGGGGTTCTTATGTGTGCATCCGGCTGGCAGGAATGTCTTTCTGGAACAGTTTGAACGTGCGCTTCCGGCTTCGAGTGTGGCGAACCTGTTCCCGTTCAATTACTCCGGCAAGACCGATAAGAACGGATTTTATATCGGGAGGGATAAGTTTGGAAGCAATGTCATTGTAGATTTCAACCAGAGAGCGGATGACAAGACCAATGCCAATATCCTCATCCTTGGAAACTCCGGGCAGGGAAAATCCTACCTGTTAAAACTGATACAGACCATCCTGCGGGAGTCCGGGATGAAAGTCATCTGCCTGGACCCGGAGCATGAATATGTGGATTTGACCGGAAATCTGGGAGGCTGTTTTGTGGACCTGATGAGCGGGGAGTATATCATCAATGTGTTAGAACCAAAAACATGGGATGAAAACGGCAGCCCGGAGGATACAGAGGCACCCTATGCGTTCCGCTGTTCCTCAAAATTAAGCCAGCATATCTCTTTCTTAAAAGACTTTTTCCGAAGCTATAAGAATTTTACGGACAGCCAGCTTGACACGATAGAAATCATGTTGGCGAAACTTTATGAGAAGTGGAACATAAGGGACGATACGGACTTTGGCAGGCTTACGCCAAAGGATTACCCGGTCCTGTCTGACCTTTACGATCTGATGGAGGAGGAATACAAGCATTACGACGCGAAGAAGAAACAACTGTATACTGCAGAGCTTCTGCAGGAAATCTGTCTTGGACTTCACTCCATGTGTAAGGGAGCGGAGTCCAAATTTTTTAACGGACATACGAATATCACGGACAGCAGCTTCCTGACGTTCGGTGTCAAGGGACTGCTTCAGGCGAGCAAAAATGTGAAGGATGCCATGCTGTTTAATGTGCTTTCCTACATGTCCAATGAACTTCTGACCAACGGGCATACGGCAGCCTGCATCGATGAGTTTTATCTGTTCCTTACCAATCTGACCGCCGTGGAATATATCCGAAACTTTATGAAACGTGTGCGAAAAAAGGACAGTGCCGTCATCCTTGCCAGCCAGAATCTGGAGGACTTCAATATCGATGGAATCCGGGAGTATACGAAACCGCTGTTTTCCATTCCAACCCATGTATTTCTGTTCAATGCGGGAAACATCGATTCCAGATTTTATATCGACACCCTGCAGCTTGAGCAGAGCGAATACAACCTGATCCGCTATCCGCAGAGGGGCGTGTGCCTCTATAAATGCGGCAATGAACGTTACAACCTTATGGTACATGCACCGGAGTACAAGGAGAAACTGTTCGGAAGTGCCGGAGGACGATAAAGCAGGGAAAAAGGAAGGAGGGATGCCAAACTATGGACATGAGGGAGCAGAAATTCGGCATTGAGATCGAGATGACAGGCATTACCAGACAGCGTGCTGCGGAGGTCATGGCAGCCTATTTTTCCTCTACGTTCAGCTATGACGGCGGAAGCTATGAAGAGTACAGTGTCAGGGATGCGGCAGGCCGCAGATGGAAAGTCATGTATGACTCCAGCATTGAGGCGCAGAAAAAAGGCGGCGGTTATGCGGGGAGTGAGTACAAGGTAGAATTTGTTTCCCCTATCTGTGAATACGCGGATATCCCTGTCATACAGGAACTCATCCGGCAGCTCCGGCATGCAGGTGCAGTGGCAGGAAAGAATACAGGCATCCATGTGCATATCAATGCGGCACCCCATGATGCAAGGACACTGCGGAACATCACCAACATCATGTACAGCAAGGAAGATTTGATCTATAAGGCACTTCAGGTAGATGTAGAGAGGGAGCATCGTTACTGCCAGAAGGTGGAAGAGGACTTTTTGCAGGAACTGAACCGGAAGAAACCAAAGAGTCTGGAGGAAGTGAGCAGGATCTGGTACAAGGGGGTTGATAGAAGGCACAGGCATTACCATGAAAGCCGTTACCACTGTCTGAATCTGCACAGCGTGTTCCAGAAAGGTACGATTGAGTTCCGGCTGTTTAACTCCACCACCCATGCAGGAAAAATAAAGGCATATATCCAGCTCTGCCTTGCCATTTCTGCGCAGGCATTGAACCAGAAATGTGCCAACCGCATCAAGACTGCCAGCACCAACGAAAAATATACATTCCGTACCTGGCTGTTAAGGCTGGGAATGATTGGGGATGAATTTAAGACGGCGCGGAAGTTTCTTCTGGAAAATCTGGAGGGCGGCATTGCATGGAAGGACCCGGAACAGGCAGTGAGACAGAAGGAAAGACTGCGAGCGATGAAAGAAAAGAAAGAACTGGAAACCGGACATGCACAGCAGCCAGACAGCATGGAAGAAGAGGTGCCGGAGGATGCACAGGGAATGAACATGACCATGTAAAAACAAAAACGCAGAGAAAGGAAAAAAGAATATGAACATGACAGGAAGAAGATATATTGCATACGGCTCGAACTTAAACCGGGCGCAGATGGCACTGCGCTGCCCCGATGCAAAGGTGGTAGGAACCGGGGAAATCAAGGACTATGAGCTGTTGTTCCGTGGAAACAGGAACGGGGCGGTGGGCACGGTAGAGCCGAAAAAGGGGGAGAGCGTGCCTGTGTTGATCTGGGAGATCAGTCCGAGAGATGAGTTTAACCTGGACCGTTATGAGGGATATCCGAGACTGTATGGAAAAGAAATGCTGGAAGTAGAGATGGATAGAAAACGGGAGAAAATGATGGCATATACCATGACGGAGGGGCATGCCATGGGAGTCCCTTCGGAACATTACCTTGCTACCATCCGCACCGGATATCAGGAGGCAGGATTTGATGAGGATGTTCTGATGGCAGGTGTTGAAAAGAGCAGGGAACGAATGAAACAGGAGATGGAAGCAGAGAGAATGGAGGAAGCACCATGGAGCCAGCAACTGCCGCTCTGATCGCAAGGGCAGCCATAGCAGCCGGAACCAATAAAAAAGTGTGGACAGGGATTGCCCCCGTACTGGCAGCCCTGTGCCTTCCGGTCATCCTTGCCGTCATGTGCTACATCAGCATTGCCTCCGGCGGAACAGAACATAACCGGGCGGCAGTGCATCTGGCATTTGATGGAGGTGAAATGCCGGATGGAATGCCTGCAGATTATCAGGCTTATGTCCGCCAGATGCAGGAAAGTTTTGCGGAGCTGGATGCCATATTAGATGACATCGATGGCATGACAGAAGGAGAACTGTGCGACAGGTATCTGGTCAAATCCGTTTTTTATTCTCTGTATTTCGGCGCAGACCGGGTAAGGCTTGAGACGGATGATTATAAAAAATTTGCAGACTGTTTTGTGGATTATGAGGAGCGGACACAAAACGTAGAGCAGGAGGACGGAACCGTCACGCTGGAAAAATATACCGTGGCAGTTGCCATTGGGGATAAGACAAAAATCTTCCAAAAACTTGCATCCGACTATGGAGTTACCGCAACTTATGAACAACAGTCCAATGCAGTCAATGTGTGGTATGTGGCAAAGTATGACACGGCGGCCCCGACAGAGGGGGATGAATTTTCCGACTGGAGCGGCTGGAACGGGGCAGGGGATATCCCTGTGTATGATCTGCCGGCCAACGGGAATGGAAGTGGTATCGTACAGCTTGCATTATCGAGAATGGGGCATCCGTACTCGCAGGCACTCCGCGGAATCGGGAATTATGTGGACTGCAGTTACCTGACGCTGTGGTGTTACAGGCAGATAGGAATCTCCCTGCCGGGAACAGCGGCAGAGCAGGGAAGATATATGGTGGAGCATAACCTGACGGTTGCAAAGGAATCACTGCAGCCGGGGGACCTTGTGTTCTGGAGCCACAAACCAAACGGAAGATACATGAACATCACGCATGTGGGAATCTATGCCGGAGACGGCATGGTCGTGGATGCGTCCTATTCCAAAGGGAAGGTGGTGTACCGTCCCCTGTTTGATAACGATAAGCAGGTACTGTATGGCAGGCCACAGTAAATTTTTTGATGCCGCAGGCATCTGTTTTCCGCCAGAAAATGGAAATGAAGGAGGAGTGATATGGCAGAAAAGGAAGTAAAAATCACCTTTGCCGGGGAGAAGCTGGAGGCATTAAGTTTCTTTTTGGCAGAGCAGGGAGGAAAAACCGTGGAGGAGCTGTTGAAGAGCCACCTCGATAAATCTTATGAGAAAAATGTTCCTGCACAGGTCAGAAAATTTGTGGAGAGCAGGATGGAAATCCCACAGCAGACAGCAAATCAGGAGCAGGAATCCCAGAGAACGGGAGGCACAAGACAGCAGAGGGCATCCGGCAGACGGAGCAGGGAGACACAGAATCAGGAAGAGCAGCCGGGAGAGCCGGTGTCGGAAACCGTGGAAGAGACAGCAGAAAATACAATGAACATGGGAATGTGAGGCGGATAAGTGAACGGATATGAAGAGAAAATAAAAGACTGTCTGTTTCTGGAAGTGTGCAATGCGGCAGGCAGAGAGGAATGGGACGGACTGGTGCATCAGCAGAAGGAAAACCTCATGCTGGTATGCCGTCTCAGCGGGCATGATGAAAAGTTTCAGAGGGACTGCGGACTTGTCACCAGAGAGCAGATGGAGCATTGGGGGATAGAAGAAGAGGTGCTTTTTCAGGATGCATGGGCAAATATGTTTGCAAAACGTCCGCCAGTACTTATGGATTTTGAGGATGCCTACGAGCATAACTATGACCAGAATATCCTTGCAATGGAGAAAAAACCGGAGAGAATCTGGAGGACGGATGCCGACTTTTATGTCCTTACCAACAACGTGGACCATGGGGCGGTGTACATGATGGACGAGGCAACATTGCAGAAGTCAGCAGAAAAACTGGACGCAAATCTGATCGTCCTTCCGGCATCCATCCACGAAGTGTATCTCATGGTGGAGCGGGAAGGTCTTGACATGGAACGGCTCAGGGATGGGGTATATGGAGCAAACAGGGCGTTCCCGGAGGCAGACTATCTGTCCGATGAGATTTACCGATATGACAGGGATACGCACAGGCTGTCTGTCATACCGGGGAGCGTGCAGGAAGAGCAGGCAGGAATGGTGCTGTATCAATAGCGTGTTTTTCTGAAAATGATTTCAACTGAGAGTTTATAGGAAGGAGGAGCTATGAGAGCAGTATTTTCCAGAAAAGAGCCGCGGATAGAGGCGAAAGAGTTCTGTGTGGAAAAGGTCATCATGCTTCCGGCTGGGGAGTATGAATCTTTCACCAACCATCTGATGCACAAGCATGATTTTATCAGGGAAAATGTGGATTTCATGTATGAAAAAGATGGGGTGCGGCACTGTCTTTTAGTAACCGGAGAGGGCATGGAGGAAGGTGTGCTGGTGGAGAGCGAAGGGGCATCTTACGCCAGATACTTTGCCTTTGTGCCATCGGTAAGCGGCATTTTGGAACAGGAGCAGGCAGTGAAGGAAACACAGACGCTGTCCATGATAAAGGAAAGCGGACAGGAAGAGCAGGCAGGAATGGTGCTTTCTTAAGGGTGTGTTTTTTTGAAAATGATTTCAACTGAGAGTTTAAATTTGGAGGTAAAGAGATGAAACAGGCAGTCGTTACGATCAAATATGATGAGGAAAAGTTAAATGCTGTGAAACAGTACATGGGAAAAAAGGACGCAGATTTTGATGCGGAGCTGAAGGAAGTCCTTGGGAAAATGTATGAGAAATATGTGCCGCAGGCGGTCCGTGAGTACATTGAAAGCAGAGGGGATGTGCCGCCTGCAATCAAAAAGGCAAACCGCCAGCAGGGCAAAAACAGTGTGGCATCCGGCAGTGCTGCGGAGAATGAATAGGGAACGGAGGAAGCATGGACAAGATAAAGATTTTGAAAGTAGAGCCGGGGAAACCTCCCTGTGTGAAGGAGATTGCGAATGACTTTAAGGCAAGTCAGGCAGAGGTGGAGGGAGACATTGAGTGCGTTGGTTTTGGAGATGGATGTGTGGCAGTAATCAACGCTGAAGGAAAACTAAATGGAATGCAGCCGAACCGCAGGAATGGTGATGACATCATCTGCGGTCCATTTTTTATCTGCGGGGATACCCCGGACGGAGATTTCATTTCCCTGACAGAGCAGCAGATCGAGGAATATACCAGACGATTTGGAGGGATTGAGCAGTTTACAGGTCAGGAGCCGGAACTGGAGCCGCATATGACCATCCTCGCTTTTTAAGAAAGTGACAGGACAATGGAAAGGAAACGGCACAGACACCGCCGTGTGAGCCTGCGTGTGGCAACGTGTGCCGTTATTCTGCAAAACTGGATAAAGTGACCGACTAGGCAGTATTCTGCCCTGTGTGAGCCGATTTGGAGAAATTAACAGAAAACCCGGAGTGCGGAGGCATATAAGACTCCGAAAATGGGGATGAAATGGGGGCTGTAAAACAGGGTCGAAAATAGTGCAGGTTAAAGGGGTTATGCCGCGGATACGCGGCATAACCCGTCAAACACCCACCGGCAGAGCCGTTGGGGGATTTGTGGTATGGCATAACTTTTTTGAAGATTTGGAAGAAGTTATGCCTGGTTTTATTGTTTTTAAGGATTGAAAGGCATTGAGGGAACTTAAGTTTATGCCTTTCGCAATAATGCTTGCAGGCAGAAGAAAAATGGAAAGGAAATGAGTAGTCCCGTGGGGTAAGGTGCGCACCACTACCGGTATGGGACTATGAAAGTTTTAGAATTATTTGCAGGAACACGGAGTATCGGGAAAGCCTTTGAAAGTAGAGGGCATGAAGTATTCAGTGTGGAGTGGTCTAAGGACTTTGAGAACATTGATTTGTATGAAGACATCAGTAAGGTAACCGCAGAAGATATCTTAAGGCTTTTTGGAAAGCCGGATGTCATCTGGGCGAGTCCTGACTGTTCCACATTCAGTATTGCTGCAATCAGTCATCACAGAAGAAAAAATCCTGAAACCGGAAGTCTGGAACCGGTCAGTGCATATGCAAAATTTTGTGACATGGTAGATCAGCATGTGCTGAAACTTATTGAAGAGTTACAGCCAAAGTATTATTTTATTGAAAATCCCAGAGGTGGTATGCGGAAGATGGAATGGATGAAAGGTCTGTCAAGATACACCGTGACATATTGTCAGTACGGTGACAACCGGATGAAGCCGACTGACATTTGGACGAATCATCCCGATCCGAAGTTCTTGCCGATGTGTCATAACGGAGATTCGTGTCACGTGGCAGCTCCAAGAGGAAGCAAGACTGGGACGCAGGGATTAAAAGGAGCCAGAGAAAGAAGTGTGATACCGTAGAAATTATGTGACCATATCGTAGACATCTGCGAGGAGTAGTAGAGAAGGAGGAAGAGAGTGGCAGGCGAAGGAAAAGTAAGGAAGGGATTTTATATTGAGGAAGACTTGCTGGAGCAGATAGACGGATTATTGGAGCAGGCAGATGTGAAATCAAGGAATGAATTTTTGAATCAGGCATTGAAATTTTATATCGGCTATCTGACATCAGAGAAAATCGAAAACTATATGCTTTCCACTATCTCCTCAGTGATGCATTCCACAGTGAAGGATAGCGAGAACCGAATGGCTCGTGTGATGTATAAGCTGGCGGTGGAAACCTCTAAGCTGTCTCATGTGATTGCGTATAGTCATGGAGTGGATGAAGAGGCATTAAAGAAGCTACAAGCAAAGTGTACGGATGAAGTGAAAAGAATTAATGGTGCTGTAACTTTTGAGGATGCATACCGTTTTCAGAATGAATAAATTATGCTAGATAATTGGCGAAATAAAAGGGCTGTGCTATGATAAATATATACTTGAAAGAGGCCGATATTTATAACGGAGGGTAAGGCATATGTCAGAAGATATTAGAGCAAAATTCTTTTTACCGCCAGATGATTATGAAATTCTACGCTTTGGGGGCGAGTCTGTTAAGGATGAAGAAAAAGGAATTGAGAGGATGATGAGATATTATCAGGAATTCGGATTAACAGAAGAGCAATTGCGAGAGAATAGTCAGAAGTATAACCTTAATCAGATGTTTCAGATTGTAAAAGATTATTTTGAAAAGGAATATGGTTATCATGGTAAGGGAATAGAACTAAGCAACCGCTATCAGCACTCTGTGAACAGCTATATTTTCTTCGATGAGGGAAGAGAACAGTTTGTACATATTGATGAATTATTTGAATCATCCGTGATGTCCTTTTTCTTAGTGGTTTTAAAATGGTCGAAAGAATTTGATGACCCAGAGATATATGGAAATTGTTTTTTGTATCTTTTATTTATAATGAATGATGTGAGTATATTGGGTGATATTCCGAATGAGAAATCAAATGAAGCATTGTTACAGATTATGCAGGGGGATGCACAGATTATGAATCTGGCATCATCATGTTATTGGACAGTGGTCATATTTAGTTTGGCACATGAAGTTGCACATTCATATTTTGCTAGTATAGGAAGAAAATTCTCAAACAGACGGAAGGAAGAATTTGAAGCAGATGCAGTAGCATATGATATCGTTTTAAAGATTATTATTGACCAAAGTAAGTTGGAAGAGCAGAAAAGAATTATAGAAGACTATACTTATCTTGCACCAGTTATGTACATGCAGTTTTTTGATTTGTTTTATTACACAGACAGGGTGCTGTATAATAAAAGGATAACAACGGATACACATCCTCTTCCCAAAGATAGGATAAGTCATTTGTTTGCTATTGCCAATGATGATAAGTATGATTTTGACACAGTGGATGGAAATCATTTGTACAGTGGATTTTTGGATGCATATGACGAATATCGTACACAGTTAATTCTGAAAAAAGAGAGAGGGAAATTGGCTAAGATTATTCGAACAGAAGAAAGAGAACGGAGGCAGAGAAGAGATGAACAGAACGGAAGCCAGACAATTGGATTGTGAAATAAGAGAATGTTTAGAGAACTTTTCAATAGAGCAAGGTTTAAATCCTAAATTTGGAGAATTGATAATGGATAATTACTTAGAAATTATTCCAGATGATTCAAAGAGAGAGATGATTTTTCTTGGAAAAGAGTCATCTTCATACAAAATGGGAAATATTAGGTTGGATTTAAGAAGCGTATTAATTGCACTTGCAGATTTTGTGGCATCTTTGAATAAACCGGAAACCTTTTTTCAATATGTACAATTAGTAATCATATCTATTTTTTGCGTAGGAGCTATTACAAAAAAGGAATTAGATTTTAATTGTGCAGTAATAGTATCGGTGCTTCATAGACGAAATGCTTATGAGATAGGATTTACTGTTGAACAAGTGAAAGCAGAAATTAATAAAATGAAGGACGATGATCAATTAGAAGAATTTGTCATGGAGAGATTAGAGAAAAATATTGGAAACTTGTTAAAGTGGAATGTCATCTGTATGGAAGAAGAAAAAATATATCTTAATGAGAGAGTTTGGGGAAAGATTCAATAGCTTATGAGCAAAGGAAAGGTGGATGCTGGTTGAAAGATTTCGTGAGTTTTATTAAGAATTATTCGACAAGAGATTTTATCTATTTTTTCTCAGAAATATCAATCGAACTATATAAGAAACAGCAAAATAAGTCAGAAGATGAATTAAGGTGTAGTATCACATTTCCATTGAATGCTATCTTGCATGGATTTATACATCGGCAGGTGCAGGTGATGTTGTCGGCATGGGATATTCAAGACATGGCGTATGTTTCAATTGTTAATGCAAATGATTACAGAAAAGAAATCATGACAAGAGAAAAAGCTGGTACAGTGGTAAATTTGTATAGAGGATATGAGAATGAACATTCCAATAGCGAATATATCAAAGATGCAAAATTGCCGGATATATTTAAGTTTATGATGGGCATGACATATGAACAGTTTAAGTATCAGAATTTAGCATGGACATACCAGAGCTTTAGCCGAAATTATCATATTTTGCTTGGCTCAAGTAAAATTAGCAGGGATGAGATTGTAGATATAAATGAAATTACAGAAGAATTGTTTGGTCTGAGTGCAGACGAGTTTCTGACCAATGTACTTTATTTGTTGTGGTTATCCAGTGAACGTCCCGATCCGTTAGGGGCAGAAGATGATTTATATAAGCATGGGGCATACAGCATACTCACCAAAGAGAATTTGGAGAAAATTATTAATTATTATTCTGTTACATATGATGATGTAAGGAAGTCTCCAATACAGAAACAATTGTTTTATAGCAAACCTTTTGTGATTACTCAAAAGAACAAAGAGCCAATTATGGTCAGTATGTATTTGGTACAGATGCTCTTTGCAGATGGTTTATATTGGTTAATTCGGGATTACTATTATAAGAATGGTAAGGGAACTGGGTTCATTATTGCTTTTGGAACAATGTTCGAAGAATATTTTATGGAACTGGCTGAGATTTATCTGTCAGAGGGTATGTGGCACAAAATTCCAGAACAAGATAAAAAGAGTGCGGATTTCTTTGTAGAATTTGAGGATGCGGTATTCTTGTTTGAACTAAAATCAGGACTGCTTGGAATAAAGGCAAAGCAGCAGGCACCAGATGTTCAACAGATTGATACATTTTACAAAAGAAATATTTTAGAAGCACATGAACAACTTAAAATGTCTGAAAAGGAATACCATGGACAAAAGCCGGTTATTAAAATTTTTTTGCTGTATGAGAGTATGACGAATACGCAAATTGTAATGTCTTCGATACCAGAGATATTTGTTGATGACAGCAGATGTTATATCATGACCATAGAAGACTTGGAGATGATGCTGGCTACATATAAAAATGATAAAGAAAAATTTGTAAGGGTAGTAAAAACATTAGTAGCTAATCAGAACAGCAATACTCAGGTTACAAGTGTTTTACATGTCCTGAATGATTGTGATGCTGTTGGAGACATGCACTTTATTGGAGACAGAGACTATTTTATGAAAATAGCAAAAAAGATGGAATGTGAGTTAGATATATAAGGGAGTTTATTATGTCAAGCATAAGAGGTAAAAGAATTGTGATGACATTAATGTACATGCTTATTTGAGCTATAAATCGTGCAGAATGGAGGAGTGACTAATGAAAAAGAAAGTAATGGAATACATTGATAATTTTATTGGAAATAGCATCTATGATATTTTAAAATTTATTTTTTTTCTATTAATTCCTTCTGGTATGATTACAACATTTGTAGAAAGTGCGATATCTAAAGTAGTTAAGAATACATTTGTAGTGGTTTTGGTAACCTGTTTAGTATTGATTAGTTCTGTTATTGTTGTGTTGATAATATATAAAAATATTAGAAAATATAAATTTGAATATATTTATCAGTATGTTACTTTTGAATACAGTTTAGAACGAATGGTGGTTACAACTGAATACAAAGTAAAAGCCAAAAGAAATAATTTGAAAAGCATGTATTCACGGTCTAGTTGGTTTAAGGATGAAAAACAAAAAATAAAATGCCTTAATAAAAATTATAAGATAAACTACTTGGAAAATAGGGATACAAGTACAGAATTTGAAGTAGTATTTGATTCACCGATGAAAAAGAATGAAGTAAGAACTATTACAGTACGTGTAGAAGTAACAAATAAGCACAGGCATTTTGAGAATTTTTATTCAAGAGAAATTATATCACCAGTCAATGAATTAAAAATCACCTTAGTTATACCATCAAAGTATAAAGTGAAGTCTATTTTAAAAGAAGAAATCTATGGAAGTTTTCGAGACGAAAGATCTATAAGTAAGAAAGAAGATTTTAATATGGTTTATGTATGGACAATACCAAAGCCTAAGATGAGATATGAATATAAAATAAGTTGGTAGGAGAGGATAATGCCCAAATTAATTTTACGTTGCAACTATCTCAAGAATGCCCCACCTTCACATCTCGCCAATTACATGAATTATATCAGCACCCGTGAAGGTGTGGAGAAGATAGACAACACCTGCGGTTTACTCCCGGCTACGGTCAAGCAAAAGGAACTGATAGCAGATATCCTGTCAAAGATAGAGGATGCAGACCGCATGCATGAGTATTATGATTATCTCCAGAGGCCAACAAGAGAGAATGCGACAGAGTTTATTACGCAGGCATTGGAAAACAACCTTGATATTATTGCCAAGAAGAAAAACTATATAGATTATCTTGCAAACAGACCAAGAGTAGATAAAATCGGTACTCATGGTCTGTTTTCTAATGAGGGGGAGTCTGTTGTACTGTCCCGTGTGGCAGAAGAGGTGGCAAATCATCTGGGAGTGATATGGACCAATGTCATCAGCCTGCGAAGAGAGGATGCGGAAAGGCTTGGGTATGACAGTGCTGCACAGTGGCAGGCACTTTTACGGAGCAGGGTGGAACTTCTGTGTGAAAACTATAAGATAGACAGCAGGAACCTTAAATGGTATGCCGCATTCCACAATGAGTCCCATCACCCTCATGTACATTTGGTGGTGTACTCCACAAATCCATCGGAAGGTTATCTATCGCCCAAAGGCATTGAAACCATGAGGTCCACTTATGCCCATGATATTTTCCGTCAGGAGTTTATGAGTATCTATGAAAAAAGAACAGAGCAAAGGGAACAGTTGAAGGAGCAGGCGAATAAGAGTCTGCTTTTTTTATTGCAGGAAATGCAGAGCGGAATCTGTCACAATGAAAAAATTGCAGAACAGATGATGGTTTTATTCAGACGGTTAATGAACACTGGAGGCAAGAAGGTATACGGATATCTGAAAGCAGATGTAAAAGCAATCGTCAATGGTATTGTGGATGAACTGGCAAAGGAAGAAAAAGTGGCGGAGTGCTATAAACAGTGGCTGGAGAGCAAAAGTGAGATACTTCATTTTTACAAGGATGCAGATGCAGAGCAGCTTCCACTGTCAGAGCAGAAGGAATTAAAAAGCATCAAAAACATGGTTATCCGGGAAGCAGTCCGATACGGAGAAGGGTATCTTTATACAGAGGATGAGGGACTGGAAGCTTTGGAAACCGAAAGGGAAGAAATGGGTGCAGATGATTCTGAAGTGTCAGAAGATATGGTGGAGGTTCCCGTAGATTATTCCGAGGATGAGCCGGAAGAGGAAGAACCGGACGGTCAGGAGTTTTATGCCAAGTGGACAGATGCCTATAAAGAGGCAAGGGAATATCTGTATGGTACACCTCAGATAGAGCCGGATGAGGAAGCTGCCTATGAAATCATGAAAGAGGAGGCAGGGCAGGGAAATGCCTATGCAATGGCAGACATGGGAAAGATGTATGCACAGGGTATTTTTGTGGAAGCAGACAAGACGAAAGCACAGGAGTGGTATGAAAAGTCTCTAAAGGCAATGCTTGTTGTGGAAGACAGAAAAGAAAACACTTATCTGGAATACCGCATCGGTAAAATGTATCAGTATGGATTGGGAACCGAGGAGAATCTGCCGGAGGCGGCCAAATGGTTTGAGATAGCATCAGGCAAGGAACATAAATATGCACTTTATTCTCTTGGTATGCTGTATCTGCATGGAAAAGGTGTGGAGCAGGACGAGGGAAAAGCCTGTCAGTTGTTTCAGCGTTCCCATAAAAAGGGCAATCCTTATGCATCCTTTGAGTTGGGGAAATTGTATGAAGCCGGAAGAGGAACCCAGAGGAATACGGATCTGGCGGAGAAGTGCTACCGGGTAGCGTTTCTTGGGTTTTTAAATCTGGAAAAGAAGTCCAGGGATGATACCTTATGGTACCGTATCGGAACCATGTACCTGCAAGGCGTTGGTACCGAAGCAGATGAAAAGGAAGCCGAAAAATATCTTTGTAAGTCTGCGGGCTATGAAATACCCATGCAGCCTATCAACTGGCAAAGCTGTACATCCGTCAGGAAACGGAGAAACTGCAAAGGAACCCGAAAGAAATACCGGACTATAAAAAAATCAAGCAGGTACTTAAATGGCTGGAGGCAGCTTCCGAGCAGGGCAATTCTTTTGCAGATTATGCCCTTGGGAAGCTGTATACGGACGGAGAACTGATAGCGAAGGATATGGAAAAGGCATTCCATCATTTACACAAGGCAGCGGATGCAGATAATGCCTATGCGTGGTACCGGTTAGGCAGACTATATCTGTCGGATGAGTATAAGGACATTGGCAGAGCAGTCCGCTATCTTACACTGGCAGCAAACCGGAAAAATGAATTTGCATCATACCGGCTTGGGAAGTTATATCTTGCAGGGGAGGAGGTAGTAAAAAATGTAGAACTTGCCATACGGTATCTGGAGGAGTCAGCCGGCGTGGGAAATCAGTATGCACAGTATGTCCTTGGCAAGGTGAATCTGATGGGAAGAGAGGTAGAGCAGGATAAGGAAAAAGCATACGAATATTTCAGATTGGCAGCGGAGCAGGGAAATGTGTACGCTGCTTATTTTCTGGAACACTGGAATGATATGCCCCATCCGGATTTACTACTAATGGCAACCAGACTCATGCATCATCTGGAAAAAATCATGGAGGACGATGTTTCTGGAAAGAAAGGAGGCAGACGAGCCGGTATGGATCGTAAGCTGGCTAGAAAGATTAAGAATAAGAAAATTGCACAGGGTCATGCAAGAGATGATAGGGAAGAAATGGTACAGACACAATAGGCAGGAGGAGCAGATTGGGAGATTTCATTTATTTTACAGAGGAGCAGAAGGAAAGAGCCAATGCAGTACCCATCATGGATATTTTGAAACGGGAGCATGAAGAAGTGGAACGCTCCGGAAATGAATGGAGATGGAAGCGGCATGGTAGTGTGACGTTCCGTGGAAACCGCTGGTACAGACACAGTCAGCAGATGGGAAGCCATGCTATTGATTTCATGCAGGAGTTCTTTGGGATGTCTTATCCGGAGGCAGTTACCTATTTGCTTAATGGGGAAACAGGGCAGGTTATTCATGGAGGCAGTCCGCCAAGGGAAACTGCGGGAAAGAGAGCCGCACGTCCCAGGGGAGAGGAAACCACAGAAGAAAAAGAACCGAAAATATTAGTGCCGCCGGAAAAGAACGATACCATGAAAAGGGTATATGCCTATCTGATGCAGAAGAGGCATATCAGTAGGGAGGTGCTGTCCTTTTTTGCCAGACAGGGAATCCTGTATGAATCAGCAGGGCATCACAACGCTGTATTTGTCGGAGTGGATAAAGAAGGGAATCCACGCCACATACATAAAAAGGGAACCTGCTCGGATGGCAGGAGCTTCCGCATGAACGAAGATGGTTCTGACTCTTCCTACGGATTCGGTTATGCCGGAGCCGGGAATAAGCTGTATGTGTTTGAGGCACCGATTGATTTTTTATCCTTTCTGACCTTGTACCCAAAAAACTGGCAGAAGAACAGTTATATCGTTTTAAACGGAGTTTCAGAACATGCCATGCTGCAGATGTTAAAGGATTATGCGAATCTGGATACGGTTGTGTTGTGCTTAGACCATGATCCGGCAGGCATAGAAGCCTGTGGAAGACTGGCAGATATTCTGGTGCAGAATGGGTACAGACAGATTAAGAATTTAAAATCCTTCTGCAAGGACTGGAATGAAGATTTAAAACTTCTGCATGGGGAAGAAGTAATTCCGGCACAGGAGCATCCAAAGATTCTGGAATGCGATGCGTGGATGGAAATACTAAAGCAGGTCACAGACAGTGTGGATATGAAGTATGCCACCAAGGAAAGCGTGTGCCGGTATTATCAGGACATTTACAATGCACTGAAGAAAGGAAACGGAAAAGAACATCTGGAGGATGCTTTCGACAGTGGAGGAATGCTTTTAACCGGGGTGTTAATCCGATGCATGGAGAAAACAGGCAGTGAACTTGGCAGGGAAACAAGTGCAGATGAAATACTGGATAACCTGCATAAGCGATACCGGCCACATAGGGATAAGGGGAACTACAATACAAGGCTTCGGAACATGCAGAAAGCCTTTGAGGAACTGATGGAGGTATTTGACAAAAAGGATTTGTCCTTAAAAGAGAATAAAGAAGAATTTGTGAAGAAATGTATGAGCCTGACGATGGAGTGTATCAAGGCTCATATTTTTGTTGCAACAGAATATGAGGAACCCATACAGAGAAAGGAGATGAGGATGGAATGCAGCCAGTCGTGATGTTATTGGTGTCAGGGGTAATTATGTTTTCTGTGATTGGAGGACTTTCCCTGCTGGCACATTATTATACGCTCAATGGAATCAAGAGTAAGACCGTAGGAGATGGCCAGCACGGAACCGCACGGTTTGCTACCAAGAAGGAGATTGAGGAAACCTATGTGGAAGTAGCCTATGAGCCGGAGAAGTGGAGGAAAGGAGAAAACCTGCCGACAGCACAGGGACTTGTGCTGGGGAGCATTGAAAGGGCAGGAAAGCTATATGCCCTTGTGGATACCGGGGATGTGCATTGCCTGATGATTGGAGCAGCAGGTGGGGTAAGACCGCACACTTTCTGTATCCCAACATCGAATATGCCTGTGCCTGCGGAATGAGTTTTCTGACTACGGATACCAAGGGCGACCTTTACCGAAACTATGCAGGCATCGCCAAGAAATACTATGGGTACCACACCGCAGTCATTGATTTAAGAAACCCAACTAGAAGTGATGGAGATAATATGCTCCATTTGGTAAACAAGTACATGGATGAGTATCTGGCAGATCATAACAACTTAAGTGCCAAGGCAAAGGCAGAAAAGTATGCAAAGATTACTGCCAAGACAATCATATCCTCTGGGGGAGCCGACAGTGCCAGCTACGGACAAAATGCATTCTTCTATGATGCCGCAGAAGGTGTGCTGACCGCAGTCATCCTGTTAATAGCAGAATTCTGTCCCAAGGAGAAAAGACACATCATTAGTGTATTTAAACTGATTCAGGATTTACTGGCGCCATCCAAGGTAAAAGGAAGAAATCAGTTTCAGTTGCTTATGGCAAAGCTTCCGGATACCCACAAAGCCAAATGGTTTGCCGGGGCAGCTTTAAATACCGCAGAGCAGTCCATGCAGTCTGTTCTTTCCACAGCACTCTCCAGACTGAACTCCTTTCTGGATTCCGAACTGGAGCAGATACTGTGCTTTGATACCGCTATCGATGCTGAAATGTTTTGTAAGCAGAAGACAGCGGTATTTTTAGTGATGCCGGAAGAAGACAACACCAAGTATTTTATTATCTCTCTGATTTTGCAGCAACTCTATAGGGAAATCCTTGTGGTGGCAGATGAGAATGGAGGAAAGCTGGATAACCGTGTGGTTTTCTATTGGGATGAGGTCGGAACCATACCAAAGATTGAGAGTGCGGAGATGATGTTCTCTGCATCCCGTTCCAGAAGGGTAAGTATCGTACCCATGATACAGTCCTTTGCACAGCTTAATAAGAACTACGGAAAAGAAGGGGCAGAGATTATCATCGATAACTGCCAGGATACCATCTTCGGTGGATTTGCACCAAACTCGGAATCCGCAGAGGTACTGTCCAAGAACCTTGGAAACAAGACGGTCATGTCCGGCTCCATCAGCAGGGGAAAGAATGATCCGAGTCAGTCCCTCCAGATGATACAAAGACCATTGATGACACCGGATGAATTAAAGTCCCTGCCAAAAGGAAACTTCATCGTGTCCAAAACAGGCAGCCATTCCATGAGGACCAAGCTGAAACTGTTCCTAAAGTGGGGCATCACATTTGAGGACCTTACGAGATAGAGGAAAAGTCAGCAAGAAAGGTGACCTATGCAGATAAGCAAGAGATAGAAGAAGAGATTATCCGCAGATATATGTGCTGTGTGGATGAGGAGCCGGAAAGTACGGAACAAGGCACTGCATCCAGAAGTGGCGGTATTCCGCAGTCCCAGATGAATGAAACGGTGGGAAAGGTCAGACAGGCACTCAGGACAGAGGATTAGGTGATTGGTTGAACAAAAAAGAAATATATGAAGCAGAACTGCCCCATAGGGCTGTGGCGGTATATCTGTATCTAAAGGATCGTGCGAATAAGGAAGGCACCTGCTATCCGGCAATCGGGACCATTGCCAGAGAACTGCATTTGTCTGTCAGTACCGTAAAACGTGCCATCAGCGATTTGGAGGAGAATGGATTTATACGCAAGAAACAGCGCTGGCGTGATAATGGTGGCAGAAGCAGTCTGCTGTTTGAAATCATAAGGTAAGCACAAAGGGGATACTGCGCTGGTCAGGTGGACTATGGTATGGTTCACCATGGCCTGTGTAGGGAACTTTTCACTTTAAGGATTAGGACAGAGAAAATGAATTTTGGTAATATTTGATGTAGTAATAGTTAATAAAAGAAATAAGTGTTATGATAAGTTTTGACATGAGAAAAATGGTAACCATTATAACCTTTATGCAATGGTGTGATATTGAGGAGAGTTTATAAGATGGACAAATACGAGGAGTTGATAGCTGTTTTTTCAGAGACACTTAAGCAATCAAGGGATTATCATATTGCCTATATGTACCAAGTGGGCTATGTATCTGTACTCGGATTGTATGAAAGAGATAGTACACAGAACAACTCAATGAAAATTGATGAGGTTTTTCATTCTCCGGAAGAAATGGCGGACAGTTTGCTGCGTAATTGGCGCTGGCAATGGTTTTATAAGAATAGAAAGCTGTTAGGCTGTCAAGATTTCGAAAATATTTGTAATCTTGACAATAAAATCCCAGACTTGCTTCAGGAAGAATACAGACAAAGTATACAAATCCTTCAGAATAAAATCCATATTGCTTTACAGGTGGAAAATTAAGACTGTTTATAAGCAATGTGTCCGATAAAAGAGGTTATACATATAAAAGCAAATACAATTGCCTGAAGAAACAAATATCTTGTATTTCTGGTTATGGCGAAAATAACTGCAAGCAGAAAACTGAATAATAAGGTGAAATGTGTTCTTCGGATAAAAATACGGTTTTCCTGTGAGTCAACTTCCCTGTTTGGATGATCTACAGGTCCTATGATTAAAATTATAATGGCACAAAACACGTACAGCATAAAGGAAATAGGAATCGAGATAGTAAGGTATTTCACAATAAGCAGGGTAGTAGTTAGTATCAAGCAGGAGCCGATAAAACAGGAAAAATAGGTTTTTAAATGCAAGCCGCCGCTGAATGAACGCATTGGAATAAACAATAGGAAGAAAAACAGGCATTCGAAAAACATATGCAGCAACAAGGCAATCACAATACTGCAAATTGTGCTGGCAGAAACTTCTAAAAAGCATTGAAAGCCATATTGGTATATTTCGTAATTTTTTTTATCAATAATTCCTTTTTTTAATATATAGTCAGTTAATATAACAGATAAGTATTCCATAGCAAAATTCTCCTTTAATAGCCTTGCAGTATAATGCAAAGAAAGAAGAATATTATGCAGATGTAGAAAATATGAAAGTGTATGTCATTTTTCCTTTTTTATATTGCCATATAACACTACAGATACTTGGAATTCTTCACCTCCATCTTTAATAATTAGTTCCCCGTCATAATCAGCCAATGCCTGTTTTACTGAAACCAGCCCAATACCATGATAACCATTCCCTTTTTTTGTGGTAAGATATCGCCCTGAACTGCTTTTTCTTTGCTCTGGTGGACAACTATTCTTTATGCATATCTGCAACATTTCTTTTATATATGTACACTCCAGAGTAATATACCGTTGTTCTTGTGGCAGTTTTCGGCAGGCTTCCAATGCATTTTCTAACAAATTGCCAAATATAATCGCAAGATGACCTCCCTGAAACGGCAAAACCTGTGGAATGAATACGTTGGCATCAAATCGTATGTTTTCTTTCAAGGCAAGGGCATACTTATGATTCACAAGAGAATCTACTACGATATTCCCACTATTGGAAATTTCAATTGCCTTGCCACCGATGCCATCATCTAGCATTTTTTGTATATATTCTCTAGCATCTTCTGTTTTTGCGGCATTTACCATGCCAAGTATTCCCAATAAATGGTTTTTCATGTCATGTCGCATCCGGCGTAATTCAATATAGTAACTCTCCTTTTCTTCTGCCTGACGACTGCAAAGATTAAGTTGCTGTTCATACAACCTATTTTGAGAATGAAGTTCCGCTGCTTGTCCTATTCGATCATATACCGTAAAAATCACATAATTGACGAGTAAAAGAAGTACGCCAGCAATAACTGAGAAAAAAGCATATTCTTCGTGAATTGACGCCATAAGAAAAATATAGTGCATCATGTAAATGCTACTTATCGGTACTAAAAGAGTTATAATAAAGTATCTGAGCGGAATTTCGGAATACTGTTTTTCCTTGGCATAACGTCCAAGCAAAACAGAAAAAAGCAACATATATATCTTGGATATAAAACTGCCCACATCCGCAATGATCTCACTTTCTACGCTCATTGTCTCTAAGACAAATGACACAATGATTTCCACTACCATCCAAACTGTACATATGAGGAGAGTACAGATACAACGCTTTTTAATACTCCTTTTCCTGGTAACTGTACTGACCATAAATACCATTAGGATATTTCCAAACAACAGAAACTGTGGTGGAAAAAGAATTCCAAACTCTGCTACTACTAAAAAAGCATAGTATATAAACCATCCTATATACCCTGTAAGTTTTCGATTCCCTGAGCCAAAAAGAGTTGTTATACACCTCTGTATAATCAGCAATTGCAATGCCGGCAGCAAAAAAACTGACATAAGTGAAAGATATTCTCTCATTCAATGACCGCCTTTCCGGCTGCCATCTCGCAGAGTTGGCGGCGCACTTCTTTCTGGCGATCTTCGCTGATTTTCAGCAGAATCTCCTTTCCGTTAAGACAGATTGTAGGCGTTTGTGAAACGCTAAACACTGCATAAATACGGTATTTTTTTCGTTAAAATAAAAATATCTCCTCAAGGTTTATGGTAAAATAGAGTTGACTAGAAACTAAATACCAATCCACCCAAAGGAGATATACCTATATGATAACACATAAGCAGCTCACTTTGGCAGAAGTTTTTGATGATTGCCAAAATAAATTCGACAACGACAAATATCAGTTTCTTTCTCTTCTTGACGAAGCCATTAACCTTGATGAAATTGTTCCTGTTTCTTTTGTTTCTCATTTTCACGCCAAAACCGGAAGGCCTCGCAAGCATCAGCTTTATCCAATGCTCAAAGCACTTCTGCTCCAGCGTATTTTCTCAATCCCGACTGACACTCTCCTGATTGTGTTCTTGAAATACTCTCAGGAACTGCGTGACTTCTGTGGCTTTGATGTTGTACCGGATGGTTCAAAATTCACTCGCTTTAAACAGGATTTCTTATTGGACTTACAATCTATGTTCGATCATCTTGTTGATCTGACCGAACCGATATGCCAAAAACTGAATCCGGCGCTTGCTGACATGACAATCTTCGATACCTCCGGCATTGAAGCATGGGTTATGGAAAATAATCCGAAGTATGCCAACCGTATTATTAAACAGTTAAAGGCTTTTAAAAAATCCCATAACCTTGATGATTCCTACGATCCTTACAAAGCAGCCTATGGTTCCATGCCAACTCACGCTGCATCCAATCAGGCGATACAGCAGATGTACATCAACGGTCACTTCTGTTATGCCTATAAATTTGGTATCGTCACCAATGGACTTGGCATTGTCCGCGACATATCTTTCTACAACAAGGATTTCCTAAATGCACATCCTGATATTGTTGTAGAAAAGAAATCGGATTCTCCGGATGAGGATAAATCTCTTGCAGACTCAAAAGCGCTGCTTCCTGTTTTAATTGATTTTTTCAAAAAGCATCCTTTAATAGAGCCGAAGACGTTTCTTGGGGATGCCGCTTTTGATACGATTGAAATCTATAAATCTCTTTTTGAAGACATTGGATTTCGTAAGGTTTTTATTCCTCTCCGGGTAAAATTATCCATGGAAGGAACTGACTACACAGTTAACGAAAATGGCATTTCCTGCTGTCCACACGATTCTACGCTTCCTATGAAACGAGAAGGCAGTAAATCTCATTTAAGAAGCTAACTTCCTACCATGAAATTTGTATGCCCCAAAATGAAATGGATGCGTGATAAGCAGACTGGAAAAACTTATCGTAAGTGCCACTGTGATAATCCATGCACCACTTCTTCCTGCGGACGAATGATTTATATTTATCTTATCCCGAGAAAAATCTCCGCATCTATCCTGGTGTAGAACGAGGCTCGCGTGAATGGGAAGACACCTACAAAATCTGTGTAAATGTTGAAAAATCAATCAACCATTTCAAGGATAGTTTCTGCATTGCGAATCGTAAAACGCAGAATGAAAAAACTCTTCATGCTGATTTACTTCTCGCGGGAATCACACAGCTTGTTACCGTACTTGTTACGGATAAAATTCATAAACATCAATACATACGGAGTTTAAAGCCTTTAATTGCATGATATTCGATATTCATATCATCTTTTCTTCGCAGTCCATCTGGGAAGTCTTTTTTCATGTCTAATTTTGATGTCACCTGCTTCTCATCTTAAGAATCCTGCATTGCAGGATTCTTACCACATTTTTAATCAGGATTGCGAACTTGTTTCGCAATTACCTAAAGACAGATTGTTATATTAAAAAAATTCATTTTTGTTATGTAGTCATAGTTTATAAGAAATGACTGATGAATACGCAGGAAATATCTACGACTATCTGCTAATTCTTTCTCAACGACATTAAGTTTCCCGTAAAAGTATGCTGAACTTCCATCTTGTAAATAAATATGCACCGCACGGTTACGGCTTTCAAAATATACCACATCTTTCAGGGCTACTTTTTGGAGTTCCCTATTAAATGTAAACTGATAAAAGAGCTTCGTTTCACCTATTCTGCGGCAGGCTTCTTGGAAACATCGACAAAATTTCTCCTCTTCCAGCGGTTTAGAGAGAAAGCAAAATGGCTCTACTTCGAACAATTCCTTTAAATATTTGCCATATCCCGAAATATAAATAAATAGCACAGAACGATCCGTTTCACGTATTTTACGTGCTGCGTATATGCCGTCAATCGGTTCCATTTCAATGTCAATAAAAATAAGTCCGTAACGTTCACCGGACTGTATGCTCTCTAGCAATGTTTTCCCATCGGAAAACACGTCTGTTTCGACTCGAATTCCTATGCACTTGCTTTCGTGTAGCACTAATGTTTCTAAACTACCTGTAAAAGCGAAATCGTCATCACATATAGCTATTCTTAGCATTTTCACACCTCTTTTGTTGCTATAGATAATCCCAATTCCTCTATCTGAGCCTGTTCCAGACGTTTGAGAAGACACCGCAGTGTCTGTCAGACTCTGATATCTAAGTATAATATCATAACACTGGTCCATTTCCTGATTCATGCGAATCTGTCCGCTCAAATCGCGTTTAATATCAGAAAGTCCAAGAATATAATCAGTGGTAACATTAAAATGCTTTGCCATACTGATAAGTAAGTCCGAAGAGATGGAACAAGTATCTTTTTCCATCTTATTTACCGTCTGTTGAGTAGTGTTAATTATAGTTCCCAAGACTTCTTGTGACATATTGTTGGCTCTTGCGTAGCTCACGGATACGGTTCTCAGTCATAACTGCAACATCCTTTCTAATAACTATTTTAATAATTATTAGTAACTTGCTTACAACTATACAATGTAAACAAATTACGCTGTATTCCGTGTTTTTTTGAATCTTATACAGCAAATTTATTTTTTGAAATTGGCATAGTGAAAGAATAATATTTTAAACTGCTTAAGAACAATTATTTACATGATGTAATAATTTTTGTATTTATTTCAGAAATTATTACAAATAGTTTCTTAAAAATTACATTAAAAGAAAATGAAAAAGAAAAAATATATAATATATGTCGAAGGAGGACGATAAGAGATTGTCCTACAAAAATACAAGATTTGTAGAATTAAAAAAATATTGGATAAGGTGGTTGGTAAAATGGAGACCTAATTTGTTTAATGAAGACAGAAAAGTATATGTTGAGTTTATATATGTTTGAAATGAAATTATTATGAAACATATAGTGTACAAACAGAATGGTTTGAATATGAAAAGTATAGAAATAGTATGTTTGTTGTTTCTAAAATTATAAAGGAGCTAAGATAATGGACAATAGTATTTTAAGGAATTGTGGAATTACGGCAATGTCTATTGATATTACATATAATTGTAATTTTCGTTGTAGACATTGTTTTAACAGAAGTGGGGAACATTGTTTTGGAGAGAGAGAATTGACGGATGAGGAACTAATGAAAATCATAGTAGAAGTAGCAGACATTGCACCAAGATCTTTGTGTATTTGTGGTGGAGAGCCTTTGTTACGAAAAGATATTTTAATCAAAATGGGAAAGTATTATACAGAAAAGACAAGCGGAAGAACAAGTTTAAACATGGTGACAAATGGCTTCCTTATAACAGAAGAAGTTGCAGATGAGTTGAAAGAAGCAGGTTTTAGAACGGTTCAAGTAAGTTTGGATGGTGCTAGTGCAGAATCACATGAGTGGATTAGAAATCAGCCGGGATCATTTGAGAGAGCTAAAGAGGCATTGCGAATATTAGTTGATAGAGGATTTTATGTTGGAGTAGCATGTACTCCGAGTAAAAAGAATTTAAATGAAATTGATGAAATTATAAAAATTGTAGAAGAAATAGGGGTAAATGAATTCAGGATGCAGCCATTGATGAGGATGGGCAGAGCGAAAGGAATGTCAGAATTCTTTTTGGATGATAAAGAGTATTATAAGTTATCTACAAAAATAAAAAAATATGCAATTGAAAAGAAAGATAAGTTGAAGATTGAGTGGGGGGATCCCATTGAACACCTTCTTGCGATGACAAGCCGTTTTGATTTAAAGTATGCTGCAATTAGTGCATACGGCGAGATAGAGATTTCACCATATATTCCCATTGTATTTGGGAATCTAAAAAAGCATAGTTTAGAAGAGTACTTAGTTGCCGGTTTTAGAGAAATAGGAAAATATGAATTTCCAAGAAAATTGTATAAGTTAGCTTTATCTCCAGATTTGTTGGATATTTCATATAAAGGACATGGACTACCAGCACCGCATACAGGGGAAAATATCGATTTTGATTTAATTGAGAATAATCTACAAAAATTAGACATGGATTATATCAAAAAGTATAGATTGGAGGAAGTATAATGAAGGTTTCATTATTAAAAGAGGATAAAATAGAACAGATTGTAAAATATTGTATGAGAATTTTCGAACAAGAGAGAGCAGAATGTTTCGTTAGTAGTTTAAATGTAATTCAGACATTTCAGCAGTTAACAATTGTCCGAAATTTGTTTTTTAATAATGCTATTAAGGCGTTTGGTGTGTTGAATGATACAACCGGTGAAATTGAAAAGATTATGATTGTGAGATTAGCAGATGCAATTGAGTATACTGCTGTAATTGAGATTATTATCTCGTCGTTAGATTCGGAATTTGTAGGATGCTGTATTAATGAACTGAAGGATTACTTTGAAGATAGTTATTATAGTAAAGTGAAAATAAATATCATTGATAAAGAATTAGATTTATATACTGAAAAAATGCTAATAGATAATTGTTTTAATAAGGAACTTGAATATGAAATTGATACAGGGATATTTAGGGTTTTTACAAGACCGTTATAAGGGAGTAGTGGTATGAAATTAAAATGGGATTTAGAGGACAGTTGCAATTTGAGGTGCAAGCATTGTATTGTAGGGACGACATCATATCCACCATCAATTTCTTTAGAAAAAGCAAAAAAGGTAATTGATAAATGTCATGAAAGCGGTGTAGATAATATTGTGTTGTCTACAAAAGAACCTTTTATGTACCCATATATTACGGAAGTAATAGATTATTGTTCGTTATATAAAATTAAGATTGCTATCATTACAAATGGAACATTGATTGATGAAAAAAAATTGAAAAATTTACTAGATAATTCAGAAACGATTAACTATATAGCATTTAGCTTAGAAGGAGTATCACCTGAAACCAATGACTTTGTACGAGGGGAAGGGGTATTCGAAAAAGTAATGAGTGTAGTTTCTAAAATAGACAAGATTAATAAAACAGAAAAGAAAAATATAAAATTAATTCTTCAAATGAATTTAACTAGCAAAAATTATGAAGAAGTGCCAGATATGGTTAATATCTTAAATACCTTTCCCTTTGTTCAGGTAGCGATAGGAAAGCTGTATATAGATGGGAACGCAGCATTTTATAAAGAATTGGATTTGGATAACTGGAAGTATGAAGAAGCGATATCTACTTTAATTAGTTCCTATATAAGAATAGAACGCCCCAATTATGAATTGACGTTTAAGGATATATCTGTATTTGATGCTATTTTTTTCAACACTGTTTTTGGCACATCATATAAACCAAATATACCAGATTGTTCCATCTTTTATGGTGGCTATTCACTAATGTCGAATGGAAACTATTGTGCTTGCTCTTTGCTATTAGACAAAGGGTTAATTGAGAATGAAAAACTAGATTTAGGTAAATTTGATGATTCGGACAAAATAGAAACAACAAAAAAGTTTCAAATAGGTAGTGAATATTTTGATTATAAAGAGTGTGAAGTGTGTTGCGAGTGTCCATTTAAAAAACAATGTCAAATGTGTTTGTTAATAGGTTTATCTAAAGAGAATAGAATTTATCAGATTGAAAAATGTCGTTTTTACTTCAATAAGTTGAAAAGATTATTAAATGAGGTTATAAATAACAGATTGCCATTTCAACTAAATCCCAATGTGGTTATAGTGTCAGCAGGAAAGGAATGGACAGTATACAATAGTTTAATTGGCGAACATGAGTTATGGAGGTTTAAAACAAAAAAAGGTAAGCGCCAAATAATCCGGCGGTACCTATAAATTTACCCCAACCTATTTTCGGTTGGAGTATTTTGCTACAAATTCATTCTCACATTTTTAGAGTTTGGAGTTTTTCACTCCAGGGTGCCAACTCTGCAAGCTGTTCATCACTCCAGTTTTCATTCGGCCTTTGTTCCAGAACGTAGCTGAGGTATTGATAAATGTTCAGGTTGTGTGCCTTCGCCATCTCTACCATCGTGTAGGCAATCGCACTGGCTTCTGCACCTTCTACGGAATCACTGAACAGCCAGTTCTTACGTCCTACTGTAAAAGGTCGGATGGCATTCTCACTAAGGTTATTGGTGAAGCTGCAGCGCCCGTCCTCCAGATAGGTCATGGATGTTTCCCTGCGGTTCTTCACATAGGTCAGTGCTTTATCCAGGCGGGTGTTGCGGACTGGCTTCTGGCTGTCAACCCACGTCCAAAAGGCCTCGAGAACCGGTTTTTCCTTCTCGAGACGCATTTGTTTCCTTTTTTCATAATCCGTTCCGCACTTACCGGAAATGCTGCTTTCCAGTCTTGCCAGGCGGTCGCAGTAATGCACTCCCTGTACTGCCGGCTGGTTGTAATCCAGCTGCTTTCCTTTCGGGATCGCATCCACAAAGTATCGGCGGATATGTGCCCAGCAGGAGCACCGTTTGATGCCGGATACCTTGTTATACCCCTGGTAACCGTCGGTTTCCAGATATCCCTGAAAGCCGTCCAGAAAGTCTGCTGCATTGTCTCCGCTCCTCGTCGGGGTATATCCATACAGCAGGATGACCGGAAGACCATCTTCCCCGGTGCGGTACAGCCACATGAAGGACTGGCTTTCTGCACTGCGTCCGGGTTCTTTCAGCACCTGTACCCGGGTCTCATCTGCCATGAGAAATTCCCTCAGCAGAAGCTGGCGGTGAAAGTAATCATACAGTGGCCGGAAATAATGCCCAGCACTGTAGATGATCCAGTTCGCAAGGGTTGTCCTGCTGACAGCGGCACCATACTCTTTCCAGTCCTTTTCCTGACGATAGAGAGGCATGCCGTTTGCATACTTCTGATAGATTGTCCATGCAACCGTGGAAGAAGAAGCCGGACCCTTGCCAATAAGTGCGGGCGGTACTTTGGATTTGACGATCACAGACTTTTCCGTATCGCCCTTTCCTTCCTTACAGTCAGGGCAGCCATAGCTTTCCGTGTAGTATTCATAAACTTCACATTTGGCAGGAGTAAAAACGAGTTCCCTGCGGACGTATTCTTCTCCGATACGTTCCATCGGGCTACCGCATACCGGACAGACTTTATCTTCTTCATCCAGCGGTATTACTTCCTTATGAACCTTGAGACCTTTAAAAAGTTCCGCATGGGTAGCTTTTTTCTTCCGTGGACGTGGCTCCCGGCTGCAGTCTTCTTCCGGAAGTTCCGGATCCTGGTAAACTTCAGCTTCATTAAACAGATTCAACTGTCCGGGAATATCAGCCGGTGTCTTTTCGCTGGAAGAGCCGAAAAGTTTTTTCGTCAGATAGTCCACCTGTTCCTGAAGCACCATCTCATGGGCAGTCTTTTCCTCAATGATCGTTCTGAGGGAACGGATCAGTTCTGTCTGCTCGGACATTATCGTATTCAGTTGTGAAATGGTATCCTTCAGCTCTCGCAGCTGAATGTCTTTTGCACTGGAAGCCACGCTTTTTCTCCTTGGTTTTGATACCTTTATTATACCAGAAAAAGCAGTCTTCCTAAAGGAAAATCACTCTTGAAAAATGCCGAAAATATGCGGTTTGCAGGCATTTTTCTGTGCATGTTTTTATTCCTGTTTCAGGGCTTTGGGCTGGTCGATATCGATACCGGACATGAGCCAGTCAAACTCTCTCCAGGTCAGAT
>ERZ859980.47-NODE-47-length-86979-cov-10.680284_pt1 | contig 86979 bp, 82 predicted proteins | sample MGYA00509984_ERZ859980 | MGnify/ENA primary metagenome ERZ859980 (study PRJEB30046, sample SAMN00715173) | human gut metagenome | study: EMG produced TPA metagenomics assembly of the A metagenome-wide association study of gut microbiota in type 2... | reverse complement strand
AACGGTTTTCAAGACCGCCGCAATCGACCACTCTGCCACCTCTCCAAAACTCTTCTTGAGAGTTGCCCTGTTTCTCAAAGGCGGTGCAAAGGTACGCAAAGATTTTTGTTTTCCAAATTTTTGGAAGAAAAAATCTATCCGTATCCTTTATTTTTTCTTTTCCGGACCTTTCTGACCGTGTTTGAAACCTTTTAGCAGTTCTCTGTGGAAGCGCATTTCCGCTTTTTGCAACAGGTAGATTTTCTTGGCCGGAAGGAATTGTTTGTATTTCCGCACATATTCCAGTTCCAGTTCGTCGGCTGCAATACGTGCCTGAATCACATCTTCCACAATTTTCCCATATTCCGTTTCCGTGGTGTTGGGATTCTTGCCTTGACGCAGTTTTTGCCACGCCTCTTTGTTGTACGCCTGCTTCTTGTCTTGCAGTTCAAAATAGAGAGGGAAGAATTTTTGTGCTTCGTCGTTGCTCAGTCCCGCCTGCCGGATGAAAAACTCTTTCTGGCGGTTGCGGAATTCTTCTTTGCTGAATTTGGTATTCTGTGCCTGAATGCCGCTCACACACAAGATGAGCAGGAGAGTCAGGGCATAAAAAGTTCTTTTTATCATGGTAGGTTTATTTATAAATTTCCGTATCTGCATCGGTGAGATACTCGTATAGAGTATAGTCGTCCATCATAGTCTGGTCGACAATGGGGTCGATGTATTCATCGGGTACTTCTGAAAATTCCATGTCTCCCATTATGCTGGCGGCAGGCGATTGCGTTTCTTTTTCACCCACGAACATCCGCACGCTGAGCATCAGGCCGCAGAACATGGCAGCCATGTACACCCAAGGTTTGACGCGCGCCCACAGCGTGAGCTGAGGTGCAGGCTGTATTTCTCGTTCCGGAAGCTTGTCCATCAGCTGTTCCGTGAAGTTAGCAAAGTAACCTTCAGGTACTGTGAACGGGTTCTCGGTTCCACATCTCTTTAATAAGTCAGTTTCTTCCTTTTTCATATTGTTGCCTCCTTTGGAAGTTAGATTCGAATTTGTAAAAAAGGTTTAATCATGCTGGTGAAAAAAATCTTCTATTTTTTTGACGGCATGATGGTAGGATGCCTTCAGTGCGCCTACGCTGGTGCCTAAGATTTCCGACATGTCCTCGTATTTCATTTCCTGGAAATATTTCAGGTTGAAAATGATGCGCTGTTTCTCGGGCAGTTGCAGGATGGCCTTCTGAAAAAGCCGTTGCGTTTCGTCGCCGTTAAAGTAAGGGTCGCTTTCCAGCTTGTTTATCAGAGCGGCATCGGCATCGTCGATGGACAGCTGGTTTTCGGCGCGCTGCTTGTTCAGGAAGTTCAGGCATTCGTTGAAGGCGATGCGGTAGAGCCACGTGGAAAGCTTGGCATCTCCCCGGAAATAGTCCAGGTTGGTCCAGGCCTTGATGAACGTGTTCTGCAACAAGTCGTTGGCATCGTCGTGCGAAACCACCATGCGTCGTATCTGCCAGTACAGCTGTTCGCTGTAGGCCTTCACAATCCGTTCGAACGCTTTCCGCTGGGTCGACGGGTCCTGAAGCATCAGTATGGTTTCTTTTTCGTTATAATTGTTCATGGCGTGTGCGGGTTCGTCATTGTTAGGTAAGACGACAATCCGTTGGTTCGGTTTAATAGGGTTAGTTTTCTTTAACTTCTCAGAGTGAGATTTTCAGTCCCTCGTCGGTGGCCAGTGTGTCGGGGAAGATGGCTTGGGCCTCTTCGAGCAAGGCCTTCTCGTCTTCGTAGCGGGCAGAGAAGTGCCCGATGAGCAGACGTTTCACCTGCGCGTCCTTGGCAATCCGGGCAGCCTGTGCAGCGGTGGAGTGCAGGGTCTGTTTGGCGCGGACGGCTTCACTTTCAGTAAAGGTAGCTTCATGGAACAGCAAGTCCACTCCAGCCACTTGTGCTGCAATGCGGGGCAGGTAGACCGTATCCGAGCAATAGGCATACGCGCGGGGAGGGTCGGAGGGGGTGGTCAGTTCTGAGTTGGGAATCACCCTGCCGTCTTCCAGTGTGTAATCCTCGCCGTTCTTGATACGGTTCATCATGCAGATGGGAATGCCGTAGAAGTCAATCATGTCGCGCCGGATGTGGTTGGGTGTCGGCTTCTCGCGGAAGAGAAAACCGCAGGTGGGCAGACGATGGCGCAAGGGAATGGTTTCCACGCTGACGGAACGGTCGTCGTAAATGACCGTACGTTCGCCGGGGTTGAAGGGGTGGAACACCACCTGATAGGGCATTCCCTTGCAGAAGAATTCCAGTTGAGGCTCCAGTAGGCGTTGCAGGTCGGCATGGGCATGAATGTGGAGGTCGGCGGTACGTTCCAGCATGCCGAAGGTAGAAATCAGTCCCATCAGGCCGAAACAGTGGTCGCCGTGGAGGTGAGAAATGAAGATGTGGTTCAGCCGGCTGAACTTCAGTTTGGCGCGGCGGAGCTGCACCTGTGCCCCTTCGCCGCAGTCAATCATGAATAGTTTCTCGCGGATGTTGAGCACCTGCGAGGTCGCCTGATGGCGGGTAGTGGGCAAGGCTGAACCGCATCCCAGGATGTGTATGTCGAATTTTTCCATTCTTATGATTCAAATTGGGTGTTTCGCATGTCACCCGTCTCGGCGTACGCTATATGCATCTTGAAGGCGTTGCGCAGCGACATCGGCGTGTGGCAGGACTTTCCTTCCGAAAGTTTCAGGTAGTCCCACAGCAGTTGCTTGTAGTCCGGATGCGCACAGTTTTCAATGATGCAGCGGGCACGTTGCGAAGGCGATTTGCCACGCAAGTCGGCCACGCCCTGTTCCGTCACGAGGATGCGTACGTCGTGTTCCGTACTGTCCACGTGGGATACTTGGGGCACGATGGACGAAATCAGTCCGTCCTTGGCCACCGACGGGGTGGTAAAGATAGACAAATATGCGTTTCTGGCAAAATCTCCCGAGCCTCCAATTCCATTCATTATCTTGCTGCCCGATACATGCGTGCTGTTCACGTTGCCGAAAATGTCTGCTTCAAGGGCCGTATTTACTGCAATGATACCCAGACGGCGAATCATCTCCGGATGGTTGGTGATTTCCTGCGGGCGCAGCAGGATGCGTTCGCGGAAGTCGTCGATGTGCTCGTACATCGTGTCCAGACGGTCTTCCGACAAGGTGAGCGAACTGCCGGCAGCAAAGCGGATACGGTCTTTCATCATCAGGTCGATGACAGAGTTCTGTATCACCTCCGTAAACATGGAGAACGCCGGAAGGTTCGGGTCGTCGCCCAGCGCACCCAGTACCGCATTGGCAATGTTGCCCACACCCGACTGCAGGGGAAGGAACTCCTTGGGGATGGCCCCGTTCTTCCATTCGCGCAGCAGGAAGGCAGCCACGTTATGTCCGATTTGCAGGGTTGTTTCATTTTGCGGTGTAAAGGCCGCGATGTGGTCGCGGGCATTCGTGCGTACCACTCCCGTAATCTTTTTCGGGTCGATTTTCACGCTGATGTGTCCGGTGCGGTCGTTCACGTGATACACCGGAATTTCTGTCCGGTAAGGCGGGTTGGCCGGAATATAGATGTCGTGCATGCCGGTAAGTTTTCCCGTATGCGCTTCATTCAGCTCGATGATAACCCGTTCGGCCATCTGGAGCAGGGTAGGTGAGATACCTACGGAAGTGCTCAGGATGATTTCTCCGTCGTCCGTCAGGTCAGAAGCTTCTACGATGGCTACGTGGATTTTACCCAGAAAACCATAACGCACGTCCTGTCCGATTTGCGACAGATGGAGGTCAAAGTACTGCACCTCGTGCTGGTTGATGGATTCGCGCATGTCCTTGTTCGACTGGAAAGGTGTACGGAACGATACGGCGTGCGCCTTGACCAGCGCGCTGTCCACCTGACAGCCCGTGGCACCGCCCGTGATAAGGCCTACCTTGAATTCTTTCCCCTGTGCATGCTGTGCTTCTGCGTAGGCAGCCAGTGCTTCCGGCACGGCTTTCGGTGTACCTACCGATGAAAAACCGCCGATGCCGACGGTATCCCCATGATGAATGGTGGCAGCGGCTTCGGCTGCCGTAATAAATGCGTATGTCATGTTGTAACTGCTGTTCTTTTGTTAGGTAATAGTGGAGCAAAATTAGAATTTGTAATTCAGATAATCAATATTTATGACATTTTTTCTGCATAAATGCTGCAAAAAGGCCCTCTGTGCGTAAGTTAATCGAATATTTATACTGTTTGGGATAAAAAACTGCGCAAAAAGACTCTTCGAAACACAATTCCTTTTATTTTTGTGAGGATTTACCACGAAAACGTGATAGAAAGAATATAATAACTAACTAAAATTGCTTTTACTGTGAATATGTTGAGAAAAGTCAGGCTCACGCTGGGGATGCTGTGCCTGGTATTCGTGACACTGTTGTTCGTCGATTTTACGGGCGTGCTTCATGCATGGCTTGGCTGGATGGCGAAGATACAGTTCCTTCCGGCTCTGTTGGCACTGAACGCCGGAGTAATCGTGTGTTTGATATTGCTCACGCTCATAGCGGGCAGGGTGTACTGTTCGGTCATTTGTCCGCTAGGCGTGTTTCAGGATGTGGTGGCCCGTCTGGGCCGGGGACGCAAGAAGATGCCCTACACGTATTCCAAGCCGAAAAGCTGGCTGCGCTACGGTGTGCTGGCGGTGTTCGTGCTGGCGATGCTGTTGGGTGTGCATGCCCTGGTAGCCTTGCTCGACCCGTATGCCGTGTACGGCCGTGCGGCACACAGTTTCCTGCAACCTTTGTGGATGTGGGGAAACAACCTGCTGGCTTCTATGGCCGAACGCATGGACAGCTATGCCTTCTATTCGGTAGATGTCTGGCTCAAGAGTCTGCCGGTGCTGATAGTGGCAGCCGTCATGCTGGTACTGGTAGTGGTACTGGCGGCACGCAACGGACGTACCTATTGTAATACCATCTGTCCGGTGGGCACCGTGCTGGGATTCTTCTCCCGCTTTGCCTTGTTCCGCATCACGATTGACAAGGAGAAATGCAACGGCTGTACGCTTTGTGCCCGCAATTGCAAGGCCGCCTGCATCGATGTGAAGAACCATGCGATAGACGGCAGCCGCTGTGTGGCTTGCATGGACTGTCTGGACAAATGTCATAAGGGAGCCATCGGCTATCGGTTTGCCTACGGAAAGAAAGCCGAAAAGGCAGAAACTCCGGCACCGGAAACAGCCGGCCGTACCGCCGGACGACGCGAGTTCCTGGCCGGTTCCTTGCTGCTGGCCGGTTCGGTACTGAAAGCACAGGTAGCCAAGAAGGCCGAGGCCATCAAGATGGATGGCGGACTGGCCGACATCGTGGACAAGAAAGAGCCGGTACGCCAAACTCCGATTGTGCCCCCGGGCGCACGCGGACTCCGCCATCTGCAGTCGCATTGCACGGCCTGCCAGCTGTGCGTGTCGGCCTGTCCGAACGAAGTGCTCCGTCCTTCTCATTCGCTGGATACTTTCATGCAGCCTTACATGTCGTACGAACGCGGCTACTGCCGTCCGGAGTGTACGCGCTGTTCCGAAGTATGTCCCGCCGGAGCCATCCTGAAAATTGACAAGGCAGAGAAGTCTTCCATCCAGATTGGTCATGCCGTGTGGGTAAAAGATTTGTGTATTCCGCTTACCGACAAGCAGGAGTGCGGCAACTGCGCCCGCCATTGTCCGGTGAACGCCATTACCATGGTTCCGTCCGACCCGTCGAACCCCGACTCACTGAAGATTCCGGCAGTGAACGAAGCACGCTGCATCGGTTGCGGAGCCTGCGAGAACCTGTGTCCGGCCCGTCCGCTGAGTGCCATCTACGTGGAAGGCCATGAACGCCATCGTGTACTTTAATCGGATTGTCTTACCTTTATATATAGAAAGAGAATGGACGAGAAAAAACAGATGAATCGAAGAGATTTCCTTAAAATAGTCGGCATCAGTACGGTGGGAGCCACAGCGGCTTTCTACGGTTGTACGCCCGACAAGAAAAAAGCCGGCGAAAGCACTAAGGAAGTGCCCGTCGGCAAGATGACTTACCGCCAGTTCCCTCCCAACGAGGATAAGGTGTCGCTGCTGGGCTATGGCTGCATGCGCTGGCCTACACTTCCGGCACCGGGTGGCGACGGCAACGTCATCGATCAGGAAGAAGTGAACCGGCTGGTGGATTATGCCATCGAACATGGCGTGAACTATTTCGACACGGCTCCGGTCTATGTGCAGGGCTGGTCGGAAAAGTCGACGGGTATCGCCTTGAAGCGTCATCCGCGCGACAAGTTCTTCGTGGCCACCAAAATGTCGAACTTCTCCAATTCCGACTATGATTTCGGAGTAAAGATGTACCACAACTCGCTGAAGAACCTGCAGGTGGACTACATCGACTATTACCTGCTGCACATGCTGGGTGCTCCCGGAAAAAGCGGCTTGCAGGGCCGTTTCCTTGACAACGGTCTGCTCGACTTCCTGCTCAAGGAGCGTGAAGCCGGACGTATCCGCCGCCTGGGCTGGTCGTTCCACGGCACAAAAGAGGAATTCGACCGGGCACTGGCCATGCACGACCAGGTGCACTGGGACTTCGTGCAGATTCAGTTGAACTATTCCGACTGGCAGCACGCATCGGGACGTAATGTGAATGCCGACTACCTGTACGAGCAGGTGAGCAGCAAGAACATTCCGGTAGTGGTGATGGAGCCGCTGTTGGGCGGACGCCTGTCGAACATCCCCGACCACATCTTCAGCCGCCTGAAAGAACGCAATCCCGAAGGCAGTGTGGCATCGTGGGCCTTCCGCTTTGCCGGTACACCGGAAAAAGTGCTCACCGTACTCAGTGGCATGACCTACATGGAGCATCTGCAAGACAACCTCCGCACGTATTCTCCGCTGGTGCCGCTTACCGACGAGGAAAACCAGTTCCTGCTCGATACGGCCGACCTGATGCAGAAATATCCCACCGTGCCCTGCAACGACTGTAAATACTGCATGCCCTGCCCGTATGGCATCGACATCCCCGGTGTGCTGGTGCATTACAACAAGTGCGTGAACGAGGGCAACATGCCGAAAGACCGCATGGACGAGAATTACGTGAAAGCCCGCCGTGCCTTCCTGGTGGGTTACGACCGCAGCGTGCCGAAACTCCGTCAGGCCAGTCACTGTATCGGTTGCGGACAATGTAATCCGCACTGCCCGCAGTCCATCGACATTCCGAAGGAGCTTCACCGCATTGATGCCTACGTGGAACAACTGAAACAGGAAACACTGTGATGGACGAACTGATACGCTTGCTGAACGAAGGAAACTATTCCTGCGTGGTGCGTCAGGGCGAAGAAACCCGCACGTTCTCCCGTCGGGGCGTGGCCGACCTGTACGACTTGTATGCCACAGACCGCGCCTTCCTGAAAGGAGCCTGGCTGGCCGATAAAGTCATCGGAAAGGGAGCGGCAGCCCTGATGGTATTGGGCGGTGTGTCCCGCGTATGGACCCGGGTAGTCAGCACCCCTGCACTCGCCTTGCTCCGGAAGGGAGGGGTAGAGGTGGCGTATGCCGAAGAAGTGCCCTGCATCATCAACCGCACCCGTACAGGACGGTGTCCGCTGGAAACCCTTTGCGACGTGTCGGACAATCCCGTGGAACTCTATCCCGTGATTGAAGACTTTGTGCACCGCATGCGGGAAGCCGGAGAAAAAGAAAAAACAATCTCAGAAAAATAACGAATACACATGGAAACAACCGTAAAACTTTACACATTGGGATACAGTCGCGTGAAAACCTATGTCACCGCTCTGCTGTTTGTGGCCGGAAACATTGTCCTGCCCCAGCTTTTCCACCTGGTGCCGCAGGGAGGAGTCACCTGGCTGCCCATTTATTTCTTCACACTGGTAGGAGCCTATAAATACGGCTGGAAGGCCGGACTGCTGACGGCCGTACTCTCGCCGTTGCTCAACTCATGGTGGTTCGGCATGCCTGCACCTGCCGTGCTGCCTGCCATCCTGCTGAAATCCGTGTTGTTGGCTGTGGGTGCCGGTCTGGTGGCCGCCCGCTTTCAGAAAGTCACCTTGCCGTTGCTGCTGGCCGTGGTGCTGTTCTATCAGCTGGCTGGTACGCTGGGTGAGTGGGCACTTTCCGGCAGCTTGTTCACCGCCTTGCAGGATTTCCGCATCGGTATTCCCGGAATGCTCTTGCAGGTAGTGGGAGGATACTGGGTTATCCGTAAAATTTAAGAAAATGTAATTAGTTGATTTTCAGAGGCGTAAAAATCCTCTGAAAAACGCCTTTGTGTTTGGACTAAAACGCCCTTACGTTTAAGATGAAACGCCCTTGCGTTTTACTTAAAACGTACTTGCGTTTGATCTAAAACGCAAAGGCGTTTTGTTTTGAATGCACTTGCGTTTTGAACATTTTTCTCTAACTTTGTAATGCGCAACTATTTTAGGTGAGAATTATATTAAAAAACATGGCAAAAAAAACGAAATCTTTTTCCCATATTGAGGCGCAAGATGCGCTGGAGAAGTTGAATGAATTACATTCTTCAGGTGAGGAATTAGTGTACCATTTGTTGAGCATTTTTTGCGGATATGGAGAAGGTAATATACGCCGCATTCGTGAAGGGGTAGGTAATAAGGCAAAAGATGGACACACCATTCTGATACCTAACCTTATTGCTTACCGCCCCAAGGGATTGCTTGACTTCCACGATGAAATCAAAGATATGCAGTCGGATGCACGCATTGTCAGGCAGATGCCCCGTCTCTATGTGGTGAGTGACGGAGAGACAATTGTAGCCGTCGACCCCAAGGAACAGGATGTCTATGAGAATGAAGTAACTCTGATGTGGAAAGACTTCGAATTTTTTTACCCTTTGGCCGGCATCGAGAAGATACGACACATTGAGGAGGCGGAAGCCGATGTAAAATCGGCCGAACTGATGGCCAAAATTTTTGACGAGATACGTCGTCACAACGATATCAAGGATAAGACGGAGATGCACAACCTTAATATTTTCATATCGCGTCTGCTCTTCTGCTTTTTTGCTGAGGATACCCGTCTTTTCCCTGAACCACAACTTTTTACCAACTCCATCAGGCAGCATACGGCCGAAGATGGTCATGATTTGGCTGAGTTCATCGACCGTGCTTTTCTGGCCATGTCTACCGACAATCCAGCCGTGCTCGACACGCTTCCGAAACAGTTCGCCATTTTCCCTTACGTCAATGGCGGTTTGTTCGAACAACGGCTGCCCATCCCTGTGTTGAGCCGCCGTGCCCGTGTATTGATAATCAAGTGTGGTGATTTTGATTGGAAGGGTATTCATCCTGATATATTCGGTTCGATGATCCAGGCTGTCGTTACGCCCGAAATACGTGCAGGGCTGGGCATGCACTACACCTCTGTGCCCAATATCATGAAGCTCATTCGCCCCTTGTTTTTAGACGAACTGAACGAAGAGTTTGAGATGGCCAAGGGTACAAAAGACATTAAGCGTCTGCGCAAGTTGCTGGTTCGTTTGGGGAAAATCAAATTCTTCGACCCAGCCTGTGGTAGCGGCAATTTCTTGATTGTTTCCTATAAATGTGTGCGCGAGCTTGAAATCAAGATTTGGCAAGTTTTACGCGAATGGGGTGAGCCTGAACTCCCTATGACGAACATCAGCTTACAACAGTTCTATGGCATCGAGATAGACGATTTTGCTTGTGACACAGCTACATTGTCTTTGTGGTTGACAGAGCATCAGATGAATATCAAATTTGAAGAAGAATTTAGTATCTGTCCCAATGCTCTTCCTTTGCGTCCAAGTGGGCGCATTGTTTGTGGTAATGCATGCCGACTGGATTGGGAAACAGTTTGCCCGCATATGACGGAGGAAGAGGTTTATGTTATGGGGAATCCACCATATTTAGGTGCCAGATTGCAAAGTGAAGACCAGAAGGAGGATATGCAATATGCCATGCAGCAAAATCTTTCATACAATAATCTTGATTATATTGCCACTTGGTTTTACAAAGGTAGTCTGTATATAAAAGAACATAAGTCAAAACTTGCTTTTGTTACAACTAATTCAATCTGTCAAGGTGAGCAAGTAGCGTTACTATGGAAATATCTTCAATCTGTCTCTATAGAAATTTATTTTGCTTATTCATCTTTTAAATGGTCGAATAATGCTAAACATAACGCAGGAGTCACATGTACAATTATTGGATTGCGTTTTGCTGATTGTAAAGGTTCTCCTAAATACTTGGTTGTGAATGATGAAAGAATACCTGTTCCAAATATAAATCCATATCTATCAGCTGGAACTAATGTTATTGTAGACAAACAAAACGATTCTATATCGAATCTTCCATCGATTGCGTTCGGAAGTATGCCCAATGATGGAGGCTATTTGCTTTTCGATGAACATGAAAAAGAGAAACTCATAGAGGAAAACGCAATGGCTTCAAAAATAATTCATCGGATATTGGGATCGCAAGAGTTAATTCGAGGTGAGAAGAGGTATTGCCTTTGGATAACGGATGAATTATTGCCTATTGCGTATTCAATCAATTCAGTAAAAGATAGAATAGACGCATGTAAAAGAGTTAGAGAAAGTAGTACAAGGGAAAGTACAAGATTATTAGCTGCTATGCCATATAAATTTGGTGAAATCCGTTATAAAGAAAGCGAATGCATCATTATTCCTTCCGTTTCATCTGAACGTAGAGAATATATTCCTATTGGATTTTTAGAAGCAGGAGTTGTTGTTTCTAATCTCGCCTTTGCCATCTATGACGCCCCTCTTTGGCTCTTTGGCATCCTTACCAGCAAAATGCACATGGCTTGGGTAAAGACGGTGGGAGGACGATTGAAGACAGATTATCGTTATTCTGCCCAGCTATGCTACAACACCTTTCCTTTCCCTGCTATCAATGAAGCGCAGAAAGCGGAGTTGGAGGAGTTGGCGCAAGAAGTATTGGACGTGCGCGACCAGCATTTCGATATGACGCTTGGCGAGCAATACAATCCTGAAACTATGCCTGAGACTTTGAAAGAGGCTCATCATCGCCTCGACTTGGCTGTGGAGCGTTGCTATCGTCCAGCGCCTTTTTCTTCGGATGAAGAGCGTTTGGAGTGTTTGTTTAAGTTGTATGCTAAAATGACGAAGAAATGAAAGAAAATACAAAATTGAATTGGAGCTTTTGGCTTTCTTTATTAGCTTTTGTCATAGCATTGGTGGCATTGTGTGTGTTTATCTGCAAAGTAGAGCCATTTAGTGTTGTGACTATTGATACATACATAGGTGTTATTGCTGGATTTATAGGAATTGCTGTTACTTTATTAGTTGGTTATCAAATATACAATGCCCTTGATTTAAGGCAGAGAATAGATGCAGTAGAAACTTTAAAGACATCTTTAGAGAATCAACAACAGCAATTAGAGTTATTAAAAAATGAACAGGCTGAAGGTATTGAGATTATACAGGCAAGATTGTTCCTTAATAAACCAGAAATGCTTCTCGAGGCTTTTCTGCATTTTCATTCAGCTATAAGATATTCTTTATCTGTAGACCATAGACGTGAGGGATATAAATGGTTATTAGATGAACTCAAAACATATATGTTGAGTATCTCAAATGGTGCTTTTATAGATTGTCTCAGTCAAGCTGATGTTCAGAATAAAATTAGAGAATTAAAAGGTTTTTACCAAGAGTATGACCGGGACATTCGTAACCATACTAACTATCTTTATATTAGAGACGGCTATGAAGAATTAATGTCTAAATTTGAAAAACGCTTGGATAATATTGCTAATTTAAAGGATGTATCATTAAAGGTATTGGATGAATTGGCTTAGAAATAAGAGTAAAAATGATGTGATAATTTGAAATTCCCATTTTCTTTATCTCAAAAAAATGTATATTTAGCATGTCTAAAGTGTAAAGTATGAAAGACAAAGAACTCGATATTGCCTATTTCCTTTCTTTCTGCATCGAGCAGTATGGAAAGAAGCATCAGTTGAATGGGGACGAAGTGGTCTCCTTGTTCGACCGATATGAGGTATTCACCTATCTGGAAGAGAATTTCGAGGTGTTGCATACACAAGGTTACCAGTGGTTAATGGAGGAGATAGACGAATTAATTAGGATTCGAAAGGAGGAAGCAACGAAATGATAGTGTATCATGGAAGTATAGAGAAGGTAGTGAACCCTGAAATAAGGGAAGCCAACCGACCATTGGATTATGGATATGGCTTCTACACCACGACATCCGAGAAACAGGCTACGCTTTGGGTTAGGCGAAAGTTGAAAGGAAAGGGAGGTAAAGGGTATGTCAATCTATATGAGTTGGATGAAACTTGTTATAAGGACTTGAATATTCTTCATTTTACAGAACCAACAGAAAAGTGGGTGGATTTTGTGATGTCAAATCGGACAAAGAAGGATTTTGATCACCCTTACGATATCGTGGGTGGCCCTGTTGCTAATGATCGAGTTTATGCGGCTTTTGCGTTGTATGAAAGTGGTTTGTTGAATAAAGAAGAATTGATTCGTGAGTTAAAAACACATGTCCTTAGTGATCAATGGCTTTTTCATACAGTTCGTTCTCTTCATTATATTTCGTTTAAAGAAGCAAAGGAGGTGAACTTATGAACTTGGAAATAACTGACAAGAATTTATATTTACTATTGCCTGGAAAAGTCAGTAGATTGGCACAGTTGTATGCCCAAGAGCATTATGTTCCTATTGTAAAAGTTTTGCGTCAGTTTTATCATTCTGATACTTACAAAGCTTTAGCGGATGAAAAGACCAAATTGTGGCATTGTGGGCCGGTGGATCTTTATAAACAGTTTTCAGATGAATTAAAAAGAAAAGGTGTAAATATGGGAATAAATAACCTCGTTAATATCGAATACGCCCAGACAGGGAAGTCAAGTGCAACCAACGAACTTGGTATGCGCGAGATGCAAGCCATGGTGTATGAACAACGTCATCGGCCCTACTTGCTGGTGAAAGCTCCGCCTGCATCGGGCAAGAGTCGCGCCATGATGTTTGTAGCCCTCGACAAACTGGCTAACCAAGGAATCAGAAAGGTCGTTGTCGCTGTACCGGAAAAATCTATCGGTCGGTCGTTCAGAAACACAAATCTGAAGGATTATGGCTTTTTTGCCGATTGGAAAGTGGCGCCTTACTACAACCTGTGTGATTCGCAGGGGACGGAAACCTCCAAACGTAAAGTGCTGGGCGAGTTTCTACATCCTGAAAACAAGGCACAGATATTGGTGTGTACGCACAGTACCTTGCGCAATGCCATGAAGAACATTCCCAACGAATGGCTGGACGATGTATTCTTTGGCATCGACGAGTTTCATCACACTTCAGCTGATGCCAACAATTATTTGGGTGAATTGATTCGTAGGTTACTCAATGAAACTTCGGCACACATACTGGCTATGACGGGCAGCTATTTCCGTGGAGATGCCATCCCAGTGATGCGCCCTGAAGATGAAGCTAAGTTTCAGCCTACCATTAACTACAATTACTATCAGCAACTCAGCGGATACAAGTACCTGAAGAGTCTGGGTATCGGCTATCAGTTCTTTACAGGAAAATATATCACGGCCTTACCTGAGACACTTGATACGACGAAGAAGATACTGATACATATTCCCAATGTGAACTCCAAAACCTCTTATGCGTCGAAGTACGATGAAGTTGCTGATATCATTCGCTGTATTGGCGAGATTATAGAAACTGACTACGAACACCACATCTACCATGTACAGACACCTGACGGGCGTATCCTGAAGGTGGGAGATTTGGTAGAAGATAATCCTTCGTGCAGGGATGCTCTTCAAGCCTATCTGCAACGTATGAATTCGCGTGACGCGCTTGATATTTTGATAGCACTCGGCACGGCTAAGGAAGGTTTTGACTGGACGTGGTGTGAATGCTGCATTACCATCGGTATACGTTCCTCGTTGACTGAAATTGTGCAGATTATAGGGCGCTGTACGCGTGACTGCGAGGGTAAAACGCATGCGCAGTTTATCAATTTGATACCTTGCCCTGATGCCGCGCAGGACGATGTTACGATGGCCGTCAATGATTTTCTAAAAGCTATTTCGGCTTCTCTGTTGATGGAGCAGGTTATGGCGCCCCGCTGGACGTTCAAGACCAAGCGGGACGAAGGTGTTTCTGACGAGAAGGACGATGAACGGGGAACAAGAGGAACAGACCGTAAGCATACCATCGAGGTGGAAGGTTTGCCTACGCCTACCGAACGGGCGCAGGCCATTATTGATAATGATCTTGACACGTTGATAGCTACCACGCTATCGGACAAACGTATCCGCGAAGCTATTCTTGGTACGGATATGGCTGAAGTCATTACGCAAGTGTATATTCCAAAGATTATCGCTGAAAAATACAATAATCTGACAGAGGAAGAGGTAGACCAAGTAGCCAAACATGCCATCCTGACGATAGCTACTCAAGGACAGGATATTACGACGGATGACAGCGGCAATAAGTTTATCCGTCTGGCCAATCGTTTTGTCAATCTGGATCATTTGTCCATCAATCTGATAGACTCCATCAATCCCTTCCAGCGTGCCTATGAGATTTTGTCCAAATCGTTGACACCTGAGGTGCTGCACACCATCCAATACGAGATAGAAGCTCAGCGCGAAGAAATGACACGTGAAGAAGCTATCTTGCTGTTCACCAAGTACCTGCCCAAGTGGAGGGAGGAGCATGACGGAAAGGTGCCTACGCTTAACGAGGCCGATGCTAATGGCCGGCGTATCGCGATGGCCATTGAATATTTGCGTAAACTGAAACAACAATCACTTGCGAAGAAATGATAAACTGGGACGAAGAACTGAAACGGATATTTGATGATCCACTTTTGGCCGATGTCACTGCACCCAAAAAGAAAACGACTTCCAGTGACCGGCTGATAGCTGGTTTTCAGCGTATTGTGGAGTTCGTGGAAGTCAATGGACGTCGGCCTCGGAATGATGCCGACCGCGAAGAGCGCAGTCTTTACAATCAGCTGAAAGGCATTCTGAGCGATTCTGCGAAAAAAGAGCGTTGTCGTCCTTACGACAGTGTGGGGCTGTTGGACGATGGTAATGACCAAGTGGTCTCCGAACCTCCATCCGCTTACGGTCTGGCCATGCAGACACCAGAACAACAGTTGGAGGCTATCTTTGCCGACCCGCTTTTTGATAATGTAGGACAGGCAAGTGACAGTTTGTTCGACTTGCCTGATTATATGAAGCGAAAGCTGGAGGAAAGACGGGAGGCCGATTACGTGGCCCAGCGGGTGAAGTGTGAGGATTTCGATTCGTTCGAAACTGGTTTCAAGGCGGTGCATGCCGGTCTGAAGTCGGGCAAATATCGTTTGATTAAGTTCAAGGAAGCTCATGTAGCACCTGGGCGATATTTTGTGGAAGACGGTATACTGGTGTATATAGCCGGTATGGATCAGATAGAAAAAAACAGGCACGGAAGAAAGAATGGCCGTACACGTTGCATCTATGAAAATGGCATGGAGTCGGGCATCTATATGCAGACACTTTGCAAGAACTTGTATCGTACGGGCTATACGGTACAAGACTTGTCGGCTGTAGAAGATGATTACCTGAAGAAACACTTCTCTGTCAGTTCCAACGACGTGGAAAGTGGTCTGATTTATGTTCTTCGTTCGTTGTCGGAAGATCCTGAAATAAAGTCTATTCCCAATCTATATAAGATAGGTTTTACAACTACACCTCTGGAGGCCCGCATTGCTAATGCCAAAAACGAGCCTACTTATTTATGTGCCGACGTGGAGACAGTAGCTACCTGGCGGGTGTACAACGTGAAAAGCTCAGCTTTCGAATCGCTGATACATAAGCTCTTCGATGGTGTACAACTACAAGTAACCGTTGATGGAAAGCGCCCCAAGGAATGGTTTGTGGTGCCTTTTTCTGTGATAGAGCAGGCGGTGATGTATATCGTCAGCGGTAAGCCTGTGGCCTACGACAAGAATATACAGCAGTTGATAGATTTGAGTGAGTAATTCTTTTGCTTTTCATTTAGTTCGTATATAATTTTTTTATTATACTTCGTTATGCATCTGATATACAAAAGTAAAGAAATGCCTATTGCTATCGGAAATTATGTTCAAAGCTCTTTTGTTTTTGACAAATGGATTATTTCTGATGAATACGAACCAAATAAAAGTGGAGAACTTACTCATGGCAATAAATATAGGATTGTAGTAAGTTCTTTGAATGAGGTTAAAGACCATATGGATTTGTCCGTATTGACCATACAAACATCTTTTTTCGTAGAGAAACTTACCATGTTAATCAAATATGCAATTTGCCTTTCTTTAAATTCTCCTCATAATCAATTAACATATAGGACTACCCGATGGATTGACATGCGGGAGATGCCTAAGGGCTGGAAGTCCAATATTGATGAAGTTGAACCTATCCTAATGAAAACACTCCCTTCTTATGTGAAAGTGGATGTTTGTCCCAATAATGCATATATGCCTACTTCTGCTTTAGACGAATTAGAAACAGCCCTTAGAAATTATGATAGTTTAGAGGAAGAAATAAAAGATTTGATAGCGGTGCATAATAGTGCTGTAGAAGCAGATGAGCGTTCATGTTTCCTTATAATGGGTAAAGTTATAGATATGATAAATTATTTATATCCATTAGGAGACTCTAATCGCAAACCTGATAGACGAATCTACGATAATTTTCCTGAGCTTTTGCCATTTTTCTGTAATACTACAATAAAAGATTTAATGGGAATTGCTAATACTAGAAGAGAAACAAGGCATTACAATAAAAATGGTAGCCAGCCACATCCACCATTAGCGGGAACTGAAGCAGAGCAATATTACCAGAGAATTGATGTTTTGGCATTAGCTATCGTAAGAAAAAAATTAGGATTACCACCCATTAATATACAAAGTTAATTAGTGGAATATTTATTCGTTTTGTGTTAAACTCATACAATCACGTAACAATATATGCAGAATTCATGTACACCATTAAAAGGTGAATATTCAGAAAGCCTGTCTCATGGAGGAAAATTAAAGGTTACAATAACTTCATGGCATATATATTATTATTTCCCTGGTCCTGATGGTAGATATAGCGGGACGTCTGTTATTATCTATGACAAAGAGATAGACCTTTTTATATCTGCTTGGAAGAATAATTTTAACAAATATAGGCAGTTAAAAGAAGTAATACCTCAAGGAGGAAATTCTGAATATCCAGGGGAAATGGGCATGTCAATACGATTTGGGTTTTGTGAAGGGGTTTGTATTAAATCATATCATCTGCCTATTAAAACCCAAAAGGAGCTGGATTCAATTATTTCTGAGTATACAGATGTAAAATTAAAGGCTCTTCAGATACAACAAGTGCTAAAAGGAAATAATTAAATAAGTATAACTAGATAAGAGGCCGTAACTCATGTAAATAGTGAAATGCTACAATTTTACTGGTCGTTAGGAAAAGATATTGTGACGCTTCAAGCGGAGAGCCGATGGGGCGAAAAATACCTTGTAAATTTAAGCTCGGACCTGCGTGCCAAACTTTCGGGGGTAAAGGGACTTTCGGAACAAGTATTGGATACACCAAAGATTTTATTTGCTTTGTAATGAATATTTTACAATTCGCCCCCAAGTTGGGGGTGAATTATTGGATAGTGCTTTACTATCTGATTTGAGCCTGTTGCTCAATAAAATGATAGGTTGATATGCTGGGACTGAATGCTAACCTGAACTATTATTTGTTCAACGGTAATGTGAATTTGCGAAAAGGTGTTTTCCGATTATGTGGGAGTATAAAGGAAGAGATGTCACTTGACCCGAGCGATGCTTCTAATGTATATATGTTCATGTCCCGTAACCGGAAGATTGTGAAGATACTCCATTACGAACGTGGTTTTTGTGTGCTTTATGAGAAGCGACCTGTCATAGGAAAGTTCAAGAAACCGGCGTTTGATGAGATCTCCAGATCCTACCGGATACAATGGTCGGACATGGCTTACCTGACGGAAAGCATCGTAGTCGACAGGATGTATGTTACTCCTAGGGACGAATAATAAAACGTTGTTTTGGTAGTACTGAATTTGGTTGTACGTTTTCAATAAAAAAGATGATTGTTGCAGGGCTTTTGAGAAAGTTTTCTAATTTTGCATATTACGTAACTATCTGAATCAGGATGAAGGATAGAAGCGTATGCGCAGGTACAGCCTTAACTGGGAATATACGGAAAACCGGTAGAGAAAGTGCTTGTTTATGGTAAAGCGGAATTTAAGATAGAATATGATAGAGCAAGTTTTGATTGAGAATTACAAGTCCATTAAAGACTTGTCGCTGCCTTTGAATCGACTGAATGTGTTAATCGGTTCAAACGGAGCTGGAAAAAGTAATTTCATTTCATTCTTTGAATTGACCAAGGCAATATATGAGCAACGCTTTGGCAGTTATACCTTGTCTAAAGGGGGGATTGATAACTTGCTGCGTCAGGGAAGAAAAGTATCGCCGTCTATCCAGGGATTGATTGATTTTGACAATACAAATGCTTTTTTCTTTGAGATTAAACCATCGCAATCGAACAAAGGCTATATTGAAAAAACGGGAGATTTTTTTAATAACTGTCATAAGCCGGGAAAGGATTATTCACAGTGGAACAGAACGATTTGGGATTCTGCCGTAGAAGAATCCTCTTTGAAGGATAATAAAAGATGGAGGGCTGCGTACTTGAGAAAGTATTTAGGTAGCTTTACAGTCTATCATTTTCACGATACCAGTGCCACTTCTCCCATGCGTGGAGATTGCCCGATTAACGACAACGAATATTTGCGTGATAACGGCTCCAACCTTGCCGCATATCTGTATTCATTGATGCTGAACGATGAAAAGACATTCCGCTTGATAGAGGGTGTGATACGTTCCATTGCTCCTTATTTCAAGGGCTTCAAGCTCCGTCCGGATGCCAACAACAAGGAAAGAATTCGTCTGGAATGGGAGGAGAGGGATACAGATATGTACCTCGATGGTTATAGCTTTTCGGACGGTACTTTACGTTTTATAGCCCTTACAACCTTACTGTTGCAGTCCAAGATGCCGGAAGTGATAATTATTGATGAACCTGAATTGGGTTTGCATCCGGCCGCTATCAATAAACTGGCCCAACTTGTCAAGCAGGCTTCGCTCAAAAGCCAGATTATTTTGTCTACTCAGTCCACCAATCTGGTCAATTGCTTTGAGGTGGAAGATATCATTGTAGTGGACAGGGCAGACAACCAATCGGTTTTTCGTCATCTGGAACGGGAAGAACTGGAAAAATGGATGGACGATTACGAATTGTCTCTCAGTGATTTGTGGGAGAAAAACATGATAGGAGGGCAGTTATGAAACGTGTGTATATTGTCGTCGAAGGGCAGACGGAGCAAGAGTTTGTCAACTCGGTCATTTCTCCCTATTTGCAAGAATTTGATATATTGAGCGTTACGCCTGTCTTGGTTCGGACAAGCAGGACAGGACGGGGAGGAATGGTGAGTTACTCACATCTGGCAAACACGATCAAGCCTCTTTTGATGGATAAATAATATGATATAGAAATGGTAATATGTACATTCCAGTCGTTTTTTTGAATCTACCAAGTATTCCTTTATCTGGAGTGGATGGAGGAGATGGGGTGCAGCTGACAATATTTTCTTTTATTTTTAGGTTAGTCAGGCTTATATTTCATTTTTCAAGACTCCTTTTTTGACTATTTTTTATATTTGCGAAATCGGTTATGAGAAGGCCGGGTTGACTTAATAAAAGCCTCTATTTGATAATAATGAAGAATGAGTAATAGTTTTATAACAAATAAGGATAAATTTCTATCCGATATTATTAACGGCATTCTGCCCAAAACAAATGCGGTTGATATACTGGTCGGCTATTTCTACTATTCGGGTTATAGCCAGTTATCCGAAAAGCTGAAAGACAAACAAATCAGAATACTTGTAGGACTGGATATTGACTTGCATATATCTAAGCGTATCAGTGAGGTAGAAAACTTTCGGAAAGGTTTTGTGTCACGCAATTTGGTGAAAGAAGAATACTATGCGCAGTTTATTACGTTGTTCAATGATTCAGACCTCCTTGATTCTGCTGACAAATTGGAACAATTCAAGATGTTCTATGGTAAAATACTCGATGGTACTTTGGAAATACGCAAGACTCTCGAACCCTGTCATTCGAAGATGTATTTGTTTGCATACAATGACCAGATGAACGAAGGCGGAGAACTGCCGGGAGTATTGATAACAGGTTCAAGCAATCTGTCCTATCAGGGACTAAAAGGTCGTTTGGAACTGAACGCCCGTTTCAATGACAAGCTGGAATACGAAGAGGGGAAAAAGCTATTTAATGAATTGTGGGAAAACTCTGTGGTCATTGCAAACAAAGACAATCTAGACGAATGGAACAACAAGGTAATGAAACGCATCTGGTATGAACAGCTCTATTCGCCATACCTCATGTACATCCGAGTTTTGAAAGAATATTTCAATATCCCAACCGTCAACAATATCCTGACCCCACATGATATAACGGAAGGAAAGTATTCGAATTTAAGGTATCAGACGGATGCTGTCCAGATGGCGTTGAATGCTTTGCACAACCATAATGGCGCTATTGTGGCCGATGTGGTAGGTCTAGGTAAAAGTGTGATTGCCTCTACCATCGCCCGCAATCTGAAGTTGCGGACCATCATTGTGTGTCCTCCGCATCTGTACAAGCAGTGGGAAGGCTATCGCGATGAGTTTGGCTTTACCGCTACTGTGTTCAGTTCGGGAAAAATAGAAGAGGCTCTTTTGCATTATCAGGAGTTGGTGAAACCCGGCGAGCAATTCTTGATTATCATTGACGAGGCGCATCGTTTCCGCAATGAATATACGCAGGATTATGCTCTGTTGCATAATCTGTGTTTTAACAATAAAGTATTGTTGCTGACGGCTACTCCCTTCAACAATCAGCCTGCCGATATTTATGCGTTGATAAAACTTTTCCAGATACCAACAAACTCCACATTGAAGACCGTCGAGAACTTGGGTGCTACATTCAAGGACTTGATAGGCAAGTACAAAAAATTGCGTGAAGAGCAAAGAGAAGGCAAAAAGACTGACGAAGAAATAAAAACGCAAGTCAGCGATATGGCCAAGAAAATCCGCTCAATCATCAGCCCGCTGGTCGTTCGCCGTTCACGTCTGGACCTGCTGGACATTCCTGAATACGCCGAAGATTTGAAGCAGCAGCACATTCAGCTGGTCTTGCCCGACGACCCTGAGGAACTGGAATACGATTTGAGCGGATTGAAAGCCTTGTATCTTTCTACGCTGGAACGGATCAGCCCCTCGGAAGAAGGTGGTAACGTTTACCATTTCAAGGCAGCCCGCTATTCGCCAGCCCTCTATATTCACGAAGATTTGCAAGAAAAGCTGGCAAAGGAACTCGAAGACAAGACAGGTGTAAATTTCAATCTTTTGATTGGGCGACAGGCCAATATCTCCAAGTTTATGCGCCACCTGCTGGTAGCTCGTTTCGAGAGTTCGGTAGCGGCATTCCAGGCTTCATTAGGATACATGATTCAGTCTTCCGAACACATGCTCCGATGGATTGAGAAACGGAACAAGATACCTGTATTCAAGAAAGGAAATCTGCCGGATGTGTCTGCTTTCTATGATACAAGCGACGATGGCATGGAAGAAATCGAAGAACTTTTCGAAAAGTACGAAGCCCGAGGGTTCTTTGAGATAGACATGAAATATGTGAAAGACAATTTTGTGGCAGATGTTGAGTCGGACATCCGATTGCTCAAAAGTTTGCGCGAACAATGGTTTGGCAAGGACAACACAATCAAGAACGACCCCAAGCTGGATTCCTTCATCCGCATTGTCCAAGAAAAAATGAAGAACGAGCCAGAGCGTAAACTCATTGTGTTCTCTGAATTTGCCGATACGGTAAACTATCTGGGCGACGCACTTGCCAAAGCGGGGTTGCCTGTGATGAAATATACCTCGGCCGACGCCACTCCTGCCAACAAGGACCTTATCCGAGCCAATTTTGACGCGGGTATGAAACCTGCCTTGCAGAGGAACGATTATCATGTCCTGATAGCCACCGATGCCATATCCGAAGGCTATAACCTGCATCGTGCAGGCACCATCTTCAATTACGACATACCTTATAATCCGACCCGCGTTATCCAGCGTATCGGGCGTATCAATCGTGTCAACAAGAAAGTATTCGAGCACCTGTATATATACAACTATTTCCCCACCGATGTAGGCGAAGCCGAAACAAGAACCAAAGAAATCTCCACGCTCAAAATGGCCATGATTCACGCTATTATGGGCGAAGACACAAAGGCGCTGACCAAAGAAGAAGAGGTGAAGGCTTTCTTCAAGGAGCGCTATCGCAAGGAGTTTGCCCGTAGCGAAGAGGCTTCGTGGGACACACCCTACCGCAAGCTGCTCAACGGCCTGAAAGGTACTGAAGATTACGATGCCGCATTGGAAATACCGCATCGTGCCCGAACGGCAAGAAAGGCGGAAAAGCCTAAGAAAGGTGTCTTGATGTTCGGACGCAAAGGCGATGACTTTGTTTTCAAGATAGGTGATGCGACCAATCCTCCTGCCATGATTTCGGCAGAAGAGGCTATTTCGCTGTTCGAAGCAGATAGACACGAGGAACCAGTCGATTTGAGTAAAAACTTCGATGCCATCTATCAGCGGGTGAAATCATCACTCTTCAGTAGTGATGTTAAGGATAGGAACGAGAAGGAGCAGATAAATGCACTGGCCAAAATAAAAGTGTTGATGTCGAAACAAGCCTTGCCACAAGACTATCTTGAAGATTTGGCGCAAGTGGTGAGAGCCGATGCATTGTCTGGCTTTGAGATACGGTTTATCAATCAACTGACACCAAAGGATGCGCCTCAATTGCCCTTGAAAATCTCCGTTGAATACCTGGCACGCATCATCAGTTATCAAAACAAAGTGGACGATGGAGAAGAAACATTGATTTTAAGCGAAGAACTGCAATAAACCTCATAAATAAAAGAGATAAAAGATTTGATTATGGAATTCAACAAAGCATATAGCCGCCGAGAGTTTGTACGATTTCTGCAAAACAGCTTCCTGCCCGAGGATTTTGTTCCCTCCGAAGAGGAAGTATGGTTCCGAACCAAAATGACCTATTCTACCGAAGCCGTGAAGCTCGGCACGTGCCAGTCACTCGATCTGGTAGTCTATGAGGTGAAACATCGTTCCAGGCACAATGCCCGCGTGTCGCTCTCCAAGGAAGCTTTCCGAATGCTTGCCGATGAAATGAAAGATAGGGCGTTGGTTGTCTTTGTGCCCGAAGACAGCAATGAAAACTATCGCTTCTCGCTGATCGAGATTACGCTCGACGCGGCAGACGATTCCGCACGGATCACCAAAAGATACAGCAATCCACGCAGATACAGTTATTTCTTGGGTGAAGGAATAGCCTACTATACCCCAAACAAATACTTGAACGAGAAGGGGCGGGTGGTGAGCAAGGAGGACTTGTTGAGCCGCTTCTCAGTCGAAGTATTGACCAAAGAATTCTATCAGGAGTTGAGCGACTGGTATGCCTGGGCCATTAAAATCATACGCTTTCCCAATAACATCGATGACAAGGACGACGATGCCAAGTTCAACAATGAAGGCGCCATCCGCCTCATTACCCGCCTCATTTTTGTATGGTTCTTGAAACAGAGGCATCTCATACCAGAGGAATTTTTTGACGAAAGATATATAGCAGACAACCTGATAGAAGGCTTCAATCCTCATGCTATGGTCGATTTGTTCAGCAAGTCCAACGAAAGTAAATACTACAAAGCCATTCTTCAGAACTTGTTCTTTGCCATGCTCAACAGCCCTATTACGCCTGAAGGCGGAAAAGAGTTGTCAGAGCGTCATTTCAGAAATGGACGTGGCGATTATGACAACAACAAGTTGATGCGCTACGAATCCTATTTCAAGAACCCTCAACTGTTTGTCGATTTGGCCAACCGTACAGTGCCTTTCCTCAACGGTGGTCTGTTCGACTGTCTGGACGACAAGGATCATGGAATGTATTATGACGGCTTTAGCGACAGGGAATCAGTGAAGAATTCTTTGATTATTCCAGATTATCTGTTCTTTGGTGAAGAAGTAGGCAAAAACATCGACCTTTCAGAATGGTATGGCGACAAGAAAAAGAAGAAAGTTTCCGCCCGTGGCATCATTGATATCCTGAAGCGCTACAACTTTACCGTCGAAGAGAACACCCCCTTTGATAAGGAGGTGTCTCTCGACCCCGAATTGTTGGGCAAGGTCTTCGAGAACCTGTTGGCATCGTTCAACCCCGAAACGCAAACAACGGCTCGCAAGCAGACAGGCTCGTTCTACACGCCGCGCGAAATTGTGCAGTACATGGTGGACGAAAGCCTGGTGGCACACTTGAAACGTACGGTAGGTGAGGAGCTGGAGCCCCAGTACCGTCAGCTCATGCAATACTCGGACGATGACGTGGAGTTAACCGCCGAACAACGCAAAAGCATCATGCAATCTTTATACAATTGCAAGATACTCGATCCAGCCTGCGGCTCGGGCGCCTTTCCTATGGGCATCCTCCAGCAGATGGTACACATCCTCAATCGCATTGACCCCGACAACTCGGGGTGGAAAGAAATGATGCTTCAAAAAGCATTGGATGAAACGTCCGAAGCCTACCGTAACTCTTCGAGCGATGAACGTAAAGAATTGATTGCCGACATTGAACGTAGTTTCGACGAAAGCATCAACCGCCCCGACTACGCCCGCAAACTCTATCTCATCGAAAACTGTATCTATGGAGTGGATATTCAGCCCATCGCCATACAGATCAGCAAATTGCGTTTCTTCATTTCGTTGGTAGTCGATCAAAATACCAACGCCGACCCTACCGATAACTTTGGCGTCCGTCCGCTCCCCAACCTCGAAGCGAAATTCGTGGCAGCCAATACGCTGATAGGTTTGGTCAAGAAAGATGCGTCCTTGTTCGATAGTGCGGAGATTAAGGCGAAAGAAAACGAACTGAAGATAGCCAAGCACAAGATTTTTGGGGCAAAGACCGTACGAACCAAGCGTAAATACAAGAACATCGTTAACGACCTTCGCCAGGAGATTGCCGATATGCTGTATGCAAACGGTGCTGTGGGGAATGATGAAGCCCATCAGCTGGCATCGTGGGATATGTTCGACCAAAATGCTTCATCGCCCTTCTTCGATCCCGAATGGATGTTCGATGTAAAGGCGGGGTTTGATATTGTTATCGGTAATCCTCCGTATGTTCAATTGCAATCTAACAATAAAGAACTTGCAAAACTATATGCTCACTCAAAATATGAAACATATTTCTCGACTGGAGATGTATATTGCTTATTTTTTGAAAAAGCATACAATATTTTGTGTAATAAAGGAATATTAGCATACATCAATCCTAATACTTGGTTGCAATCGCTTACATTTTCGCCTTTTAGACAATATATAACCTCTCATTTCGAATGGAACAGGATAATGATTACTCCCAAAGTGTTTGACGCTGTTGTTGATACTCATTGTGTCGTTTTTCAAAAAAATTGTATATTGACTAAATGCTTAATATTCATGTTCAGCAAGGGGCAACAAGTCTATCTACATAGTATTCAGCGAGAAAGAATTAAAAGTAAAAACGGATCAAGCATCAATATTATATATGATGATACTCAAATGGCTATTATCGATAAGATATTCTCTAATAGTCAAACTTTTATTACATATTTTAATGTATATAATGGCGTTAAGCCTTTCGAAAAGGGAAAGGGAATACCACCTCAAACCAGTGAAATCATGAAGAACAAGCCTTACGTATATGAAGGCACTAAACCTGATAATAGTTGGACACCACTTTTACGTGGAAGTCTTATTCAAAAATATATGGTAACATGGAGTGAAAATTATTGGATACAATATGGTCGATGGTTGGCGGCTCCAAGACAGCCTGAAATATTCGAATATCCTAATAAAATTGTGATTCGTCAAACTGGCGACACTATAATAGCGACTATAATTGATAACAAATTTGTATGTAGAGATAATCTACATTTATGCTTACCGAAAAACGAAAAAATAGAATTAAGGTATATATTGGGGCTATTGAACTCAAAATTGATGGATTTTGTGTACACATATATAAATCCAGAAAAGGGGGAAGTACTGGCTCAAGTTAAAAAGAACCACGTAGAAAGTTTGCCTATTATTTATGATGATATACGGAACCCAATGTTACTCGATTTGGTAAATCGGGTATTAACTGAAAAGGTTAAAGGCTATGATACTACAGAATTAGAGAGTCGTATCGATAAAATTGTTTTCCATATATATAACTTAACTTACGATGAAGTTTTAATAGTAGATCCTCAAACCCCGATTACCCGTGAAGAATATGAAAAAGATAAATGACATTATTATAGTAGAGAATATTCAGGATTTTGATAATCTATTACCAAAAGAATGTGTTCGTTCATTAGCGGAGAAACCTTTATACGGTAAAGAAAAGTATTCTAAGCTTTATCATACTACTTCTTTGAATTCTTTTATGTTGATATGGGCCAAGAAAAGATTAAAATTTGCCCCATTGACAGGTGTAAATGATATGAAGGAGCAATCCCTGTTAATAAGCCATCAAAGTCCTCAACTACTTCCAATGTTGTATGCAATGCAAGATATAAGAAAGGCATACAAACAAATTAGTTTTACGATGGATTTCAATTCTTTAATTAAAGGATACGCATCACCTTTGATTTGGGGAGTATATGGCGATAAGAATAATGGAGTTTGTATAGAGTTGGATTATGAGAAACTTCGTTTACCAAAAAATTGTTTTAATGATATTGTAGAATATAAAGATAAACTTATAAATCGAATTGAGATACCTAAAGATGTTGTTACTATTAATGGCTTAAAAGCTTTTATTCGCGAGCATCAAAAAGATTTGTTTTTTGTAAAAGAGAAATGTTGGGAATATGAAAATGAATATAGAATAATTAGCGATACAGATGAGTATTTAGACATATCTAATGCTATAACAGCTGTTTATGTGGCAAATATTGATGGATTGGCATTTGATATAGTAGATGAACTACTAAAAAATACAGATGTGAAATTTGAATATGTACATGTTGATGATAAAATAGGAATATTCTGCTCATCTGACGCAAGAAAATATAAGAATCAATTTATTTCTACTCTAAATAATCCCAAAAATTGTTTGTTGCCTATTTCAAATCAGGCAAAAGAGTATTATGAATCTTTAAAAAACAATCCTGATGCAGATCTTACAAAAATAAATTATAAGTTATGACTCACTTAGCAAATATAGATAAAGATTACGCCTCTTGGATTGAGGAACTCAGCCGGAGATACAAGCATAGCCAGATAAAGGCGGCAACCCATGTGAACAGTGAAATGCTGCAATTTTACTGGTCGTTGGGAAAGGATATTGTAATGCTTCATGCGGAAAGCCGTTGGGGAGATAAAATACTGAGATTATTAAGTTCCGATTTGCAAACAAAATTACCAGGAATTAAGGGTTTGTCGGAAACAAGTATTGGATATGCTAAAAGATTTTATCTGCTTTATAATAAGTGGTTTACAATTCACCCACAAGTTGTGGGTGAATTACAGGATAGTGCTATTTGGCGTATTCCTTGGGGGCATCATAGATATATCATAGACAAATGTTTCAACGAGCCTGAGAAGGCGATGTTCTTTGTGCGGAAGACGCTCGAAAATGGTTGGAGTCGGAATGTCCTTTTGAACTTTATGGATACAGATCTCTTCGAACGGCAGGGGAAGGCCATTACCAACTTCAAGGCGTCACTACCTGCTCCGCAAAGTGACCTTGCGCAGGAAATGACCAAAGACCCATACAAGTTCGACTTCCTTACGATGACCGAAGGATATCGTGAAAAGGAATTGAAAGATGCGCTGGAGGTGAATATCCGCAATTTCCTTTTGGAACTTGGGACAGGCTTTGCCTATATGGGGCGTGAATACCGCCTTATGATAGGGCAAACCGAAAAGTTTATAGATATGTTGTTCTACAATCTGAATCTCCGCTGCTATGTGGTTGTCGAAATAAAGACAGGCAAATTTGAATCGGAGTATATCGGACAATTGGGGACATACGTCGCTGCTGTAAACCATCTGCTCAAAAAAGAAATTGATAACCCTACGTTGGGGCTTCTGATCTGCAAGTCGAAAGATAATGTGCTGGCTCAATATGCCTTGGAGTCATTCAATCAGCCCATAGGCATTTCAGAATATGAACTTTCCAAACTCTATCCGACAGACTTTAAAGGTACGTTACCGAGTATTGAAGAGATAGAAAATGAGTTAAAGTAACTATCATGAGCAGATTAAGTGATTTATATAAAGCGATGGAAACCCTCCGGAAAGAGGGACTTCCGGTAAATGAAGACCTTGAAAGAAAGGCCAATGAATTGGAAGAAGAGATTATAAAAAAAGAAATCCTTCCAGTGTTAAGCAAAACAATTGAACCGGCATTACAACCTGTACAGAGGGAACTTGTGTTGGTTGTGGACTATGTACCGGGGAATCCCCTAAGTGTTCATCTGAGCCGTAAACGTAACTTTACAGCCGAGATAGATGCTAAAGAAATTCTTCCTGACCCGGAAGTGGAACACAAAGAAATTGGGAAGACTGGTCCAAAGGAAGTTAAGAATCCTGTTACAAGATTGAGAATAACATTCGCCGACGGCAGTGTTATACAGGAAAGAAATGCGGCGGAAAGCTTTGTCACATTTGTTCGGAGAGTTGGAGTAGAACGTGTTCGCTCATTGGGATTAAAGCAATGTAAGATTCCACTGGTTTCCAATACCTTGGACAAAAAATATGGTGACAAGCAGAAATCTTTAGGAAACGGATGGTACCTGATGACAAATACCAGCACGCAATCCAAACGTAAGGATATTGAATTTATTGCAAATGCCTTTAATATCAATATAAAAGTAGATATAATTTAAGAGTATTATGTGATAATTGAAGTAATTTTGTTGATTTATTCAACACTCCAAAAGCATAAGCATGAAAGACAAAGAACTCGATATCGCCTATTTCCTTTCTTTCTGCATCGAGCTGTATGGAAAGAAGTATCAGTTGAGTGGGGATGAGGTGGTCTCTCTGTTCGACCGATACGAAGTGTTGTCCTACTTGGAGGAGAATTTCGAGGTGCTGCATACACAAGGTCATCAATGGCTGATGGAGGAGATAGACGAAAAGATTAATTCTAAAGAAATCAATCTATGAATCTGGACATAACCAACGAAAATCTGTACCTGCTGCTGCCCGGCAAAGTCAGCCGTGTGGCGCAAATCTATGCCCATGAACATCACGTTACACTGATAGAGGCTTTGCGTTGCTTCTATCATTCGGATACTTACAAAAGATTGGCTGACGAAACTACTAAGCTGTGGCATTATGGGCCTGTAGCCCTCTATCAGGAATTGGTAGACGAACTAAAACAGAGAGGAAGCGAATAGGGGTAAATAGCCTTGCCAATATCGGATACACTCAGACGGGGAAGTCAATCGCAATCAACGAACCTTATCTCTGCAAGTGGAGATATTTCAATATGTATCTTCTGTTTGTCACTTTTTATTCGTACATTTGCGAAGCATAACCCAAATACAATAACCATGAAATTTATTGGAATTATTCCTGCAAGATATGCATCTACACGCTTCCCCGCCAAACCTTTGGCACTACTGGGAGGCAAACCCGTGATACAAAGAGTTTATGAACAAGTGGCCGGTGTGCTGGACGAAGCTTATGTGGCTACCGACGACGAACGCATCGAAGCGGCTGTAAAGGCCTTCGGTGGAAAGGTGGTAATGACATCGGTCGACCATAAGAGTGGTACCGACCGTTGCTACGAGGCTTACTGCAAGGTGGGCAGCGGCTATGACGTGGTGGTGAACATTCAGGGCGACGAACCGTTCATCCAGCGTTCGCAGCTGGAAGCTGTAAAGGCTTGTTTTGACGATGCGTCAACACAGATTGCCACACTTGTGAAACCGTTTACGCCTGCCGACGGATTTGATGCGCTGGAAAACGTGAACTCGCCCAAGGTGGTGGTGAACAAGGAGATGAAGGCGCTCTACTTCAGCCGTTCCATCATTCCTTACCAGCGTAACCGCGACAAGAAGGAGTGGCTGGCCGGACATACGTATTACAAACATATCGGACTTTATGCCTACCGCGCTCCGGTGCTGAAGGAGATTACATCTCTTCCGCAGTCGTCGCTCGAACTGGCCGAATCGCTGGAGCAGTTGCGCTGGCTGGAGAACGGCTATTCCATCAAGGTGGGCATCAGCGAAGTGGAGACCATTGGTATTGACACACCGCAGGATCTGGCACGGGCCGAAGAGTTTCTGCGTAATCAGCAGGAGGCACTATGACGCAGCTCGACCGTAGTGTGGCGCCTGCCATCCGTCAGCTGGAGCATTTTTCCATCTTGCAGCCGGAGTTGCACCGTATGAAGAACGGTATGCCGCTGTATGTGCTTTCGGCCGGAAACGAAGACGTGATTCGTTTCGACCTGCTGGTGCGGAGCGGACAGCTCGACCAGTCGCAGCCGCTTCAGGCCGTGTTTACCAACCGTATGCTGCGTGAGGGAACGGTGCGCATGACGTCGGGTGAGATTGCCGAACGGCTGGATTATTACGGGGCGTGGCTCGACCTGTCTTCTTCTGTGAATTGTGGATTTGTGACGCTGTATACACTGACGAAACACCTTGACCGCACCATGGAGATTGTGGCCGGACTGGTGAAGGAGTCTGTGTTTCCGGAAGAGCAGTTCCGCATTATCTGCGACATCAACCGCCAGCAGTTCCTGGTGAACAACCAGCGGGTGGACGTACTGGCTCGCAAGCAGCTGAACCGTTCGCTTTTCGGTACTTCGCATCCGTTGGGACGCTATGCCGAACTGGAGGATTATGAACGCATTCAGGTGGAGGCGCTGAAGGATTTCTATCACCGCCATTATCATTCGGGTAACTGCTCCATGTACGTGTCGGGTAAGGTGACGCCCGAGGTGGTGCGCTGCATCGAACGTCACTGGGGAGAGGCGCCCTGGGGAAATTGTACGGCAGAGAAGGTGGAACGCACGTGGGACATCGTGAAGGATGCCCGCAAACGGGTTCACGTAGAGAAGGAGGATGCCTTGCAGAGTTCGCTCCGCATGGGTGGTTTCTCGCTCGACCGCAAGCATCCTGATTACCTGAAACTGCGTGTGCTGGTTACGCTGTTCGGAGGGTATTTCGGCAGTCGTCTGATGTCGAACATCCGTGAGGATAAGGGATATACCTACGGCATCGGGGTCGGACTGGTGTCTTATCCGGGCACGAGTCTGCTGGTGGTGAGTACGGAGGCGGCCAATGAATACATGGAATCTGTCATCACGGAAGTGTATCATGAAATGGACCGTCTGCGTCAGGACAAGGTGCCGGCAGAAGAACTGGAGATGGTGCGCAACTACATGCTGGGCGATATGTGCCGTTCGTACGAGGGGGCATTCTCGCTTGCGGATGCCTGGATATTCATCGAAACGGCCGGATTGAAGCCCGACTTTTTTGATGCGTCGCTGGCTGCCATCCGTGAGGTAACGTCCGACGAACTGCTTTCGCTGGCTCAGCGCTATTTCTGCAAAGAAAACTTAATAGAGGTAGTGGCAGGTAAAAAAGTATAAACCTTCCGGCTCGTGCAAAAGTAAAAAGACTATTTTTGAGCGGAATTAAAAAAGAGACTAAGAACGTGAGAAAGAACAAACATACATTATTTTTATTTGCCTTGCTGGCATTCAGCTCGGTATCGGCTTCGGCCCAGTTGTCATTGGGATACTACCAGTTTAAGGATGGTTCGGAATATACCGGCGAACTGAAAGGACGCCGACCGAACGGAAAGGGAAAGACGGTGTTCCGCAATGGTGACGTGTACGAAGGTGAATACGTGAAGGGTAAACGCCAGGGCGAAGGTACTTACACTTTCAGCGACGGAGAAAAGTACGTGGGAGAGTGGTACGAAGACCAGCAGCATGGCAAGGGAACGTATTATTTCATGAACAACAACCGTTACGACGGGATGTGGTACACTGACTACCAGGAGGGTGAGGGTACGATGACCTATTATAACGGGGACTTATATACCGGTACCTGGCATCATGACAAGCGCAACGGACAGGGTACTTACACCTGGAAAGGTGGAGCGGTCTACACCGGCGAATGGAAGAACGACCTGAAGAACGGGAAGGGCACCATGGTGTGGGAGGATAAGTCGAAGTATGAAGGTGACTGGAAGGACGGTATGCGTCACGGAAAGGGTACTTTCTACTATACCAACGGCGACAAGTACGTGGGCGACTGGAAGGATGATGTGCAGGATGGAAAGGGTATCTATTATTTCCAGAACGGCGAACGCTATGAGGGCGATTATGCCAACGGTGAACGCACGGGAAGGGGTATCTATACGTATCCGAACGGTGACAAATACGTAGGTCATTTCCTGAACGGACAGCAGGAGGGACAAGGCACGTTCACCTGGGCCAACGGGGCGGTGTACGATGGACAATGGTCGAAGAACCAGCGCTCGGGTACCGGAAAATACAAGTGGGCCAACGGTGATGAATACGAAGGTCAGTGGAAGAACAACATGGCCGAGGGAGAAGGAGTGCTTCACATGGCCGACGGTTCTGTCTATACCGGTTCCTTTGTACGTGGAAAGGAAGAAGGAAAGGGTGTGCTGATTGAAAAGGACGGCACTCGCTTTGAGGGCTTCTTCAAGCAGGGAAAGAAAGACGGTCCATTCGTAGAGATGGATGCCAACGGAAATATTGTCCGGAAAGGGACTTTCAGATACGGACGTTTATTGGAGGAGAAAAAATAATGATGGAATTATCCGAACTGACTTTGAAGGTGCGTGAACTGGCTGTAGCCACGGGGGCTTTTATCCGTGAGGAGCGGAAGAAGTTCAGCCGTGAGCGGATTGAGAAGAAGCACGCACACGATTATGTGTCGTATGTCGACAAGGAATCGGAACGAAGAATAGTAGCCTGTCTGCGGGAATTGCTTCCCGAGGCAGGTTTTATTGCTGAAGAGGGGAGCGGAACTCACACCGACGAGGAGTATTGCTGGCTGGTTGACCCGCTGGACGGTACGACCAACTTCATTCATAACCATGCACCTTATTGTGTGAGCATTGCCTTGCGTAACCGTGAGGAAATCTTGCTGGGGGTGGTTTATGAAGTGTGCCGCGACGAGTGTTTCTGGACTTACAAGGGGGCGCCTGCTTATTGTAATGACCGACAGATTCGGGTGTCGCAGGTAGCTGTACCCGATGAGGCTTTTATGGCTTTCGGTCTTCCGTACGAAACGGAGGCTTACAAGCCGGTGTTCAATTGCCTGATAGAAGGCTGCTACGGGCATGTGGCAGGCATTCGGGTGGTCGGTGCGGCGGCTGCCGAGATGTGTTACGTGGCCGACGGGCGTTTTGAAGCGCGTGCCGAAGCCTTCACTTGTCCGTGGGATGTGGCGGCAGGTATCCTGCTGGTACAGAATGCCGGAGGAAGGGTGACCGACTTTTCCGGGGGTGATTCATGCTATTCTGGCCGCGAAGTGGTGGCTTCCAACGGAAAGGTACACGATTTTCTGTTGAATCTGCTGGGATAATGTAAAAAAATATCGTTTTATTCGACAGATAAGAATTAATTTCGTAAGTTTGTGTGACTCAAAAGTAAAGAATATGGATATACCGGGCATATTGGATTTCCTGAAAGTACTGGCGGCAAACAACAACCGGGAGTGGTTTCAGGAACATAAAGCGGAATATTTGAGTGTGCAGGCAGACTTCGAGGAGTTGCTGGCAGAGGTGATTGCCCGCCTTTCGCCATGGGATGAAAGTGTGGCGCACGTCCTTCCGCGTGACTGCACGTATCGCATCTACCGGGATGTCCGTTTTTCTTCCGACAAGTCTCCTTATAAGACCCACATCGGAGGGTATATCAATGCAAGGGGAAAGAAATCCAATCACTGTGGTTATTATCTTCATCTGGAACCGGGCAACTGTATGCTGGCCGGAGGAAGCTGGTGCATGCCTGCCGATATGTTGCGGGCGGTGCGTCAGTCGGTGTGCGACCGCATTGACGAGTATCGTGCCATTGTGGAAGATCCGGCTTTCAAGGAGTATTTCCCGGTGGTAGGCGAGTCGCATCTGAAGACGGTGCCCAAGGGATTTCCGAAGGATTTTCCTTATCCGCAGTACATCCGTTGCAAGGACTTTACGGTGGCCTGCCGGGTGGAAGATGAGTTCTTTTCCCGTCCGGACTTTATGGAACGGATTATCGACGTGTTTCGCCAGCTGAAACGTTTTGCCGATTTTACAAATGAAACGATAGATGAGTTTGAATAAAATATTAACGACTTAAAACTGAAAGAATATGGTTATTGACAAATTGGAAAATCTGGAAAAATATGTGTCACTGAATCCTTTGTTTGCAGAGGCTGTAGCTTTCCTGAAGGCAACTGACTTGCAGGCACACGAAGTGGGGAAGGTAGTGCTGAAGGAAGGTGAACTGATGGTGAATTTTGCAGATGCACGTCCGAAGACAAAGGAAGAAGCGCGTCTGGAAACACACAATGATTTCATCGACATCCAGATTCCATTGTCGGGGGTGGAAGTAATGGGCTATATGCCGCGTACGGATTTGCCTGAAGCTGCTTACAATGCAGAAAAAGATATTACCTTCTATGAAGGACTGGCTACTGACTACCTGACCGTAAAGCCGGGTATGTTTGCTATTTTCTTCCCGGAAGATGCACATGCACCGGGCGTAACTCCCGACGGAGTGAGAAAAGTGATTGTAAAAGTACGTGTCAAATAATTTCTAATTACTAATACTATGGACAAGGTATTGAATATCATAAAGAATGATCCGTGGCTGGAACCATACGCCGATGCTATCAACGGCCGTCATCAGCATGTGGTGGAAAAAGAAAAGGAACTGGTAGGAAAGAAGACGTTGTCGGATTTTGCTACCGGACACATGTATTTTGGTCTGCACCGCACAGACAAGGGATGGACCTTCCGTGAATGGGCGCCGAATGCGACGGAAATCTACCTGGTGGGCGATTTCAACGACTGGCAGGAGAAACCGGCTTTCCGCATGAAACGTGTGCGCAAGACGGGTAACTGGGAAATCAATCTGCCGGAAAAGGCCATGAAGCACGGCGACTTGTACAAGCTGAAAGTGTACTGGGAAGGCGGATGCGGTGAACGTATTCCGGCATGGGCTACCCGCGTTGTGCAGGATGAACAGACCAAGATTTTCAGTGCGCAGGTATGGAATCCGGAGAAACCGTATAAGTTCAAGAAAAAGACCTTTACGCCTAATGTGGCTCCGCTGATGATTTACGAATGCCACATCGGTATGGGACAGGATGCGGAAAAGGTTGGTACGTACAATGAATTCCGTGAGAATGTACTGCCGCGAATTACGAAGGACGGATACAACTGTATTCAGATTATGGCCATTCAGGAACATCCTTATTACGGAAGTTTCGGCTATCATGTGTCTAGCTTCTTTGCTCCTTCTTCACGCTTCGGTACACCGGAAGAACTGAAACAGCTTATCGACACGGCACACCAGATGAACATTGCCGTGATTATGGATATCGTACACTCACACGCCGTGAAGAACGAGGTGGAAGGATTAGGCAACTTTGCCGGTGATCCTTGCCAGTATTTTTATCAGGGCGGACGTCGTGAACATCCGGCATGGGATTCGCTCTGCTTTGACTATGGCAAGAACGAGGTGATTCACTTCCTGTTGTCCAACTGTAAGTACTGGCTGGAAGAGTTCCATTTCGACGGCTTCCGTTTCGATGGGGTGACTTCTATGCTTTATTACAGTCACGGACTGGGTGAGGCCTTCTGCAACTATGGTGACTACTTCAACGGTCATCAGGATGACAATGCCATCTGCTACCTGACGCTGGCCAACCGGTTGATTCATGAAGTGAATCCGAAGGCCATTACCATTGCCGAGGAAGTATCGGGTATGCCGGGACTGGCTGCTCCGTTTGAAGATGGAGGTTACGGCTTCGATTACCGTATGGCCATGAACATTCCTGACTACTGGATTAAGATTATCAAGGAACGTCGTGATGAGGACTGGAAACCGTCCAGCCTGTTCTGGGAAGTGACCAACCGTCGCAAGGATGAAAAGACCATCTCTTACTGCGAAAGCCACGACCAGGCACTGGTGGGCGACAAGACCATCATCTTCCGCTTGATTGATGCCGACATGTACTGGCACTTCAAGATTGGCGACGAGAATGGAGTGGTGGAACGAGGCATTGCCCTGCACAAGATGATTCGTCTGCTCACGGCTTCTACCATCAACGGAGGTTACCTGAACTTTATGGGTAATGAGTTCGGTCATCCGGAATGGATTGACTTCCCGCGCGAAGGCAACGGATGGTCATACAAGTATGCACGCCGTCAGTGGAACCTGGTTGATAATCCGGATTTGTGCTATCATTACCTGGGCGACTTCGATGAGGCGATGGTCAAGCTGATTCGCAGCGTGAAGAACATCCAGAAATCGGATGTCATCGAGGTATGGCATAACGATGGTGACCAGATTCTGGCATACCGCCGCAAGGATTTGGTGTTTGTGTTCAACTTCAACCCGACCCGTTCGTTTACCGATTATGGCTTCCTCGTACCGAGAGGTGCCTACGACGTGGTTCTGAACACAGACAACAAGCAGTTTGGTGGATTCGGCTTCTCAGACGACAGTCTCCGCCACTTCACCTGTGCCGACCCGCTTTATGCAAAAGACAAGAAAGAATGGCTGAAACTGTATGTGCCGGCCCGTTCTGCAGTTGTATTAAAACGAGTGAAAGATTGAATTGATATTGTATGAGTGATTACACAAATGCATTTTATAAGAAGACTGCACGCATCATGATTGCTGTATGCGGTCTTCTTTTTTCTCTGTTTAGTTTTGTATATCTTTATGTGTTCCAGCGCGATGTGCTGGAAGCCCTTCATTTCTCGCTGGCACATGGAAAGACTACCTTTGCTCCGATGGCCAGCGCGCTGGTCATTACGCTGATTCTGCTGTTGCTGCGCTGGGGGGTAAACAGTCTGCTGGGGCTGAAGGGAAGGGTGCGTGCCCTGGCGTATGTGCCGTCCTTTCTGGTGCTTTGTGCCCTGACGGATGTAGGGCGTGGAGTGTATATCTCCGACTACCATACTCCGTGGACCTGGCTGTTGCCTTTACTGGTGTTGCTGTTTGTGGGAATCGGTTACTGGCTGCGTGGAGTTTTTCGCGTACAGCTGAATCACGAAGGAAGTCTCTGGGGACTGGTCAACAGTAACCTGGCTATCTTGCTGGGGTTGTGTCTGCTGACGGTGTGTGTGGGCAGTACCAACCGGCAGTTTCATCATGAGCTGGAGGCGGAACATTACCTGCGAGCCGGGGAGTATGACAAGGTGTTACGCGTAGGAGAAAAATCATTGGAGGCCAGCCGTACGCTGACCGCCTATCGTGCCGTGGCCTTGTCTCGCTTGGGAAAGATGGGCGACAAGCTGTTTGCTTATCCGCAGTATTACCGTTCCGACGGGTTGTTCTTTGAAACAGATTCCCTGCACACGCTCCGTTATACGAATGATTCCATTTATTACCTGCTGGGAGCACGTCCTTATGAGGGAGAAGACCGTATGGTATTCTTGCGGAACATCTGCTACAAGGGAACGGGGAAATATACCTCGCTGGATTATTACCTTTCTGCCTTGCTGCTTGAAAAGAAACTGGACAGCTTTGCACAGGCCGTTCCCGATTTCTATTTGCCGGAAGATACCTTGCCGCGTTATTACCGGGAAGCATTGGTAATGTATCATGTCCAGCGGAATGATACTGTATCTTCGCGTGCAGACAGTCTGACGTTAGATCGTTTCAAGGCTTACCAGACCTTGCAGCAGGAAGAGGGTTCTCCGCTGGAAGAACGCAACCGTATGCGTCGCGAATTTGGCGATACCTACTGGTGGTACTATGATTATCAGGAATAAAAAACATTTGTGTAGAGGATAAAAAATTAAGAGAGGCTGCCGGGGAAATGCAGCCTCTCTTATTTTTTAAAGAACAAACGCTTTTGCCCTTACAGCTGATATTTTCACAAATACCAATACTGTTCTTATCTATTACTATGAAAAACATTTTTATAACATCCGGTTCACTTGGATTGTTCAGAGAAAAATGTAATTTTAACACTTGTTTTGATTCTGTTTCTATCGTTTACATATTTCCTTGAAATCACAATAAGTGCACCGGTCTTCTTCTTCCGTCTGACTGAAACTCAGGTCGGGATTGAAAATCTCTTCCAGGAGTGCCTGCAGGCGGGTTCTAAACTCTTCTTCCAGCAATGAAAAGTCTTCCACGGGGGTGGTTTTGTTATACGATTCCTTGAGCTGGACGACGGGCGAGTAATCTTCTGCCGCAGCCCGGTGAATGTAGAGCAGGGCAGGAGCTACCTTCCGGTCATCATTCCGTTCACGCAGTTTCCGGCATACGATGGCGGCGTACAGGAAAGTCTGGAATACGTAATTAGAACGTTTGGGGCCGGGCGTGAACAGCGATTCTACGCTGGGCGGGGTGTCGGCCTTGCCTCCCGTCTTGTAGTCCACAATGCGGAGCACGTTGTCCTTGCTGTCCATGCGGTCGATAATTCCCCCCATGCGCGAGCGGATGGCTCCCTTGGGTGTCTGTATCTCTACGTCCTCCATGACCCGTTGTTCGGAGCCTACGAAGGTAAAGGGAGCGTGGCGCAGGTCGTTGCGAAGCAGCTGCTGGATGTAGCGCAGAATCACGGCGGAATTGATGAGCTGTACCCCGTTGTACTCCGGACGCTCGTCGGCAGGGAGGTGGAAGAACAGCTCCTTGAACCCGTTGTCCACGTAATTCTGTAGTTTCACTTCTTCCTTGAGCAGGGCTTCCAGGGTGTCTTTGTTGATGACTTTTCCGTGTGCCGTGAGCTCCTTGTAGATGTGTTCGGCAGCGTAGTGGAAGATGCTTCCGAATTTGGCCGAGTCGATTTCCGCACTTACTTCTTCCGTGGCTGCTAGTCCTGCTACGTACTTATAATAGAACTTCAGCGGACAGTCCAGGTAGCAGTTCAGGGCTGACGGGGAAAGAAGGGCTTTCGGATTTACCCGCACATCGAACACGCTCTGCATCCGTTTCATGATGTCGGGCGACTTGGGGATACAGATGGGTGAGGAAGCAATGGGCGACTGCTCTGCCTCCAGTTGTTTCCGCTGTACGGGATAGCCCCACTCAATCAGCAGCTGAAGCATGAAGCGCGACATCTCTCCCCGGTTCATGCCGTCGCTCACCGTGTTGTAGAGTAACGTAGCCTTCTCTGCCCGTTGCAGCAGACGGTAGAAATAGTAGGCATAGACTGCAATCTTGTGGTCGATGGTTGTCATGCCGAACGCCTTACGCAGGTTGTAGGGGATGAACGAAGCATCACCGCCTGCCTTGGGCAACTGGCCTTCGTTGACCGACAGCAGAATGACGTGGCGGAAATCCAGGTTACGTGTTTCCAGTACTCCCATCACCTGCATGCCAATGGCCGGCTCTCCGTGGAAAGGAATGCTGGCTGTCGACATGACGCGTACCAGCAGGCGGTGGAAAGTGGCAGGTTGTACCTCCAGGTCCTTGCTTTCAAGCAGGGCATGGAAGCGGTTGACCATGGTGAAGCTTTTGAACAAGGCTTCGCGATAGAGCTGGTCGAGGGCATCGCTGGTGGAAGCTGTCTGCTTGCGATACAGCTGTGCCACCTGCTTCAAGATGTCGGCTAGCCGCTTGCACAGTTCCAGGTTGTGGCTGCACGGTTTGAACAGCAGTGACAAGGCTTCGTCCCGTTCCAGTTCCGAGGGCAGGGGATAGAAGCGGTTCTTCTCCGTCAGTTCCTTTTCCAGCGGAGCGGCTTCTCCGGAAAGCAGTTGCGTGTACGGATGCTTCAGCACGCTGATGACTTCGGCAAACTGGTAGCGTCCGCTGCGGGAATTGTAGCCCGCAATGTGCAGTTCCAGCAACGTCTTTACGAAGCTGTAGGCCGGTGTCTGCGAGAGCGGGAAGCCCATGGTGATGTTGATGTGGCGCACGTTGTCCGGCAGTGAGTGAAGTACAGGTTGCAGCATGGCCTCGTTGCAGAGCACCACGGCCGTTTCCTTTTCGTTCTCCGTCAGGTTCTCCCGAATCCATTGCGGCAGGTAGCGTGCCTGTCCGTTCTCCGTAGGCGATTCGATGAAGGTAATTTCTTTCGGATGGTTCAGGTGGTCGAACAGGGAAGACGGCAATTCCGAGGGGAAATTCTTCAGGTTGCGGCGGATAAACTCGCCTGCTTCGTGCGGATGCTTGTTCAGGTAGAAGGTATCATAGTCCCAGTAGAACAGGGCCTTTCCTGCTTCGTGCAACTTGCTGAACAGGGTTTGTTCCACCTTATTCAGCACGTTGAATCCCACGAACACATATTTGTCGTAGGGAAACTGCTGTACGTCCATAGTCTCTGTCACCTCGCGGTAGAGCATTCCTTCATAGGCGATGCCCTGCTCGCGGAGTAATTCCTTGTATTGCGTATAGATGTCGCCCAGCACGTCCCACAATGAGATGAAACGTCGCTTCAGTTCCGTGACCTGCTCGATGGAGAAGTTACGGAAGAACTGGCTCAACGCTTCCTTCTGTCCTTCCTCCAGGAAGTCATATTCGCCCGTCAGCTTGTTCAGGTCCTTCAGGTTGCTGAACAGCGCCTTGGTGTCGGCCATGTTCTTGTCGGCATCGTCAAAGTCGCTGATGAGCATCTCGCCCCAGAAGTAGAATTCGTCCAGGGTTTCCTTGCTGCCCGTTATTTCCCGGAACACCTTGTAGAGGTCGCACACTAATTTGATGGAATCGCCCGTCACCCATTGTGACGACTGGCGGAACAGCTCACTGATGCTCACGTAGGCCGGCGACCATACCGGGCGGTCGGATTCCTGTGCCAGGTATTCATTGAAAAAGAGGCTGGCACGCTTGTTCGGGAAAACCACAGCCACCTTCGTGAAGTCTCCGTTCATCTTCCGGTACAAATCGGCGGCCACCTGCTTCAAAAAAGTTTCCATATATTGCATTGTCGAAATATCGTTGTGAAAAAATAAATTCAGGCCGGAAGCGTCACTTCTTCCAGTTCATTAGCAAACACGTACCAGAGGAATCCCCGGATGTGGGTGTAGCCCATCTGCGTGAGCAAGTCCATGTACTCCTGCACCTGTGCGCGGTAAGCCTCGTTCTTCTTTCCGAACTTGAAGTCCACCACGACCACCTGTCCGTCTTTCCGCATCACGCGGTCGGGGCGGCGTGTCTGCATCTGTCCCTCTTCGTCGGTGTAGACAATGGCACATTCGTTGTAAAGCTCCCACGTGCCGCTGAACCAGTCCTTCACGGCCGGATGCTGTAAGGCCCGTTGCGCTAGTGCTTCCACCTGCTTCATTTGTTTTTCCGATTCGAAGATACCCTCGAAGTTCAACCGTTCCAAAGCAGGTGATAGGTCGTCCGCCTTTTCGATGTGGGCAAACACCTGGTGCAGCAACTGTCCCTGACGGATGTATTGTCCGCGAGTGTCCTCCGTGTCATCACCTTGAATGAAGTCGGCCGAACGGTTTGACTGCTTGAATTCGATGTGTGTCTCGATGCTTTCCATCTTCACGGGCACTCCCTCGCGGGGCGACGACAGCCGGTTGGATTTGCCTGCCTTCTTCTCATCGTGTGCCGTGCAGAGCTCCCCGTATTCGCCCACTGCATCGTCTTCCGGATTCTCCTGTGCCAGCGGCAGTTCCACTTCCTGCATGAGTGGCAGACTGTCGTACAACAGTTCTGAAACCGTTCCCTTCTGTCCCGCCTTTGCGAAAATAATCAGGTTCTTGCAGGCGCGTGTAAACGCCACGTAAAGCAGGTTCAGGTTGTCCACCCAGAGCTGTAATTTCTCTTCCAGGTAATCGTCGTGATACACCGATTCCGCCATGGCACCAGAATAGTTCACCGGTACGATGTCCAGGCGGTTGAACGGCGGAATGTCGGTTTCCTTTCCCGTGCCTGCCACGCTGCACCATATCAGATGATTGTTCGTTTCGTTCTCCATCTTCCAGTCGCAGAATGGCAACAATACTGTGTGATACTCCAGTCCCTTCGACTTATGGATAGACAAGATGCGGATGCCGTCAATCTCGCCCGAAGGGATGGTCTTCGCGTTCAGCTTCTCGTCCCAGAAACGGATGAAAGCCGTCAGCTCCGATGAGTTGTTCTGCATGTATTCCGTCACCGCATCATAGAAAGCACAGAGATACGCATCCTGCTTCTCGATAAGCTGCATGTCGAACAGCACAAATAACTTCTCCAGCAGTTCGTACAGCGGCATGAAACGGAGTTCGTTTGCCTGCAACTGGAAGGCTGCCGGCAGGTAACGGGACGGGTCGTCGAGCAGTACCGTGTTGAGGCTGATGTCCTTGCGCAATACCCCTTGCTGATAAGCCACCGCCAGCCGTGCCAGTGCGATGCGATCGTCGGGTGAAGAAAGATACCGCAGTCCGTCGATGAGCATGCTCACTGCCAGCGATGCACTCAGCCGGAACGCCTCGTCGGATACGATGCGGTAGGGGGTATGTTCGTCGAAGTAAGCAGCAATGTCGGGGATACTCCGGTTCTTTCGCACCAGAATGGCCATCTCGTTGAGGCGGATACCCTCTGCCGTAAGGCGTTCCACTTCCTCGGCCAGCTGTTCCAAGGTCGCTTCCGTGTAAGGCCGCTCCTTGGAGTCCTGTAGGAAGGTCACCTTTACGAAGCCCTTCTCCTCCTTCTTGGCACAACGCTGCCGCACGTCGCTGTACGCCTGTTCCAGTTGGGCGCAAGGCATGCCCTGTTCCTCCTGATAGCGTCGGTTCAGTGTCTGGCAGGCCGCCGTGAAAAACTCGTTGTTGAAGCGGATGATGCGTGCCTCACTTCGCCAGTTCGTGTCGAGCGTACATTCCTTGATGCGGAAACTCCGGTCATTGCCCAGTCCCGCCAGGATTTTCCAGTCGCCGCTTCGCCAGCGGTAGATGCTTTGCTTGATGTCGCCTACGATGAGGCTGCCTTCCTTCTGTGCCAGACTTTCCTGCAACAGCAGATGAAAGTTCTCCCACTGCATGCGTGAGGTATCCTGAAACTCGTCAATCATCACCGTATCGATGGTGGTACCGATTTTCTCGTAGACAAACGAGGCATCTCCCTCCCTGATTAAGCTATGGAGCAAGGCATTGGTATCCGACAGCAGAAAACGGTTGTGCGCCTGGTTCTGCAAGCGTACCTCTTCGTCAATGTGCGCCAGCAAACGCAGGTTGTTCAGGTAACGCAGCGAAAGGTCGCACGAGTTGAGCAGCAAGTTGTTCTGCGGACGACGGTTTTCCGCTTCCGCTAACAAGGGTATCAGTTCCGAAGTCGCCAGCGAACGGATTTCATCGCGGTGGGCCGACGTTTTGGTCGTCCAGTTTTCCTCGCTTTCCAGGCACTTCTCCACGGTGGCATTGCGGATGTCATCGCTCAGTTTCCCGTTGGCCAGCTTGTTGAAATAACTGCCGATGCCTCGTGAGCCGTTCTTCAGGTCGGTCGGAGTCAGTCCGTGCATTTCGAGCAAGCCTGTAAACTGTTCGCTGAATCCCTTCATGAATTCCAGCACCTCCTCACGGATACTTTTCAGCTCATCCCGGTAGGAAGGAATAAAGTTCGGGTCGGCCAGTTTCCGGCGCAGTCCTTCTCCCTTCTCGATGTAGCTCTCGTCGAAAATATTCTGTCCGAATCCCTTGATGTCCTTCGACACATCCCAGCGGCGGTCGTTCACGATACGTTCCTCGATGTACTCCAGCAGCCAGTAGAGCACCGGTGAGCGCCGGTCCAGCTTCTCAATCATGGCATCCACCGCATCGCTCAACACCTCCGTATTGTTCAGTTCGATAGACAAGTTGGCCCCTAACTCCAGTTCCCGCGCCAGGTTGCGCATCACCGACTGGAAAAACGAGTCGATGGTCTCGATGCGGAAACGGCTGTAATCATGAATGATGTGCCGTAACGCTTCCCGTGCCGATTCCCGGATTTCCTCGACCGATTTGGCCGATGTCTTCTGAATCTCCTTCAGGTAGCCATCCGAACCCTCGTCGGCCGTAGCAATGCCGTAAAGCTGTTCCAGGATACGTTCCTTCATTTCCGCCGTCGCTTTATTGGTGAACGTTACCGCCAGAATCCTGCGGTAGGCATACGGGTCTTCAATCAGTTGTCTTATATAATGTACCGCCAGTGTAAAGGTCTTGCCGGAGCCGGCAGAAGCCTTGTAGACTAAAAGCTGGGGATGCTGTTCCATGTGTGATGTCGTTTTTAGGGTTTTCGTTACACAAACTTACGGAATTTTCGCGGAAAAACCGCAGGAAACGGCTGATTAGTGAGGGGAAAGCCGTGGCAGACGTATCCGGAAATCACTCTGTGATATGCAGGAAACGCCTTTAGGCTCTCTTTGTTTCCTCGTGCGGAACCGTGTGTTTCCCGTCCGGAAAACGTAGGGTTTCGCCCTGGAAAACCTATGGTTTGCGTGCGGAAAACATAAAAAACCGTTTGTCGGTTTGCATAAAACCGCCGAATAATTTGTGTAATTCAAAATAAAAGCATACTTTTGCACCGCAATTAAGGATGGTTCCGTAGCTCAGCTGGATAGAGCAACGCCCTTCTAAGGCGTGGGTCCTGCGTTCGAATCGCAGCGGAATCACTGAAAGCTTTACAAATTACAAGGATGGTTCCGTAGCTCAGCTGGATAGAGCAACGCCCTTCTAAGGCGTGGGTCCTGCGTTCGAATCGCAGCGGAATCACGGAAAATAAGAGAAAATCAAGCGGTGAAAATATCGTTGGTTTTCTCTTTTTCTTTTATAAATGTTTGTAAGTTTATAAAAATTGCATATATTTGCAGCCCGATAAAACTACCGACCTTGTTTTTACGGACACAAACTGAACGAGCTTAAGCTAAACTACAGAAAAAAATCACTTCGTAAGGCCGATAATAAACCGAGCCTGTATCATTATTTAAAAGGATAGAGAAAGCGTTCTTCTAAAATCGAAGAATACAACTGACAAGAAGGCCAGATACGGCCCGCAGACTGTTTTTACAGTTCAGGGAAGTACCTGTGCAGGAATGTTACACCCATTTTTTTTACAAAAACCAAACTAGACTTTTTTTTAACCGGTACCTGAGGAGGGGAATTCCCTTCCTCAGGATACCACTAAACCGCGATAACTAAACTTAATTGTCCAACAAAATCTTAAATCATCTATGAAAATAGAAAGAGCTACTCAGCTGCTATTCCTTTTGCTGATAAGTCAGGGAGGAAATGCGGCCTATGCCAACCTTCCGCGAGGAGCCAGTGCGTCTCCCGTACAGGTGTCGGCGCAAGCAAACAAAATCACAGTGAGTGGAACAGTCGTTGACGTCAACGGAGAACCTCTGGTAGGGGTAAGCGTGCTGGAAAAGGGTACCGGAAACGGTACGATTACCGACATGGACGGAAACTTCACCTTGTCCGCAGGTGAAGGGGCCACGCTTGAAATCTCTTACGTGGGGTATCAGAACCTGACAGTTTCTGCCAAGAAAACACTGGGTGTTCTGGTCATGAAGGAAGATACCGAACAGCTGGATGAAGTGGTGGTAACGGCATTGGGTATCAAGCGCTCACAGAAGGCTTTGAGCTACAACGTGCAGGAGGTGAAGAATGATGTGCTGACAAAGGTAAAGGATGCCAACTTCGTGAACAGCCTGAACGGAAAAGTAGCCGGTGTGAGCATTCAGCGCAGTGCTTCGGGTGTGGGTGGAGGTACCCGCGTCGTGATGCGTGGAAACAAGTCTATCAAGGGAGACAACAACGTGCTGTATGTGATTGACGGTGTGCCCATGGGCAATCAGGCCGACCGCACAGGCGACGGTACGGGCTTCGGTGCAGGACGCACGTCGAGTGAAGGTATTGCCAGCTTCAACCCTGAAGATATTGAAAGTCTGTCGGTGCTGACAGGTCCCTCGGCTGCTGCACTCTACGGAGCCAATGCGGCCAACGGTGTCATCCTGATTACCACGAAGAAAGGTGCTGCCGGAAAGGTGAGTGTCAACGTGTCGTCATCGGCTGAATTCTCGAATCCTTTCGTGCTGCCGCGCTTCCAGAATACTTACGGAAACGTGAGTGGGGAGGCTGCCTCGTGGGGAGAAAAACTGCCGGTACCTTCTTCATATAATCCGGCCGACTTCTTCAATACCGGAACCACTTTTACCAACTCTTTTAATCTGTCTGTGGGAAATGACAAGAACCAGACGTATGTGTCCGGTTCGGCGGTCAATGCCAAGGGTATCGTGCCCAACAACAAATACCACCGCTACAATGCCATGGTGCGAAATACCACCAAGTTCTTCAACGATAAGCTGACCATGGACTTGTCTGCCAGCTACGTGCGTGAGTATTACAACAACATGCTGTCCTACGGTACGTATTTCAACCCTCTTCTGGGAGCTTATCTGTATCCGCGCGGAGAGAATTTTGAGAAGGAAAAGTATTTCGAACGCTATGATGCCGAGCTGGGCTACAATGTGCAGTCGTGGACACCGGGCGACTTCGGTATGGCTGTGCAGAACCCTTACTGGGTGGCTTACCGCAATTTGCGTCCTGAGGTGAAAGACCGCTACATGCTGTATGCATCGTTGAAATATGAAATTACCGATTACCTGAACGTGAGTGCACGAGGCCGTCTGGATAATACCTACACGGAGAAGGAAGACAAGCGTTATGCCTCTACGCACGGTACGTTTGCCAAACCGCTGGGACGTTATGCTTATTCGAATGAGACTTTCCGCCAGAAATATGCAGACATCATGGCCAACCTTTCGAAGCCTTTTGCCGGAGACTTTTATGCCAATGTCAACGTGGGTGCTTCTTTTGAAGAATACGATACGAAGGGAAGAGGATACGGTGGACAGTTGCTTCTGGTGCCGAATCTGTTTGCCTATGACAACATAGACCCTTCTACCGGTGTGCCTTCACAGACGGGTGGTGACAACCGTAAGATGAACCTCGGTGTGTTCGGTTCTGCGGAAATCTCGTGGAAATCGGCCGTGTATCTCACACTGACCGGTCGTGCCGACAAGCCTTCTCAGCTGGTCAACAGCAAGTCGCCCTGGATATTCTATCCTTCTGTCGGACTTTCGGCCATCGTAACCGACCTGTTGCCCGAAACCATGCGCCAGTCCATTTCGCCGGTATTGGGCTTCCTGAAAGTACGTGCTTCCTATACGGAGGTGGGTTCGCCTATTCCTTACACCGGACTGACTCCCGGCACCATTACGCACTCCATTGAAGGAGGTGTAATCAAACCTTTCAAGTATTATCCGCTTCCGGAACTGAAACCGGAGAGAACCCGCTCTTATGAAGTAGGTATCGACTCCAAGTGGCTGAACAATACCGTGTCGCTCGGTGTGACGCTGTATAAATCGAATACCTACGACCAGTTGCTCGAAGCCAAGTTGTCGGAAACGTCGGGTTATGACTATATGTTCGTGCAGGCCGGTAACGTAGAAAACCGGGGTATCGAACTGACGCTGGGATACGACCAGACTTTTGGCAAGTTCTCTTACAGCACTTCGCTGACGGCTACTGCCAACCGTAATAAAATCATCGCACTGGCTTCGAACGTGAAGAACCCCGTGACCGGAGAGGCACTCGACCTGAGTGACATCAAGGTGGGACGTTTCCGTCTGCGCGAAGGAGAAGAAGTAGGTACGATTTATGCGGAAGAACGCCTGAAACGTGATCAGGACGGTTACATCGTGTACAACGAAGGTCAGACCATTACCACGGAATCTACGGAGCCCTACAAGCTGGGCAGTGTCAATGCCAAGTGGAACCTGGGCTGGAGAAACGGCTTTACCTACAAAGGCTTTAACCTGAACTTCCTTGTGACTGCCCGTCTGGGAGGTATCGTGATATCCAAGACACAGGCCGTGCTCGACCAGTTCGGTGTGTCACAGGCTTCGGCCGATGCGCGTGATGCCGGAAAAGTCATGGTGGGCAATGTGGCAGTTCAGCCAAAGGACTACTATGAATCAGTGGTGAACCTGGATGCGTACAATGTGTACTCTGCTACCAACGTCCGCCTGCAGGAGGCCAGCCTGGGATACACCTTCCCTAATTCCTGGTTCAAGGGTACTCCGTTCCATAGCGTGAACCTTTCCGTGTATGGCACCAACCTCTGGATGATTTACAACAAAGCTCCTTTCGATCCGGAACTGACGGCTTCTACCGGTACCTTCGGACAGGGATACGATTACTTTATGTTGCCCAGCCAGCGCACGTATGGAGTGAGCCTTAAATTTGGATTCTAACAAATCATGAAAACAACGTATAATATGAAGATAAGAAACTATTTGATACCTGTATTCTCCGTATTGGCACTTGCATCTTGCAACTATGAGCAGATCAATACAAATATCTATGGTGTGACGGAAGAAGGAATGAAGACGGGCGGACTGCTGTATGGGGCTCCTTTCATGGACATGCAGAAGCTGGTTATTCCCATCGGTTCGCCCACTGAATCGACAGGACCGGGTAACGACCTGGCCAATACAGACATCATGTCGGCCGGTAACTACATCGGTTACTGGGGCATGAACAACAACTGGAATTTCAACACGGAGGCTACGTGGAACTTTACGGATGCCCGTATGAGCTATGCTTACCAGAATTTCTATTCGAAACTGTTCCGTGCATGGAATGACATCTACAAGCATACGAAGAATTCGGAAGACCCTGCCGACAAGGAAGTGCAGGCTGTAGCCAATATTGTCAAGGTGACTGCCTGGCTCCGTGCGACGGATGTGTTCGGTCCGATTGTATATACCAATGCCGGCAACGGAGACATTGCTCCGAAACTGGATTCTCAGGAGACCGTGTACAAGGCGATGCTGGCCGATTTGAAGGATGCTTCGCAGCTGCTGGTCAATACCGCATCGAAAGTGCTTCCGTCGTACGATGTGATTTATAACGGAAACGCTTCCAACTGGGTACGACTGGCTAACTCGCTCATGTTGCGCATAGCCGTCCGCGTGCATTTCAAGGATGAGGCATTGGCAAAGGAATACATCACGTTTGCCCTTGACCCTTCTCACGGAGGTGTCATTGAAACCGTGGCACAGGAGGCCAAAATACGGAGTACGGACAAGTTGCCGCTGATGAACTCCATGCTGCCGACTGTAGAGGACTACGGAGAATGTCGCCTGGGTGCCACCATCTGGGCCTACATGCAGGGGTATGACGATCCGCGTCTGAGTGCCTTGTTCACGTCCGATTCTTACGGCTATTTCATGCCTCTTCCTCCTACGAACAACAATGCCCTTAGCTCCGCTGCCAAGACGGGAGCCTCCAAGCCCAAGGTCGATGCGGCTTCTCCTTTGTTCTGGCTGCGTGCTTCGGAAGTGTCTTTCCTGAAGGCAGAAGCCGCACTTTACAAACTGGCAGGAGGTAATCCGAAAGCACTGTATGAAGAAGGTGTTACCAAGTCGTTCGAAGAAAACGGAGTAAGCGGAGTGGCTGCCTATCTGGAGGTTACAGATTTTCCTTATGACATCAGCCGGTCTATGTTGCCTTACAACCGTCAGTATTCCTGCAAGCTTTCTACCGGAAATGTGTCTCCCAAGTGGAACGATGCGGATTCGGACGAAGTGAAGTTGCAGAAAATCATTACCCAGAAATACCTGGCACTCTATCCCAATGCCGTGGAAGCCTGGACCGAATATCGCCGGACTGGCTATCCTTACCTGCTCAAACCGGCTTATGACAAAGCTTACGTGAGCATAGGAGGTGAAGAAGATGCCATCACGCCCGAAAGATTCCGCTTTGCTCCGGCCGAATATGGTACAAACCCCAACATGTCGGAAGTGCCGGCGCTGCTGGGTGGTGAAGACCAGGGAGCAACCAGGCTGTGGTGGGTGCGCAATAACCGTCCCAAACAGCCGAAATGAGAAATGAGTTTTACGGAAATGTCAAACAAATGAAGTGATGAAAAGAATCATAAGATATGCAGGAGCCCTGCTGCTGGCGGCAGGCTTCGTGGCCTGTTCCGAATGGAACTTGCCTGAAAGAGAAACGTTCGAAAACCAGGAGAACCTGGAGAAATACATTCCCTTGCTGGAGGCGGAAAGTGAAGCCGACCTGACTCCCTCCATGCGCGATTATTTTGCCAAACTGAGAGAATACCGTCAGGCGCCTCATGTGAAGGGGTTCGGCTGGTTCGGTAACTGGACCGGACGAGGCAGCAATGCACAGAACTACCTGAAGATGCTGCCCGACAGCGTAGATTTCGTATCCTTGTGGGGTACGCGAGGAAACCTTTCGGAAGAGCAGAAAAAAGACTTGAAGTTTTTCCAGGAAATCAAGGGAGGAAAAGCGCTGCTGTGTTGGATTGTACAAGACTTGGGCGACCAGATGACTCCTCCGGGACAAGACCCGAAGAATTACTGGATTGTGGAAAAGGGAGGTGGCAATTTTGTGGAAGGTGTGAAGGTTTATGCAAATGCCATCTGCGATACGATTGAAAAGTATAATCTGGATGGTTTCGACATAGACTACGAACCCGGCTATGGTCATTCAGGTTCGATGGCTAACGGGGAGATTATCAGCGAAAATTCGGGCAATACGAACATGTTCGTATTTATCAAAACCCTTTCAGACCGTTTGCGTCCGGCCGGCAGAATGCTGGTAATGGACGGTCAGCCTGAGAAACTTTCTACCGAGGCTTCCAAGTACATCGACCACTATATTTATCAGGCGTACTGGGAACGTTCCACCGCGCAGGTTCTTAGGAAAATCAATCAGCCTCACCTTGAAAACTGGGAGCGGAAGACCATTATCACCGTAGAGTTTGAGCAAGGCTGGCAGACAGGTGGAGTAGATAATTACACTAGCGTGCGTCCGGAAATCAATGCTTATCCGGAAGGGCGTCAGATTTTTGATTATGCCACGCTGGACCTTCCCGACGGCAGACGCATCGGCGGCATCGGCACGTATCACATGGAATACGACTATGCGAATACTCCTCCTTACAAATGGCTCAGAGAAGCCTTGCACTTAGGAAATGTGGTTTATCCGGGTAAGTTAGATTAAAAATTGAATTATGAAAAAGAAATTATATTTCAGCATATTCGCAGGAGCCTTGCTGGCTTGTTCCTGCCAGAATGAATTATACAAGGATGCAACCAGTGAATACCAGTCGGCACAGGGGGCTTACATCAAGACTGGCGAATCTTCGCAGGTATTCGTGGAAGAAGGAAAGGAAGTCGATGTGAAGTCTATCACCGTATCGCTGGTGCAGCAGGAAAACGATGCCAAGACGGTGACGGTAGAAGCCGGCAGCAAGGAACAGCTGGAAGCATACAACAAGAAGCACGGAACGGACTACCTGATGCTGCCGCCCGAAATGTATGAAGTAGGCAAGGAGGTGGTGTTCAGTTCCAGGCAGACGCAGCAATTTCTGCCGGTAAAGTTCAAGGATGTGAAATTCTCCTTGCAGGGAAGCTATGCTTTGCCGGTGAAACTGAGTGGAGGTACGGTCCCCGTGATTGACAGTGAATCTGAATCACTGATTGTACTGGAGCAGCGCATCAATACGAAGTGTCTTCGCATTGACGGATACGGCAGTGAAGATGCGAAAATGTTCCCGGACGATTTCAAGGTGGACCAGTGGACGATGGAGGTCATGGTAAACCGTAGCTCATACCAGAGCAACAACCGTTCCATCTGTGGTACCAAACTCGTGTCTGGGTCCGGTGCACTCGATGAAATCTATCCTCGCTTCGGCGACGTGACCATCCGTCCCGACCAGCTTCAGTTTAAGACTGGAGGTTCTCAGATTGACGTGCCGGCGGATGTCTTTGCGGCACAGGCCGACACCTGGTATATGTTGGCTTTCGTGTACGACGGTAAGAAAAACTATGTATATGTGAATGGAGAACTGGTGGCTGACCGTGAAATCCGTACAGGGCCTTACGGTCTGGTAGGTTTCTGGATTGGCGGTGCGAACGAGCTGGTTCGTGAAATCCGTTTCTGGAAGACGGCCCGCACACCTCAGCAGTTGAAGCAGTTCATGTGGAAAACGGTAGACGGAAGTGACGAAAATCTGGTGCTGTATTATCCGTTGAACGGAAAGAAGCGCAACCTTGACACAGGAGAAATCACCGAGGACGAAACCATGCTTTGGGATTTCAGCAACAATGCCAAACATCTGCCTCTTCCTTCAAAAGCTAAGTTTGATGATAATGACGGAAAAGGCTTTATGTTCCCTTTGGTTGATTAATTATAGGTTTTATTAATGAAGAAAGGCTGTCTCCAAGACAGCCTTTTATTTTATGTGGTTTCCGTAGAAGATGATTCATTCCGCTGCAATGCCTCCCGATAGATGTTGCAAAGCCGTTGTCTGAGTGATGCCGGCTGCACGATATGGAGTGACCAGCTGCGCGACATGATTTCCATCAGAAAATCGGGTGTGATGCGTACCCGCAGACTGAAAACCATTCTTCCGTTCTCTTCCTTCAACAATTGTTGTGAGGGATGCAGCGGACGCGATTTCAAGTAATTCCCGTCTTCCATGTCGCAGTCGAATACTACTTCTTCGATGGGATATTCTTCAGAGGAATAAATGCCGAAACTATCCTTAAACTTCTGCACAGGGTCGAAAACCTCGTTTTTGGAAAATGTTTCTGGCAGAAGGGTGAGCTGCTCAATGCGGTCCAGTCCGAAAGTCTTTATCTTTCCGCTTTCTTCCGCCCCTAATACATACCATCTGCCTCGCCACTCCTTGAGAGCGTATGGCGAGAGCGTACGTTCACTGCGGGTATTATCTGCATACTTGCGATAGAGAAAATGCACTTTCTGGCGCTGTCGGATGGCATGAAGAAGATAGGAAAGATACTGCGTCCCCCTCGTCTGATATTGTTCCGGTAAGATGTACTCCGGCAGACTGTGGTTGCCTAAGGCAGTCATCACCTCAATCGGCTCAATGATGCAGTCCATATCCAGCCATCCTTTCCGGACGGCTGGCAATGAATATCCTTTGTGTGTGCGACTGTACGTAATGTCCAGACCAAATTCTTCCTTCAGTTCATTCAGGTCACGTTTCAGGGTAGCGTCCGAGCATACCGGGTCGTAGCCGCGGAATGCAAGCTCACGTTCCAGTTCGCGTTGCAGTTCACGGAACGATATGTAAGGCTGGTTCTGCAGTTTTCGCACAATCAGTATCCAGCGCAGCAGTTGTCCTTTTAATTTTTTCATGGTCAGTAGGCGATTCTTACACAAATATATCACTTTTTTGTTCACAGGGTCATCTTTTGAGCTTGTGGGTGCAGATATTTGTCTCAAAATAATTTTTAAAGTAAACGCTTATGAAAGGTTATGTATCCCATTTGATTACAGAGAACGAGAAACTGGAACAAGAATTGACAGCCGATTATGATGCAGCTCATGCACCGGTGTCACATCAGCAACTGCTGGCCCTGCAGCTGAGGGGCGATATAGACGAACTGAGCGTCTGCATCCATGATTGTGTCTCATTGGTTCCGATGGTGAAAGACCTTCCGGCAGATTTGTTGGAAGAAGCGGGGCGCGTTCTGGCACGACAGCAGGCAATGGGCATACGCACAGTGTCGTTTCTGGATGAAATGTCTTATCCATGCAGACTGAATGAACTGGATATTTTTCGTCCGATACTGTTGCATGGCATGGGCGACTGGAGCCTGCTGGACATGCAGCCGTTGGTATCTGTTACCGGTTCCCCACAAGCCTCTCCGCAGGATGTTTCCATTGCGCGTGAGTGGGGGAAGAAGTACGGTAGTGGACATGATGGACAGGAATCTTGTATCGTAGTAGGCAGGCTGGCAGACGCATGCGATGTGGCCGCAATGGAAGGCTGCCTGGATGCAGATGGTCACGTGATAGCCATTATGGAGGTTGGATTTGATGGTGTGGCAATGGAAGCTTTGTGCCGGAGGATTGTGGATGAAGGCGGGCTGGTGATTTCTACGAAATGGTTTGGTACGCCGTCCGGTAGGAATCTTTGCCCGTGCGAACGGCTGGTGGCTGCCCTATGTGAGCAGATGATTGTGGTGGAATGTCAGCAACAGGACGAGAGCATGACCGTGGTAAAAGAAGCCCGTAAATTAGGACGTGAGATACATTGCATGAAGCCTATCATGCACGATATAAGTATGGAGGGAATTCAGGTCTTGCCAGACAAAAAAACGACAGTCAAGAAATGCGAGCGGATATTCGAATGGGCCGATAAACCGTATAGCATTGTGTATAAAATCATAGCTGTGTATCTGCAGTATGAGCGTATCACGTGCAGCGGATTGATAGACAAGCTCAAAAAACTGCACATTGCGACTGATCCTTACGGCTCCGTACATAGTCTGATGACTGACAAGGGCAATAGCTATGGCCGTGTGTTTATGGAAGAAAATGGTTTTTTAGTGTTTGTTCCTGAACTGAGAGAACGTATTGAGACGATAAGAGGGAAGTTTAGGGTATAGTAGTAAAGGTTTTAGGAAACTGTACGCATGGTGCGCTCAAATAAAAATCCCCTCCAGAACTCATTCATTACTAATAGTTCTGGAGGGGATTAATTTATCTATATCTTTAAGTGGTACGGATTATTTGTATTCGTCCCAGCTCTTGATAGCGATGTCGTCAATGCTCATAGAGCAGAAGGCATTGATGAATGCACTTGCCAGACGGGCATTGGTTACCAGAGGAATGTTCAGGTCGACTGCGGCACGGCGGATCTTGTATCCGTTTTCCAACTCGGTAGGAGTGAGGTCACGCGGAATGTTTACTACCATGTCGATTTCTTTCTTGTGCAGCATTTCGAGTGCCTGAGGCTGACCTTCTTCGCTTGGCCAGTATACGCGGGTGTTTTCCACTCCGTTTTCTGCCAGGAACTTAGAAGAACCGCCGGTAGCGAAGATGTTGTAACCTTTGGCCTTGAGAGCGCGAGCTGCCTGCAGCAAATCTACTTTCTGTTTCAGTGTACCGGTAGACATCAGGACGTTCTTTTCCGGAATGCGGTAGCCTACAGACAGCATGGCTTTCAGTACGGCACATGAAGTATCGTCGCCGATACAGCCTACTTCACCTGTAGAAGCCATGTCTACACCCAGCACAGGGTCGGCCTTCTGCAAGCGGTTGAACGAGAACTGGCTGGCCTTGATACCTACGTAGTCGAGGTCGAAGAGGTTCTTTTCAGGCTTTTCTACCGGCAAGCCTAACATGACTTTGGTAGCCAGTTCGATGAAGTTAATCTTCAGTACCTTGCTGACAAACGGGAACGAACGGCTGGCACGCAGGTTACATTCGATTACCTTGATGTCGTTTTCACGAGCCAGGAACTGGATGTTGAACGGACCAGAGATGTTCAGCTCTTTCGCAATCTGACGAGAGATACGCTTGATGCGACGTACGGTTTCTACGTACAGTTTCTGCGGCGGGAACTGGATGGTAGCGTCACCTGAGTGTACACCGGCAAATTCGATGTGTTCAGAGATGGCGTAAGCTACGATTTCACCGTTCTGTGCCACGGCGTCCATTTCTACTTCCTTGGCGTGTTCGATGAACTGGCTTACGACTACCGGATGCTTCTTCGATACGTTAGCGGCCAGCTGCAGGAAGCGTTCCAGCTCTTCCTGGTTAGAACATACGTTCATGGCTGCACCAGAAAGCACGTATGACGGACGAACCAATACAGGGAAGCCTACCTTTTCGATAAACGCGTTGATATCTTCCATAGAAGTCAGTGCGCTCCATTCAGGCTGGTCTACGCCGATACGGTCGAGCATAGCCGAGAACTTGTCGCGGTCTTCGGCGTTGTCGATGCTCTTGGCAGAAGTTCCCAGGATGTTTACCTTCTGTGCATCCAGGCGCAATGCCAGGTTGTTCGGAATCTGTCCGCCGGTAGATACGATGACTCCGTGCGGGTTTTCCAGGTCGAGGATATCCATCACACGTTCGAAAGTCAGTTCGTCGAAGTACAGACGGTCGCACATATCGTAGTCGGTCGATACGGTTTCAGGGTTGTAGTTGATCATTACTGAGCGGTAGCCTTCCTTGCGGATGGTGTTCAGTGCCTGTACGCCGCACCAGTCGAACTCTACGGATGAACCGATACGGTAAGCACCTGAACCCAGTACGACGATACTCTTGTGGTCGCCCAGGTAGTGTACATCGTTGGCCACGCCGCTGTAAGTCAGGTACAGGTAGTTGGTCTGTGCCGGATATTCAGCTGCCAGCGTGTCAATCTGTTTTACTACCGGCACGATGCCTACACTCTTACGGTGGTTACGGATTTCCAGGATACCGTCTTCCATATCGCCTTCGTAGCCGATGGCACGTGCCACCTGGAAGTCAGAGAATCCCTGACGTTTTGCCTTGTAGAGCAGCTCATTTGGAAGCTGTGAAAGCTGTGTATGGTTGTTGCCCCACTCGTGGAGTTCCTTAGAAGTCTGCATGATGTTCATCAGCTTGTCGAGGAACCACTTGTCAATCTTGGTGAGGTCGTGAATCTGGTCTACTGTGTAGCCTGCACGCATAGCCTTTGAGATGACGAAGATACGTTTGTCAGTCGGTTCGCGCAGTGCTTTGTCGATGTCTTCGATAACCAGCTCCTTGTTTTCCACGAAACCGTGCATGCCCTGACCAATCATACGAAGACCTTTCTGGATGGCTTCTTCGAAGGTACGTCCGATGGCCATAACTTCACCTACCGATTTCATGCTGGAGCCCAGTTCGCGGTCTACGCCGTGGAACTTACCCAAGTCCCAGCGAGGAATCTTACATACGCAGTAGTCCAGTGCCGGTTCGAAGAAGGCAGAAGTTGTTTTAGTTACTGAGTTCTTCAGGTCGAACAGTCCGTAGCCCAATCCCAACTTAGCTGCGACGAAAGCCAAAGGATAACCTGTAGCCTTAGATGCCAGTGCAGAAGAACGGCTCAGACGTGCGTTAACCTCGATTACGCGGTAGTCTTCTGATTCAGGATCGAACGCGTACTGTACGTTACATTCACCCACGATACCGATGTGACGGATGATGCGGATGGCCAGTTCACGCAGTTTGTGGTATTCGCTGTTGGTCAGCGTCTGCGACGGAGCGATAACGATAGACTCACCGGTGTGGATACCCAGCGGGTCGAAGTTTTCCATGTTGCAGACTGTGATACAGTTGTCGAAACGGTCGCGCACTACTTCGTATTCCACTTCCTTCCAGCCTTTCAGACTCTTTTCTACCAGCACCTGCGGAGAGAAAGAGAACGCTTTTTCGGCCAGCACGTTCAGTTCTTCTTCGTTGTCGCAGAAACCTGAACCCAGACCTCCCAGTGCGTAAGCTGCACGGATGATGACCGGATAACCCAGTTCCTTTGCTGCGCGGCGGGCATCTTCGATATTTTCTACCGCCTCACTCTTGATGGTCTTCACGTTGATTTCGTCCAGCTTCTGTACGAAGAGCTCACGGTCTTCCGTATCCATGATGGCCTGCACCGGAGTACCCAGTACGCGGGTGTTGTATTTTTCGAACACACCGGCTTTGTAGAGAGCCACACCGCAGTTCAAGGCAGTCTGTCCACCGAATGACAGCAGCACGCCGTCGGGACGTTCTTTGTCGATGACCTTTTCTACGAAATACGGAGTAACAGGCAGGAAGTAGATTTTGTCTGCCACACCTTCCGAAGTCTGCACGGTGGCGATGTTCGGGTTAATCAGGATGGTTTCGATACCTTCTTCCTTCAGTGCTTTCAGAGCCTGCGAGCCGGAGTAGTCGAATTCGCCTGCTTCACCGATTTTCAGGGCTCCTGAACCTAACAGCAATACTTTCTTTATGTTTTCTTTCATTGTCTTCTTTGTTTTTTAGTGGATTACAGCAACTTTACAAACTCATCGAACAGGAATTCCGTGTCGGTAGGACCGCTGGCAGCTTCCGGATGGAACTGAGCCGAGAACCAGGGGTTCTTCTTGTGGCGGATACCTTCGTTCGAACCGTCGTTCATGTTGATGAAGAGCGGTTCCCAGTCGGCTCCCAGTGTGTTGTTGTCTACGGCATAACCGTGGTTCTGTGAGGTGATGAAACACTTTTCCGTGCCTACCATGCGTACCGGCTGGTTATGGCTGCGGTGACCGTATTTCAGTTTGTAGATTTTGGCACCTCCTGCCTTTGAAAGCAACTGGTTACCCATACAGATACCGAAGATAGGAAGTTTTTCGTTCTGCATGGCCTTGCGGATGTTCTGCACGGCTGCATCGCAGGTGTCAGGGTCGCCCGGACCGTTGGAGATGAACAGACCGTCGAACTGCAGAGAGTTGAAGTCGTAGTTCCAGGGCACGCGGATGATTTCCACGTCGCGCTTGAGCAGGCAACGGATAATGTTTGATTTCACGCCACAGTCTACCAGCACAACTTTTTTCTTGCCTTCGCCTTCGTTGTAGCGAATCACTTCCTTGCAAGAAACCTTGTCTACGTAGTTCACACCTGCATAGGTAGCTTCGGGAATGTTGTCCGGCTCATCGTCGAACACGATTTTTCCCATCATCACTCCATGCTTGCGCAATACTTTTGTCAGTTCGCGTGTGTCGATGCCTGTGATGCCCGGAATCTGTTCGCGTTTCAGCCAGTCGCCCAGACTTTCCACAGCATTCCAGTGAGAGTATTTTTCACTGTAATCGCTTACGATAATCGCTTCGGCATGGATTTTTTCGCTCTCCATGAAAGTAGGCAGTCCGTTTGCTTCGAACGTGAAGGGAGGCACACCATAGTTACCTACCAGCGGGTAAGTCAGTGTCATCAACTGACCGGCATACGAAGGGTCGGTCAAGCTTTCGGGGTATCCGGTCATTGCCGTGTTGAAAACTACTTCACCGGCTACCGGTTTCTCATAGCCGAACGACTTGCCATGAAAGCGGCTCCCGTCGTCGAGGATCAATGTTACATTTCTCATTACCTTGTTACTAATAATCTTTATATCTTGTATTTTTTTCTATTCTACTCTCGTATATACGAAAAAACGCCCGGACTTGCCGAAAAGCAGTTCCGGGTGTTTGATAAAATAGGAAATCTTAAATATTCAGGAAATAAGTGACATAAAAGAAAAAAGAAATAGCTTCCGGCATTTGTCCATTCCGCCGGAACTCCGAATGTGCGCTTATTCTTTTTACTATGTGTTATACAGTAATACATCAAACTCTTTTGTCACGTCATAATTCGGAGTGCAAAGATAATGTTTTCTGTTCAAATGAAAGGATGTTTGCCAAAAGTTTTTACAAAAATATTTCATTTTCCTCTTTTTATTTCTTTTCTCCGCTGTTACGGGCGGCTCTTTCGCGCATGATGCTGTCCGACCATTCCTGCAGGCGCTTGTATTCTTCTTCGGTGAGCCGCATGAACGAGCCGTGCTGCGGATGTTTCACGCCCTCCATAGTGACGGGGGAGTGGAAGCTGCCGAGTTTTTCATCGGCCTGGCAGATGCGGTATCTTTTGGGTTTGGAGGAGTATTCGATGTAGGCCACGCGCCAGGTAGAGTCGCCCACCAGCTGGAAGGCAGAGCAGCCCTCACACTTCTTGTTGCCTTCAAACTTCACATAGTCATTTTCATCCTTTATCTTGTATGGGCCGGTCAGTTTCGTGGCCGTGGCGGCAAAGATGCCGGGTGTACCTCCTTCTTTCTTGATGAGCATGTGGTAGAGTCCGTCGGCCGGCACATAGTTGATGTCGGCATCGATGGTGGCATATCCCCAGTCCACCAGCAGGCGGGGCTTGGTAAGACGTGTAAAGGTGGCGTCGGCATAGGAATAGAACACACGGTCGTACTGGTCTTCTGCCGGATTGAGCAGTGAATAATATATCATGTATCCGCCCTTCGTGCCATCGGCCCATACGTACGAAGGGTCCCAGAAAATCTGCGGTGCCCATACGCGCTTGATGGTGCTGTAGTCCTTATAGACATCGGGCGACTGAGGGTCACAGAAGATGTCCGGTCCCTGGCGGAAGTCGAAGGTGGTAGAAGTCCAGTGAATCAGGTCGTCACTTTTCAGCAGGTTGATGCCGTAGTTGAACCACGAGCGGCTCTTGGCGTTGCTCATGTCGGTAGTCACCATCAGGTAGCCTTTTCCGTCGGACGTGCGGCAGATAAAGGCATCGCGTGCTCCTCCCTCTATTTTTGACATTTCTTCTACATTGTATACGGGGTCGCCATCAATCAGGTCGTGAAAGTGTACGCCGTCACGGCTCAGGGCGTAGGCCGTCCATTCCCCTCGTCCGCTCATGTGGCAGTACAGGTATCCGTAGTCTCCCTTTTGCAAGTTTTGTGCTCCGGCTCCCAGTGAAGCCAGTGCCAGCAGTGAAATCATCAGTTTCTTTTTCATGGTAGTGTAATGTTTCATTTTGCGGGTAAAAGTAGGAAATCGGCAGGAGGCAGACAAGGGACTATTGTACAAATTACACGTAATAATGTGTCAAATGCCCCTGTGATGTAGCGGAAACAGGTTGTACGGGCCGGAAAAATGTAGTTTTTCGGAAAAAAATCTCTTTTTTATTTGGCAGGTTTCAAGAAAAGAGTAATTTTGCAACCGTTTTCAACGAAACACGTTGCCGAAATAACTCAGTTGGTAGAGTAACTCATTCGTAATGAGTAAGTCGCGGGTTCGAGTCCCGCTTTCGGCTCCTGCTGATTCAATCTTAAAAGAGCTTGTTTTTCAGGCTCTTTTTTTTGTTATATGGCCTGCTTGAAGATTCTTAAAAATAAGCCATAAAAAACTCCCTTGCGTTTGTTCTAAAACGCAAGGGAGTTTCATTTGAAACGCAAGTGCATTCGAAGTAAAATGCACTTGCGTTTTATTGTAAATGTCAAAGCGTTTTGGAGTAATCGCAAAGACGTTTTGAAAAAGGCTTTCATGGAGCCTGAAAAGCCTACAGTTTCTGGTCTGAAATAAGCCGGGCGATGCGTGTCTTGCTCTGTGCCCCTTTGGTGAGCAGGTACACATGCTTGTAGGCATCACGGTTCAGTTCGGTAGGCGAACCGTTGATGAGGATGATGTTCCGGTCGTTAGCGAACTTCAGGATACCGTTTACGTTGTTCGGATGGAGCTTACCGATTTCGTCCATCATACAGTGCAGCTTGAAGTCCTTGAACTTGCGCGAAGCCCCTTCCTTGAACACGTTCAGCAGCATGATGTTGATCATGGCCTTCACCAGGATGTCCGTACCTTCCGAACCTACGTTCGACAGCTTCTCCACGAAGCCTGTGTCGTTGTTGTTCTCGATGATGCGGAAACGCAGCTCGAACGAGTCGTACAGGCGGATGCTGTCGTAGCGGTAGGCGTGAATTTCCTTGATGAAGTCGCGGAGCAGGGCGATGGCCTCCTGCTTTACCAGCTGCTCGTTTTCCGACGAGAAGAGGTTGGTGCCCGGCGTGAGGTCATAGGCATGCTCGTTATAGTACTTCTGGATGGCACGCAGACAGTTTACCACACGGTTGCTGCTTTCTTCCACCTTCATTTCGATGCACTGGATAACGCCCACGAAGTTGCACGTCTGGAATCCCTTGTTCACCTGACCGATGAGGTCCTGAATGTCGTCTTCCGAAGCCGTGAGCATTGAGGTATCCATGCTGATGCGCTTGAAGATGTCGGAGTGCTCGTTGTTGATGCGGCGGACGAACTCGCTGATTTTGTTCTCTTCCACGAAGTCGTGCAGTTCCTCGGCAAAGCGGATGTACTCCCAGTCCTCGGTAAACTTGGTCTTGAACTTGAAGGTATTCTCCTCGTCGAAGTGGCCGGTGAAGAGGTTCACCTCCTTGCGCAGACGGTTTTGCAGCGTCATGTACTGGCTGTCCGTGCGGCCCAGTTCGTCAATCAGTTCCAGGCAGGTACGCGGCGTGTGGATTTCCAGCGTGACAGGGTTCTCGGGATTGAAAATATCCTGATGCGGCTTGTACCAGTCGTAGGCCGAAATCTTGCTGTACGCCTCCAGGTTGGCCTGAAGCTGTGTTACTTCCTTCTCTGCCTGCTGCAGTTCCTTGTTCAGGGCATCAATCTGCTCCTGCAAGCCCGAGGTTTCCCGGCGCAGGTTGTCCTTCTCCTGGCTGAGCTGGCGTTTCTGTTCCTCCTGTTCACGCTTCCATTCCGGAATGTGGTCGATGAGGTCGCGCTTGTCCTTCTGGTACTCGATGAGCAGGGTGGCGTGTTCCTTGATGAACTGCAGTTCCCGGTCGATGTCGCGCAACTGACTGCTAATCTGTTGCAGACGTTCGGTGTCGGCACCCTGCGAGTGCAGTTCCTGCTTCATCTGGCGCTCGTATTCGGCTTTCTCCGTGGCGATGCGCTGCTGTTCTTCCTTATCCTCCAGGCGGATGCTGCCGGCCTGTGTCTCCTTCTCGTGCGCGATGTCCTGCTGCACCCGGTTCCATTCCTGCTTCAATTGGTTCAGCTTTTCGCTCTTTTCGCGGTTCAGGTTGTTCAGTTTGCCGTCAATTTCCTTCAGTTCTGCAGCGATGCGTTGCTTTTCCTCTTCCAGTTTCCGGAGTTTGGCAGTACGTTCGGCTTCCGCCTTCTTCTTCCAGTCGTCCAGGTCGAGCATATCCTTCTGGTACTGCTGTTCCAGTTTTTCCAGTTCGTATTCCTGCACGGCTATCACGTCTTTCTGTTCCTTGATGCGCGGCTGGTATTTGGCTTTCAGCTGCTCTTCCAGGGTCTCTTTCTCTTGTTGCAGACGGAGGGTTTCAGCCTGGATTTCCGCCAGTCGCTTGATGCCCTTGTCATGTTCCGCCTGATAGTCGTCGATGGAGCGGATGTGGCGCTCGATGTCCTGCAGGGAGATGGAGATGCCGTAGAACGACGTGCCCTCGTCTACAATCTTCGGCGAGAGGTTGGTCTGCCAGAGGATGGACTCGTCGCACAGCTTACCGATGTTTTCTTCCCATCCCTTCTTGTGCTCCTTAAGCCAGCCTTGCAGGGTGCTCTTGCTGTTTTTCAGGAAAGTCTCCAGTTCGTCCATACGCGGGCGGAGCTGCAAGTGCTCGGCTTGCAACTGCATCAGTGCCTCGTCTTTTTCCTTCAGTCCCTTCTGCAACTCTTCTTCCCACTTCAGCGTGAGTTCCTTGATGATGAGCTGGGCATTATTGATGCGGTTCTTCTTGCTCATGTGCAGACCGGTGTACGACTGGATGCGGTGTTTCAGTTCCTCCTGTTCGGCTTCGAAGAAAGTCTCCTTGCGGCACAGCTGCATCTGGTAGTCGAGGGCGGTCAGTTCGTTCTGCTTGCTGCTGCGCTCCGGATGCAGTTGCTGGGAGAGCTGTTCGTATTCCTGGTAAAGCGCTTCGGTAGCCGCTTCGTGCTGACGGCGGGCTTCTTCGATGCGGGCATTGAACGTGTTGTTCAGTCCCTCAAGCTGCTTGATTTTGGCCTCGTGGATGCGGTTCCACTGCTCGTCGAGGCTCTGGATGAGCGACTTGTACTTGGTGGAGATTTCCGTGTAGTGCGAAGTAAGGATGCGCTGCTCTTCCTGCAATCCCTGCTGCTTGTTCTTCCACTCCTCCTTGCGGGCCGAACGCTCCATGATTTCTTCTATCTGGCGGCGGGCATATTCCTTTTCCTTCTGCTGTGCTTTCTGCAGTTCGTTGTTCAGGATGGCCAGTGCCTCCTGCATCTTGTCGCAGCGCTGGCGCGACTGTTCCTGCAACTCCTGACGGCGGGTGAGAAGGGCGGTACGTGCCTTCTCGGCCTGGTGCTTCTGTTCCTCGGCCTTGGGCAACTGGCTTTCGGTAAGGCGGAAGGTAGCGGCCAGTTCGCGGCAACCTTGCACCAGGGCAGTCTGCTGACGTGACACCTGTGCCGAGAGGGAGGTGATTTCCTTGGCCTGTTTCTGCGTTTCGCGTTTTTGGAACTCTTCGATGTCGCGCAGGCGTGTCTCGAAGTTCTTCAGGTGCTCCTTGTAGGTGTTCAGGTCGATGGCCGTCTCGTCTTCGTTGATGGACGAGATGATGGTCTTCTTGATGAACTCCGCATCGAGTTTTGAGTTGAGGAGCACGTTTTGTATGGTACGCGGAATGTTCTGGTACTGCTTGCTCTCCATGAGCGAATAGCGGCTCATTTCGGGACCTGCACCGTTGCCGTAGAGGATGTTACGGTATTCGTCGTAGGTATAGATGATGCGTGAGTAGTCCACTCCGTACTGGTCGAGGGCGGCACGGATACGGTCGTTTCCGCTGTAGGCTGTGCGGTTCTCGTCGACGAAGAACTCCATGCGGTAGGGCGAGTCGATGAAACGGTAGCACACGCGGCCCATCGACTTGAAGCTCAGGATGCAGAACGCTCCCTGTTCGGTGGTTACCTCGTAGATGATGTAGGAGTTGGAGTAGGGGAAGTAATATTCCGTGTAGCTCTGCTTCTCTACGGGGATACCCAGTTTCTGGGTGTCGGCGTTGTAGAAAAACAGGATGGCGCGCAGCACGGTACTTTTTCCCACTCCCTGCGTGCCGATGAAGTGCACATTCCCGTCCAGGTAAATGTCGTCGGCATAGGGAATGTTGGCGCTGTTGATAAAGATGATTCTATTCAGGTTTCTCATTGTCTTCCGTTTCAGTGTCGTCGTAAATTTGGATACTTTCAATCAGGCGTTCCAGGTAGTGCCAGGAACTCATCACCTTGTAGGTGTTGCTCTTCTCGTTCTCCAGCTCCAGGAAAGACTCCTTGGTGAGCTGGCGAATCAGGTTGTCGAGCACGTCCTTGCGCACGTCCTTGTCGGAGAAATGCTTGCGCAGGCCGTCGAGCTTGTTTTGCAGCATCACGTTGATGTTGGCCTCCACCAGAATCTGTTCGGGCTGGAAGCGGAAACCCGCGCCAAAAGTCTCGTCGTAGGTCTTGAACAGGTCGAGCACGTCAATCCAGTAGTAGGCACGCATGATTTTCTGTTCCAGTGTGGTACGCGGTTCCACGCGCGAGAAGTAAAAGTATTCGTTGCCCCGTTCCAGGGTGTAGCCGATTTGGGCGAAGTAGACCGAGAGCGCTTCGAAATGGTCGTCTATCTGGTCGTACATGTCGCGCACGGCTTCGTTGCAGCTGTTCGAACTGATGAACTGTCCCTTCTGGAGACAGTCGAACAAGGCCGCAGTATTGTCAGGTATATGTATGTTCAGTTCCATAAGTCAAATGTATAGGGATGAATGGGTTACGAGTTGGCCGGATACACCTTGGCATATTCGTACTGGTGATACAGACCGAATTCCTCGCTGATGCGGAGACGGTTTTCGTAGAGCGACACCATCTGGCAGAACAAAGTGGTGCGTTCCTGCTCGTCCACTTCGCGGGCGAAGGTGTAGTGCATCAGGTAGTGGAAGAGGTCTTCTTCCGGAGCCGACGCATCGTTCCAGCGGGCCTGTGTCTGCGCCTGGATGTAGTCGCTCAGGGTTTCTTCCAGGTCGATGACCTCCTGGTACATGGCCTGCGATTCCATGTCTTCCTCGCTGAAGGCACCCGCCTCGTTGCTGCGGATAATCTCGCGGTACTGCAGGTTGCGCAGCACTTTCAGGATGACCGGACGTGCCTCATCGGTACTCAGGTAGGGCAGTGACAGCTTGAACGAAGACGGCACGCTGCCTTCCACCAGTACGGAATGTTCCCTTTCGAGCACTTCTGAGAGGTTGCTTCGCGAACGCAGCTCAAACTGGTCTTGCAGGTACTTCACCTTCCGGATTTTCTCTACCAGAATCACCTGGCTCTTAATCTGGTTCAGGTAGTTGATGATGTCCTGCTGGGCACGGATGAGGCTGTGGGCCGAGAGCTGGAGTTCGCTACGCAGTTCCAGCAGGATGCGGTTCAGTTCCTCGTCGGTAGCCTGCTGGAAAAACCTCCGTTCCTCGTGCAGGATGAGGTTTTCGGTGGTATCAATCAGCTGCTGGATGTGAATCCGCTTCTTGTCCAGGTTTTCCAGTTTGGCAATCTTTATCTGGTAAGTCGGTTCGTGCTTGAACGCATTGTCGATGCTGCTCTGCAGGTTCATGATGTTGCGGATGGTGGTACGTGCAATCTTCTGGAAGGTAATCTTGATGTTGCGCACATAGCTCTCCTTGCGCGAGGCAATCTGCTCCTTCTCGTAGTAGTCCATCAGTTCGTGCAGGAAGGCAATGTTCTCGTCGATGATGGCCGTGTTGATTTCCTCGTTCGCTTCGAGGAGCAGTTCGAAAAAGTCGAGGAAGCGGGCATCCAGTTCCACGAAGTTGCCGTTCTGGCGGATGACTTCTTTCTCTATGAGCAGTTTCAACCGGTTTTCATCGTCCTTGAGCAGTGCCAGTGCGTCGGAATAGCGGAAACTCAGCGTCTTTCGTTTCTCGAACATTTCCGTGAGCAGTCCCCTGGCCGCCGCAATGGTATTGATAATTTCGTGAATCGATCGGAATATATACATAGTCTAGTTGAAAATTCGGGCAAAGTTATAATTTGCCCGCCAATTTTCCTAATGTTCCGAAGCGATTTTCCCCCTTTCATGGGGCAGGAGTTTACTCTTCGCTCACAGCAGCAAACACGGGGCGGAGCTGCTGGCTTTCGGTCTCGAAGCCGTACCAGTAGCAGCGGCCTTCCTCGGGGGCAGGAAGCTTGCACAGGCGGAGGTCGTCGCGGTACGTACCCGTGCACACCGTCCACGCTTCGGGCGGAGTGACGTGCTTTGTGCGTACCCGTTCGGCCGGCTCCTTCTTGAGTGACATGCCGGCTTCAATCCATGCCCGGCTCATGGCGGTCAGGAAATGAGGGTAGTGCTCCTTGCAGAAATGGTAGAGCAGGATGCCACGTCGCTCCAGTCCCATGGGCTGGTCGATGACGCCAATTTGAATCAGGTGGTTCAGGAAACGTGTCAGAAAGTCGGGTTCTTCCACAATCAGGCGGCGGGTGATTTCCTGCCAGGCCGGTGCGTTGTAGAATCCGTCGAGCAGACGTGATAGTTGGCGGGCTGTCTGTAACTCGTCGGGGGTGATTTCACGGGTTTGGAGCACTTCGTAGGGTGGAAGAGGAGAATAGCAGATGCCCAGTTCCTCGGCCCGGCGCCGCATCTCCGTGCCCGGCAGCAGTTTCAGGGATTCCAGCTGGATTTCTCCCGCACGGTATTCGGCCAGCGTGCGTACATCGTCGAAAATCTGTGAAAGGTGATACAGCGGCAGTCCTGCAATCAAGTCGGCATGTGTTTCCATGTTGTCCAGTGCGCAGAGGTAACGCAGTCCCTCCAGTGCATCGGCCAGTTTGCCGGCTCTCCGGCTGACGGTAAGCACTTCTTCGTGCAGGCTCTGGATGCCTGCTTCCAGGTGAAGCAGTCCCTTAGGCATGGAAGCCAGTTCTTGCTTCAGCTCTTCTGAAAGCAAAGCCGGATGAATTTCCAGGTGGAAACGCATGTCGGGGAACTCGCGGAAGAGGTCGAATAAGGCTTTGGCCCGGTGGCTCTGGTAGTTGAATGTACGGTCGAGCACCCGGATGTTACGGATGCCTTTCTCGTGAATCAGTCGGACACGTTCGCGGATTGCCTCGACGGAAAGCGTGCGGACCGGCTTTTCTCCTCCGCTTACGCAGAATGCGCAGGTGTTGAAGCAGCCGCGGGTAGTTTCCAGTTGCACGAACGGCTTGCTCCAGTTGAAGAACGGACTTTGTTCGGGATTCACCAGCTTATCGAAAGCCATTACACGTGAAAGTCCGTTGTCATGATATTGTCCTTCCGTATCCAGAAAGCAGAGTCCCGTGATGCGTGCCCATTCCTTCGGCTGCTGCCAGCAGGCAATCCATTGCGGAAAAGTCTCTTCACCTTCTCCTCGGAATACGCAGTCAACGAAACGGTTGGTGCGCAGGAAGTCTTCGTTGTGTCCCAGAAACTCCGGACCGCCCAGTGCCACCACGCAACGGGGCAGCATGGCTTTCACCCGACTGATGACGTGCATGAGCACTTCGTGGTTGAACAGCCAGCAGGTAGCTGCCAGAATATCCGGTGCCTGACGTACGACTTCTCCGGCTGTCATGCCCGGATTTTCGTTGATAGTAGCCGACACCACTCCCCATTCCAGGGACGGGTCGTGCATGACTTGTGCGTGCAAGGCCGGAAGGGCCAGCGAGGCGTGAGCGTACGAGCTGTTCAGGTCGAGCCAGAGAATTTTCATGGGTAAACGGGAATCAAGTGATGAATGAATAGGACAAAGTAAAAGGATTTGCAAGCCGATGGGAAACCGGACTGCAAATCCTTTATGGTGACGGGACCCTTCCTTTACGGAGAATGCCCGGTACTATTTTTAGATTACGTACTGTGAACTGATAGATTCGTTCGACATCACGCGGCGGATAGTTTCAGCAAACATGTCGGCGATAGACAACTGTTTTACCTTAGCGCAGCGCTGTGAGTAAGGAATACTGTCAGTGAATACCATTTCTTCCAACTGAGAGTTCTGTACACGTTCAGAAGCCGGTCCAGACATTACACAGTGAGAAGCGATAGCGCGTACAGAGCGTGCACCTGCTTCCTTCATGATGTCGGCAGCCTTGGTAATGGTACCAGCTGTATCTACCATGTCGTCAATCAGAATTACGTTCTTGTCTTTTACGTCACCGATAATCTGCATGGAAGCTACTACGTTTGCTTTTTCGCGTGTCTTGTGGCACAATACCAAAGGCACATCCAGGTATTTAGCGTATGTGCTGGCACGTTTTGAACCACCCACGTCAGGAGTAGCGATTACCAGGTTCTCCAGGTTCAGTGACTGGATGTAAGGAGCAAAGATGGTAGACGCATACAAGTGGTCAACCGGAATATCAAAGAATCCCTGAATCTGGTCAGCGTGAAGGTCCATGGTAATCAGACGGTCGATACCTGCTACGCTCAGCAAGTCGGCTACCAGTTTCGCACCGATAGACACACGCGGTTTGTCCTTGCGGTCCTGACGAGCCCATCCGAAGTAAGGAACTACGGCAATGATACTCTTGGCTGATGCACGCTTGGCAGCGTCAATCATCAGGAGGAGTTCCATCAGGTTGTCTGAGTTAGGGAAAGTGGACTGTACCAGGAATACATGCTGTCCACGGATTGATTCTTCATAGGAAACTGCAAATTCGCCGTCTGCGAAATGAGTAATGTTCATGTTACCAAGTTCACAGCCCAGGCTGTTACAGATTTTTTCTGCAAGGTATCTCGAGTTTGTTCCAGAGAATACCTTAAAAGGTGATGTTGCGCTCATTGTAAAAATAGATAATATTGCCTTATTTTCTGCAAAAGTACGCCATTTCTTTAAGCCGGACAAACGTTTCCGGCAGAATTTTAGCGAATGACTCAGTCGGCCAGTCGCTTCAATTTTCTGAAATGAGCGATAAGTTCTTGATAATTGTAGTCTGAAGCGGGGTCAAACTTGTTCCAGAGCCCTCCTAAGATAGCGGCTCCCCCGAAACCGAAATCCTTCACCTGAAGCAGGTTGTTCTCGTCTACACCTCCCAGGGCAATGACCCGTTTGTCGATAATGCCTTTCTCGGCAGCTTCACGGATGGATTCCGATGTGAAGGCCGATGCATAGCCTTCCTTGGAGATGCTGTCGAATATCGGGCTGAGGAATACGTAGTCGCACATTTTCTTGTCGGCCATCACCTCGTCAAAGGTATGGCAGGATGCACTCACGTGTCCGGTATAATTGTCCGGAATGAGCGGATTGCGATGGCTCAGGTGGATGCCCTTGAGCTTATATTCTTCTTTTAAATAAAAATGGTCGTGTACGACAATACGCTTGTGGTATTTTTCGGGAATGAGGGTTAGCAGACGCTCCGCATAAACCGGAGCTGTGTCGGGTTTACGCAGATGGAGAATGTCCAGTCCCTCGTCGAACAGAGTAGTAATGATCTTGTCTTCCTCTACAAAATAAGTAGGGGTTGTTATCAATATTAACTTCATGCGGTTACACAAATTGTGGCGCAAAGTTAGTAACGTCTTTGAAATATTCCTAATTCCTATGTATATTTATTTTTGTATATATTGGAAATCAGTGATTTATATTGTAACTGAAATGTATATGCATACATGAAAAGTTCTTTTGGTTGGAGAATTTAGGTGTGCTGTGTGTAAGTTTGTATTTATTTCAGTAACAAGAATGGAAAATTTAAGATCTAAAAATCAGGATAGAAGAATGATGGAAGGACTTAGAGCAAGAGTCCACATAACAACAGAAGGACGAGCATGACTAACCCCAGAATCAGCTTGATTCTGAAGGCATGGTTTTGGTCGGCTTGTTCTTTTTCTTGTGTCTGTTTCTTTATCTCCTCCAGCTTTTCCACGGAAAGAGTAGGAGGTATTTCCGTGTGCCGGCATTCGGTCATTCGCCGGCGCGTTTCTTTCATACGCTCCCGGTTGCGCCGACGGAGTTCCCTGTTTTCTTTGTCCCTCCGCATCATGTCGTGGATGCATCCTAATGTTCCCATTACGGTTATTATTTAGTGACAAGATAAGCAATAAACATCAATACCAAGATGATAGACAGACCGATATATCTGTATTTCTTGCAGAAAATCGTTGCGATACATAGAATGGCTATCAGTAGCTGATAGCAAATCTCTCCTATTGTGCAGTTGCTCATAAATACATTCATGATTGCTACCCCAGCCATCATGAAGAGCAGGAGATTAAGAAGAATCTTAAAGATGTTGTTTATCGTTCTGTGTACGCTCATAGTTCAATTCTTTTTTAAGTGAATATGCTATCGTATTGAATCTCCAGATGTAATTTGTTTATATGGTAACTGTCTGTAAAGTTATTCTTTCTGGAATGGATAAGCGTCCAGCAGTCCTTTCTCCCGCATTTGGTCGATGGTCAGGTCCGGCTGATAAATCACTTTGCTGCCTGTGGTTGTTTTGAGTAACTGTATATATTCTTCAATACTTCCTACTCCGATTTCCTTGCGAAGATCGTTCAGCCTTTCCGGCTCTTCTACCGGCCAGATGTAGGTAATTTGTTGGGCATTTATCGTAACGGTGTATGATTGCGTGCCGTAAATCTGAGGTTTCTCTTCTTTCATTCGGATACGGTCTGTCAGGATGGCGTAATTACTGGCACTGATGAGTCCTTTGGTGACAGCTTCTTGCATCAGGGGTAAATAAAGAATCTGTAGCTTCAAATCAGCGTGGTCTACAATTAGCCATATTGTTTTGTAGGATTGTGGTGACAATCCCTTGGGAAATCCGTTTTGTAATAAAGAATCCAGGAGTTGCTGATTCTGTTGGTCAATATCCTCCATCTGCATTTTCAGCTCTATGAGCGAATCAATGACGGTAGTTGGGGTTTGATTCAGATTTTCGTTATTCAGGTGTTGCGTAAGCTCCATGAACTTCAACCGGATATCCTGATCTCTTTGGTAGGCCCGTGCCAGCAGGGAATCCGTTTTTGTGCAGGTTTGAGCTCCAATGGGATGTAAATTACCTGAAAAACAGATAAACAATACCGTGAGTAATATGATAAAATTAGATGGCATAATGCTTCTTCAGTTTAGATGAAAGGATAATTTTTTACAAAGATAAAAGATTCTCTCAAAAGGACATGATTTCCAGCCTGATTTTCAATTTCGTATTCTTTGTTTGTTTGAATGTTTGTCTAAAATTGCTACATTCGCAGTAGAATCAAAATCCAGTGGTTATGAGCAAACTATATCCGGTAAGAGCAGAACTGGAAAGCGTTTTGACAAGAAAATAATGAGAAACTACAAACAAATACGTATGAAAAATTATGTGATGACGGGTGCCGCCGTATTATCAGCCTTCTTGTTTTTGGGTTGCGGAGGGCAGAATAAACAGAAAGCAGAGAAAGATATGGATGCAGATACGACAAAGACCGTATGTACTCAGGTAAAGTTACAGAAAGACAGCCTGCTGGCCACGTTGACGCTGGACGGTATGAAGGTGACATGGATTCGTGACAATGCCAGCCCACGGTTGATGCCGCGTACTCTCTTTCCGGATGCGACAGATGCACTGATGGACAGCCTTTCTCTTCAAGAAGGCATACCGGCTTCTATCAGTACGTTTTTGATTGAATGTGATGGCAAGCGGATGCTTTTCGATACCGGTGTCGGTGCTCCTGATAGCCGGATGATGGAGGGCTTGAAATCGTTGAACGTAAAGCCTGAAGATATAGACTGCTTGTTTCTTACCCACTTTCATGGCGACCATATCGGCGGAATGATGAAGGACGGCAAGGTGGTATTCCCGAAGGCTGAGGTATATGCTTCGAAGGCAGAATACGATGCCTGGATGAAAATGCCGGCCGACAAAAGGGCACAGGTAGAGACCACGATGAATGCCTATAAAGACCGTCTGCATCTTTTTGCTTTTGGAGATACGCTTCCCGGAAATATACTCCCAATGGAGGTCATAGGACATACACCGGGACATACCGTTTATAAGGCGGGCAAGCTGCTGGTAATTGGTGATTTGTTTCACGGGTATGCCTTGCAGAAAGACCATCCCGAAATCTGTGCGCAGTATGACATGGATAAGACCGGAGCCATAAAAAGCCGCAAATACTACCTGCAATATGCCCGTGAAAACGGACTGGTAATGGCAGGCATGCATCTTCCTGTTCCGGCCTTTGCGGAATAAGGCTGTGGAGTTCGTGATGTCTTTTAGATTAATCGTTTATAAAAGCTGTCGCATTGTTTCTTTCTTCTAATAATGCGATTAGCTTTTTCTCATCCTTTGCATATAAATAGACTTTCTTTCCTTTCTGAAGAGTAAGGCATACGTTATACCATCCATGAATCACGTCGAACTTAGTGGAGGCATAATGGTCTGTTTTTATGATATCCTGTAAAACTACTGTTTTCAAAAGGAGGTGTGGAGTTCGCAGTTGCAGTATGTCGTTCCTTACAGCGTAATAAGTGCGACTGTGCATCCAGCCGATGAGAATCCCGCTCAGCATATAGGATGAGTAAGGATACAGGAAACTTGCACCTTCTTTAGGGACTTGGGTAATCATATTCAGGATGCAATAGAAAATCAGTCCTCCGAGGAACCACCACAGGATAATGTAGCCCCCATAAATCCATCTGTTTTTAAGTCTGAAATTTTCCATATGGTTTAAGGCAAGATATGTAATTGGATAATGAACAAATATACAAAAAATAAGCGAAGAAGTGCTCCAATGCCTGTCTTTTTATTGTAAAACTAGAGTTTTTCCCTTATTTTTGTTGTTGCGAAGCAAATTGTTACACCATACCTAGATATGACAGAAAAAAAACAGAAATCTTTTTGCGGGTTGATGATGTGCCTGATAGGCATTTTTCCGGCAAAAGGCGTAAGCCAGACACTCGACAGCCTGTCTACTATCGAGATGAAGGAAGTGGTGGTGAAAGCCCGGATGCACCGTACCGATGCTTCCTCTTCCATCTTCACTCCGACAGCCCGCCAGAAAACTTCCGCACAAAATGCGATAGATATGGGGCACAGAACGAAACGTATATTGAGGATTGAATGAAAAAGATATTAAACCTATTGATATACAAATGGTTGTGCGGAATATGGATGGATGGCTCTGCAAAACGAAACGTTTACGCGGGTTTAATTTGCAGCTACATTTAGATGCTTTTCGGGTATACAGATTTGCAGATAAGTTTAATTGGGTTTACATAGGGCTTACATGATTGATTAGGGTGGGGGAGTGCATGGCAGCTGCGGCTGCTTTTTTTGTGCCCGATTATTTGATATAATGCTGCTTAAATTATTCCATATAATAGTTATTTGGTATATTTGCGACAAAATATTATTAGTTATGGGAAAGGTAATACATGTGCATTTGACGCACGGAATAGAAGGAACAAAGCGGAAAGATTGGTATTTCAGCAGCATTTCGGCGGTTTATACCGTTTTTACAGCTGAACAGGTGGGTGCAACGAAGAATTATTTGCTGCATGCAGGATTGTCCGGGAACGGTACTATATGCACCAAAAAGGCTATAATAAAGCAATCTACGCTCATTTCTTGTGGGCGTAGTGGAAATGTATCAGACGAATAATAAACGGCTAAAAACGCGATAAAAGCGGCTTTAGAATAATCTGGTATGGGGAGGTGGTTATATCTCCCCTTTTTTTATGTTTAAATGGCTCTTTTTTGATGCTGGACATTCAGGTGGGCATTAAAAGTGGACATTCACTTTTATAGAACTGGACATTCAAAATAGGGTTTTGGCGGTGTGCGATACAGACATACTAAAATACTATAATTTTAAAAATACCCCTTGTTTTTTATTTGATAGCCCCCCCCCTAAAAACCTATCATTTTTCATGCTTTAGTTTTTAAATGCCCCAATATCAGTGTTTTTATACCCATATATGAAGGTAGGGGAGGGGGATTACTTGGAAGGAGGACATCTTGGGGGATGATAGGGGGTGCGCTTCGTTTTCCATCATCGGTGTATGGTTATTGTAAATCCGCCTACCCGACATTTGCAGTACCGGAAATGGACGCATCCGATACATGTTTTTCCTTTTCGATTGTCATTTGCCGGATTCGTTCCTCTAAGCGTCCGATTTCTCTATCTTGTTCCCTGATGATTTCTTCTTTTTCGCGAATTAAGGCAAGGAGAGAGGAGAGTTCGGTTGTTTGTGTTGTTGTAGATGATGTATTATAGTAAATATCACCTTTCCCTGTAAGTAACCAGGTAGGGTTTATATCATTATGTATTTCGATAATTTTCGACACCCATAAACTTGATATATCTGTTCCTTTGCTAATGCATCTTGAAATTACTCCATTTGAGCACCCAATAGCTTGTTCAAGCGCCCTTGTACTGATACCTTTTTCTTTAATTAGGATTGCAATCCTGTCGGAAATATTCGTCATAAATCGTAAATTATCTACATAAAACTTTTTGGTGTCGAAAATATTCTATATATTTGCAGCGTGTTCAAAAAAGAACACCGCGCCAAATATACAAAAAAGGCGTGTGATTAGCGAATTTTAAGGATTAAAGAAAATGAAAGCAAAAGTAATTATAGCTCAAGCAACAGCTGAGACCGTCGAAACTCTTTACGGACTGGTCAAGAAGATGGTAGATACAACAGCAATCAAGGCTTATCCCAGTGTAGATTATCAGGCAGTTTTCTTTTCAGCTGATAGATACGACTTAGACTTTGTAAAAAGAGTATTGGCGGATAAGTGCTTTTCTTTCAAAATTGAAGATGCAGAATAATACAATAAAATAAGTGAGTTTATGACACAGCAAGAATTTATGGAACGGACGGGGATAACCCCTACAGCAGAGGATTTTGATTACATCCATGCGGTTTATCTGAACACTTCGATGAACAAGGATGAGTTCTGCAAAGATTTCAAGAAACACGGGGACAGCCGGATTATCCGCGAAGTCCATGTACGGGTGCTGAACTATGAGATGAAATGTGAACGGCAAAAGGAAGTTATCGGCAACCTGACCGACTTCCTGATAGGCAAGGCGCATGCGTATGACGATACCGATTTCCGCAATCAAGCGGTAAGGCTGGCCGGTGAGGTGGAAGTGGTGAAACGGACCATCGAATTGGGGCTTCCGCTTTGGGATGAAGACAGAAAGGTTGTCCTTTCGATGATAGAGGAACAAGGCAAATAGATTCAGGATAACCCAGCGTGACGACCCGGAAGGCGTTAAGAGACGGGTGACGGTGTGGAAAGACACACGGGAGTGCATGGTTCTTGCGCCGGGGTTCGATTCCCCGGACTCCCTCCAATATTAATCATTAAAATAAGTGAGATATGAACAAGAGGTACATTCACATTACGAAAGCTGACCGCGACTTTATCGCAAAGGCCCTCAACGTGACAGAGAAGACTGTTTATAACGCTATCCGGTTTGATGACCGTCGTGGTAACTCCGAACTTTCTGCAAAGATCCGTAAGTTGGCCATGGACCGTGGCGGTATTGTGATGGTTGTTATTCCGGAGGTGGAGGTTTTTCACGACTATGACAAAGTATCCCGCCTATATTGTCCCAATGGTGCTCTTATAGAGCTTGACCGCAAGGATGGTAGCGGCCAGGTAATATTCAAAGGAGAAACAGTGAAGACTTACGAGCATGTAATGGTTTCGGAAATTGACCACATAAAAGCGTTTGCATCTGCATTGAGATAGGAGGTGACTATGTTGGTGTATTACGGTAACATACAGTGTATTTCTGCACGCGAGCTCATAGATAAAGGCTATATCACCAAGTCCTGTTATGACAATTGGGTGAACCGTGGCCGTATCAAGGTTGTGCGCCGTGGTGGAGGTGCTGCTGGAAATTGCGCGTTGGTCGCCCTCAATAGTCTGCCTACCGATTGCCTGGAACGGGTGAAGGAAGACAACCCCGGAGGAACAGAGCAGGCACTTCGCCACTGGATACTATCAAACTATGTGCTGGACCAGGCTGCAGTAGCTTATTTCTTGGATTGGGCTGCCCATTCTTCCAGCAACAGAGCTACAGACGAACTTGCCCGGAAATATGCGGTGAATGCTTCAGTTCTGAATACTTGTATCAAGCTTTATAACAGAAGCAATGATTACCGTAAACTGATGGGTGAAAAATATAACTGGGACATGATGGCCACCACCATCGAGACCCTACGCGAAGACTTTGGTCATGACCTTCCTGCCAGTACACTGCGCTTCCGCAAGAAAGTGAACGAATATAAGCAATACGGTTATGAATGTTTGATAACCGGAAAATTCGGCAATCAGAACAAGCGGAAGGTAACTCACATGGACGAACGCCTGGTGATGAGTTTGAAAGTACTTCCCAACCAACCATACGGCAGCGATGTGCATGAAATGTATCTGTCATTTGTATGCGGTGAGCTGGAAGTATGGGATCTGGAAACAGGAGAGATATTCAACCCGGAAAACTTTACGGACAAGAACGGGGAGCCGAAAGAACTGAGCGAAAGCACTATCCGGAACATTCTGAACAACCCGGCAAACCAGCTGCTGATAGAGAAAGCCTTGCGTGGGCGTATGGAGTTCTATCATGAGCAAATGCCTCACATGCATCGCCATGGCGGTGATTTTTCTCTGTCACAAATTACGATGGATGACGTGGATTTGCCGCGCCGAATGAAGGGCGGTGAGTATGTGCATGCTTATTATGCCTATGATGTGGTGAGCCAGTGCCGTATCGGGCTGGCCTACGGGCGAGATAAGGATGATGCTTTGGTAGTGGACTGTTTCCGTGATATGTTCCGGTTCATCGAACGCAACGGATGGGGTATTCCAGCCGGTATTGAGGTGGAGCAGCACTTGATGAGCAAGTATAAAGAAGGATTCCTAAAGGCAGGTGAGGTATTTAAGTTTGTGCATTTCTGTGCTCCACAGAACTCACAGGAGAAATATTCTGAAGTTCTGAACGGTGTGTTCAAGACAACCATAGCACATAAGAACCATGAAGGCATTGGTCGCTGGTATGGTAAGGGTGCACGGCGGGTGGATCAGAAGAAAGTGAGCGACAGCAGTAACCACACCTGGGAAGACAGAAAGTATTATACGTTTGAAGAGCTTGTGGCGGATGACCGTCGCGATTGTGAAGAATGGAACAATACGCTTCACCCCAATCAAAAGAAATATCCCGGAATGACCCGTTGGGATGTGCTTGTAGCCAAAATCAATCCGACCCTTCGACCGCTTGATAAATTGACTTTGAGCAGATATATCGGGGAAAAGGTAGAGACCAGTATTCGTAGAAATTCCACAGTACGTGTGGCAAATGCAGATTGGTGGCTGAGCGGCCCGGAAGTGCTGGAGCAGCTGGAATCAAACAACCGCAAGGTGACGGCCTACTACCTGCCGAATGAAGAGGGCAAGCCTACGGATGTCTTCCTGTTCCAGAACGACCGCTACCTTGACAAGGTTCGTCCAGTAGTGACTTACAACCGGGTGATGGCAGAACAGACCGAAGAAGACCGGGCTGCCTATACAGAGCAGGCTAAGATTGTAAGTCATTTCAGCAAATACCTCAATGACCATGCCATCGGCAAGGTGGGCACTGGTACACTGGATCAGCCAACAGATGACCCGGAAGAGGAACTGGAACTTCCCCCGGTGGAGCTATCCAATGATTTGCCAGCCGAATTGTCGGCAGATCCGGAATCAGATTATGAATGGCACTCCGGAATAAGCGAGGCAATGAGGGCCATCAGTGACATGTAAGAATAGAATTAGAACAACATTAAAACAGCGTTAGAATTATGATTACAGAAGCGCAAAAACAGAAGATTTTAGCAGCGATAGCCGCCAACCGTGCGAACTATCCCAGTGATGCCAAGCATGCTGCCTCTTTAGCCATCAGTACATCTGTGTACAGTGCAATCAAGAACGGACAGACAGACAAAGCCCTGAGCGATGCCAACTGGATAAGCATTGCCCGTAAATTAGGGGTGAACCTCCGTGGTGAAATGGAATGGAAAGCAGCCAAGACCCCGACCTTTGAATATATAACTGCCCAGCTGGAGTTCTCACAGCAGTCCAGCCTGTCGGGCATCCTGTGCGACATGCCCAATATCGGCAAGACTTTCACGGCACGTTATTATGTGCAAAGCCACAAGAATGCCGTTTATATCGACTGCTCGCAGGTAAAGACAAAATTGAAGTTGGTACGCAAGATTGCTGCAGAGTTTGGTGTGGACAGCAAGGGGAAGTATTCTGATGTGTATGAAGACCTGGTATATTACCTCCGTTCGATGGAAACCCCGCTTATCATCCTCGATGAAGCAGGCGACCTGCAGTATGAAGCTTTCCTGGAACTGAAGGCCTTATGGAATGCCACTGAGCGCTGCTGCGCCTGGTATATGATGGGGGCAGACGGATTGAAAGAGAAAATCAACCGGTCCATAGAATGTAAGAAGGTGGGCTATACCGAAATGTTGAGCCGTTATGGTGACCGGTACAGCAAGGTGACTCCGGATGATGGAAAGGAGCGCGAACAGTTCTTGAACAACCAGGCACGTATTGTAGCCAAGGTAAATGCTCCTGCGGGGGCTGATATAGCCCAGATTGTACGGAAGACACGCGGTGGTTTGAGAAGAGTCTATACCGAGATTGAGAAACTTAAAATGACAGCGGAATAATGAAGCGTGCGTACAGTCCGAAGGAAATAGCCGCCAAGAAATGGGTTACTCTGCCGTGGGATGAGAAATGGAGCAAACCTTTCGGGTTCCCGGCAGAGAACGCTTCGTGGTTCATCAGCGGTGCCAGTGCCAGTGGGAAAAGCAGCTTTGTGATGCAACTTGGAAAGGAACTGTGCAACTATGGGACGGTGCTGTACATGAGTTACGAAGAGAAAATCAACCAAAGCTTCCAACGGCGTATGGGTTATCTGAAGATGAATGAGGTGCAGGGTAAATTTCGTGTGGTGACAGAAGGCAGTCTGGAGGAAGTGATTGCCAGACTGAAAAAACCGAAAAGCCCGAAGTTTATCATCATCGATTCCTTTCAGGTGGCCGGATGGGATTATCCGCAGGCTGTGGAACTGATGGAAACCTTTCCGAAGAAATGTTTCATCTGGATCAGCCAGGAAAAGAAAAGCCAGCCGATGGGTGGCGGTGCAGTAAGATTGAAATATATCTGTGATATGAAGATTCGGGTGGTCGGTTATAAAGCTTATTGTCAAGGACGCGCCATTGGAGACCCGGGAAGCTATTATGTGGTATGGGAAGACGGAATCATTCAAACAAGTAATAATTTACCAAAATGATTATGGATAATAACGAGAAGGCTTTTGAAAGCTACACCGGAACTGAAGTGTTCCAGATACTGCTGGACGGAAATTCCAGCCGGTCCGTATTGGATGACTGGCTGGAGCGAAACATCCAAAGCGACTTAAAAGTGAGAAGAGCGAAAACGCCCGGTCATGTCGTAATAGAAACGGGTGATGTCTTGTTTGCACGTAATGTGCTGATATGGAATCCAAGTTGTAAAGTAAACATTAAAAAGATTTGAAGTGATGGAAAAGAAAGAAGAAAAGAAAGTGTGCTGCATCTGCGGCAAAGAGTATGAGGGCTACGGATACAATCCGTTCCCGGTGAAAGAAGAAGGCTGCTGCTGCCAATCGTGCAACTACAGTGTGGTCGTTCCGGAACGGTGGGAACGGCACAAGGCTTATCAGCGCGGTGAGGCGACCGGTGCCGGGAAAGTGTACATCAGCGGAGCTATCGCGCACTATGACATGGATGAGCGCAAGGAAGCCTTCAGCCGTGCCGAGGAGGAACTGAAGGCACAAGGCTATGACCCTGTAAACCCTTTCAGGAACGGATTGCCGGATGAAGCTCATTGGAGAGTCCACATGCGGGCCGACATTGCCCTGTTACTGGCTTGTGACTATATCTATATGCTGAAGGACTGGGAACTGAGCAAGGGAGCCAAACTGGAACTTGACGTGGCCAGTTCGTGTGGCATTAAAGTATTGTTTGAATAACCTTTAAATTGTAGAATTATGAATGATATTGAAAAAGTTTTCCGTGGACTGGGTAGAACCAAGAAAGTTGAGTTTGTCTCTGAAAATATTGAATACGCATCCGCACACGCTGTTGCGGAGTATGTAAAAGGCTATCTGTTTGATGTGCTAAATGACCTTGGCGATGATGATTATGTGGCAACGTATTTAAAAGACAAGGGATATGAAGTAACGAAGAAAGAAAACAATAAATGATAAATTGAATTATGGCAAAAGAAATTACGGTACTTGTAAAGTTTAGAGGAACAGTTCCTGAAGATGTAAGCATTGCTGACATAGAGGAACAAATAGATTGCAGCCTTGAAAACAGCCTTCGTTTGAATTTCTCGGATTCCAAAGAAGAAGATGATGATTTGAGAGAACCGTGGATAGAGCGTGAGGATATGTATATTACGGAAAAGGGATTTCAATTATTAATTGGCTAATACAATCAAGATGGCACAGGAAGTAACCAATTTCGCCCGGTTCTACACATTGTTCAACAAGCTTCCCTGTACAGGAGACCGGGAAGAATTCAAGAAAAGCATTGTGCTGCAGTACACGTGGAACCGGACGGACAGTCTGAAGGAAATGACAGCCAAGGAGTATGAAGCCTGCTGTACGGCTCTGGAGAAGCTGAGCGGACAAGACGAATGGCGACAGAAGCTGCGTGAGGAGCTGCGGCGGAAACGGAGTCTCTGTCTGAACCTGATGCAGAAGCTGGGCATAGATACATCCGACTGGGCACGAATCAATGACTTCTGCAGTAATCCCCGAATAGTCGGCAAAGCGTTCAGACAGATTACGGTGGACGAACTGGATGAACTGGCGGTAAAGCTTCGGTCCATACAACGGAAAGGCGGCTTGAAGCCCAGGAAAGAAAAGCAAACGATTAACCCCGTGAGCATGGTATCACTCATTCAGATTGACCCTGATGCTCCGGCAAACTGATAGGATATGGAAAATAGAAACACAAAGATTTTAGAGAATCTGAAAAAGGAAATCAACCTGCTTGCCTCTGATATGGAGAAGCAAGATGCAGCCGAGTTTTATAGTGAACTGGCTGACTGGGCATACGCCAACGGAGAGGCTATGCTGATGGAAGACGAACCTGAAATGCAGGATTATGAAAACCAATAACCCCAAAAAACAAGAATCATGGAAGAAATGAAACAAACGACCGTGGTAATGACGGCAGAGGAAAAGGCGGAATTTGAAGCCTTCCAGAGAGAAAAAGCAAAGAAAGCGGCAGAGGAAAAAGCCAAGAATGACCGCGAAATGTACAAACAGATGGTGGATGAGGAGATAGCAAACTCCATTCCGGTACTGCTGGGCATCAGTGAGCAGATCAAGGCAAGCAAGCAGACTGTGATGGACAACTTCAAAACCATTCTGGAAATGAAGGCAGACCTTTTCAAGACCAAGGTGAAGGATGACCAGCGCAGCCATACCTTTACTAACAGTGAAGGCGACAAACGAATCACGCTGGGTGTGTATGTGACCGACGGTTACCGTGACACGGTGGAAGACGGTATAGCCATTGTGAAGGAATACATCGAAGGTCTGGCCAAAGATGAAAAGACCAAGGCACTGGTGAGCATGGTGCTTCGTCTGTTGGCCCGTGATGCCAAGGGAACGCTGAAGGCTTCACGCATCGTGCAGCTTCGCAAAGTGGCCATGGAAACCGGAGATGACCGTTTCATTGAAGGTGTGCGTATCATTGAGGAAGCCTACCAGCCGGAAGTGAGCAAACAGTTTATCCGTGCTGAAATCAAAAACGAAAACGGAATGTGGAAACCTATCCCTCTGGGAATGACAGAATCATAAATAATAGAACTATGATACAAGAAGTGGAGAAATCTCCGAAAGTAGCCCTGTGCCGTGCTTGCCACGGTACAGGTAAAGTAAAGAAAGTTGTAGAATATCCCTCTCGGATCTTTGGAAAGAAGCGAAGCGAAACCGTTGAGGAAGTCTGCAGACAGTGTGAAGGAAGTGGCCGGGTAACGGTAAGCGCAAAAATGACGCTTGACATCCGTCCCTATAAACCTAAAGTAGAACCGTCTATGAACGATTAAACCTATATGGGAAAGCGGCACGGAGTCAGTTATCAGAAGCGTGTAGTAGAAGTAAACAGGATATATGACCATTATGCCAGTCACGGTGTACCGAACCGTGAAATATGGCGGCGGTACATATATCCTGTGTATGCTATTAGTGAGCGTACATTCTACAATATGCTTAAAGCGTCCGCAGACCCTAAAAATGATTTGCCGGACGATACGGTACAATTGAAATTTAACTTTGACTGGGAATGAATGAAAACGTAAAAAAAGTAGTGGCCCGGATACTGAAAGACATTCAGGTGGAAATGAGTGATGAGTTTGACAAGAACTTTGAACGGCAGGCTTTTTTCAGTGAGAAATGGCAGCGACGGAAAAGCCCCATCCGGAATGAAGGTAGAGCCATACTAACAGATACCGGGGCGCTTCGGAAAAGTATCGGAAGTCGGACAACGGAAAACAGCATTACCTTCTTTACCTCTCTGCCCTATGCGGCCATTCATAATGATGGCGGTGAAATAGTGGTGACCAAGCGAATGAAGCGTTTCTTCTGGCATAAGTATTATGAGGCAACCGGAGCGTTCGGTAGAAGAAAAGACGGCAAACTTCGAAAAGACAAACGAAATGTCCGGCTTGATACAGAAGCCGATTTTTGGATGTTCATGGCTTTAAAGAAAGCAGGAAGCACCATCAGGATTCCCCGACGCCGTTTCCTCGGCACATCGCCTGAAGTGGAAAAAGCCGTCCGTGAGATTGTAGAAGAGAACCTAACAGAGTATTTTACCATTGAATATAATATCATAAGAAAATGAGAAAAGAACTTTACCGGATGCTTTGCCGGGAGCTGAAGGCCATTGACCTTATCAAGCACATAGACTTGTGGAACCATAATGTGGAATTCATCGAACAGGAAGAAAACTGGGAGCGTCCGGCTGTCTTTGTGGAATTCTGCCCTATACAGTGGAATGCGATTGTTCCCGGTGTGGAATACCGGGCAGAACCTTTGATTAAACTGCACATCGTGACGGACTGGGAAGGTTCGAGTGCTGAGGGCAGCGAGCTGCAGGAGGATGCGCTGAGGGTGTTTGACCTGTCCGGACTGATTCATGCACAGCTTGCCGGATTGAGCGGGGAGACCTTTTTGGAGCTGGATCTGGTGGAGAGTGATACCAATCACAACCATGAGGATATTGTGGAAAGTATCGAGGTATATCAGTGTGTGGCCATCAAGCGGCTGCAATAGCCGTCTTTATTAGATAGAAAAAGCCGCGGACGTACAAATTACCGTCTGCGGCTTTTTTGTTCAATACAGGCAAAGTAAACGCAATCAGGCAGCCTCTTTCTTGTAAAGCATCATGTCTGTGTAAGAAGAGTTGTAATTCATGTGAGCATTGAATTCCACCTTTGTGCAGTTTTCAAAAGGATTACCTAAATCCCTATTTTTACCTATCCATTCGCACAGCTCCAGAATTGAAGATTTGTTGGATGTGAAATATACGTATGAATGCCCCTTCAGTACATTCAGCACATCCAGATAGTCTGCCATATTCCAGTACATGTTATAGGTCCCTACATCAGTGGACAGATAGGGCGGATCAACAAGAAATACTACTCCAGGAATATCTTTATACCGGTTGAATACTTCCTTGTAATCGCAAGATACGATTTCCAGCCCTTCGAGATAGTCCGTACATTCCGGGTAGCCGGTCTTGCGTATATTGTTGTATAAAGCTTCCTTCCGCATATCCTGAACAGACAGTTTGTATTTCATGGAAAACAAGATAGAGGAGGAGAGGGTAATGAAATCCACATATCCGGTGCTATTCTCTTCCTGCTCGATGCGGCTGAATATTCGTTCACGCAGTTCTCCTTTAATGATTTTATGACGTGGTACGGAATTCCCTACCATTTCGCGAATGTCAGCAAGCAGCTGATTCGTTTGCGGAATGTGCTTCATGCGGAAGCGGTAGTTATCAAAGTCATTATAGATAACAGTAGAGTGGGGCTTGAGGGATTTGGTAATGTGAGACAACAATCCGGAGCCACCGAACAGGTCAACAAACAATGTTCCATCCGGATATTGCTCCAGCACTTTCATGAATTCCTTGGCTAACATACGCTTTTGCCCGACAAATGGGAGAGGGGCTGACAGATACATCTTTCTCATACGTTCAATTCAAATTTTACATTTTCATTGCCGGCAAGCAGCTGTTCTGTTTTGTCGATGTTGTTTTCGTAAATATGCACATTCCCCAGATTCAGGGTGATGGATTTTAGTGGCAACTCAATCTGTCTTGATATTAGATACAAATGATAAATATCTGCCGGCAGTCCTAAATTCGCATCGCTGCTTCGCTGATAGGCGGTCATGACCAGTTCTCCTTGCTCTATCTGGAACTGAACAAGACTAAGGCATGGAGCCTGGTTGCTTTCTGTTCCTGTAGATCCGAGAAACAATATATAGTTTTTGCTGTTCCTTTTTTCCCTGTTTATGCGTTCGATGAGTGGCGGCAGTTTTTCAAAATAGGTTGGGTAGCTGTTCACAAGGATAGAGCCGCAGTAGTCCCACCAGTTGATTCCGGCCTCCCTGTATTTTTCCACGTTTCGTTCGCCCCTCATAAACAGTTGTAACTCGTTTTTTAACTTCTTCCGCGCTATGGTATGCCCCTCGAATATATCAAGAAGGTCGGCAGGGAGCAGCGTCAGCTGTTCATTCAGTAGGTAGCGGATATTCCCTTTTTTATTGCTTTGCATCTTTCCGGACGAAAGCACCTTGCCTAAGATTTGATAATACTTGTCCATGATATGAATGTTATTTATTGCGATACAAAGGTAGGGTAGGGGAGTTTGCCTTTAGTGGGAGGAAGTCCTGATTACACTGCACACAAATTGCAGTCGGTTTTAAAACGCTTGATCAGGTCATACACCTTTCGCTCACTGATGCCATATCGTAGGGAAAGCGTAGCTACGATATAAGACACTTTTTCACCATTGGTCTGCAACTTGTTATATTCATTATATAGTTCTATATATTGCACGTCATCGGGTCGTATGCCCATGTAATGGCATGTTTTTAAAAGCTCTCTGTTCAATTTTAGTATCTCAATTACTTTCATATCCAGTTAAATTTCGTACATTTGCATTGTCTCACTTATCATTGCGCAGAATAGCGCTTACATAAAAAAGCCTCTTACTGGCGAACGAGGGTATCTGCCCCCGGTCGTGCCGGTAAGAGGTGCTTTATGTTTAAATGGTAAGTGAGACGACTATTTAACAGGCCGGGGGCTTTTTTTTATCCTTCCCCCGAAGGGATTGTCAATCATTCAATCCGATATAAATCCAAGTTGAATACATCTTTCCTTTTCCATCCTTCAGCCAGTGTGTTTTGGATGTGTCTGACCGCTTGAATGTAGAAGTCCTTCAGATTATCCAACTTTTCAAAGGTATGGTATTCGGGCTGTTCATCCGAACCGAATTTGAATGTAACCGGAAGGGTCTCTCCGCCCGTCTGAACGGCCAAATCGTATGCTGCCTTATAGTTGTATTGGTTCTCCGTAGAAAGCCATACAGGGGCACCATTATAGGCGAATCCGGATAGGATAGCTGCATCAGTCTGGCTGTTATACCATGACATAACCAATGTGCGGATTTCCTCATCAGTAGGCTTGTGTCCGAACTCCTCTTCCATGTAGGAGGCAGAGCCGTTCTCTTTTTCCTGCACATCCCATCGGATGCGCCATTTGTCTTTAACCGGGTTCGTGCATTCCATCAGCGAAACCCCGGAACTTCCTTCAACTCTTCTCATGTAAACACGTATTTGGTTCTACCTTTGCCGAATGTCTCTGTCTTGATGGTCGTTTCAAACGGGAAACCATCCGGCATTTCCTTTACTTGTGCGAGAATATTCTTCATTTCCTCGCTGTTGGTGAAGAACTTCTTTGCTTCGCCGTTCACTTCGATGGCCACAATACAGCGGTCTTCTCCCTGCTCGGTCTTGATACCGGTCTCAAAGTCCTTCACTACAATCGGTAAGTTTACCAGTTCCCGGATGCTTACCACCACACCGGGAAATCGCTTCTTGCCGTCCTCCGGCTTGTAAGCGACATTCAAGTCTTTAAAACTTCTCATTTCTTTGCCTGTTA
>ERZ859980.43-NODE-43-length-88490-cov-1.958444_pt1 | contig 88490 bp, 73 predicted proteins | sample MGYA00509984_ERZ859980 | MGnify/ENA primary metagenome ERZ859980 (study PRJEB30046, sample SAMN00715173) | human gut metagenome | study: EMG produced TPA metagenomics assembly of the A metagenome-wide association study of gut microbiota in type 2... | reverse complement strand
GGCGTAGCACGGAACAATCCGTAGGCATCAAAGTCGGGGGGGGGTGATTCCGACATCATATTATAGTCTTATTTAAAAAACTTATCATAAATTCCAAACAGGAAAATAAAGATCACGATCAGGGGCAGTCCATAGGTCAGATAACCGCGCATCCAGTCGTGGACTTTTAAGCCTTTGCCGGTATTTACTTCTGTCTTATAGTTCTCCCATCCCCAGCCGTATCTGGTCACACAGAACAACAGATATACCAGAGATCCTAACGGCAGGAACAGATTACTTACCAGGAAATCTTCGAAATCCAGTACTGCTCCGCCGAAGATGGAGAAGCCGTCCCAGCTCCATACATTGTAGCCCAGTACGCAAGGTACGGACAGTACGATGATCAGGAACAGGTTCACCAGGGAAGATTTCTTACGGCTGGCACCGGTCAGTTCCATACCACAGCAGATGATATTTTCAAATACTGCCAGTACTGTAGACAGAGCTGCGAACGCCATGAACAGGAAGAACAGGCTTCCCCACAGGCGGCCGTAAGGCATATTTGCGAAAATATTCGGCAAAGTAATAAAGATCAGGCTGGGCCCGGAAGTCTGATCCACCCCATAGGTAAAGCAGGCGGGGAAAATGATCAGTCCTGCGGTAATTGCCACGAAAGTATCCAGTACCACAACTCTGACGGACTCACCCATCAGGGAATGATCCTTGCCGATGTAGCTTCCGAAGATCGCCATGGCACCAATGCCAAGACTTAAGGTAAAGAATGCCTGATTCATGGCACCTACCAGTGTAGATACCACACCAACCTCCTGCATACGTCCAAAATCAGGTACCAGATAGAACTTCAGACCTTCCTTTGCTCCCTCCATGAAGAAGCTGTTGATGGCAAGTACTACCATGATGGCAAGCAGTGCGATCATCATGACTTTCGTCACACGCTCCAGACCGTTCTGCAGGCCACCGGCACATATGACGACACCGATGACTACCACCAGTACCATCCAGAACATCATGACCCCTGGATCTGCCAGCATCCGGGTAAACTGATCCGCTACCGCATCTGCGGAAAGACCGGAAAGTTTACCGGTAGCCGTCATATAAAAATAGTGTAACATCCAGCCTGCTACGGTAGTATAGAACATCATTAACAGATAACAGCCTGCCAGCGTGAAATACCCGTGGATATGCCACTTCTGTCCCGGCTTCTCCAGTGCCTGGTAAGCCTTTACGGGACTTTTCTTACTTGCTCTTCCTACAGCGAACTCCATGGTCATAATCGGCAGACCAAGGATCACCAGGAAAATCAGATAAAACAATACAAATGCGCCACCGCCGCCCTGGCCGGCCATGTACGGGAACTTCCATACATTGCCGATACCAATGGCACAGCCGGCAGACAGCAGTATAAAGCCTAAACGGGATTTCAGATTCTCTCGTTCCATTATGCGAGCTGACCCTCCAGTACTTTGGACGCTTCCGCGATCGCTGCGGGAATGCCTGCGGGATTCTTACCGCCGGCCTGCGCCATGTGCGGACGGCCGCGGCCTTGCCATGTTCGGCCGCCCGCCGCCGCCACCGCCAACCAGTGCGGCAATTCCCTTGATCAGGTTGCCTGCATGGGCACCGGCCTTTACAGCACCGTCTGTTGCCATGGCGATCATATTGACCTTGCCATCCTGTGCAGAGAGCAGTACGACAACGCCTTCACCAAGCTTATCCTTGAGCTGGTCACCCAGGTCTCGCAAGCCATTCATATCCACACCGTCTACGCTGGTTGCCAGAAGCTTTGTTCCCTTGACTTCCACTGCCTGATCCATGACATTGCCCAGTGCGGACTGTGCCATCTTGGCTTTCAGGGACTCGTTCTCAGCATTCAGAGCCTTCAGTTCTGCCTGCATATGCTGGATCTTCTCGGTCAGGGCTGCCGGAGCTGCCTTTGCGGCTGCGGCTGCCTTATTGAAGTTCTCTTCCATAGCCTGATAGTATGCCATCACGTTGGCACCGGTCAGTGCTTCGATTCTTCTGACGCCGGCAGCGACACCGCTCTCGGACAGGATCTTGAAGTAACCGATCTCACCGGTATGCTTTACATGAGTACCACCACACAGTTCCTTCGAGAAGTCTCCCATGGATACCACGCGGACAGTATCGCCGTATTTTTCTCCGAACAGAGCCATAGCTCCGCTCTTCTTCGCATCTTCGATGTTCATGACATCGGTAACGACTGCAATATCCTCTGCGATCTTCTCATTGACCAGAGCCTCTACCTTAGCGAGCTCTTCCGCAGTCATAGCCTGTCCGTGGCTGAAGTCAAAACGGGTTCTTGCGCCGTCCTGGTAAGAACCCTGCTGTTCTACATGATCACCCAGTACGATCTGCAGTGCCTTCTGTAACAGATGGGTTGCAGAATGGTTCTTACATACGCTCTTTCTGTTGTCGGTATTCACTGCCAGCTCTGCCTTGTCTCCCACAGTAACTGTTCCGGATACGACCTTACCCACATGTCCGATGCGTCCGCCTGCGATCTTCACGGTCTCAGTCACTTCAAAAGTACCGTTTTCGGTGCGGATCACACCAAAGTCACCCTTCTGTCCGCCCATGGTAGCATAGAACGGAGTCACATCGGTGATCAGTGTACCGGTCTCACCTATCTTTAAGGTGTTTACCAGTTCAGTCTCGGTGGCCAGTGCTACTACCTTTCCTTCTGCGGTCAGTTTATCATAACCTACAAATTCACTGGTGATCTTGTCATCCAGTCCATCGAATACACCTGCTGCAGTGGTAAGCTTCTGGGAGAAGTTCTGTCCTTCTCTTGCCTTCTGCTTCTGCTCTTCCATGGCAGCGGCAAAGCCTTCCTCATCTACGGTCAGATTCTCTTCCTGTGCCAGCTCTACAGTCAGCTCCAGAGGGAATCCGAAGGTATCGTATAAGTAGAATGCGGACTTGCCGTCGATCTGCTTTTTACCTTCACTTCTCTTCTGCTCCAGAATCTTGTGCAGCTCCTTCATGCCGTTCTCCAGAGTGCTCTCGAAGCGGGCGATCTCTTTCTGCAGCTCGCTTAAGATGAATTCGCGGTTCTTCTTCATCAGAGGATAGCTTTCTGCATAGATCTCATCAATATATATAGCGGCAATGTGCAGCAGCTGCTCTGTGGTCATGTTTAAAGTACGTCCGTGTCTTACTGCACGACGGATCAGACGACGGAGAATATAGCCGGCACCGGTATTGGAGGGAAGCAGCTTCGCCTCATCACCGATCAGCATCACTCCGGTACGCAGATGGTCTGCCAGAATACGCATGGATCTGGTCAGCTTCTCATCCGCATTGTATTTCACACCGGAAACCTCTTCAATGTAAGCGATCACCGGAGAAAACAGGTCTGTCTGGTATACATCTCTGGTACCGTTTAAGAATGCCAGAATACGCTCCAGTCCCCAGCCGGTATCTACGTTCTTCTGCTTTAAAGGAGTCAGATGACCGTCATGATGCTTCTCATACTGCATGAATACATCATTACCCAGCTCGGTGTATTTGCCACAGTCACAGCCGGGGCCGCAGTTCGGTCCGCAATCCGGTCTGTCAGCGATATAGAACATCTCACTGTCGGGACCGCAGGGGCCGTATTCCAGTCCCCACCAGTTGTCATCGGCAGGCAGATAATATACATTCTCCTTCTTGAAACCGGAAGCGATACGGTAGTGTGCGCCTTCCTCATCTCTGGGTGCATTCTCGTCACCGGCAAATACAGTAGCAGCCAGATGATCCGCATCAAATCCGAACACCTGGGTCAGTAGTTCGAAACTCCACTGGCAACGCTCTTTCTTGAAATAATCTCCCAGGCTCCAGCTTCCCATCATCTCGAAGAAAGTCACATGGCTCTTGTCACCTACGGAATCGATATCGTTGGTACGAACGCAGCCCTGCACATTGCAGAGTCTGGTACCCAGAGGATGCTTCTGTCCCAGCAGATAAGGCATCAGAGGCTGCATGCCCGCTACGTTGAACATAACACCGGTGGATCCGTCAGATACCAGGGATACTGCTCCCACATCCACATGGCCACGGTCTATATAAAATTGTTTCCAAGCTTTTCTCAGCTCATCAGAAGTGAATTGTCTCATTCTCTCGGTCTCCTTGTCTAAAAATTACACCTTTCGGAAAATAAACCTACATTTCTACATTATAATGTTATCATTTCGCCGCGTCAAGGATAAAACATCACTCATCCTCGTCTTCCAGGATCTCGTTCAATGCCTCTCTGGCCTCCTCGATCTCCTCTTTTTTGCCCTTTTTCAATGCAGCCTCGAAAACAGTGATATAACGATCCAGTTCTTTTCTCCGGTCTCCCAGTGCTTCCTCATACATCCGCTCCGCTCTGAGAAGCACCAGACGGTTCTCCTCCAGGTCTCTGGGCTGGATCTTCAGGTAGGACAATTCTTCCATTCGCTTCTGGATCTCATCATCCGTCATCTGGTTGTCCTGTCCCTTGATGATCATTTTCTGGGTCAGTCCGGTGGATACCACCTTGACTTCCACTTCCAGCAGGGAATTGATGTCATAGGTGTAAGTCACATCCACGGCTTCACTGCCTCTGGGCCCCTTGGGAACATCAATGTTCAGTTCTCCCAGAAACAGATTATTTCTGGCGAAACGGCTCTCTCCCTGCAGTACCCGGACGCGCACCTTGTCCTGATTGTCTCTGACAGTGTACAACCGCTCCGTATGACTGGCGGGGATCACGGTGTTGCGCTCAATGATGGGACAGAAACGGCCGTCTTCAAATTTGCCTTCCTCGTATTCCACCACGACTTCCGTTCCCAATGTAAAGGAGCATACATCCGTCAGAATGACTTCCTTTACCTCCGCCCGGCGTTCCTTCATGGCCGCCTGGATCGCTGCGCCCAGTGCCACGGCTTCGTCCGGGTTCAGTCTTGTATCCGGGAATTTGCGGAACAGCCTGATCAGGAAATCCCTGACCACCGACAGTCTGGTGGCTCCGCCGATCAGCAATACCTCATCGATGTCCGACAGCTTCAGTCCTGCATCCGCCAGACTCTTCTTCACCGGTTCCCTGATCTTCATTAGCAGTTCTTCGCACTCTTCCTCATATTCTTTTAAGGTGATCTCTGCCGTTTTGTTCTCTTCACCCAGCATAAGTTCCATGGTCACCGCAGTCTGATCACTGATTCCCCGCTTGGCTTCTTCTGCCTTTTTATAGAGACGCACCTGTTCTTTCTCCGACAGATCCTTATAATGCAGTCCTGTCTTTTGCAGAAAAAGTTTCGACATCACTTCCGTAAAATCTTCACCGCCAAGATAATTGTCTCCGGCTACCGCCCGCACCTCCAGAATATTGTGATACAGCTCCAGAATGGAGACATCAAAAGTTCCGCCGCCCAGGTCAAATACCAGAAATCTGGTGTCTTTTTCTTTTTCGTACAGGCCGTAGGCCACCGCCGCTGCAGTAGGCTCCGAGATCATACGCTCCACCTTCAGCCCGGCCAGTTCTCCGGCCCGCTTGGTGGCTTTTCTTCTCTTGTCGTCAAAATAGGCCGGTACACTGATCACGGCCTCTGTGACTTCTTCCCCCAGATAGGCTTCCGCATCTTCTTTCAGATAACGCAGGATCATGCTGGACAATTCTTCTGGGCGGAACTTTTTGCCGGACAGGTCATAAGTGCGATCCGTTCCCATGCTGCGCTTAAATGCCTGCGCCACACTGTCGGGATAGAGGTTTCTGCGTTCCTGTGCCGTCTCCCCCACATAGACATTGCCGTTCTCATCCACGCTGACCACAGAGGGGGTCAGATGTTTTCCCAGACGGTTGGGGATGATCACAGGTCCTTCCTCCGTAAATGCTGCCACCAGACTGTTGGTGGTTCCCAAATCGATTCCGACTATCATATGTTTTCTTCTCTCTTCATTTTAATTTTTTACTTCTTCCCGAACAGCCTCTGCCAGAATCCCCGTTTCTCCGGCTGCGGCTTTTCCTTGTGAAAAGCGGCTACGGCAGGATCCGTATCCTTCGTCACCTGTTCCGAATGATACCGGTGCCAGATGGCCTGCAATCCCATTCCGGGATGTTCCTGCATCTGCTCTTTCAGCCGCTCCAGTGCTTCTTTCTCCCGGCCCTTTTTCAGCATCTGCAGTATCCGTACCATCTCCAGTTCCTCGCAGACGGGATGTACACAGCCATGGCAGAAGGAACAGTCTTTGTCCAGTTGCAGGAGCGTATCCTGTTCCTCATCGGTGGCCGTATAATATCCCGCCAGATATTCGTGTACGATCCGAAGCTTCGGATATTTCAGATACACATCCTTGCCGCTTTTATCTTCTCTTTCCATGCAGGCTTTCAGCGCCTGTGCATAGTCAGCACCTTTCCTCTTATCTCCGTACAGGATGCATGCCAGGATCAGGTCCGCAATGTCATCCTTTTTGCTGAGATCCTCCTTATTGAAGATCAGTGCCTTATCCATATTCTCGATGGCCACCTTTCCGGAACCACAGATCAGCCCATACCATCCCAGATGGAAAAAGTAATCTTCGAAATACTCCTGGGTATTCCCGGTATTTTTCCCAAGCAGTTCGATCTTCTCCGGCCACGATGTCAGAATATTTCCGGCGATCGTCTTTTCCCCGCACCAGACACACAGATCCAGCTTTTCTCCTGCCGCATCCAGTACATTGACGAATGCCTTCTCCAGAACTTTTAATCCCTCCGTAGTCTTGTCATTGCAGGCCAGACATCTGGCGAAATCCCTCATACGGTTCCGGTCCCGGACTCCGGCACTTCCCATCATCTCACGGTATCTCCGGTAAAACTGTTCCGCCATTTCCGTATTGCCCAGCAAAAAATAAATTTCTGCCTGTTCCGCAATCAGTTCCGGCCAGGCATGATTCTGTGTTCCGCTCTTTTCATAGAAAAAAACACATTTTCTCAGGCAGATCATGGCTTCATCGTATTTGCCGCGGCATCTGTGGATCCGTGCCAGTCCTTTCCAGGCAAAAGGATTGGCCGGGTTCGTGGAAAGCGCCTTTTCATAATCCACTTTTGCCGCCTCCAGACAGCCTGCCGCATTATGAAAATCTCCCCGCTCCACCAGTAAAAATTCACAAGGGTAGGCATACAGATATTCCGTAATGATCGGAAGTCCTCTCCGGTAAAATATGGTCTTGCCCGCTTCCAGTCTGCTCAGATATTCCTTCCGGAATTTATCTATGGCGTGGTTCATCTGTTCCTGGGGAAGCCCCGTATTGGTCAGCTGCCATTCATAGGCATCCAGGATCACACTTTTGACATTATTATCCTTCGCCTGTTGTAACAGTTCCTTCAGTTCCTCCGGATGTGTCAGATCCATGTACACCTTTGCCATCATTTCATAGGCCTTGACATAGGTTGGAAAATAATTTAGACAGGCTCTGCCGTTCTGGATCACCCCTGCTGCATTCCACTGCCTCTTCGCCGCTTCCAGTTCGTTGGCATATGCAGCGTAAACCTGATAATCCCCGATCAGTTTCTGGGATATCTCCGCACAGCGTTCATACTCTTCCATCTCCACATAGATCTGTGCCTTTTCGATCAGCATACCGATATCCTTCGGTGTTCCGGTCTCGGCTTTTTCCGCTTCCGCAATGGCTTCGGCGAATTTTTCCGGCTGTACATAGCCATAAGCCCGATAGCACTGCATCCGGATCATATGTGACTGTCGGATCCGGTCTCTGTCTTTTTCCTCCTCTTCGGCATCCGTATCCCGGAGGATCTTTTTCTCCAGGCTTTCTTCCCATTTGGCTGCCGTGGAAATTGCCTTCTCATATTCTGCCGCTTCTGCCAGCAGTTTTGTCATAAGTCCCAGATATTCCTCACGCCTGTCCGCAGGAACTTTTGCTTCCAGCTCCCTGACCGTGCGGATTCCCAGATCGGTCCTGCCATCCTGCAGATAACACCAGCCCAGATCCAGTCCCAGACCGGGATCATGGTTCTGCGCATATTCCCGTTTCATTTCCCGTTCCAGTTCGGTGTTGATCTTCTGCAGTGTCTCCAGAAATGTGTCGTCTCCGCCTACGGAAAGAATCTCTTCCGCACATTTTTTTGCCTCTTTATAGTTCCCCTGCTCATAATACCAGTCCGTCAGGCGCAGGTTCGCCATGTAGTGTTTCGGCAGCTTCTCCCGAAGACTCTCATAAATAGCAGACGCTTCTACGCGCCCTTCATTTCTCCACAGTATTTCCGCCGTATTGTAAGCGATCAGATCATCCTCCGGATATTTTGCAGACAGTTTCTTTAACAAAGTAATGGCTTCTGCGGTCTGTCCCTTTCCTTCATAGAGGGACGCACGGCAGATCTCCATAACAGGGTGGGTAATCCCCAGAGCATCCCCACATCCGATCATCTGCTCCGCTTCCTGTAATTTTTTCTCCTGCAGCGCCTGATAAGCTCTGTCATAATATTGCAGAAACTGATCGTAATCCGCATCTTCCGCACCACGGAACTCGGAAAAATCCACTTCTTCCCCGGATTCGCACTTATGTACCATATAGCTTACAAACTGTGCCGGAAAACGCTCTCTGAAGGCCCCCGCATTCTGTACAATGTGGATTTTCTCATCCAGAAGCTTCCAGATTGCGGTCGGCAGCTTATAATGTTCCATCAGAAAACGAAGCAGATAAGTGGTGCAGTTTTCCTCTTCCTCCAGAGAAAGAAAGTCATCCGCCTCAAAAAGCGCTTTCCATTTTTCCACATCACAGCGGTCCGTAATATTCTCATAGACCTTCCGAACACCACGTACCCACTGTCCAGCCGGAGTATCGTCCTCCAGCGTCGGTTCCGCCTCCTCGTTCTCTTCTGCATCCGGCGTTCCGGCATAGCGGCAGGCCTCCTCATAAGCCATCCGCAGTCGCTTGAAGCCTTCCGGATCATCCTCCGGATTCGTTACCGTCAGCTTGTCACGATAGGCATTCTTCAGTGCCCTTTCGTCTTTTGTCTGTTCGATTCCCAGAATCTGAAACACTTCGATCGGTTCCACGCTGTCCCCTCCACTGTAAGTATCAAAGTTTTCGTACCAATAGAAAAAGATATTGAAAAGGAGCAGAAAAATCTTTCTGCTCCTGAATAGTGATCTTAGAATGTAAACTTATCTGCAAAGTAAGCATCCAGATCTTTGATAGCAACACGCTCCTGCTCCATGGAATCACGGAAACGTACGGTAACGCAGCCATCTGTCTCGGAATCAAAATCGTAAGTTACGCAGAAAGGAGTTCCGATCTCGTCCTGACGACGATATCTCTTACCAATGTTTCCTCTGTCATCAAATTCACAGTTGTATTTCTTGGAAAGCTCTGCGTAGATCTTCTCCGCACCCTCGTTCAGTTTCTTGGACAGAGGCAGCACACCGATCTTTACCGGTGCCAGTGCGGGATGGAAATGAAGCACAGTACGAACATCGCCGCCCTCTAACTCTTCCTCGTCGTAAGCTGCACACAGGAATGCCAGAACCACTCTGTCTGCACCAAGAGAAGGCTCAATAACGTAAGGGATGTATTTTTCCTTCTTCTCATCATCGAAGTAAGTCATATCCTCGCCGGAGGTATTGGCATGCTGGGTCAGATCATAATCGGTTCTGTCCGCAATACCCCACAGTTCGCCCCATCCGAAGGGGAACAGGAACTCAATATCGGTGGTTCCCTTACTGTAGAAGCACAGTTCCTCAGGAGAGTGATCACGAAGTCTCATCTCGTCTTCCTTGATGCCAAGAGACAGCAGCCAGTCACGGCAGAAGCCTCTCCAGTACTGGAACCACTCCATATCGGTGCCGGGCTCGCAGAAGAACTCCAGCTCCATCTGTTCAAACTCTCTGGTACGGAAAGTGAAATTGCCGGGTGTGATCTCGTTACGGAAGGACTTACCGATCTGTCCGATACCGAAGGGAATCTTCTTGCGGGAAGTTCTCTGTACATTTTTGAAGTTAACAAAAATACCCTGTGCGGTCTCGGGTCTTAAATAAACCGTGTTCTTGGCATCCTCGGTAACCCCCTGAAAGGTCTTGAACATCAGGTTGAACTGACGGATGTCGGTGAAGTTGTGCTTGCCGCAGGTAGGACAGGGAACATTGTGCTCCTCGATGAAATTCTTCATTTCTTCCTGGCTCCATGCGTCCACACTGCCTTCAATGGCAATGCCGTTCTCCTCACAGAAATCCTCAATCAGTTTGTCTGCACGGAAACGCTCATGACACTCCTTACAGTCCATCAGAGGATCGGAGAAACCACCCAGATGTCCACTGGCCACCCAGGTCTGGGGATTCATCAGGATTGCACAGTCCACACCTACATTGTAAGGGCTCTCCTGCACGAACTTCTGCCACCATGCCTTTTTCACATTATTCTTCAGTTCTACACCAAGATTACCGTAATCCCAGGTATTTGCCAGTCCTCCGTAGATCTCGGAACCGGGATATACAAAACCTCTTGCTTTTGCCAGGGCTACGATTTTCTCCATTGTCTTTTCCATGTCAGTACCAAACCTTTCTTGCTCTATATTTGTATTACTGTAAAGCCTATTTTTTCATCAGTATCGTAACGACACCATCGGATTGGGAGGCATCCACATACCCATCCTCTCCCATGACCACACCCTCGCTGATATATAGCACCGGATAAGGACAGTATATATATGCGCTTGCATTTGTAATGATCAGATGATTCTTTTCCAACGCCTTGTCCAGCTTCTCAGAATCCGCCGGAGTGCCGTCCGCTGCGTTTACAAGTTCCCGATTCACCGTGAGTCCCTGTGCCAGCGCTTCCACTCTGGTCCCGTAGAACAGGTCCTGTTCGTTGTACTCGGCATAACTGTCCGTATCGGCGAACTCCTGTACCACCTGCACCATAGCTCCGTCTCCCAAAACCTGCACCGTTTTCACATTCATGGGATTCTCTGTAGCCTCTGTATGTGTGGCATTGAATTCCTCAGCCTCTTCCTCCACCATCTGTGTAAGGCCGTCCAGATTGTAGAAGTCTTTGTCAAAAGTATTCACCAGATAAGAGGTCACTTTGCCGTCCTTCTCCACCACCAGAGAGGTATTCTCTACAGTCTCGGGAAGCTTTGCCGCCTGACCGCAGCCTGTGAGGGACAGTATCAAAAGCCCCGACAATCCTGCCGTAAGAAACTTTTTTATTCTATTCTGCCTCATAAATGAGTCTCCTTTTTTGGCATCAGCCATAACCGATTTTAACATAGAGTTTTCAGTATTTCAAGACTTTTGAACGACCTGTCCATGAAACGCTTCCGATATTCCGACGCGATCTGTGAAAGTTCTGCAAGAACCTTGTCCGATACGGTAAAGGTATATAACTTTTCCACAGAACTCTCCGCTATGTAATTCAGTGCATACCGTGTGGATTCTTCCAGTTTGCGCTCCTCCGGTACTCCCGGATATTCTCCGTTGACAACGATGGCCTTCAGTTCAAAAATACTGCGCACCAGTTCATTGGGAAGTGCCGGTGCACACAAAGCCCGCAGCGACTGGTAGACCAGTTTCATCATTTCTTTCTCATCGTTGTTCTCCCGGCAGTAAAAATCCGCCACTTCCGCAAAATACATACCGTAGCATGCCCCCACGTAGTCCGTCATCAGTTCCGGAAAATAGTTCCGGATCTCTGCTTCCGATATCGTATAAGAGTTCCGTCCTTCATACAGACGAAAAGAGCCAAAAGCAAAAGGGTTGGTCGCTGCAGCCAGCCGGTTACCGGGCTTTCTGGCCCCTCTGGCAAAAGCAGTGATCTTCCCTTTTTCTCTGGTAAGCAGGCATACACGCCTGTCATATTCACCGAAAGGTGTCTGTTTTAATACAATTCCCGTTACATACAGGGATTCCTGCATGATCCAACCTCCCCTGCGGACAGGTCTGTACGCCCCTCCGCTCTGCAATCCACCAGGGGGCTTTTACATTCCGCACCAGCCAAAGGTTCCTCCTTTCCCGCGCTCTGCAGGTATTTCAGGTAATCCTCCACTCTGCCGGTATGTTCAAATTGCTGCCAGTAATTCGTGAATTGCATCTTACGCATCCCCCTCTTCTATCAGTGTATTATCCTCTGTAAAAATAGGGTCTGCAAATTTCGTTTTTCTATTCGCCCATCTCAATGTCTTTCGGATTATATCCGAAGTTTTTCAATAAGATGTCGCTGTCTCTCCAGTCCTTCTTCACCTTCACCCAAAGCTGCAGATTGACCTTCATCTCCAGCATATCCTCGATCTCCGGGCGGGCCTGGGAGCCGATCTTTTTCAGCATTTGTCCGCCTTTGCCGATAATGATACCCTTGTGGGAATCTCTCTCACAGATGATCGTGGCCTCGATGTCACAGATCCGGCCTCTCTCCTTCATGCTTTCCACCGTCACGGCAATACCATGGGGAATTTCTTCGGACAAAAGTCTCAGAGCCTTTTCACGGATCAGCTCCGCCACGATCTGACGCATGGGCTGGTCGGTGATGGTATCTTCATCATAAAATGCCGGGCCGTAAGGCAGATATTTTAAAATACACTGGATCAGCACATCCGTGTTGTCTCCCTTCAGTGCGGACACCGGAACGATCTCCTGGAAATCCAGTTCTTTGCGATAGGTATCGATGAACGCCAGGATCTCTTCCTTTTTCACGGTATCCGTCTTGTTGATCACCAGAATCACGGGAGTCTTGGTCTTCTTCAGCTGCTCAATAATATGACGTTCTCCGGCACCGATAAAGTTCGTGGGCTCCACCAGCCACAGGATCACATCCACGTCGTTCAATGTATGCTCCGCAACATTGACCATGTAATCGCCCAGCTTGTTTTTCGCCTTATGGATACCGGGAGTGTCCAGAAATACGATCTGTCCCTCTTCCAGTGTCAGCACCGTCTGGATACGGTTACGGGTGGTCTGGGGTTTGTTGGATGTAATGGCAATCTTCTGTCCGATCAGTCGGTTCATCAGTGTGGACTTTCCTACGTTGGGACGTCCGATCAGTGTGGCAAAGCCGGATTTGTATGCCGGATTTTCGTTCATTATCATTTCTCCTGTTCTTGTCTTTTTCCCTGACACTTTTCTGTCAGCCGCCGGTCCGTCCGGCTTATCTTATAGATTCTCACTCATTGCTGTTTTGTGTGGCTACCGTATTCTCTGCTGTATTCTCTGCCGTGTTCTGCAAAGTCTTCTGCATTCTTGCTTCCTCTTCGGCGAATTTTTTCTGTTCCTCCGCCCGGATCCGCTTCGTGCGCTTCTTGATCTTTTTCAGGATCAGTACAATGATCACGATCACGATGGCCCAGATCACCAGATAGGGGATATGGATCACGAACCAGATGGCTGCTTCCTTAATACCCTCGCCGATACTCTTTAAGCTGTCCATAAAGCCTGCAGAAATACGTTCCCATGTGGTCTCTTCCTCTACCGGAGTATAGACCTCTACTTCATCATATAGAGGTATACGGTGCTGTAGTCAACCTGATTATCATAACTTCTCAACTGGGATTCCATACTTTCCAGCTGGTATCTCACATCGGACAGGCGCTGTTCGATGGTAATGATGTCTTCGATGCTCTCCGCCTGTTCCAGCAGCTGCAACAGTCTCTCCTGTTCTGTCTGCAGGGCATCCCTGTGACTTTGCAGATCCACATAGGTCAGTGTCACATCCTGTACATTCTCCGAGCGACTGGTCACATTGCCCAGCTCTGAGACCGTATTTTGGAACTCCTCCAGTCTGTCCTTCGGGATGCGGATGGTCAGATTGGCATTCCTTGTAGAACGATAACTATAATATGTACTGCCGTTATAGGCATCCAGACTTTCGATATAGCCGCCGAGCTCTGTTACTTTATTCTCTACCGCGCTTAACAGCTTATCATACTCCCTGGTCTCGACATCCATATTCACGGTCTTGATCAGTTTCCGGTCTGCTGTGGCTGCAGTCTCCTCAGGCACTGTAGTACTTGTGTCCTGAGCATTTTCTGCGGAATCGTACCCTTCTGTCATGCCAAATCCATCTTCATAAGCGGACGCCTCCGGTGCAGCTGCCTCCTTGGAAGCAACAGCATAATCCGCATCCATGAGATCACTGATTCCGTAACTGCCGTTCGATGAGCTGCCGCAGGCGGTCAGCGATAATATCATGCCGGCAGTGAGCAACCCTGTAATGATCTTTGTTTCAAAATTTCGTTTTTTCATAACCCTCTCCGTTCTGCGGACGGCATCCTGACAGCCTGTCGGATCCGCCTGCTGTTGACTTTTTATTGTTCACCTCTATAAACGAAATAATATCACAAAAGTTCTTTATTTATTTGATCTTTTTACGATTCAGAACCACTTTTGCAAAATCGCAGCTTTCCTTTTGCCGTTTTAAAAAAGATTTTCCACCTTCAGGAATCTCTCCTGTTCCTCCTTTATCTTAGAAGCCGTACCTACCACACAGAGCAGATCCTCCTGCATAAATGCACGGATATGTGCGGACAATGCACGGATATCCTCTTCGGTAGCCGCCAGCAGTTCGTCGCGTTCTCTCTGTAAAGTGGCATTATCCAGTCCTGTCATATAGGCACTCAGGGAATACAGTCCCTTTGCCGCCGGATTCATGGGTACGTCCAGATCACTGACCGCACCGATGATATACTGGGTCATGGTACGTTCATCTGCTGTGAACTCTGCAATGGCATCTGCAGCTTTCTCGTAAGTTTCAATGGTCTTGCCCAGATTCGGATCTCTGTAGGAGACAAAGTAGCTGTCACCGGATCTGCCGAAGCTGCACATGCAGCCGTAGGCACCACCCTTGACACGGACATTAACCCACAGATATTCATACCCCATCATGACTTTGAGTACTCTTAATGCTCCCGTATATTGCAGTCCACTCTTGCGGAAATTACCGGCACGGCATACGTAATTGACCTGACCGGAGGTTAAGAAACCTTCGTTTTTCCGGGAGGTTTCCGGAATGTAATGTTCTTTTTCCACGTTTTCCATATAAAGTGCTGCTTTGAAAGCCTCCACCGGAGCATCTAAAAGAGCCACGGCTTTTTCCTCACCTACGAAATCCACCATGAGGTTTTCCGGACGGAAGATCATTTTCACTAAGGTTTGTAAGATTTCCACCAATTCTTCTTTTTTCTCGTCAAAATGAGCTTCCAGATCCGTGATCAGACGATAGAACGGGATACCGGAAATCTCTTCGCTCACAGCTCCGGGAATACTGCCGTAGGATAAGGCTCTTCCAGCCGCCACACTGTGTCCTCCGGAGGTCATCTGTGCCTGCATCCGGGACTTGCCCTCCGCCAGAATCTCATACAGTCTCTTGGCATCCGTAAAATCACTGGTCATTACGATCTCACGCATCAGATCGATTGCTTCCGCAAGGCGGTCATAAAATACCTTCGTCTTCAGTTCCAGAGTCAGTGTAAACTGATCCGTATCCTGCAGCTTGCCATAGACATTATTTACCGCAGCCATGCCGCCGGTGACCAGATTCATCTCGTTAAACAGATCTCCATAAGCATAATGCTCCGTATTTAACAGTCCCAGGCAGCCCTTCAAAATGCCGATATACGGGAAATATTTACCGGGGATCTGATCCAATCTGAAGATCAGACGTAAATAGCCGATGCCGTTTGTAAACAGATCATGATACAAAAGTGTGGTATCTCCAATGCTCCGCACTTCGTTCACCGGCAGATTTGCCTCTTTCTTCATATCTTCCCGTTTTAACAGAGGGATTTTCTCCAGATCTTCCTTTGCGTCTTCGCTCTCCTGGAATTCGGTCAGCTTCTGGAAGGTCTCCTTCACGTTCTCGATCTCTTCCGGACTCATGGCAGCTTTCACCTGTGCCATCTTTTCCCGCTGTTTCTGCTCCTGCTCTTCCAGAAGTCCCAGCTTCGGCTGCAAGATCACCACGCTGCGATGGGTATTGTCCAGCAGATATTTCTGCACCAGACCCTCAAAATATCCGGTCTTCACTTTCCCTCGAAGTTCAGCGAAAGTCTCGTTGGCCTCGATGTGAATGAACGGCAGTCTGTCATCGTACAGCCAGCTGTCCAGCACCTGTAAACCGTCATAAGTCCCTTGGGGTAGGAACCGAAATCCGCCTCTCTGTATTTGAATTCATAATAATTGATGCCGGCAAGCAATGCCTTTTCGTCGAAGCCGTCCTTTACCAGCTTTTTCAGTACTTCTTCCGTTACCTGTAAAAATTCCTGTTCTTTCTCTACGGAAGTGTCCTTCGCCACCACACTGAAATAGGGCTGGCGGATACCATTCTCATAGATGCTGTAGACATCCTTACCCACACCACAGTCCACCAGGGCCTGTTTTAAGGGTGCTCCTGGAGCGGAACACAGGGCATAGTCCAGGATCTGGAACGCAATGTAAAGCTTCGGATCCAGACTATTGCCCACGCAGAAGTTCTGGGACAGGTAGGTATTCTCCTCCTCGTCCTCTCCCTCGCCGATGGGACATTCCCTGACAATACGATTCGGTGTGGTAAATGCCGCCTCTTCCGTCACTTCGGAATCCACCTCAAGGGCATCGTAGGCAGACAGATAATGCTCATCGATAAAGGTCAGTTTCTCCGCCATATCCATATTGCCAAAGAGATAGATATAGCTGTTGGAGGGATGATAGAATTTCCGGTGGAAATTCAGGAATTCTTCGTAGGTCAGCTCGGGGATTGCTTCCGGATCACCTCCGGATTCGCAGCCGTAGGTGGTGTGAGGATACAGGGAATTCATGATCTCCCGCTCCAGCACATCATCCGGAGAGGAAAAAGCACCCTTCATCTCGTTATAGACCACACCGTTGACTTTCAGCTCCTCGTTGTCACCTTCCAGCTCATAATGCCAGCCTTCCTGTCGGAAAATAGATTCGTTTTTGTAAATATTCGGGTAAAAAACCGCATCCAGATAGACATGCATCAGGTTCTGGAAATCTTTGTCATTGCAGCTGGCCACGGGGTATACAGTCTTGTCCGGATAGGTCATGGCATTTAAGAAAGTGTTCAGAGACCCCTTTACCAGTTCCACAAAAGGATCCTTCACCGGGAATTCCTTCGATCCGCATAATACGGAGTGTTCCAGAATATGGGCTACACCGGTGGAATCCTTGGGTGTGGTGCGGAAACCGATATAGAATACCTTGTTCTCGTCATCATTGGATACAAGTGCCACCCTTGCTCCAGTCTTCTTGTGACGGCACAGATAGGTCACGCTGTTAATATCCGGGATCTGCCGTTTCTCTATAATCTCATATGTGGATAAATCTTCTACTCTCATTTCTGATGTGTCCTCTTTTCTAAATCTTTCTTAACCGATTTCTTTGCTCTTCGAGCTCTCGAAATCGTAACGTCCATTCGTAATCCGGCTATCGCCCTTCTTACTCATGCCCGTTTGCTCCCCTCACAGAAAATCTCCGCTGTCTGCAAGCAGCCGCGTAGATTTCTGTGGGTGAGCTTAATCTGTCAAAACGCGGCCAGTGCCAGCTTGCTCATGGAGATTTCCTGAATCACGACACCCTTCGCCTCTTTCTCCTCCGGTGTCATGGCAACTAATTCCCGGATGTTCAATTCCTTCGTGACATAACGCTTTTTGCCTCTGCCGAAAATCCTTTTTTTCTCCTCGATGATATTGATCTTCACCCGAGCCTTGATCCGGTCGTAGATCTTCACAAGAAAACTGTCCGGCTTCAGATAATACAGATGAGTCTCCAGCGTATCCTGGGGATCCACCTCTTTTTCCGCTAAAATATAGCGTTCCACGATCAGGCGGAATTTAAACGCCACCTCATCCTGGTCCAGCAGCTCTGCAAAGGTATATTTTGCGCCTATGTAGACCTTTGCCGTATCCTGCAGGCTGTATTTATAATTCTCATAAACTGTCTTTTGCATTGTTGTCGATATCCTCAATCTTGAAACCGCTCATTCTTATGGCATCCTCGATCATCTTGCGGGACATACCAGTCTCTTCCATCAGTTCCTCCGTGGTCACCTTGCGGTGCAGTTCTTCCGCCAGTTCTCTGGCCTTATCCGCTACCTTGTTGACCTTATCTTCCACTCGCTTGTCGATCTTGGAATTTTCTGCATGTTCGGCTATGTATTCTTCCATGGCATCCATGATCATTTTGCCGAGCATTCCCTCGACTTCGTCCGGCTTCTCCAGACTGCCCAGCATGGTCACACCGAAGGAAAGCGCCAGATTGCCTTCTCCCACCAGATCTTCCAGCAGGACACCCTGTCCGGCATAGAGTTTTGCGATCTCTGCCACATCCGCCAGATGAATCTCGATCAGGCGCTGCTGCGCATCCGTCTCTCCCGCCATGGCCGCAATGGAAAATGCCAGTTTTTCACCGTCACTGTAGGTCGGTAATGCCGCTACTTCATCCAGATATTCCTGTAAGTAATCCTTTTCTTCCTCCGTCAGGAATTCATCGGGATCCATAGGCTGTCCGATACCGATTTTATGTTTTAACAGATAGTCAAATACCATCTGCAGCTGTTCATTGCTCAGATCCAGCTCGGCGAATGCTTCCTTTACCTGTTCTTCGCTGATGCAGTTGCCCTGCTCCTTGGCGGTCTTGCGGACCTGCTCTAAGGTCTTGGCAAATAATACTTCTTTGTTCATATAGGGTCTCCTTTATAATAACATCACTTTCTCCGTGCTTCGCACATTGCCTGCAAGCAGTCATGCCGTATGCCTCTTGCAATAATACACTTTCTCCGTGCTTCGCACTCCCGAAAGTGTACAGACATTCGCAATCCGGACTATCGTCCTTCTTGCTCATGTCTGTTCGATTTGCTAATATCCGCACGGCATTGCCTGCAAGCAGTCATGCCGTAACGGATATTGCAAATCTTATTATCATTTTACGTGCTCATGAGTAAATAAATGATACTGGCAATATTCGTAGTTGCCGTTACATTTGGAGCAGAAACGGAACTCCAGATTCGGATCGTCCTCTTCTGTCCGTCCGCAGACGGCACATTTGTGTCTTGTGACTTTCGCCCGTCCAGCATTGGATTTTCGTTCGAACTGCGCCTTGCGGTGCATCTGTTTCGGCGAGATACGGCTGCGATGCAGTCTGTAAAAGTATAACACAAAATTCAAAAGTGATGCCACTACCGCAAACTTGGTGAACAGATTTCCAGCAATTACCGTATAGACCATCAGAATGGCATCCAGAATTCCCATCCATTTTACCTTCACAGGGATCACGAACATCAACAGTACCTGCATATCCGGATACGTTGCGGCAAACGCCAGAAAGATGGACAGGTTGATATAGTAGGTGCTGAACGCATAGGACCCGCTGTAAAATACCACGGATGCGGTCTCCGTTGCCATACCTCCGGTGAGCAGGTAAAGAACTCCCATGCACAGGAAGCTGCCGGCAATCGTGAACATCATACCGGAAAAAATATAGACGTTGTAACGGTAGGTTCCCCAGGTCCGCTCCAGTGCTGTTCCCAGATTATAATAGAACAACAGCATAATGATCGTAAAAATATCCAGGCTGTCCGGCGGAACGATCACCCAGGTCACCAGACGCCAGATCTGCCCGTGCAGTATCCGGTAAGGATCCAGTGTCAGAAATCCCAGCAGATTATTTCCGGCCGCGCTGCCCATCAGTTCGATCACATAGCCCGCCACATAACACATGATCAATACCATGGTCAGGTTATGGATCGCATATTTTCCAAACTTTTTTTCGAATTTGCTCATAAAACAATGTCTCCATAAATAGTTATATTTTGATTTTTCTCTATCGAGATTGTAACATCCGGAAGAGAATAAGTAAACTGCACGTTCTCTTTTTTCAGAGTTTTCCCGAAAAATTTAAGTTACATTTTACAAAACTTTAACAACTAAACTCCCCCATTATTCGTTGCATTGTGGTGTTTTTTGTCGTATAATTAGAATGTTTTGTTGATGAAAAAAATGCATTAAATAAGTAGATTTATTTTTATTTCAGGAAGGATGTATCACATGAATTCACAGGAAAAATACGCAACTCTCGGCATAGATATCGGTTCCACCACTGTCAAGATTGCTATTTTGGACGAAGAACACAATATTTTATTTTCCGATTATGAGCGTCACTTCGCCAATATCCGGGAAACTCTGTCTGAGCTCCTTAAGAAAGCTTATGACCAGCTGGGAGAATTGCAGCTGCACCCCATGATCACCGGTTCCGGCGGTCTGACACTGGCCAACCACCTCGGCGTTCCCTTTACTCAGGAGGTCGTAGCCGTGGCTACTTCCCTGCAGGAACTGGCTCCCAAGACCGATGTTGCCATCGAGCTGGGCGGTGAGGATGCGAAGATCATCTATTTTGAAGGTGGTAACGTGGAGCAGCGTATGAACGGTATCTGTGCCGGCGGTACCGGTTCCTTCATCGACCAGATGGCCAGTCTGATTCAGACGGACGCTTCGGGCTTAAACGAATATGCGAAAAATTATAAATCCCTCTACACCATTGCTGCCCGCTGTGGTGTATTTGCCAAAACCGATATCCAGCCTCTGATCAACGAAGGTGCTACCAAGGAAGACCTGTCTGCTTCTATTTTCCAGGCAGTGGTGAACCAGACAATTTCCGGTCTGGCCTTGGTAAGCCGATCCGCGGTCACGTAGCTTTCCTGGGCGGGCCTTTACATTTCCTGTCTGAACTGAAAGCTGCCTTTATCCGTACCTTAAATCTGGATGACGAGCACATCATTGACGTGGACAACTCCCATCTGTTCGCAGCCATCGGTTCCGCACTAAATGCGAAGGAGGAAGTCTGCATCAGTCTGTCTGACATGGTGAAAAAGCTGTCCTCCGACATCAAGATGGAGTTCGAAGTAGAACGTATGGAGCCTCTGTTTGCGGACAAGGCTGCTTATCAGGAATTCGTGGAGCGTCACAGCAAGCATCACGTGACCACCGGAGACTTACAGTCCTATCAGGGCAAGGCTTTCCTGGGTATCGATGCCGGTTCCACCACCACGAAGATTGCTCTGGTAGGTGAAGATGGATCCCTGCTGTACTCTTTCTATTCCAGTAACGACGGAAGCCCCTTGAAGACAGCGATCCGTTCCCTGAAGGAGATCTACTCTCTCCTGCCCGAAGGCGTGGAGATCGTACGCTCCTGTTCCACTGGTTACGGCGAAGCGTTGATGAAAGCTGCTTTTCTGCTGGATGACGGCGAGGTAGAGACCGTGGCCCATTACTATGCCGCTGCTTTCTTTGACCCCAGCGTAGACTGTATCTTAGACATCGGCGGTCAGGATATGAAGTGCATCAAGATTAAAAACCAGACCGTAGACAGCGTACAGCTGAACGAAGCATGTTCCTCCGGCTGTGGCTCCTTTATTGAGACCTTTGCCAAATCCCTGAACTATACCGTGCAGGATTTCGCTCAGGCTGCCCTGTTTGCAGAGCATCCTATCGATCTGGGTACCCGTTGTACCGTATTCATGAACTCCAAAGTAAAACAGGCGCAGAAGGAAGGCGCTTCCGTAGCAGATATCTCCGCAGGACTTGCTTACTCCGTTATCAAGAATGCTTTATTTAAGGTAATCAAAGTCTCCGATGCTTCAGAGCTTGGTAAAAATATTGTGGTACAGGGCGGTACTTTCTACAATGACGCTGTTCTGCGCAGCTTTGAGAAAATTGCAAACTGCCAGGCGATCCGTCCCGACATCGCCGGTATCATGGGTGCTTTCGGTGCGGCTCTGATCGCCAGAGAACATTACGAAGACGGTTATGTGACCACAATGCTGGATTATCAGAAGATCTGCGATCTCCAGTTCGAGACCAGCATGGCGAAATGTAAGGGTTGTACCAACAACTGTCGTCTGACCATCAACAAATTCTCTGGCGGCCGTCAGTTCATCTCCGGCAACCGCTGTGAACGTGGTATCGGTGGTCAGAAGAATGCCCACAATGTACCGAATTTATACGAATACAAATTACATAGACTGTTCTCTTATGAATCTCTGGACGCTGACAAGGCTCCCAGAGGCGTAGTTGGTATCCCCAGAGTGCTGAATATGTACGAGGACTATCCGTTCTGGTTCACCTTCTTCACCGAACTGGGCTACCGCGTTGTGCTCTCTCCCAGCTCCAACCGTAAGATCTACGAGCTTGGCATTGAATCCATCCCCAGTGAATCCGAGTGTTATCCGGCGAAACTGGCTCACGGCCATGTGACCTGGCTGATTCGTCAGGGAATCAAGTTCATCTTCTACCCTGCGCTATTCTATGAGCGCAACGAGTTCGAGGATGCCAACAACCATTACAACTGCCCTATCGTTACTTCTTATTCTGAGAATATCAAGAATAACGTAGAGGAAATCGCCGGCGGTGAGATCACTTTCCGCAATCCGTTCATGTCCTTTAGAGATCTTGGTACCGTGACGGATGCGCTGACGAAGGAATTCACCGAGATTCCCGCCGCAGAGATCGCCGCAGCCTGCGAAAAGGGTTGGAAGGAACTGGCAAATGCCCGTCACGATATGGAGAAAAAGGGCGAAGAGACTCTGGAATACTTACGCAAGACCGGCAAGCGCGGTATCGTGCTGGCAGGCCGTCCCTATCATGTAGACCCGGAGATCAACCACGGTATTCCCGAGCTGATCACCTCCTACGATATGGCAGTACTGACAGAGGATTCCATCTCCCATCTGGCAAAACCGGAACGTCCTTTGATTGTATCCGACCAGTGGATGTACCATTCCAGACTTTACGCTGCCGCAAGCTATGTAAAGACGGTGGAGAATCTGGATCTGATCCAGTTGAATTCCTTCGGCTGCGGTCTGGATGCCGTTACCACCGATCAGGTGAACGATTCCTCTCCGGCTCCGACAAGATCTACACCTGCCTGAAGATCGATGAAGTCAACAACCTGGGTGCGGCCCGTATCCGTATCCGTTCCCTGTTGTCTGCAATCCGTGTCCGTGAAAAGATGGGCAAGCACCGCAACATCCGTTCTTCCGCTATCGAGAAAGTACCGTTTACCGAAGAGATGCGTAAGGACTATACCATCATCTGTCCGCAGATGTCCCCGATCCACTTTGAGATCTTGCAGCCTGCGTTCAATGCCTGCGGTTACAATTTCGTGGTATTGGACAACGATAACAAGCACTCTGTGGATGTTGGTCTGAAATATGTTAACAATGATGCCTGCTATCCTTCCCTGTTGGTAGTAGGTCAGATCATGGAAGCTCTGCTGTCCGGTAAATATGACCTGAACAAGACAGCCATCATCATGAGCCAGACCGGTGGCGGATGCCGTGCGACGAACTATATCGGCTTCATCCGTCGTGCCTTGAAGAAAGCAGACATGGAGCAGATTCCCGTTATCTCCCTGAACCTGGCAGGTATCGAGAGCAATCCCGGCTTCCATCTGAATGCGGATCTGCTGTTACGTGCCGCTGTGGGTGCGGAATTTGGTGACATCTTCATGCGTTGTGTATATCGGATGCGTCCTTATGAAGCAACTCCGGGTTCCGTGGATGCCCTGCACAAAAAATGGCTTGCGAAGGTCAGAAATTTGTCTCCGCGAAGCATATCAGCATTCCGAAGTTCCGCAAGATGTGTGTGCAGATCATCCGTGATTTCGATGCGATTCCGGTACTGGATATCAAGAAGCCCCGTGTCGGCGTGGTCGGTGAGATTCTGGTGAAATTCTCTCCTGCAGGCAACAATCATCTGGTAGAGCTGCTGGAGAGCGAAGGTGCGGAGGCTGTAGTACCCGACCTGATCGACTTCATGCTGTACTGTTTCTACAACCAGATCTACAAAGCAGAACACTTAGGCACCAGCAAGAAGACTGCAAAAATTTCCGCGCTGGGTATCTGGGCCATCGAACATATCCTCCGCGGCTCTGCCGTGAAGGCTTTTGAAGAAAGTAAGCATTTTGATCCGCCTACCAACATTTACAAGATCGTCTCCTATGCGGAACCGATCGTATCCATCGGCAACCAGACCGGTGAGGGATGGTTCCTGACCGGTGAGATGGTGGAACTGATCAAGGAAGGCGTACCGAACATCGTATGTACCCAGCCCTTCGGCTGCCTGCCGAACCACGTGGTAGGTAAGGGCGTTATCAAGGCTCTGCGGAAGGCATATCCTTCCTCCAACATCGTAGCCATCGACTACGATCCCGGTGCCAGCGAAGTCAACCAGCTCAACCGAATCAAACTCATGCTCTCCACCGCCCAGAAGAATCTGAAGAAGGGCGAAGGAAGTGCGGAATAAAACATTTATAGTCTGAAACCACTGCCCGCGGCAAGGGATTCCATTGGAATTCCATGCCGTGGGTGTTTTGTATTCAGATCTCTTTTCCCAAACAAACATCTTTTCAAAATCTCCCCTGTCATGCTATAATGCACTCAGATATGCTTGTGCCTTCAAAAGTGCCCGCTCTATTGCTTATCTGCATGTCCCACAATGTTCATTTATCTCCATTTTCGCTAAAAGCTGTTTTCCGGCTATTTTAGTACAAAATTTCTCATATTTTTTCTTTTTTTGTATCTATTTTACCCTTTTTCTTTATTTTGATACAATCATCCCTTTTTCCACTTGAAAATTAGACTTTTTTGTATTTTTTTCTGGTATTTTATCCTATTTACACCAAACCATTTTGAAAGGAGTTTTTTATGATTCAGAATTTAGACACTCGCCTTAATAAATTACAGACACAATGTGACTACCTACGCCGCAAAATTTCCGCCTTTCCAGAAGGAGAATTATCCATTCAAAAAAATGGATCTTACCAACGCTGGATTATCAGAAAAGAGGAACAATCTGTATATTGTCCTAAATCAAATCGTTCTCTTGCAGAGATTATGGCCTTGAAAAAATACTACTCTCTTCTGCTACTGGAAGCCGAAGAAGAATTTTCTCTGCTAAGTTCCTATAAGAAAATTTCATCCTCACAAAGCCGCTCCAGGAAATTATCCTCCTCTGACCTTCTAGAGGAATCTTCACCATATTATGAATTGCTGCAAAGTCATTTTGCGAAGGACAAGCTTCCGGTATCGATGCAGAAATGGTGTGCGGAAAGCTATGAAACAAACAGTTCTCACCCGGAAAATCTAATTCATACTACACTGGCGGGACATAAAGTCCGTTCCAAATCCGAGGTTATCATCGCCAATCTTCTGTACACAAATCATATTCCATATCGTTACGAGGCAGCTCTGGCCTTAAATGAGTTGACAGTCTATCCTGATTTCACGATCCTGCATCCCACCACGCAGCAGTTCTTCTACTGGGAACACTTCGGGATGATGGACAAGAACAATTATTGTGATGCTGCCTGCAACAAACTCAAGTCTTACTGCTACAACGGAATCTTTCCGTCCATGCAGCTGATCACCACTTACGAGACCGGCAAGGTTCCCATTCGTTCAGAACAGGTACAGCAGATTATCACGCAGTACTTTTTATGATATGATGAAGCAAAATCACTTGCTTGCAAGTGTGATTTTGCGAAATGCATTGAGTGAGCTGTGCTCACGATATAATGAGCGCAAGAGAGCCAACATGCTTGCATGATTGGCGATAACCAAACGGGCACAAAAAAAGACCGGGCGTGTATCGGCCTCCAGTCATTAGATTGATTCTGTTTCTAACTTTTGGGCGGTACAGCTCCGGTTCTTTAAGGTGAGCAAGCTCTCTTTCACCTGCAATCTCACGATGCATTTGCGCTGCGGTTCTCAATGTATTGTTGCAAGACTTCGGTGACTTCCTCCGGTGCCAGGCCGGCATCCTCGATCAGGTCACTTACTGCCTCCAGTTCTTTGCGCCTCTTCTGCTCATATAATTCTTCCAGTTCCCGTTCCTCGGATTCAATGCGGATATTCAGCGCATTGATCAACTCCTGTTTTGCCTGGATCTTTTCCTCCAGGGATTTTCTCTGTCCTCTTGGCATATACTGTGTGCTCCTTTCCTTATGGCAATACTATCGAAAAGGCCATTCATCAGGGATCACAAGCGTAGCATAAGCTGCCGTGATCAGTCATGAATGGCCTGATATGTTACAGTATATGGACAACATTGTAAAAATATACCATATGTCTGTTAATATTATACCGCTATAATTTTTGTCCTATCGGAACAAGCGTCCACAGATATTTTTCTTTGCTCACATCAAATCTGTCGGACCTAGCCCAGGTTGTCTACTGCCGCCTTCAGCTTGTCCAGTGCAAGCTCTAGAGTTGCTCTGGGGCAGGCAATATTCACTCGCTGGAAGTCTGCTCCACTGGGTCCGAACATTGCTCCGCCATCCAGCCAGAGTCCCGCTTCTCTACGATAAACTGATCCAGTTCCTTGCCGGAAATCCCAAGTTCACTGCAATCCAGCCATACCAGATAAGTACCTTCCGGCTCTACCAGATGAATCTGTGGAATTTTCTCCTGCAGATATGCTCGCAGGAAGTTCAGATTCTCAAGCAGATAAGCTCTCAACTGATCCAGCCACTCCTGTCCGCCACGATATGCAGCCTCGCAGGCTACCGCTCCCAACGCATTCGGCTCATCGTATCCGGTCTTGTCGATTTCCTTCTGGAATGCTTCCCGCAATGTCTCATTTGAGATAAAAATATTGGAAATCTGTAAGCCTGCCAGATTGAAGGTCTTACTGGGTGCGGTGCAGGTCACGGTGAACTCCGCAAAACGGGGATCCACATTGGCAAACACCGTATGCTCAAATCCGGGATATACAAAATCATTGTGAATTTCATCACTGACTACGATCACATGATGGCGCAGGCAGATCTCTCCCAAATACTGCAGTTCCTCTCTGTTCCATACTCTTCCCACCGGATTGTGAGGATTGCACAGGATAAACAGTTTTATATTCTCCTGCACAATCTTGCGCTCGAAGTCTTCATAATCTATGCTGTACTGCGACTTTCCTTCAGTTACCCTTTTTTCGTATACCAATGTATTATCAATCACCCTACGGTCATTGTCCCTAATGATATTGGTAAAGGGATAATACACCGGATTTTGGATCAAGACCGCATCTCCCGGCTTTGTGAAAGCTTTTACCGCTGCACCCAGTGCAAATACCACACCGGGGGTCTTCATGATCCACTCTCTCTTCGTCTTCCAATTATGGTTTTTTTCCATCCAATTGGTTATGGCATTATAATAAGCATCCTTAGGCTGGGTGTATCCGTAGATTCCATGATCTACCGCCGCGTGAAGGCTTTTCGTAATCTCCTCCGATACTGTAAAGTCCATGTCTGCGACCCACAGTGGCAGCACATCCGCAGGCTTGCCTCTCTCCACGGCATAGTCGTACTTCAGGCAGTTCGTTCCCTTACGATTTATAATTTTATCAAAGTTGTATGTAGCCATACGAATCCTCTTACCTTTCGACAACCTGCAAGCTTTCTGCCTGTGGCCCCAAGTTGCAGGTTAAATTTTTCTGTCAATCGTACCTATTCTACCAGGACCTTCTGCACGTCCTGACTCGTTGCGTCTGTTGTGGGACTTCCGTGAAACTTTCCGCGGAACTGGCTAAATTACTATGTATACCAGTCAACCCCACTCAGGCAAAGGCCTGCTCCAAGTCTGCCAGCAGGTCATCAATATTCTCAATACCAACAGACATTCTCAAAAGCTTTTCATCCACACCCAGAGTTTCCCTGACCTCTACAGGTACATCTGCATGGGTCTGCTTCATGGGATAGGTCAGAAGACTTTCCACGCCTCCCAGGCTTTCTGCAAAACGGATCAGCTTTACGCTCTCCAAAATTTAACAGCTTTCTCCGCAGAATTCAATCGGAAAGAAATCATTCCGCCATAGCCGCTGCACTGTCTGTCAATCAGCTCCTTATCCGGTCTGGAATCCAGTCCGATATAATAGACTTCTTCCACTTCCGGTCTCTGTTCCAGCCAGTGTGCGATGGCCAGAGCATTCTTCTGGTGCTGTTCCATGCGGACTGCCAGTGTCTTGATACCGCGGAGTAACAACCAGCTGTCAATCGCAGACAGACAGGCTCCTGTAGTCTTGTAGATATTATAGAGCTGGTCATACAGAGCATTATCCTTCACCACCAGAAAACCGGACAAAGTATCATTATGTCCTTCCAGATATTTGGTTCCACTGTGTACCACGATATCAGCTCCTAATGTCAACGGCTTCTGGAAATAAGGAGACAGAAATGTGTTATCCACGATCAACAGGCATCCATTCTCATGCGCAAGATCTGCAATTGCCTGAATATCCGCTACTTTCATCATCGGATTGGACGGTGTCTCCAGATAGATAGCTTTTGTCTCCGGGCGCAACGCTGCCTTCACCGTATCCACGTTGGAAGTATCTACACAATCCACGGAAATACCATTCTTGTGACTGATCATGTTCCACAGTCTCAACGTACCGCCGTACAGATCATCGGTAGCGATCAGATGATCTCCGGGAGAAAAGATTTCCATCATTGCAGTGATTGCCGCCATTCCCGTAGAAAATGCCAGTGCCTCTGTTCCCTGTTCCAACAGAGCAACCGTCTTCTGCACTTCGTCTCTGGTGGGGTTGCTGCAGCGGGAATAATCATATCCCGTACTCTTCCCCAGTCCCGGATGCGCATACGCCGCATTCTGATAAATGGGCATGCTGATGGCGCCGAACGGATCCTTTCTCTCATTACTTCCCTGGACACATATGGTCTCTGCTGCAAATGCCATCTTTTTCTCCTCCTATGTCTATGTATACTATATTATTCCCTTTATATTTCCTACTGTTCCAGTAGGTATAGTATATATTTATCATAGTACATAGAAAAAGTCAAGTTTCTATTCCATATTTACCAATAAAGTTTCATTTCTTTCTCAGCTTCCTGCTCTGAGATATTCAGTTTCAGTCTCACCTTTTGTAAAGTTTCTTCATAACTGGTATTAAAATCCTTGCACATTATAATAATCCCTTGCGCAACTCCCTGAGAAATCCCCTGCGAAATTCCCTGTGCAATCCCTTTTCTTGTATACTGATCAAATAATTCACACACCCTGATCTCATCCTCCTCTTTGATTCCCATTTCTTTTAATGCATCTCCGGTATCATCAACATTTGTATCTCCGGATAATACCCGTAGCATCTTAACTGTTGCTTCTTTATGAATCACTTTTCGGTCCGACCGATAGCTATCTCCCTCTGCAAGATAATCCACGATGATTCTCATATCACTTTGAAAAAGCTCTCGTATTTCTCTGGGTAAATGACGCATTTCCCAAACATGAAGTTGTACATCATCTACATACTTCCATATAATATCTGCAGTCGCCCCTTCTTCATCAAATAACCGGTGCAAACTGCATCCCCCTTTCCACCTGCTCTTTCCCCAGTATAACACAATTTCTATCACAGGATATAGGCTCGGATTTTGTTTTTCATATTGTCTGCGGTATTCTCCACCTGCATACCCGGCCTTGCGCAATACCATGCCCTTATCCACCTTTGTCTGATTGGCAAATAAATACAATACCTTAGGCACCCCATTTACCACATGGTACTTTGCTACATCTTCCAATTGATTTCGCAATCCATTTTCTTTATCCAAGTAAAGACTCTCAGTAGCCGCCGACAACATTTCATAATCTTTAACCCTTCTTCTCCCTTCATGTAACAGAACATTAATAATGTCCGCCGCCACATCCGCATAGCTTTCAAAATTTTTCGTCACAATATCGTTTGTTTCCAATAGTTTTCTCCCTGTCCGATTGTTCTGTCAATCCATGAATTTGCGGCGATCCGCCATCGACTGCACCTACGCATTAAAGCATTTTCAGAATATTGCCTATATAGACTTTCTTAAGATGTGATTACTATAGCACATGCATATCGATTCTGCAAGAAAATTGCAGGTAAAAAACCATACAAAAACAGAGCTGTGGAAATTGGTACTTTTCCACAGCCCTGCTCTTTGTGCAATTTGTCTTTTCTGCGTCGCCCGCAAATCCTTTAATCCAGCTCAAACAGCTCCGCTGCGCTGACCGTCAGGCTCTTAACAGCGCCTTCGGTCCGCTTGGCTCCGTTGTCGTAAACGGTTGTCGCCCGGATGTAGATGGTGGCGGCATCCTGATCGTTAAGCGTCATCTTGCCGCTGCCGGAGAACAGGCCCATCTCCGATGCAGGGAATGCCAGCGTGTATACACCGTCACTGGTCACAGAATAATACGACGTACCTGTGACATAATAGTCCTTTCCACCTTCCGTAAAGTGATTGTCTCCACCGGTGATCACATGTGCATCCACTGCTGTTCCTGCGGAATTCATTACCGTAAGCCCGGTCAGAGGCTTCACCTTCAGCTTGTCCTTGCCATATGCGATCTCTATGGCATCCGCATCCGTGGATTCCTTGAAGAACTCTACCCGGATCTCCGTTGCTGAAGACAGGATGTTGTAATCGGTAGCCTTGAAATCCACCTGAATCTTATTGCTTCGATCCAGGATCATCTTGTTGGCAGCATCATACATCATATATACGGAGTCAATGGTGTTGCCGTTGTCATCCCGGAAAAATACGGAAGGTGCCTTGGTTCCTGCATTGTAAGCCGCTACCATGGTGTTCACAAACAGCTTCTTCTCCGCCATTCCCGTGGGCTCCGTATGTCCCGCACCGGAATACGTGACATTACCCATGCTGTAAATATAATAATTATTTACCACATCTTTAGGGCTGACATTATACAGATTCACGCCATTGTCGTTGCCCCATCCGTTGTTCCACTCGGTCTGCGACTTTCTGGTCTTGGCATTGTCGGACAGGTCGGACAGACAATACCATACCACAATATCATTCTTGCCGTCTCCGTCCTTATCCAGCTCCATGTTCGGCTGCAGCCACTGATAATGTGTTGCCGCCACTGTCAGAGTCTGCTGTTCTTCTGTAGTGATCTGATAAGGATAATTAGTGATCTGTCCTTGATTTACCTGCGAAACGATCATATCAGGACCGGCACCGTCTCCGAATTCCTTGTAATCTCCCAGCACCGTGATCTGCCCCTGAGAGTTCGTTGTCTTATCCATACCCTGATAAAACAGAGAATTGCGAATCGGGAAACAGAAGCTCGTATAAGACGTTCCTTTCCGCAGGATCGCATTGATCCGATTCTGCACATAACGGACTGTCGTATATTTGGTCGTACCCTCGATATTTCCGACCGTCTGATCACTGCTCCGGTCCGTTCCCGGCTTCCATGCCGTATCGTAATTGTACTGCGTGTCCAGAATATTGTAATAAGCATCATAACGCTTTCTCTGGGCATCGGATAAACTGGAATTGTTCCTCTGGTCATCATAATATTCCAGCAACGCACCATAACGATCCAGCCCTACCGCCGCACGCATGGTCTTGTTGAACTCGTAGCCCCAGTACCAGCCTTTACCGCTACCGGCCTTATGTTGATATAAGAACTGCTGTCATGGGTAAACAGGACACTCTTACCATCTTCGATATAATCACGGATGGCTTCGGATACTGCCATGTTCTTCAGGCTCTGATCCTTGCTTCCGAACTGATAGTTGTCTCCGAATCCCAGGATCAGCATATCGTACTGCTGGAAAGTATTGTATGCCGCATTGTAATAAGCCTCAGACTTCTGTTCATCGGTCTTAAGCTTTTTCAACTGATCGTCTGAAATCAATCCGTTGATAAAAGTTGAAGTCTTCACGGAATCAATAGATACATTAAATTCCCGGATACCGCTTAACAGTGACTTTACATCACTGTCACTTTCCAGATTCCACAGTGTCTTGTCATTAGATGCTTTTCTGTCGGACATCAGCTGCAATACCTGAATATCCACTCTGGAACCTCTGTCCACTGCCGTATAACCGGACACTGCGGTTCTCACCAGTGCATCAGAATTATCAAAGAAGATCATCTTCCAGGGCAATACTCCCTGATAATCATCCGGCAGCACTCTGACTACCTTATAGGTATATCCGGTGCGCAGCTCGTAATGGCCACCGTCATTCTTCGCCACTTCCTTCCATTCCTGCCCGGATCTGACATACAGATTCAGTCCGGCAAGCTCCTCTGTGGAGGAAAGTGTCTGCCCGATCACATCGGAACCGGAAAAGCGACCGTCGGAGTTCTTATCAATATACAGCTTGCAATCATACGTCGTGCTCACCTGGGAGGCAGCCGCATCATTGGACAGAGCAAAAATATACTGCAGATAGAACTTACCGTCCGTCATCTTCAGGAACGCATCGTTGATACCGTCCCCGTTGTAATGCAGCTCTGTAGGAATATAATCTTCCCCAAGATTTTTCACCCATTCGATCTGCAGTTTGGAAAGATTCAGATGGTTGCCAAAGTTTCTCTGTCTCTCTTCTCTTGCTTCCTTTGCCGCCTTTGCGGCAGCCAGCGCCTCTTTGCTGTCATCCGCCGCCTTTTCTGCTGCTCCGGGTACTAGCTGACTCTCCGCAAATACATTCTCCTGCCAGTATTTGTAATTGCCACTTTCATCCGTGGACAAGGCAAACTGTATCAACTGGTAAAAATAGGAACTTTCGTCCACTGTTGCCGTATTGGCACTCACCTTACCGTCAATTCCCGTCAGAAGTGCATCCGCAAATACTACCGGATACCCGGCGGAAATATACTGCTCGAACTCCTTTTCTCTGGTGGAGTTCATATCGTTTCCCGGGCCACGGTACTGATTGGAAGTGTGACTCAGGGAATCATCCCTCAGACGGTTCTTGTTATCATCCGATTCATCCTTATAATCATACAGATCCCCGATATGCGTATAGATCAGCCCATTCATGGAACTGTCATTGTAAACGGTCTGATTGTTTTTCACATTCATGGTTCCGGTGCGGGCACCCACATAGATCATATCATATCGATCGTTGAGATCCTCTATCTTGCCAATGAACTCTGCGGAAGCCATCTGGGTAATGGAAATCCTTCCACCGTAACTGCTCTGCCCCAGAAATCCTTTCACGGAATCTGCAGATAAAGCTCCAGTTCCGAAATCATAACAGGGCTCCAGATCCAATATCGCAAGGCTGTCCTTTACCTGGCTTCTGTGCAGATACCAGTTCATAATATATCTGGTGATGGAAGCTTTGCTGATCTCTTCATTCAAAGTGACCGCCGTGGCATTTTCCTGTGTGATCAGAAAATTCTCGTAGCGGATCTCTTTCAGGACATCCGTGTAGATCCATGCTCTTGTCGTATCTGACTTCAGATCCGTCAGATAATCCTCTGCCGCATAAGCTTTGGAACTGTCGTTGTTCAGGTATACATTTTCGTTCAGGTATTCCTTCAAGGTATCCAACGTCAGGGTATCCGCATTTGCCGCCTGCATTGCAGACGCATAGGATCTGATATTTCCCTCTGCCGCGCTTTTCAGCGTATCGACACTTACATTTTCCCAATAGGAATCTCCCTGACCTGCGATTGCGGTTGCCACATTGTCATCCGACACCTGCAGCAGAGTCAATGCCAGTTTCGTCAACACTTATTGCTCTGGGTGCTGTTCTTGGCATAAAAATTATAATCCATGATCACCGGCACTCTGGCTGCAGCGGTTCTGATCCCGCTGCCGTCCACGCCAAATGCCAGCTTTGCGATCACGGTTGCCGCAGAGACCATATTGGACGGCTCTGCCCCGTAATTTCCCTGACCGGAAAAATAGAACAGATCCACATCTGCCAGATCAATTCCACAATAAGAATCCTCCGCTGTAATGGAAGCATCTGCCAGATCAGCCAGTTCCTGCAGGGTAAGTGTTGTCACTTCGATCTTCAGTGTATCGATATCGTCTCCGGTGGCTGTACCACTCTCATAACGACTGGTACCGGACAGATTCAGGACATTTTTCTTGAACCATTCTTTGTTGTAGAAACCGCCGTTATAGGCAATAGTCTCCGTAGCATCCTCTCTGTCATCCCCTACAAAATCATAGCTGTTGGCGGTGTCAAAGCCCGCTTCCCCCTTGTAAGTAACCTGAAGGGAACCCGGTGTCACCATAGTGTAGCTGCCGGCCTCATCCTTACGATAGGTATCGATCAGACGGTAATCACCGTTTTTGTCACTTACTGTCATTGCAGATACATAATAGTCGCCGTTATCATTTGCTGTGAAATCCACAAGATAGGCACTGGCTATGGTCTCAAATGTATATGCCTTCGAAACATCATCCCATTTTGCCCAAAGCTGTGCGCTATCCGGCTGTGCATGATCCAGGATGTAGAGATTCTGGGTAATATCTCCGGCAGAATAGGCTGCTATCGCATCTCCTCCGGATGTCGTGCGTGCCTGCACAGCAGTACCTGCATCATTTCCGGATACCCCTCTGGACGTAGTCTTTAATCCATCCGGCAGTGCCGCATCGGTACCGTATACAATCTGTCCAAGATAGGTATAAACTGCAGTCTCACCCGTACCTATCTTCTGATAGATTGTCCTGCCCACATAATCTTTTGCCTGAAAACTCGTTTTATCAATAGCGGCCAGATCCGTCTCCGAAATTGCATATAAGCCCTGCGCATATCCCCTGGTGCTGTCTGAACCATTGATAATCGTAGTCTCCAGTCCGTTGCTTCCTCCGGTAGATCTATGGGAAAATACCGGGGTCACGCTTTTGGCATCCCGGTTACTGTCTCCGGCGGCCTCCAATGCACTGTATCGGTTATAACGTTCTCCTGCTGCCACCGTCTCCCCATTGGCAATCTCACGATAGACCGCATCGATCTGTTGGTAATTGTATCTGCCGGATCCGTCCTGTCGGAATACAAAGCGTCCTCTTACGTCCTCGGTTCTGGAAGCTCCGGTGCTTTCGCTGTAGGCAGAAAAAGTAACCGGACCTGTCGTCGGAAACTTTGCAGCATCCAGACTGTCCATAGCTGTCTGGCGCTCTGTGGCTGACGGCATCTCGGAAAGCTTTCTGCCCTCAGATACCGGCTCCTCGCCGCCTGCCAGATAGCCGATCGTGGCATTTTCCTTCGACGGAACGATCTCCAGAATATGGAAAGTACCATCAGAAGAAGCTACCGTATCCTGTACCAGTTTTTCAATACCCGGAAGGGTTCTTTCCTGCGCACTGACCTCCATAGAGCCATAGCTCTGACCGGCTCCGACGGCCAAAGCTATGGTGAGGATTCCTGCTATATACTTTTTTGAATTGCGTTTCCAATTCATGGTCATTTATTATCCTTCCATTCCCACCACTCCGGATTCTTCTCTACTTCCAGTAAAAGATTTCTCTTATGATCCGGATATCGTTCATCATAAATGGTCATAATTAAATAATCATTTTCTTCATGTGCGCCAATATCAAACTGTACCTGCGAAAAAGGAAGATGCATATTATCAATTTCTGCAAATTTCGTGTTGGAATCCAACGGAAGTTCTCCCTGGAAATATCCTGCCAGTTTTGCTGCTCTATGTCCTTTCTCTCTTCCAGACTCAAAACCATACGCATGCAGATCATAACGATTCGTCCAGGTAGGTCTCAGCACCGTAATCACATGCTGATCATTGGCAAATAAGATATCCACTACCGGCACCAGTATTACCGTTTCGGCCACTAATGTGGAATCATCCAGGCTCCATGCCTGAAGCTTCAGACGATATTCGGTATCCCAGGAAATATAGCTAAGTGCTCTTATCTCTGTAGATTCTCCCGTATTTTCTGTTGTCAGATAGCCTTCCTGATGAACATTATCATATGCTCCGTCATAGACTTCAAAACCGACCTGATATGATTTTTGTATTCCGTTCCATACCTTGAAATCATTATTCAGCTCACTGGGAATATCTGCAAATCTCCAATTTACTTCCCCTTTATAATTTCGAATCTCGCAATTAATTTTTCCATTACGGTTTAATACAAACTGCTGGAGTAAATATACGGTTCCTTCGCGTTTACAACCGTCTTCAGGGGAGGGATTGTAATATCGATTTCTCTGGTAATCTTAATATCTGCTGATAAAGCTATCACCGCACGTACACGTACTACCGTATCCGTCATATTTCCACATTCCAGTTCTGCCTGGAACTGTCGACCATCAGAATCTGTCAAACCGGTTATTTTGTAATTATTGGCATAATCATCTACCACACTCCACTCAATCTGTGGATAACCATTTCTGTAATCCGCCCAGGACGGCAGACATTCAATCAATGCCTTATAACCGATCTTTTCCGTACTTCCTTCGGTAAAATCATATGTGGTCAGATTCCTGGCAATCAGTGTTGCATCATATTTTCCGTCAATGTTGGTATAGGGTAATACCGATACCTTTGTGGATGCAGACATTCCGGGATCCGCCACGGAAGTACAGGTTACCTGTAGCACAAGTGTTCCGGTCGGCTCATATCTGTCAGCCGTCAAAAGACCGCTCCCATTTATCGTGGTTCCTGCCTTAAGTCCAGTTGCGTCCACTCTTGCCACGCTCCAGGTCACCCCGGCATTTTTAGCCTCTTCTGTTCCTTCCATAGTATAAGAGTACTGCAGGCTGTCCCCCTGAATCACCGAAGCATCTTTCGGTTCTATATCCAGAGAATCCACCATATGCTTTTGTACCGTTACGGTAGCCGTTGCCGCTATGGTAGGATCCGCTACGGCGGTACAGGTTACTGTCAGAATATTCTCTGCTATGGTCTCATCCGCTGCCACACTCAGTTTACCGTTACCGCTGATGGTACTCTTACATGCGCTGCCATCCTGATAACTTACGGCCCAGGTCACGCCCTGAGCAATGGCTTCCTCGTCTCCGGTGATCTCGTAATCGAAGACGAAAGCCTGTCCCTGTTTCAGATCTGCGTGCTCGGGAATGATACGGATGCCGCTGATCCAGGAATAGATGCTGGACGGTTCGGAGCTCAGATCATTTCTTAACTTGATGGTCTCGGAAATATCATAGGATTTGTCCTGATAGGTAAAGATCATATTCAGAACGACTTTCCGCTTATCCAGTTCACTGAGGTCCACGCTGAAACTGCTGACATGCTCTGCCATCAGTGCGGGCTTAGCCGCGTCAAAATCTCCTACCACAACTTTGCCTTCGCCGTCCTTAGTATTTGTTACCTCGTAAAGATATACCTGATTGGCATCGGCGTAATCCGCCCCGGCACCACCCTGCCAGCGGATCATATAGCTGTTGTCATTATTGATCAGACGCAACTCGCTGACACTGGCATTTGTTACTTCCATGCCGTTAACGTCTTTTGCCACATTGCCATCAACATCAACCGCTTCCTGATCTGTCAGATTGGAAAAGCTGATACCCTTCTCCACATCAATGATCAGATCGATCATCTGGTTGGCGGTCAGCTGGGCTTCTTCCTGCAGAGTCAGTTCCTTGTTTCCCCGCATATAGGAATTGTTGCCGGCGATCACGAATGCTCCCACCGCACCTGCTACTATGGTCATGATTGCAAGAGATACGATGATCTCTACCAGAGTAAATCCTTTCTTACCAATCCCCATGGTCAACCTCCTTACTTCGTCAGGATCTTGCCGGTCTTGCCGACCGTTGTGATTTCTATGTTTCTCGTTCCGTTGCTTACGACGATTTTCAGACAATATTCCTTCAACACATTGTTTGCCGTACAGGTATCCTTCTCAAAGGCCCCGGATGCACGGTTAAACACCAGATGCAGCCCATTTGAAGATGAAACATAAGGTAACAGGCTGTCGGATCCTTTCAGTTCCGTCAGGGAATATCCCGTGGAATCCCCCTCAAAATATACTTTGATATCAATAGGCTCTTTTCCCAGTACCCTGTTGGATACCTCCACATCTCCCTGCCGGATCTGTGCCGTATATTCCTTGGTCGTATCATTATAGCTGATAACGCACTCCACCTGATTCTGTTCTTTACCGAGGGTCAGCACTCTGGTCCGCTCCAGTGTTGTCACAATTTCGTCCGCACATTTCTGGACTTTCCTGCCGGTCAGGGATGTAATGGATGTGGCCATCACCCCCACCAGCACCGCCATGATCGCAATGACAATGATCAGCTCCACCAGGGAAAAACCACTGTTGTTATTCTTTCTGCCAGTTTTCATAAACTATCAAATCTCCCAGATTTATATCACTGTTCTTATAGGACTTACCGTTACTGCTCAGGTAACCGTCTCCGCCATTTAAAAAATCTACCACATGATATTCCTGTGTCTTACCGGCAGCATCCACGATCGTTCTGGAATAGGTCAGGGCATGAAGCACCGCATCCCGGTCGGGTTCCACATTGACATTCTGATCCAGCGTGATCGTTCCGCCGGACAGAATCGTTCCCTGGAAGTTCTCCGTCACTTTGACATCTCCGTCAGCAATGATCAGCCCCTTAAATTCACCGAATCCGGCTTCCGGATAAGTATAATCACCCTTTACAATAACTGCCTTATATCCCTGCTCCGCAAGGCTTCCTGTGGTATTGCCGAAATATTTTGACTCCACCTTATTTCCGGTACTGCCGTTTAATACAGCATGGAAGGTCGTTATCTCCCCTTCATTTACCAGATTGGTATAAGCATTGGCTGCATCCGTCTTCTCCGAAGGAAGCAGCTGCTCATAGACATCGATCATCTTCTTGGACAATGCCTGGAATTTCAACTGATCCGATGCCAAAAGTGCCTGATATCCTGCATTGGCACCATCACTGGTCAGTGTGGCATCCAACAGCTTCTCTTTGCTTCCCGCAGCCGCACTGCTGTCATACATGGCCACATTGCCTGCCAGATGCATGATGTACGCTCCGTTCTGCTGTCCACGCACCTGAATGGCTTTGGTATACAAACCGGTATAGGCTTCCATGGTCTGCTGGTTGGCACCGTAATAATCCTGAAAATACCGGTTAGCATTGGCTCTCGCGGTATCAGAGGTGCTGTCATAGCTTACATAATAATACACCAGCGTGATCTTGCTGTTGATCCGCTTGAAAATCTTCTGGATATTGTTCTGAGTCAGTCCGTACTCGGCCAGCGTATGACCATTCAGCGTAGCGGACGGAATATTCAATGCCACTTCCGTTACATCCGCCTGGTCCCTGATCTTGTCCTTATACTGCTCCAACGTGATCGGGTTGCTGGCACCGTTTAACACGGTCTTGCCGGAAGCATCCACGCCGATACACTGCGCCGGGACAAGGTAAGCCAGCTGGTCACTCTTCACAGCGATAGACTGTCCCATCATCACATCCTGTACTCCGGTGTTGCTCACACCATCCTCACTGGTAATTCCATCATTGGCTTTCGTCAGAGAAATGTAAGAATTTCCCGCCAGCGTAAGATTCTTCAATTCATTCAGATAGATCTCCGTATCCGTGCCGTTGACCAGAATGGTGCTGCTGTCCACGCCCTTTCCATTACCGAAGCCGATATACTGTCCGGCATATTCTCCGTCGATCTGTGCTCCGGCGGTAAATACATTCCGCTCTCCGTTCATCTTGAGATCTCCGGCCACATATACGTTGTTTCCCTGAAAGTTCAACGTTCCGTTGCTTCCCGTATTGCCCGGAATACCTCCGTTCATGGCAATGGAACCGGCCCATACTTCACCGTACTGATCTGTGGTAAGTGTGGCTCCTTCTCCCAAATATAAGTCGGAAGCCATCACCATACGCTTGTCTTCGTTTTCATTGCCGGTGGTCTCTTTCCATTCCACCGTCACACCGTTACCCTTGCCAGACTCTTCGCTGCCCACGATAAAACGGTTCGCATAAAAGCTGCCGCCGATGACATTGGTGCTGTGTAGCGCAGGATTGGAAGGAAGCGCCTGAATATTCTCCTGTGCCACCATGGAGATTCCCGTAATGGAAGGCAGCGTCACTGCCTGTGCAAAATCCATATCCGGCATCTTCACCCGGATATCGGTCTGGATCACCGATACATAACCGTCGGTATCCGTATAAGTCACCTTCAGGCCGCAGAAGGAAAGTCCGTCGGTGTACAACTGAAAACGTCCGGTAGGAATATCCGTGGTCTCCACTCTCTCCTTGTTGCCCGTCACCGGATCCGTTGTCATTACATATACCTTCAGACTGCCGCTGCTGTCCAGAGCCATCCGGTACACTACTTCCCCGGAGTCATTCAATGTCTCTAGCACCGTCCCCCGCTTTATCTCCGAAGACAGGCTGTTGAACAGCTTGGTCAGATCATAGTTGTTGATATTCATACTTCCTGTCACTGCATAATAATCCTGCATATCCTTCAGGAAATAATATCTCAGTTTGTTCTGCTTCTCCTCTGCGGAGGTTGCCTCATAATTTTTCAGGACCAGTTCATAGGCACTTCCGACAGAAGCGGACACCCGCTCTCCCATAGCCGTCCGGATCTCATCCAGCACAGTCTCTGCAGAGTAAAAATTGTCCTTCGCCTTGAGATTGTTCACCTTCATCTGATAGTTCAGCAGTGACATATACATCAAAACACTGGCTAAAATGCCAATAAAGGCCATGGCAATGATCACAACGACCATTGCTGAGCCCTTATTGTCCGTTCGTCTGTGGAATTGTCTTACCCTTGAAAATATTTTGGGATTTCTTCCGCATATCTTCATTTTTCTCGTCTTCCTTCCGGTATCTTCTCTGTCCTGTGCCTGACGGATCACTCGATCACGGTTCCCGTCATGGTAAGCACAGGGGACTGTACACCGATCGTATCCCTGCTGTACACCTGTACCCGCATGTCATAGATACGATTGCGTCGCTCCGTCGGTGTCAGACCGCCGTCCGCACCCATAATATCCTTCGCCACGTCTCCGGCAGCATTTCCTGCCGCACCGGACACGCTGAGATCATTGAAAATGTATTCCGTATTGCTGCGGTCTATCAGATTCGTCCGCAGTCTGCAGGCGGAATCAATGCTGGCTCCGGCAGAGGACATCCAGCCCGGCCAGGTCTCCCGCAGTTCAAATGCCGCCTTGTAATTGTTGTTCCAGGAGGAATACGGGTTAAAACCGGTGCTTTCGTCCGTGAAGCTGTCTATTCTCTCCGCTGACGGAGTCTGCTCCACCAGGAACAGATTTGTCTGTACATTCTTCGGGTTATTTACGATCACTTTGTCTACCGCAGAAGTCACCGCACTCTGGGTAGCCTCCACTCTGGGCTGCAGGCACACAATAATATTGGCCGCTGGGAAATGATCTCCTCTGCATCCACCGGATTCCCGCTCTCCTTCTGTTTCTTAAGTTCCGCTGCTTTGGCTCTTACCGCCTCTTCGTTGGAAAAGATCACATAATCCGTACCGTTCTGGGGGTAGTCTCCGCTGATGCCTGTAAGGATGGCGGAATTGCAATGATAGACTGTGGAGGCCGTCACCAGATACACATCTGTCTCTACGTTCTCTCCATCTCCCAGATCCAGCAAAATGCGGCTGCTGTCTATGGATATTTCGATGGTCTTGGTAGTATTCCTGGCAATCTCCATAACGTCTCTGCCGCCGGAATACGCTTCAAAATAACCGTATGCCTCCTGTGCGGCATCTTCCGATTCGGAATATACCGCATTCAGATTGCCTGCCAGGTTCTGGATATTTACAATATCCTTCTCATTCAGTGCCGTGTAACCATTAGGATCCAGTGTTACTACCACATCATAGATGCCGGAAGTCGTCTTCTCATCCCGGAAGGTATATTGCCAGATACCATCTTCTGCTGCGCCGTCTCCGTCCACATCCAGAGAGACATCTCTCTGCACATTGTTAGTGAAATCAGTGGGAGTGACCGTCTCATAGGTGTCTGCCATCTCCTCCAGTGTATGTGCCTCGAACTGCTCCATGACATCCTCTGCGATGGCCGTGGCATGCATGGTGTTGCGGGACTTGGCATTGGTTCTGGCAGAAGTCACAAAGCTGTGCAAAAGCGGCACAACGATGATCGACAGGATCACGATGGCAATCAGCAGTTCAATCAGAGAAAAGCCTTCGTTATTCAGTTGTCTTCTCTCCGTGCGTTCCTGCATGTGAGGCATCCTCCCTGCTATGACTAATACCGTTTTCTCCGCACTCCGTGCTCCCGAAACCGGACAACCATTCGCACTCCGGGCTATCGTCCTCCCTGCTCATGGTTGTTTGATTTGCTAATCATAGCAGTATCCTGCCTGCAAGCAGTCGTATACTGCTATGATTGCAAATCTATTATTCCACGTTTCCGAAAATAGTGTCTACGCCCATCTGCATATCCGGGATATAAGGTGAACTGTATACCTTATCGGTTCCCAGCAGATAATAGGTGTTCATGGTCATGTTGCCGGTGAGCATTCCGTCGGTCTCGTTGTAGCTGATGCTGACGCCCTGGATGCTCTCGCGTTCCTGCTGATTGTAAATGTATCTTACCAGTCCCTTGAAATCGTCATAGGTGCAGGAAATGCTGATGCTCAGGGGTACCTCATACATATGGGTATCTGCATAAGCAGTACCGTCCGTAGATACCGGACTTGCTACCGTCGTTTCGGCAGCTGCTGTGGTATCTGCCGCAGCATCTGTTGCTGTCGTATCCGTGGCAGCTGTTGCATCCGCAGTCGTCGTTGCCGCATCCGCTGCAGGAGTATACACCACCTCTGCTTCGGAACCGAATGCAATATTTGCCACCTCGGTACGAGTATAATCTTCCAATGTCTTTACCATCATAATGCTGTCTTCCGGTAAGATATCTGCCGGGAAGCGGTTCTCAAAATTCGTGATATAGGACTGCATCTTCCCGGTAGCCTCAATGTAGTCCGCCTTACGCTGATCTAATATCTCCAGTGTTGCCACCTGGGATGACAAAGTGGCATTCTCCGCCTCAAGAGCATCTGATTTTTCATTAAATTTGGAATATACCAGAAAATAAGTACACACAGCAATAAGAACACCGATCACTGCGATCAAAAGCTGAATTTCACTCTTTTTAACCTTCATCTTCCGCTGCCTCCTACTGTGCTGTCTGGGTGTCGGCCTGTGCCTCACCGCTCTCTTCGGTCTCATCCGTCAGCTCCTTATAGCTTCCGGTAATGGAAAAAGTCACTATGGACGTGCCGGTCTCATCCTTGCTGTCCGTAATATTGCTGATCTCTACATCATCAATGCTCTGCATGTTGCGGATATTCAGAATCGTACGGGCTGCCGCTGCTTTCCCTTCCACCGTCACTGACATGCTGATGCCAGTCTGGTCGGAGCTGAAGCTTTGGTATAGAAGCTGTCCGGCAGGATCTGTTCCAGTTCATTGATGAACTCCACCAGATTCTCATTGGGAGTCTGGGTATAAGCATATAAATATGTGTATTTATCATACTGGGCTTCTGCCGCCAGATAATCGTTGTATACTGCCTGTGCCGGCTGCAGCTCCTGTACCCGGTTCTGCAGATACACATTCTGCGCCACATTTCCCAGATATCTGGTCACAGAGGTGGCTGCCATGGCGATGGACAGGATCACTCCCAACACCAGTACCGCCACACTGACGAAGGTATAATTCGTGCCGCTGACCACGGTCAGTCCCTTGGACTTCTGGGTGCTCTTGTCGATCAGTCCCACAGGGGCGAGCACCGCACCCAGACAGGAAATATAGGCTGCGGGTCTGGTGGAACGAATGGCCTTGCTCATGCCGATCTTGTCATCCATCTCGGACAGGGTATGTACCTTGCGCTCCAGACAGTTGGTGAACAGCTTGCTCATGCCGCTGAAGCTGCCGCCCAGACCGGTAACATAGGACTTTTCAATGGGATTTTCACTGTTCCTGGAATCATAGAAGTCAATGACACGGCTCACGCCCACGATCAGAGGCTCCAGCGAAGCGGTGATCTTCTGTCTCGCTTCCGTGACTTCCACATTACCGGCATCCTCATCTTCCCAGCGTCCGGCATTTTCTTCCCAGACTTTGTCTCCCTGATGGAGTACTCTGTTCAGACATGTTTTCTTCTGGAAACGTTCTACCGCACTCATGGGATCGTTCACGGCATAGGCTCCGGAAGCGATCATAGTATCAATAGCATCCTGCACACCGTAAGCCACCGTTCTCTGTAATAACACCTTACCGGCGGAAAGCACGGTCACAATGGTGCTGTTCTCATCGATTTTGATGACCATGGTAACTTTTTCGGACTTCTCATCGCGGAGAATCTGGTATAAGCTGTTGCTGCTGTAGTCGAAGCACTCCACCTCCCAGCCGCACATCTGCGCCAGCTGATAATAGCTGTTTAAAAGAGCCTTGGGTACGGCCAGAGCCATGACACGAAGCTTGCCATTCTCTGCCAGACCGCCTGCCAGATAATGTCCGATCTCATATTGGGTCAGATCCACCGGGAAATAGTCACTGGCATTGGTCTTCACCAGTGCCTCGATCTTACTCGCCTTGACATTGGGAATCTGTACCTCACGGCTTGCCACTCTGGTAGAAGAAATGGTAAACAGCACTTTCTTCGTACGGATGCCGTTCGTTCCCAGTGCATTCACCAGATGGTCTGCGTACTCCTGTGTCGGCTGCAGCATACCATCCACCACGATGCCCTCCGGTGTCTCCACTGTCAGTACCTTATAGACCTTCGGCTTTTTCACCTTATAGTCCATCTCGCAGATCTTCGTAAAAGAGTTTCCGATCTCAATACTCAATACGCGATTGTTCATTGCCATATTTCTACCCTTCCTCTTCCCGGTATTTATCGTATTTCAAAAGCCTTCCGCCATCGCGGAATCTTTGAAGAACTTTCTGAAATCATGTTCGAAATGCGGATATCTTTTATAAGTAAAAATGCAGATACCACTGTAAGAATTCATTGCCCCACAGGACAGCGATTGCCACCCCTGCGGAGAGATACGGTCCCATGGCGAGGACATGTCCTTCGCCGCTTACTTTCATACGGATCAGATGGATCACGGAACCGATGATACATCCCAGTAAAAATGCGAAAATAATCAATTTCCAGCCGAGCAACAGTCCGCAGACTGCCATCAGCTTCACATCTCCGCCACCGATGGCTCTGCCTCCGGTAACATAATACAATAGAAGCAAAAATACACTGACACACAGGAAGCCGATCCCAAACTCCAACCACTGTGTATAGTGGAAAGCTCCGTGGATCAGCCCCAGTGCCAGTATAAATAAGTTAAATCCCACAGGGATCTCATATGTTCTGAAATCAATCACACTTAAAGCAAGAAGTGTACTAAATAACAAGCAGTAGACTAGGGAATCCACGCTCATCCCATATTTCCAGAATACGAGCAGGTACAGCACTCCGTTCAGTGCCTCGATGACGGGGTACTGAACAGAGATATGTGCCTTGCATTTCCGACATCTGCCTCCCAGCGCCAGGTAGCTGAACAGCGGTACGAGGTCGTACCACCGCAGCTGGTAACCGCAGTTCATGCAGTGGGATCTGGTCGTTACAATATTCTCTTTGTTAGGAATACGGTAGATCAACACATTGAGGAAGCTACCGATCACGATTCCATAAAGGAAAATCACTATGTAGAGTAAGATTGTAGGGAGCATGTCAGGTGCCTTTCAAAATCTAATCTGTTACATTACGGTGTAACAGAAATACCAATTTCAGTTGCTAAATCGGAATTATTGGTTGAAAATGTAGGTACACCATTAGTATCTACACCTACAGTAATTGTAGCAGTGCCGTACTTAGTACTCTTCATTGACAGATTAGCAGGGGTAATACTTGCAGCTGTTAATGCTGCAGCTACACCATCGCCTGTTGTAGTTGTTGCGCTTCCCTTTGCACACACAACAGTTCCTGTACCCAATGCAGGGCTTGCTGTTGTATCAGAAGCATATACCTGTAAAGCGACATAATCTCCTGATAGTTAGTAAATCGGAAGACTCTCGGGATCTCTCAACATACTTCAGATACTGAGGTGCCAGTACACCAATCAGAACTGCCATAATAGCAATAACGATGATCAGCTCTACCAGGGAGAAACCTTTGTTAGTTAAGCTCTTCTGTTTCTTGTTCATAATTACATTCTCCTTTTTATGTGTTTTTTAATTTCAGGGTAGTAAGTTTTCCGCCCCATTTATTAATTATCGTTCTGTCCCTACACAGAACGGATAATCCAAAATTATAAATTATCCAATGCTGCATACATAGATACCATAGGTGCCATACATGCTGCAATCAATCCGCCTACTACGATTGCCAGTACAATAATGATCATAGGTTCCAAGGCAGCCATCAAAGACTGAATTTCCATTTCTACTTCTTCATCATAATAGTCTGCAATCTTGTCCAACATTTCTTCCGTACTACCGGCTTCTTCCCCGATACGAATCATTTGATATACCATAGGTGGAAATAGTCCACTCTCCTGCAAAGGTCTGGACAACGGCATACCAATGGTAATTTCTTCTCTTGCATCCTGTAAGGCTTCTTTAAAATAGATATTACTCATAACTCCAGACACAATGTCCACAGCTTCAATCAACGGAACGCCTGCACCCATCAGGGTACTCAGAGTTCTCGCCATCATAGATGCTGCAGACTTCACGGTAAGTTTTTTGAAAAGCGGTAATTTCAAAGCAATCTTGCCAAATACATGCTTTCCGGGATTCGTTCCTGCGAAATATTTAATTCCAATTGCCGCCGCAATAATAACCGGAATAATAATAAACCAATAATTTTGTATGCCATGGCTCATTGCCACATAAAATTTCGTAATCCAGGGCAAATCGGCTCCCAACTGGCTAAACATGTCTTCATAGGAAGGAATTACCTTTACCAGCATTACAATCGTTACAATAACAGCTACAATACAAACAACCACAGGATAAATCATTGCCTTTTTCAGCATTGCCTGTGTCTTGCTGTTTTTCTCCAACTGCACCGCCACTCGGTCGAGTGCTGTTTCCAGACTACCGGATGCTTCACCCGCAGCCACCATGTTCACCATGATTGTCGGGAACACCTTCGGATGTTCTGCCATGGAATCTGCCAGGGTCTCACCCTTTTCCACGCTGATGCGGACTTCCTTCAGTGCGTCCTGTAATCTCTTGTTCTCTGTCTGCTCGCAGAGCATTTTAAGGGATTCGAGGATGCTGACGCCTGCTTTGGTCATGCTGACGAACTGGCGGCACATGACGCTTAGATCCCTGGCCTTGGGCCATCCGCCGATCTGGATATCGATGTCTTTCGTCAGGAAGCTCTGTTCTCCCAGATCGATAACGGTCAGCTCCTGCCTTCTCAGTTCTGCCATTGCCAGATCTTTGTTATCCGCTTCCAAACTTCCCTTTACTTCTTTTCCAGCCTTTGTGATGGCTCTGTAGCCATAGGTCGCCATGTGCCTTTCCTCCAATGCGTCTCTATCTTTAACTTTCTCCCCAACTATGTAAGACAAGCCCCGGTCCTGAAAAGGTCCAGGTTTTTGAAAAATTTTTATAAATTTTGATAAATTTCTATAAAATATTGCGGTTTTTATAGAATTATACGTCAAATGATACCTTTACCATCTCGGAGAAGGAGGTGGTGCCGTCCAGTACATAGTCCGTGGCACTCATACGCAGGGTATGCATTCCTTCTTTTAATGCTTCTTCTTTTAAGATATCGGCACCCTCCCGCTTGCTGATAATGGTTTTCAGCTTCGGCGTGATCTGCATGATCTCGTAGACACCGATACGGCCCTTGAAGCCGGTATTGTCGCATTTGCTGCATCCACAGGGCTCGTAGATGGTCACATCTTCCTCTTCCCTCATGCCCATGAACTCTTTTTCATCCTTGGTGGCCTGCTTTGGCTTTTTACAGAAAGGACAGAGTCTGCGTACCAGTCGCTGGGCGATCACACCGATGACGGAATCTGCGATCAGGTAGGATTCGATGCCCATATCCTCCAGACGGGTGATGGTGCTGGCGGAGGAATTGGTATGCAGGGTACTTACCACCAGGTGTCCGGTGATGGACGCCTGTACGGCGATGCTGGCGGTCTCCTGGTCACGGATCTCACCGATCATGATGATATCCGGGTCCTGACGCAGGATGGAACGCAGTGCCGATGCGAAAGTCAAGTCTGCCTTGGTGTTGACCTGTACCTGGTTGATACCGTCAATATTGGCCTCGACAGGATCCTCGACGGTGATGATGTTCACGTCTTCTTTATTCAGTTCGCTCAGTGCGGTATACAGGGTGGTGGACTTACCACTTCCGGTAGGTCCGGTTACCAGGATGATACCGTGAGGATTTTTCAGGATATAGTCAAACTGTTTTAATTCGTAGGGTTTGAAGCCTAACTGGCTCTTGTCGCGGTTCAGTGCACTCTTCGCGGCAAGACGCATTACGACTTTTTCCCCGTATACGGTAGGCAGGATGGATACACGGATATCGTATTCCACACGGTCTACCACCTGGGTGATACGGCCGTCCTGTGGCTTTCTCTTCTCGGAGATATCCATGCCGCCGATAATCTTGATACGGGCGATGATGGCAGACAATACATTGACACCGTATCTCGCTCTCTCATAGAGGGCACCGTCGATACGGTAACGGACACGGATGATATTTTCCATGGGTTCGATATGGATATCGGATGCACGCTGGCGGACGGCTTTTTCGATCATATCCTTTACCAGCATTACGATAGGGGAGCTGTTGATGTTCTCCTCCGTGGCGATGTCTTCCACCACGTCCAGTTTCTTCTCTTTGGCGTAGGCCGCCAGTGCCTCGGTTACTTCCTCCTGACCGAAATATTTATCGATGGCCAGCATGATGCTGCGGGTGGTGGCTACTACGGGCTCTACCTGGAAGTTGGTGATGATGTTGATGTCATCGATGGCGTTGTAATCCAGGGGATCCGCCATGGCGACCTGAGAACGTTGAAGTTATTTTCTTTGTAGGCGAAGGGGAATATCTTGTTCTTCTTCAGGACGTTGACCGGTACCAGATTCAGTACTTCCTTGTCCACATTGACGCTCTGGAGATCGATCATATCCAGATCCAGCTGGCGGCTCAGTGCCTTCGCCAGATCATCCTCCGATACGATGCCTTCATCTACCAGGAATTCTCCCAGCTTCTTGCCCTGACGATTGGGGTTGTCCAGTGCCTGCTGCAGCTGCTCTGCCGTGATCACCCCACTGTTTACCAATAATTCACCTAAACGGACTTTTTTTCTGCCTGTTTCCATAAACTCTCTCACCCATTGCTTTTGTCGATAATTGGAAATATGTGTGAAATTGTAGTATTTTTTGGCTACAACTCACAAATATTTTGTCTCAATACGGAAATATTATAGCATATTTTAGATTTATGTAAATTGTTTTTAGTACTTTTGTTTCAATTTATGAGTAAAACATTTTTGTTGCTTTCTTTCCTGTTACACAGTACAATTATTTCATTTTATTTTGAAAGTTTCTAAATACGCCAATTCTTCGGCGAATTTTCCCAACATTTATTGACTTCACGTATTATACGTGTTACCTTAAGAAAGGAGAGATAATCCATGCGTTTTCGCGAATTAGAGCGAATCATCCTTGACGATGGCTGGGTTTTGTCTGATATCAGAGGTTCTCATCATAAGTACAAACATTCTTCAAAGTCAGGGAAAGTAACCATTCCCAATCACAGCGGCGATATTCCTTTGCGAGTTGTTAATTCTATTTTTAAACAGGCTGGACTAAAATAATATGGAACAGCCTTTGAAAGGAGTGATCTTATGAATTATATATATCCGGCTATTTTTTACCCGGAAGCGAATGGGAAATACTCTGTCATTTTTCCCGATCTTAATGATCTCGCCACCTATGGTGACAGTCTTGCAGATGCCTTTGCCATGGCACAGGAAGCATGTGCACAATATCTGTTTACTTCTCTGAGAGACGGCGATGCTCTTCCTGCCCCTACTGCAATTAATGCAGTGAAATCAGATGATCCCACTGCATTAATAAATCTAATCTGTGTGAATTTGGATAATTATGCCCGTGCTTATGATGACAGGGCTGTTAAGAAGACACTGACTATTCCGGCGTGGTTAAACACTGCCTGTGATAATTGCGGTATCAATTATTCCAAAGTTCTAAAGGACGCTCTCATTGCCAAACTGCAACAAGTGCAAATGTGACCGTATCACAAAGTCACCGCGTATTCACTGTCGTACATTTTCTTCAGATTTTCTACGCTGTTATATTTTTCGCCGATGCAGAATTCCTTGGACCAGGTCATGTAGTAAGCCCAGGGGATTCTACTTTTTTGCAGAAGATCTATGTCCGGGAGGTAACCGATCTCTGCCAGTGCGGTAATCTTGTTCCGGGAGGTTGCGGTCACCAGCTTTTTGTAGGTCTCCGCATAGTCCGTAGGCAGGTATTCCGGGAGGTAGACATCCATGGACACCACATCCACGTAAGAATCCCCGGGATAGGCTTCCGGTACGTCGCTGTTCCATACCCATAGGAGGTTATGCAGGTCTTTCTCACCTGTGTAGTAATCGAACATCAGGTGATACAGGTTTCTCGCCACTTCCGGGCCCTGCGCTCCCCACCAGAACCAGGTACCGTAGGATTCATGGAACGGGCGCCAGAGAATGGGAATCCGCTCTTCCTGAAAGCGCCGCAGGATCTCCGCAATCACATCCATGTCATGATAGAATGCCGCTCTCTCCGGGGTTCCCTCTTTCAATACTTCCCTTGCATCAAAATCCGTGTGTTCGGTATAGAAACTCTTGTCTTTGCCTTCCAGAGGCGAGAACCAGTGAAAGGTAAAGGTGAGAATACCACCATTTCCGGCTTCCCGCTGTTTTCTGGCCCATTGCAATGCCGTCTCCACGGTCCCCTTATTTTCTTCCACTTCCTGGATGCATTCCGGGGAAGCATCTTCATAATTGATATTCGGAGAATACGCCAGCAGTTCAAAGCCCCGCAGCTTCGGTTCCTTTCCGGTGACCTGCCTGATGTAATCTATCTCTTCGCAGGGAATGGTCTGGGTATGCTGCCCGGTGATGATCTGCTTTCCCGCTACAGTATGAAGATAATTCCATAATTCTACTGTTTCTTTTGTTGCCTTCGGATCTGCTGTTGTCATCTTTTCTTCCTTTTCCATTTTCATCTTCATACCCCGCCCGCAAAAGCAAGAGGGTACAGAGACTTTTATTTTGTCTCTGTACCCTCAGTTTATGACATTCTGTCGCTTATCGCAAGTATTATTCCGGCTTTACCTCATGGTAATCGGCATTTGCTGTAGAACCAGTCTCTTCAGACTTTGTTTCCTTCGCAAATCCCTTAGCCAGCATCTCATTGATGTCCAGTCCGGTAGACTCCTTGATACCATCGGTAACCTGGGTCACGGTGGTCATGATATCGCCTGCCAGCTTGCTGGAATCGCCACCGAACATCTTGATGGATTCTACATTGGTGTAGCCCTTGGCCACTGCCTCTGCGATCTTGGGCAGCTGCTCGAAGTATACCTTCAGAGTATCCAGCTCCATCTGCTGTCTTGCAGCGTCGCCGTACTGCTTCATAGCTTCTGCCTTTTTCAGGATACCGGCTGCCTCTGCCTCTGCCTTCGCCTGGATAGCTTCTGCTTCCGCTTTACCTTTGGCTGCTACGGCTGCTGCCTCTGCCAGGCCTGCTGCCTTGACTGCCTCTGCCGCCTGCTCCTTGGCAAATCTTTCTGCCTCGGATTTTGCCTTTTCTGCCTCTGCCTGTCTCTGGATCTCGAAGAGTTCGGCCTCCGCTCTCTTCTGTCTCTCATACTGCTCGGCATCTGCCTTCTGCTGTGCTGCGTATTTGTTTGCTTCTGCGGTCTTCTTGACCTCAGCTTCCAGAGCTTTCTCCTTGATGGATACTTCTCTCTCCTTTAATTCCAGTTCCTTCTCCTGACGGGCCAGGTTCGCATTTGCTGTGGTGATCTCCACGGTCTTACGCTGTTCCTCTTCCTGGATCTTATATGCTGCGTCAGCTTCTGCCTTCTTGATATCGGACTCTTTCTTCAGTTCTGCTTTCTTGATGGCCAGTTCGGTCTGCTTCTGGGCAATCTCGGTCTCTGCGATGACCTGTGCATCATTGGCATCCTTCTGTGCCTGTGCTCTGGCGATGGCCACATCTCTGTCTGCCTGTGCCTTTGCTACGGAAGCGTCCTTCTGGATCTGGGACATATTATCCTGTCCCAAAGCAGTGATCAGGTTGTTCTCATCTTCGATCTTCTGAATGTTACAGGACTCGATCCAGATACCTAAAGCGTTCATATCCTTCTGCGCCTTTGCCTGTACCTCATCACCGAAAGTCTTACGGTCATTACACAGTTCCTTCAGGCACTGGGTACCGATGATCTCACGCATGTTACCCTGTAAGGAATCGGTCAGTGCATCGCGGATCTGATCTTCGTTCATGTTCAGGAAGTTCTTCATGGCTGCGTTAGCCATCTCGGTGGTGATTCTCTTGTTCGCATCCGCACCTGCCACGACTTCACCCTTCGCATTTACGGTGACATCTCTCTGGGTCAGGACTCTGACCTTAGCCACAGCGTCGATATCCACACCGATGAAATCCTTGGTGGGGATATAACCGTTGGTCTTGATGTCGATACTGATCTGCTTCAGGATCAGCTCATCCTTCTTCTCCAGAAAAGGAATCTTGATGCCTGCACGACCGATCAGAACCTTAGGTTCTCTCTTGATACCGGAAATGATGTAGGCTTTGTTCGGTGACGCCTTCACATAACCGGATGCCAGGATGGCCAGGATGGCAATGGCCAATACAATAATTGCGATAATACCAATGTTAATTTCCATATGTACTCCCTCATTCTTTCTGCTTTTGTAATATATGAAAAGCTGCTTGTATGGTATGTATTTTACCATACAGGCAGCTTGACGAACAGTGATATCTATTATTTTTTTCTCATTTTATTGTAGCAAAATGTGCACGATATTCCACGTGTGTTACCGGTCATCGGCATTCCTTCAGGTATTCCATGAAGTTCTGCTTGTTCTCCAGTGCCGTGGTGGTGGGTCTTCCGAGATCTTCCCTTGCGCCGATACCACATTTTACTTCGATAAAGGTCAGGGTCTCTCTCTCTTTTGCAGCGGTCAGTTCCCGGTCCAGTTCCTCATAGGTGGTAACGGATACTGCATGGGGATAGCCGCAGGCCTTTGCAATGGAGACAAGATCAATATCGGCTGCCACGGTAGGCATACCGCCCACGGTCTCATGGGCACCGTTATTGATGACGATGTGTACCATATTTTCCGGGGCCGTGCTACCCAGTACTGCCATGGAACCCATGTGCATCAGCACTGCGCCGTCACCGTCCACGCACCATACCTTCGTCCCGGGCTTCTGTACTGCCACACCCAGGGCGATACTGCTGCTGTGTCCCATGGAACCTACGGTCAGGAAATCATACTTATGGCTCTGTCCGTTGTGTTCTCTGATCTCGAACAGTTCTCTGCTGGCTTTGCCCGTGGTGCTGACAATGGGATCCTCGCCGGAAGCCTGCACGATGTGGCGGATGATCTCTTCCCGGATCATGGGATTGTCGTTGCGATACTCCACCTTTTCCTCATAACTGAGGGCACCCTTCCGGATCACGAACGCTACATCCTCACCACGATCCAGCTCCTTGCGGAACTCCTGCATGGCAGCACTTACTTCCTCTTCCGTTGTGTCTTTTCCGATGACAAAATAGCGGATTCCCATATCCTCCAGCAATTTCAGGGTCACTTCACCCTGGTAGATATGCTGGGGTTCGTCGTGGATCCCCGGCTCACCGCGCCAGCCGATGACGAAGATCATGGGGATGGCATAGACTTTATCGTTCAGCAGGGATGCCACGGGGTTGATGATATTGCCTTCTCCGCTGTTCTGCATGTATACTACCGGGACTTTTCCGGTAGCCAGATGATAGCCGGCGGCCAGTGCCGTGCAGTTTCCCTCGTTGGCTGCGATCACGTGATGCTTCGGATCGATCCCATAGGTGTGCATCAGGTAATTGCAGAGGGCTTTCAGCTGGGAATCCGGTACCCCGGTATAAAAGTCCGCATTTAAAATTTTCGCAAAGTTTTCTGCTTTCATGTAAGTATTCCTTTCCTGCCCCTGTCAGTTAAATTTCGTCTATTAAAGTTATAATATCTTTGATCGGCATCAGTCTGCTGTCCACTTCCTGTGCCCTGTGATACCGCAGGATGTCCTCGGCGGTCTGCTGCATGGCGGGGAAGGCACTTCTGGTCAGCTGGTTCGCATAGATCACGATATTGACGCCGTGGGCGGCCAGTTCGTTTTCCGTAATGCTGTTAAAGGAAGACGGCACCACCACGATAGGTGTCTTCGGATCCTCTGCCCGGAATTTATCACAGAATTCCAGAATCTCATCCGGGGATTTCTTACGGCTGTGGATCATGATGCCATCCGCTCCCGCTGCCACGAAAGCTCTGGCACGGTTCAGTGCATCTTCCATGCCTCGCTCCAGGATCAGGCTTTCGATTCTGGCAATAATCATGAAATCATCCGTCAGCTGTGCCTTTTTGCCGGCTGCGATCTTGGCACTGAAATTCTCGATGCTGTCCTGAGTCTGCACCACATCGTTTCCGAAGAGGGAATTTTTCTTAAGTCCGGTCTTGTCCTCAATAATGATGGCGGAAACACCCATTTTTTCCAGTGTTCTCACTGTGTATACGAAATGCTCCGTCAGTCCGCCGGTATCTCCGTCAAAAATAATGGGTTTCGTGGTCACTTCCGTCACGTCATCAATGGTACGGAAACGGGAAGTCATGTCCACCAGCTCGATATCCGGCTTGCCCTTCGCCGTGGAATCGCACAGAGAGCTGATCCACATGGCGTCGAACTGGTCCAGCTCACCATCATGCTCCACGATGGTCTTCTCTGCGATCAGTCCGGTCAGGCCGCTGTGAACCTCCAGTGCTTTGACAATGGGACGGATCTCAATGAGCTGGCGCAGGCGCTTTCTGCGGTATTCCGGCATGGCCAGCTTTTCCTTGATCCTCGTATCAATTCTTTTTACTTCTTCATTATATGTATAAGGGACATCTATGATCTCACCGCCGTATGTCTTCAGCAGTCCTTCCACGTTGTCACGGATAGCCTTCAAAGCTCCCTCCTGCCAGTTATCCCCATGGATCACGTAGTCAGGGCGCAATTCTTCAATGACCTTATCATACATTACATCATCCTGCACGACCACATTGCTGACTTCCGGGATATCTTTTACCAGCTGCATACGCTCCTCGAAGCTGATGGTGGGAAAACGGTTAAAACGGATCATTGCCGCATCACTTAAGACGCCGATGGTCAGCTCGCCGTATTTTCCGGCTTCTCTGATGATATTGCGGTGCCCCTCATGAATGACATCCGTACAGAAACAGGTATATACTCGCTTCATTTGATCCTATGCCTCCTTATATTTTGCCGGAATCTGAATTTTATTGACTTCCAGCGCCTCTCTGAACACTTTGAAAAAGGCTTCGATATCCGGTCTGTCAATCGCACCCAGTGCACACAGGCGGAAGGTATTGGTAGTAGAGATTTTGCCGGGGTAAATGGTAAATCCCCGCTCATAGCAATAATCATGTACTTTTTCAAAATTCCAGTTTGGATCATCGGGATACTTCACAGACACAACCAGTCCCGACTGCCATTCTCTGCGGATCACATCCCGGAATCCCAGTGCATCCAGTCCCTCATGGATAGCTTCGAAGACTCTGGTGTGTCTCGCCCACTTGGCTTCCTCGCCCTCTGCCCAGTATTCCTTTAATGCCTGGATCGTGGCGTAAATGGTCTGTACCGGCGGGGTAAAATGCATTTCTCCGGTCCTCTGGAAGAAATCATACTGTTGATACAGGTTGCAGTAATAGGAACGTTTCGGATATTCCTTCGAAGCCTCCAGAATTGCCCGGCTGCCTACCACAAAGGATAGTCCCGTCATGGCCATGAGACCCTTCTGGGCGGAAGCCATACAGAAGTCAATATTGTCTTCTTCTATATGAATGGGACGCATGGCGTAAGTAGAGGTGGTATCCACGGTAAAGACAGCATGATATTTATGAGCAAGGGCTCCGATCTCACGGATAGGATTGAGAATGCCGGTGCCGGTCTCGTTATGAGTGGTATGTACCAGTGCAATGTCCGGATTCTCTCTCAGAGTCTGCTCCACTTTTTCCAGATCCGGCAGCTGGTCCACCGGGAAACGCAGATCAATGTGGGGCAGTCCGTAATATTCACATACTTCCACAGCTCTGGTGCTGTAGGCTCCGTTATCCACCACCAGTACTTTTCCGCCCTCCGGCAGCAGGGAGCTGATGCATGCATCAATATTGATGGTGCCGGATCCACAGAACAGGACGCTCGTATACTTTTCCAAGTCTCCATGCACGATTTTTACAAGGTCTTCTCTGAGCCCCTTCATCAATCCGCCGAATTCTTTCTCTCTGGGACAGATGTCCGGCACGACCTGTGCGTATTTTACGGTATCAGTGGTGGTAGACGGTCCGGGATTCAATAAAATATTTCTTTTGACGGGTTTTTGTATCAACTGCTCCATTATGGGATTCCTCCTTTTTTTGTTCGCGTTCTTTTTCCAATCGTTCATTAATGTATGATATGTTTTAATTCTTTGAACGGTTTTCATAGGTTTTCGACTAAAATAAGTACACAAAATGTCTGCGTTCCATTCGCAGACACTTTGTGTTAAATATGAACATATAATAATACCATTCGCACAAAATAGCAATACTTATTTTTTTTAAACATCATACGTCTTGTCGATGGCTTTCAGTTCCCGGAAAGTATCGATCTCGATAATGTCATTTTCCCGGCATTCACGTACTTCTACCTTATAATGCTTCTGGCAGAATACCAGGGGTACCTGTTCCCAGTAACGCTCTTGCCGCCGGGCTGTTCGTAGGTCATCTTGATATCATCTGACAGCTTATGTCCGTCTTCTTCGTTCCAGTAAGAGATGCCCACCATCTGCCAGCAATCCAGGCCGCCGACTTTCTCTTCTACAATGACTCCGTCTTTTACCGTGAAGCACCAGTCATCGGTTCTGTCCTTTTTTATTGCCAGAAAATCGGAGGTATAATGATATTTTTTAATGATCTGCGGATTGGAGATCAGCAGATCCGCCTCAAATACATAGGCATTGGAAAGCATATATCTTGCCACCATGGCGGAGGAAATATTGTTAGCTTCATTGTAAACCGGATTTTCCAGGAATCTGATCATGGGATATTTGTACAGCAGCTGATCAAACTGCTCTGCCAGATACCCCCGGACAATATAGATTTCATTAATCCCGGCATCCAGACAGGCATCGATCAGTCCGTCAATAATACGCTGTCCATGCACACGTACCAGTGGTTTCGGGGTGTTAAAGGTAATGGGCACCAGCCGGCTTCCGAATCCAGCTGCAATAAAGATGGCGCGCTTTGCACGGTAAGGCTCCAGTGCGGAGATTCCGGCACCTGTGATCTCTCCCTCTGTCACATACTGTAATTCGGTCAGTTCCTGCATGACACGGTTGACCGTTCCCAGAGAGTGTCCGCTCTTTTCTCCCAGCTGTCTCTGGGATAAAGTACCTTTTTCCTCTGCCAGTATTGATAAAATATCAAATTGTTTTCTTGTCAGTGTCTGATTCATCTTCTGCTTCCTTTCTTTTTTCCATTCTCCATGACCATCGTCCTGTTTCTATCGAAATTATCGAATTTCCGTTAAGTCATATGGTGTTGTCTGGTATACATAATAATTGAGCCAGTTGCTGTAAAGGTTGTTACAATGAGATCTCCACTGTAACAGAGGTCTCTGCTCCGGGTCATCGTCCGGGTAATAATTATAGGGGATCTGAATGGGCAGTCCTTTGTCCAGATCTCTATGATATTCGTTGTTCAGTGTATAACGGTCATATTCGGGATGGCCCGCTACAAAAATCTTTTTGCCCTCTTCCGCCATTGCCAGGAATACGCCGGCCTTCTCCGATTCTGCCAGGATCGTCAGATCCTTACAGGCATGAATGGCCTCCGATGGTGTCTCGGTGTGACGGCTGTGAGGAGCCATGAAAATATCATCAAATCCCCGGACCAACGGAACTTTCCGGTTGGATACCTTATGTGCATAGACGCCGAACAGCTTCTGGGACAGTTGTCTCTTGTTGATTCCGTAATAATGATAGAATCCGGCCTGTGCCGCCCAGCAGATATGTAAGGTGGAGGTCACATGGGTCTCCGCCCAGTCCAGGATCTGACAGGTCTCCTCCCAGTAATCCACTTCCTCGAAGGTAATATCCTCCACCGGTGCTCCGGTAACGATCAGTCCATCGAATTTACGATCCCTGATCTCATCAAAGGTAGTGTAAAATTTGTTCAGATGGCTGGCCGGAGTATTCAGTGACACATGGGTCTTGGTGTTCATGAAAGTGACATCCACCTGCAGCGGTGTATTGGACAACGCCCGCAGCAGCTGCAGCTCCGTATCCTGCTTTACCGGCATATTGTTCAGGATCAGTACCTGCAGGGGACGCATGTCCTGATGTACCGCACGGAATTCGTCCATGACGAATATATTTTCATTTTCCAGTATTTCCTTGGCAGGCAGATCATTTTGTGTTTTGATAGGCATTTTATTTTCCTCCGGGTCTTTCTTGCTTATTCCTCGTAAGGAATATTATAGGTTCTCAGAAATTCCTCTTCTGTCAGAATGGGAACCTGTAATTCTTTTGCTTTTTTATTTTTCGATGATGTAGAGGTAATATCATTGTTGATCAGGCAGGTGGTCTTGCCGGTGACACTTCCGGTCACCTTGCCGCCTTTTTCCTCAATGACCTCTTTCAGATCATTCCGGCTGGCATAATGGTTCAGGCTTCCCGTCACCACGAAGGACATTCCTGCCAGTGTCTGTGCACTCTCATCGATCTGTGGTGTCTCTATCGTCAGGATTTCCTTCAGATGAGCTATTTTCTCCAGATTTTCCGCATCCCGCATATAATCCGTAAATGTAGATGCCAGCACCTCTCCCACACCGGGAATGGCACTCAGTGTTTCTTCGTCCGCTGCCTGCATTCGTTCCAGATCGTAATCAAAATACCGGCACAGCACCTTGGCATTGGCCACGCCGATTCCTGCGATCCCCAGTCCATAGATCAACCGGGGCAGCGTGGTATGTCTTGCAGTCTCGATACTGTCCATCATATTCTGATAGGATTTTTCTCCGAATCCTTCCATTCCGGTAATGACCTCCTTGTAACGGTCCAGCCGGAACAGATCCGCATATTCATGGATAAAGCCCTGATCGATCAGCTTCTCCAATGTTGCCTCGGAGAGTCCGTCAATATTCAGCGCATCTCTGCTGACGAACAGAGTGTAGGATTTGATCTCCTTGGCCGGGCATTTCTCATTGGTGCAGTACAGAGACTGTACCTCATTCATCTGTCGGATCTCCGTGGGCTGTCCGCACACCGGACACACCTTTGGAATCTCCACATTATCACTGCCTGTCAGATTCTCAGCGATCTGGGGAATGATCATGTTGGCCTTATAGACCGTGATATGGTCTCCGATTCCCAGTCTGAGGGATCTCATGATACTGATATTATGCACGGAAGCGCGGCTCACCGTTGTGCCTTCCAGTTCCACCGGCTCAAAAATAGCTACCGGATTGATCAGACCGGTACGGCTGGCGCTCCACTCGACCTCTTTTAATGTAGTCTCCCGCAGTTCATCCGCCCATTTGAAAGCAATGGAATCTCTGGGGAACTTCGCAGTTCTGCCCAGGGACTGTCCGTAGCTGATACTTTCATAAGTAAGTACCAGACCGTCGGAAGGAATATCGTAGTGCTCGATCTTGTGTTCAAAATCTTCAATGGCAGATAAAATGTTCTCTTCCGTTACTGCCACATGTTCCACCACTGCAAAGCCCTGCTCCTGCAAAAAAGCAAACTGGGCTTCCTTGGAATCATGAAAATCTACACCATCCGCCTTTACCAGCGTAAAAGCAAAAAAGCGGACATTCCGTCTGGCCGTGATCTCATTGTTGAGCTGCCTCACAGAGCCGCTGCACAGATTTCGGGGATTCTTGTATTTTGCCTCTGCATCTGCGATCTCCCCGTTGATCTTCTCAAAATCACTGTAGGTGATCACCGCTTCTCCCCGCAGGATCAGTTCTCCGGTATAGGAAATATTCAGCGGAAGATTCTTAAAAGTACGGGCGTTATTTGTAATGACCTCACCGATCTCGCCGTTGCCACGGGTAACCGCTTTTGCAAGTTTTCCTTCACGATACGTCAATACAATGGTCAGCCCGTCCAGTTTCCAGCTGAGAATTGCAGGATTGCCTTGCAGCCAGTCCCGCAGTTCTTCCCGGCTTTTCGTCTTGCCCAGAGACAGCATAGGACTCTCATGGCGCTCCTTGGGAAGCTCATCCACCGCTTCGTAGCCTACGTTTACCGTAGGACTGTTGGCCAGGGTAACGCCTGTCTCTTTTTCCAGTTCCACCAGTTCATCATAGAGCTTGTCGTATTCGTAGTTGCTCATGATCTCCTGATCCTTGGCGTAATAGCTTTCGGAAGCTGCATTCAGTTGTTCTACCAGATCTTTGATCCGGTCTATTTTGGAAGACTGCATCTTGTATTCCTGCCTTTATATATTTAATTGCGATTTAACATTCCGGTGTCTCTTTGAAGCTGTTCCAGCTCTTCTCCGGTGATCTCGCGCCACTTTCCCGGCTTCAGATCCCCCAGCAGAATGTTCATGATCCGGATTCTTTTCAGCGCTTTTACCCGGTATCCACAGGCTTCACACATCCGCCGGATCTGTCTGTTGACTCCCTGAGTCAAAACAATACGGAAGGTAAATTTTCCGATCTGTTCCATCTCACATTCTCTGGTAGTGATGTCCAGATCTTTCAGATAAATACCTTTCGCCATTTTCTCCAAAAAATCGGGTGTTATTTCCCTATCTGTCTTTACGATATATTCTTTTTCATGACGGTTGGCGCCCCGCATCATGGCATTGATCAGATCTCCATCATTGGTGAGCAGGATCAGGCCTTCGGAATCTTTGTCCAGACGTCCCGCATAGGTCAGCCGTTCCGGATAGCGGATCATATCCATGATCTTTTTCTCTGCATGAGGATCTCTCTCCGTGCAGGTCACTCCCACCGGCTTGTAAAATGCCAGTACCTTCTGTGTCTGTTTTCCCTGCAGAATCTTCTTACCCAACTGCACGGTGTCCGTTTCTTCCACCTGCTGTCCCATTCCGGCCACCTGACCGTTGACCAGTACTTTTCCCTGTTCGATCAGCTTATCCGCATCTCTTCGGGAACATACACCGCACTGTGCCAGATATTTATTCAGACGCATTCTATTCCTCATTCCTTTCCGAAGCCCTTAACTTCCGGGCTACAGACACACGGCCGCAAGTATATGTTTTCACGCTTCCACACCGTCTGCCGCTTCGAAGTCACTGAGACTTTTGACTTTGGGAATACCGTTTCCGTTTGCCACACCCAGCTTTGCGGTCTCATCTGCCAGCTCGTTGTATTTTACCTTCGAATGAGCCGGTACTTTGGTAAAGCGGATCTGAATCTTCTGTCCCCAGCCCAGCATGGTCTGTGCATATTTTTTCGTCAGATCATTCTTACTTTTCCAGGCACCGGTGACCCATTTCTCGATTCCTTCATAGTCGTAGCGGATCTCGATGGCTGTAAAGCCACTGTTTAAGGCAAACCGTACCGCATACATGGCTCCCAGCATCTCTCCGGAGACATTCCGCTGTTTCAGAGAGTCCGGATTGTCACCATTACCGTATTCTGTATAGATGCGTCCATCGGGAAGAATAAAAATACAGCCGAAACCGTATTTTTTCAGTGCATCCTGATAGCTTCCGTCCACATAGGCCAGCAAGGTACCCTCTTCCGGACGATCATTCACATCCGCATCCTCCGGATATCTTCCCAATCCATTCCACTCTGCCATAATTCATCTGTCTCCTTATCGAATAAAGTTGGTCTTCTGCGCCGGTTCTCTCTCCGGGAAATCCACGCCCGCAGCTTTTCCTGCGGCAATGCATTTGAGCAGCCATGCCATATTGTTACCCAGGGTACGCATGGTCTGCATGCCTTCCAGATCCTGTTTTACCTCTTCGGGAGTATTGCCGTGTACCTGATTCCAATACTGGCTGGATACCACCGGCATACAGTTGATGGTAAAATATTTGTTCAACTGGTCAAAGGCTGCGGAAGCCCCACCGCGTCTGCAGCTGACGATGCAGGCACCGGGCTTGCCCTGGAACAGGGCGCTCTTGCCGTAAAATGCTCTGTCCAGGAAGGAAGTGATCATACCGGAAGCAGATGCATAATGCACCGGAGATCCGAAGACAAATCCGTCTGCAGTCTTCGCTTTTTCCACAAATTCATTCACGCTATCCTCCCGGAAACACTTTCCGTTCTTCAGACAGGCATTGCAGCCGATACATCCGGCGATGGGCTGTGTACCCACCTGGATGATCTCCGTCTCAATACCGTTTTTCTCCAGTGCTCCCGCTACTTCCTCCAGAGCTGTGTAGGTACAGCCCTTCGCATGTCCGCTTCCGTTTACCAGTAATACTTTCATTGCTTTTACCTCTTTTTCTCTTATTGTTTCTCTTCTCTGTTATTACCACCCGAAATGTGGTATGCTATCTGATAGATTTTGATATTTTTATCAGCATTTTAACAAACCGGAAAGGATCCCTTATGAATCATCGCACCCGTTCTTATCTGCTTTTTGTATTGCTTATCGGCTGTATCTGTTATCTGGTGTCCCATTTCGTGGTACAGCTGTATTTTGTAAACGGTTCTTCCATGGAACCGACCTACACCTCCGGGCAGCCGGTCTTCCTTCAGAAATTCGGTCTGCCAGACTGTCTGGACTATAACGATGTCGTTGTCATCCGCCACGAGACGCTGGGACGCGATATCGTCAAACGGATTGTGGCCCTGCCGGGAGATACGGTACAGATCACAGAGGGAATCCTCTATGTCAATGGGGTTCCCCAACCGACCCCCGATGGCTTTTCTCTCATGGAGGATGCCGGCAATGCCGCCGCTCCCCTGACGCTTGCACCCGGAGAATATTTTGTCCTGGGTGACAACCGCAGCCACAGCATTGACAGCCGCTTTGCGGAAGTCGGGATCATCCCCGCCGCTTCTATCGCAGGAAAAGTTATTACCGGTCGAACACCCTTCCGGTAGGCACCATAGTTGTCAGATCCTGTGCATGGCCTTTCTGAAGATATTCTACCATGTGTTTCTCGCTGCCGGGAGCGTATTCCAGAAAACGTCTCTCTCTGGTATCTCCCTCTTTCCAGTCAAACACCGCGTCGCTCTGCGCGCCATCCAGCAGTCGGACATACGCCTCCTGCAGGTCTTCGTAGCTGATAGGAGCTTCCGAGATCTGCATGGTATCGTGCTGTTCATTTCTTCCTTTGATCAGAAGCAACGCTGCCTGCCGCAGAAAGTCCTCTTCCTTTTCTCCCATACCGTTGTATCCGTGATCTGCCATTACGATCAGAGCGGTGTTATCATAGGCACCACTGTCTTTCAATGCCTGGATATAATTCGCTGCCAATGTAATGGAAGCTTCCATGCTCTGACGATAAGATCCCTGTTCCACACCGATGACATTGGCATCCTTGTCATAGATAAAAGGTGCGTGGGCCCCGTTCAGATGGATGAACTTGAAACGGTTTCCTGTCTCATCCATCACAACACCCTGGGCTGCCAGATCCTCCTTGAAAGCCGTATTATCCGCAGTAAACGCCTTGGAATCCGAACCTTCCGGATGAGATTCCCGTAATTCATTAAAATAGACTTCTTTGATCACGCAGTATCTTTTCAGATCATACGGTGCATACCGGAATCCAACGAGTTTCAGCTCCTGCTTTGCCAGTTCCAGATAAGAAACGGGGGTGACCTTAGTAAAATAGACATTGTCAAAATTGTCCACGATGGAAGCATCCTGTGCACGGATATCATCCTCATAGAGATCGATCTGATAATTTCTGCTCTTCAGTTCCTTCCACAACGGTGCCTCTCTGTAGACTCTGTCCAGATAGTCCTGAAAAGATCCCTCATTCTCATACCATTCACCGGATAAAATAAAAGGAATAGCATTCAATGTGCTGGTGTAAGTTCCCGTGGTATTCTCAAAATAAGTAAAATCTCCAAAGATCTCCCGGTACTCCGGATGTTCCTCTAACAGTGAGGTAAACTCTCTGGAATCTGCCGTATCCAACACAAGGATCACAAAATTGTTGTCCGCAGACATCTCGAATTCTTCTTCCACGCTGACATGCAGATGCAGTTTGGAATGCAGTGCCCCGCTGGTAATCACGGTGCTGCATGCGGTAACCAGAAGCATCAGGGTCATGCATCCGCTGATGAACATTACCACATGGACAAATTTCTGCTTTCGCAGCACGATCATTGCCGCAATTACAACGATCAGCACTACTACCCAAAGAAGCAATGTATCTTTCCGGAGAATATCGTATTTGCCCCACCAGATTGAAGTTCCGTCCAATGGCGGCAGTCTGTCGATCATAAAATTGCCCTGGATATAGGTACAGATAAAAAGTGTCAGCCCTCCAGCCAGTGCGATCCGGTACACATACGGATGAATCAGCATGGCAATCAGATATAACACCATCAGTACAGCAAAACAGGCAGCGAACATCCCCAGTGCAGTGATCAATAACGTGGAAAAATCAAACCAGAATTCCGCTGTATTCGCACAGTACAGATCGACAGGTGCATATAAAAACAACAAAAAGCTGATAGCCAGGGATATGAAAATCCCCGGCATCAGCTGTCTGCCTGTTATCTTTTTTCTCACAGTATTTTTACTCACACTTATTCTCCCTGTCACATTGTTGCATTTCTTTCTAACGATTATACTCTCTTCCGGTAGGAATCATGGTATTCATATCAGAAGCATACCCCGTCTGCATATACTCCTGCATATGATCGTCATCCAGGAAAGAATACCGTAAGAACCGGCGTTCTCTTGCATCGCCTTCCTTCCAGTCAAAGACCTCATCACTCCGCCTGCCGTCCAGCAGACGCACATATGCCTCCTGGAGATCCTCAAAGCTTATGGGTGCCTGTGAGATCTGCATGGTATCATGATGCTCATTTCTTCCCTTGATCAGAAGTAATGCACACTGACGCATCCAGGTAGCCTCTCCACTTTGTCCCAGGCTTCCGTTATAGCCATGATCCGACATCACAATGAGGACTGTATTGTCGTAGGCTTCACTGTTGCGCAGATGTTCGACATAATCCATTGCACCGACCATCGTGGCCTGTGCGCTCTGTTCATAGGTGCCGTCCAGTTCATTGATGATATTCATATCCTTATCATAGATATAAGGAACATGTGCTCCGTTCAGATGAATAAATTTGAATTTTTTGGAGGAATTTTCCACGGTAATTCCCCGCAGATCCAGCTGGCTCTTAAATACATGATCCGCTTCACTGCAGCTGGTTTCCTCAGGTGTATTCTCTACCTGGAGCAGTTCTGCGAATGCAGCCTTTTTAAATGTACACATTTTCTTCAGTTCAAAGGGCGCATACCGGAAACCGATCAGCTTCAACAGTGGTTTCGCAAATTTCGTATAAGAACTCAGTTCGAAATCCACTACGTGAATGTTGCTGAACATATGCATCAGTTCGGTATCCATATACAATTCAGAATCACAGAGTTCCATATTGTAGCCACGTTCCTGCAATGTCTGAAACAGTGGGGACTCCTGGTACACCCTCTTGCCGTAATCATCAAAGGGTTCATCATTTTCATACCAGTCTCCGGACAGAATATAGGGAACGGATCTCTCTGTGCAGGAGTATGCTCCTACCGTATTTTCAAAATAGGTGAAATCACGAAATACCTCACTGTATTCCGGATGCTCGTCCAACAGCTCCGTGATCGTTCTGGAATCCACCGTATCCAGCAGAAGGATCACGAAGTTCTGGTCTTCTGACATCACAAACTGTTCGTCCGCACCATATTGATAATGTACTTTTCCCTGCAGTGCACCACTGGTAAATACAATACTGACTGCTGTGATCAGCAGCATCAATGTCAATCCGCCGCTTAAATACATTACCGTTTTGGACAAAAGATCTTTTTTCAGGAAAATATACATGAGCACTACAACAACAAAGCCGATGCCCCAGAGAATAAAATCCTCTGTCCTCAGAAATGTATATTCTTCCCATCGAATCGTCGTTCCATCCAGGGGCGGCAGATTCCTGATCAGAAAATTTCCCTGAATATAGGTACAGATCAGCCCTAAGAATCCGCCTGCCAGTCCAAGACGGTACAGCACCGGATGGATCAGCCACAAGACAATATAGATCAGAAGCAGCACAACGGTGCTGATCAAAAACAGGCCCAATGATGCCCTGATCAGAATTCCGAAATCAAACCAGAACTCGGATATATTACTGCAATACAAATCTACCGGTGCATATAAAAACACCAGGAAACTGATGGCAGCCGCCACCACGATTCCCGGCAGCAGTTGCTTTTTATCCCGCTTTTTCATGTCAGATTACTTCTCCTGCTTGTCCTCTGCCTGATCCAGCATAATGTCATCGGATTCTACTTCTTTGTTTCTGTTCTCATCGATTCCCAGACTCTTGTCGATCTTCTTCTTGGCCTTTCTCCAGTAGATACCGGCTGCAGCGCCTACAGCGATGACTACACCGGCTACTGCCTGAATAGCATAGTTCATAACAGAAGGGTCAATATATGCATCTGCAGTTCCGGAAAACAGTACTGCGAATGCTGCTGCAAAAAATGTTACCTGTGCGATCTTGCTTAATTTTTTCATGTTTTTACCTCTTTCTTTTACTCTTTTTGTATTTCAGATTTTTATTGTTCTTTTGCTTTTTTGATCTGTTCCTGGACTGCCTGTACAATGTACTTTGCACCTACTTCGGCACTGTTGCCCAGATTGTATACATATTCTTCCACGAACTTTTCAATTCTGTCATGGTAAGCATCCTTCTGCTCCAGCAGATTTCTGACCTTGCTTTCGGTTTCCTCTGTCTTTGCAGGATCCAGACGGTCTCCGATGACATCCCTCATCCAGATATTGATAGGTACGGTGTCAATCTTCTGGTATTCCGGATTCATGACCTTCATGGGAGTATCCACGAACAGAACCGGCTTCTTGGTCGTAAAGGCATATTCATACGCGATACCGGACCAGTCAGTCACCAGCAGATCCGCCTCGAATACCGTGCTGTTGGATGAGAAGTCTGTCTGAATGTCAATATCCGGGTTCTTGGCATAACGCTCTTTCAGGCGATCCATCTTATCCTGCTGCAGACGCACCTGTTGAGGATGAGGACGTACTACCACTTCATAACCCTTACCTGCCAGATCATCCAGCATGCCTTCCAGACAGCTGTCCACGATATTGTCCTTCTGCCAGGAAGGAGCGATCAGAATATGCTTTTTCTCATGAGGCGTCTTATCCGCTTTCCTGTAATCTTCGATCATACGATCCAGCAGGCAGTAGCCCCAGTCGATCAGCTTCTTGGGAGGCAGACCGTAAGCTTCCTCTGTCTTGCGGATTTCCTCAGTATGATGCTTACCGACGCAGTATACGGTATCGTAGTGATCCATGGAACCGGTACGCATGGTCATATTCAGACTGTCCATACAGTGAGGAATATAGATATATTCAATATCCTTCCTTATATAGCTGCGCTTAATATGGAAGTTCTCAATATCCGGCATAGTCATGACCACTACGTCTGCATCCATCTTCATCATCAGTGTGATCAGACGTTTTTCTCCGATATAATACGCCCGGATCTTGTCTTCTTTTTCCGCCAGTGCAAAGATCTGATCTTCCGGATCACTGGTGATATAGTGGATAGTCAGATTGGTATGTGCCAGGAGCCATTCGATAATGCCCTGATAATATTTATAGAAGCCACTGCTCTCGGAATAAAATACCAGATGCTTGTTCACTACAGAGAAGAAACGTTTGAAATCTTTCTTCTCTCTCTTGGCATAGGGATTTTTCTCGAAGAGTTTCTTCTTGCCACCAATGGACTGCAATTCCTCCAGTTCCTGTTTGCTGGCCTCCAGTTCCTCATAATCCACATAATCCTTGGGATTGATGGCCCAGTTCAGCAGATACTGCTGTAAAATTGCGAACAGGTTGCTGGCGATCCAGTACAAAGCCACACCTGCCGGAACAAACCAGCCCAGATACAGGGACAGCCCTACCGAAAATGCCATCATACCGTATTTGTTCAGCTTGGACTGCTCTGCCTGAATGACATTGGCTGCATTCTGTGCCACACACAACAGCCATGCGGAAATACCGGCTGCAATGGGGACGATGATATCAATGCCCCCCACTTCGGAAGGTACCCAACTTAAATTCATGCCGCAGAAGTTCAGGGAAATTCCCTGCACCTGCTGTAATACAGACGCAATGTCCACACCTGCCAGTCCTGACTGCAATGCTGCGAACTGTTCTGCATAATTACCACTCTTGATCATCTCCACTACTGCCAGCTGAATAGATGAGCTCTCCGGATTTGCTCCGGCCAGGCTGACAGCCAGGCCATTGAATGCCGTGATCACATCCTGTGGCAGATGAAGCAGATAATCCAGCGGGTGATAGATAACCTCTACCAGTCCCATCAGCAGAATAATCTGAACTGCCAGCGGGATCAGGGATGCCAGCGGATTGTACTTCTCTCTCTTGAAGATCTTGGACTGTTCGTCCGCGATCCGGTCTGCATCCCCGAAATGTTTTGCCTTGATCCGGTTGATCTCAGGCTGCATCTTTACCATTTTAATGGAATTCTTCTGTACCCAGACGGATACCGGCAGCAGTACAATCTTGCTGATCAATGTGAACAGAATGATTGCCAATCCATAATTATGCACCAGATAATAGCAAAAGTACATTACATATCCCAGCGCTTCTGATAGTATTCGCATTTTAATTAACCATGCCTTTCTCAAAATCTGCAAAGTTTGGGCCGCAGGCACAAATTTGCGTGTGAAATTTATTTTCACACTGTTCTCCTTTTAGTCAATAGTACTAATTATAACATAATCGTATGTTTTTTCAACATGGAAAGCAATTTTCCGTTCAAAAAACAGGCAGAAACCTCTGTTATTATAACAGCAAATTTCTGCCTGCTTCCCTATTTTTCTGTATTCTTTGTTCTATTTCCGTTTTATTGCGTATTGTCCGTTGTTTCTTCCTCTGGCTTTTTATAGAATGCAAAATCATTCTTGCCGTTCTTCTTCACCTGATACATGGCATCATCCGCACACACGATCAGCTGTTCCAGATTATCCGTATCCTTAGGATAACTTGCAATACCAATGCTGCCGCCGATCTTCCGCTTCGTACCGCAGAGCACCACATCCTTTGTGAATACCTGTCTGCACTGGTACGCTGTCTTCTCCACCAGCATATTCTGGCTGCTGCGCAGGATCAGAATAAATTCATCTCCGGCGAAACGGTATGATGTCAGTATCTGGGACTGCACTCTTTCAGGCGGTTTGCCACCTGCTGCAGCGCTTCGTCTCCTGCCGTATGTCCGTAAGTGTCGTTGATCTTCTTGAAATTATCAATATCCAGCATCATGACGGTACAGGGAACCTTCGCATCGATCATCTGCTCCAGATCCTTCATGAATTTGCTGCGGTTCGGAAGTCCCGTCAGGAAGTCATGCTGTGCTGCCGCCTCCATAATTGCACGTGCCTGCTCCAGTTCCTGCAGCAGCTTTCGTCTGCGGTAATTATCGAAGCACACCCAGCAGATAATAACATTGAGTGCAGTGATAAGTATAAGTGCCGGTATCAAAGCCTCTCGGTTCCTGACAAAAAAATTCTCCCGATGATTTACAAATTCGGTATCTTTGGGAAACTGTGATGCCTCCAGCCCGAACTTCCGCATGACGTCTTCATCTACACAATAAATGTTGGGACTGTCCTTTACCACATTGATCTCTGCACTGTCGGTACCATTTGCGATATCCATGGCCATCTGTGCTGCGATCTCTCCGGACTTATACATGGATACCACATTACCGCCCAGCAGTCCGTCACCGATTCCGGCCTCCACCATGCGGTAAACCGGTACTTTGGCATAATCCACAATCATACACAGCGCCTGGTCACTGGTATATTGTTTGCCACTGCCGTCCTTAGACATAACGATATAGATCAGTATCGTCTTATCATCCACCTTACTGATAGCCTGCTGCAATCTGGCTGTTTCCAGTTCCGCAGCATTGATCTCAGAAAATTCCAGCTCCGGATAGTTTTCCGCTGAGTTGTAAAAATTCTTCCGTTCTGCATCTGCGGTCACTGAATCATCCAGTATCGCCACTACTTTATCGGCTGTCGGATTCACCTTCAGCGCCATGTCTATGTTCTTCTCTACGGACAGTTTTTCAATAATTCCCGTCACAAGAGGATTCTCTGCCGCTTTCATGGCATATTCTTCATCGTTCACACCTTCGAAGACAACCGGTATCTCCGGGAACAGTTCTTCCCGGTATTCCATGGCAAACTGCAGCGCCGCATCATCTCCCACGATCACCACATCATAGGGATCCGTATTCTCCAGATGGTATTTCAGCATATCATGAAACATATTCAGCCACTCATCTGTCCGAAAACGCTTCGTGTCCATAAATTCATAGTCGATAGTGGTATTCTCGTCCACCCCCGCCTTGATTCCTTCGATTTGCGTCTGGACTGTGTCCCAGCCATAAGAATACGAGCTGATAAACAATACCCGCTTTCCCTGATTCAGATTCTGTGCTTCTGCCGTTACTGACACCGTCCCAATAGTCCCAATGCCTATGAGAACAGCCAGCGCAAACAGCCATGCTTTCCACTTTCTCATATTCCTTCCCCCTAATTCCAACAGGTATGCTACCGGGGTCAAAAGTCTGAACCCAATACCACGATATGAGGAATTACATTACTGGTACTATTGTACCACATTGTCTGCTGAAAGCAAAGAGCTTAATTTAATCTTGCGATAATACCTTCTTCTTTTTTCTGTTTCATTTTTCCGATAACGGTAGGGATTGCTCCGAGCGCCACAAACAGATACTGTAGAACCAGATTGCCTATGTAGCTTCCCATATCAATAATTTCTGCGGAAAGTGCCGCAGGGATCAGTCGATAACACTCGAACAGACTATAACCTGCTTCCGCACCGCCGCCCTGATTGAACAAAATAATCGCCCAGTCCACACGGTCTGCAAAATACGTCATAAGGATCATGATCACAGCGCTGATGACTACTGCCTTTTTGGTCAGTTTTCCGCCCAGCATCTCATATCCCTTCAGAACGCACACCGCCATGATCACACCGGATAATGCTGCTACATATCCCAACTGGCTTAAGATCAGAACACTGAGCATTCCCAACAGGGATCCTAACAGGGCACCTACAATACCGCCTACGATGTTTTCTTTCTTCTGCGCCGTCTGTTGTGCATTCATCGCGATGTCACTGCGCATCTTCATCTCGCAGTCCGGACATAAATGATAGTATTCACCGCCCATTCTGAACGCTCCGGTCTCTACATTCTGACCGCACAGATCACAGCAGGGGCTGTAACTGTTTGTACGCAGGAATGTCGTTGTAGCTGCAAGTGCTTCGTTCAATGTATCCTTACATTTTTCCGCATTGGACTGTGCCTTCAGTGATACTCTGATATCCAGATTCTTCTGACCAAAACTCGCGATCTTCTTGCTGCTTTTCTGAAACCCTTTCACTGCCTGCTTGTCAAATGTCGACCCGTCAGCGCTTTTTGCCGCCGTATGCAGTACCATCATATACGGATATCTTGCATCGGGTGCATAGACGATAAAGTCAAACCCATCCCGTTCCCCATGAAACAAGTCATTGGTTTCATCATAACGCAATCCGGTTCCCATGGCAATCTGCTGATAATTTTCAATCTTCTTTTTCTGATTCATTTTTCTTCCCATCCTTTGTAATAGAAAATTAGTAATCGCTCTGAAAAGTTACGAAAACCACACTTTTCCATTTTACACTTTACCGTGTCAACATGCAACCCTATTAGGGGGTTTTTAGCCGATTAACCTATTTTCTATGAAAAAACTGTAGGCACATCTGTGTAACCTACAGTTTTTGAACTTCCTTATAAATAGAACAAGGTAATCGAAATCACGCAAATACGGATTTGCATTCCATCAGCATTTGATTTCAAGGTAACCTAACAGCTTGCTCATATCGTACTCTTCCAGCACACCCAGATTGGAATCATAGAATTTTCCATCATAGTGTACCAGGTAATGACAGAAACGTCCCATCTTTTCCATCATGATACAGCACTTCGGCAGTACAGCGGGTCTACCCTCGGTATATACGATGATGTCGGTATGGTCAATGCCGTAATAGTTCAGCGCAGAGATCACACGGCCCATGGTAGCCTGCCACTCTCTGCAGTCCATCACGCTGATCACCTCTGCGATAGTAACACCGGCTAACATTGCGACACAAGCCTGACCGCACAGACCGTCTTCGGGCTGGATGATCACGTTCATGCTGTCGATCTTGCGGATTGGATTCTCAAAGCTGTAAGGGCTGTTCTGATCCATACGGATCAGGGAACCGTTAATATGTAACAGGATCTTGTGAGGCACACCCAGTTCTACTTTTACAGCAGCTTCATCGGTGATCACAATCTCGTAATTGCCCTTCTCCTTGGGATGAAGCTCGCACTGAATGATATTGTTATCCAGAACGATATCTCCCTTGATGACTTCTCTCTGATGGCATACTTCCCATACATTAAAAGGAATCTGAATGGTGTATCCTACATCCTTTTTCTCTACTTTAGATTCAAAAAAATATCTCATATTTCATTCCTCCGTTGCTTTTGCTGTTCCCGAATATTCTCTTAAGAAAAAGATTAACGAAAGCGGTTACATTTCACATTTATCTTGATTCTAACAAAAATTTACATCCTTGCAAAGAGCTTGCTGAAAAGTACTTAAAAAAAAACATCCTGTCAAAAAAATGTCAAAAGCGCCTGCTTTCAGGCAGACGCTTTACCTATCATTTATTCTCTTATCATAACCCTAAAATTGCAGATGCCACACGGAAATATACCAGTAATGACATTGCATCGACGATGGTCGTTATGAACGGACTCGCCATGACCGCAGGGTCGAATCCCAGCCGTTTCGCCAGGATCGGCAGAAGACATCCGATAATCATAGCGATCACTACTGCCGCCACCAGAGTCAGGCACACGGATGCTGCCACCAGCACCCCTACTTTATCCAATAACAGTAATTTTACAAAGTTCGCTGCGGAAAGTGTAATACCGCAGATCAGTGCCACGCGGATCTCCTTGAATACGACCTTCGGCACATCCCGGTATTCGATCTCATTCAGGGACAGTCCGCGGATGACCGTAACGCTCGCCTGGCTTCCGGCATTTCCGCCGGTATCCATCAGCATGGGAATATATGCCACCAGTACCGCACACACGCTCAGCGCATCTTCAAAAGAAGAAATGATAGCTCCGGTAAATGTAGCTGACACCATCAGAAGAAGCAGCCAGGGAATACGCTTTTTGAAGGTCTCAAATACCCCGGTCTTCATATAAGGCTTATCACTGGGCACGATAGCCGCCATTTTTTCCATATCCTCCGTGGTCTCTTCTTCGATGATATCCACGATATCGTCCACGGTGATAATACCTACCAGCCGGTTCTCATTGTCCACGACCGGCATGGCTGTAAAGTCGTATTTTTTGAACTGTCTGGCAACTTCCTCCTGGTCCATCAGGGTATTGATGGAGATGACATTTTCATGCATGATGTCACCGATGATCTCGTCACCGTCCATGAGCAGCAGATAACGCAGGGCCACGGTTCCCACCAGTCTTCTCTGGGCATCTAAGACATAACAGATATTGATGGTCTCACTGTCGAGGCCTACCTTACGGATCCGCTCGATGGCCTGATTCACCGTCAGATTCTCCTTCAGGTCTACATATTCGACCGTCATGATACTTCCGGCGGAATCTTCCGGATATCGCAGCAGATGATTGATATCTCTGCGTACCTCAGGGCTTGCGTTGGTCAGAAGCTTTTTGACAATGTTGGCAGGCATCTCTTCCAACAGGTCAGCCGCATCGTCTGCCATCAGGTTGTTGATGATGTTCGTTGCTTCCTTATCTGACAGGGAGGTGATGATCTTCTGCTGATTGTCCATATCTAAATAGGAAAAAACGTCTGCCGCCAGGTCCTTGGAAAGAATGCGGAAGACTTTGAGCATATCCTCTTCTTCCAGTTCTTCCAGAAGTCCTGCAATATCGGCATCGTTGAGTTCAGCCAGATACTGGCGCAGTTTGGTATACTGCTTGGTGTTAAGAAGCTCTAAGACTTCTTCCAGTTCTTTGATCTGTTCCATGATGATCCTCCTTATGATGTTTTCTATGGGTGTAACTTATGCAGTAACTTCGCCCCGGAAGTGGGTTGTCAGAACTCTTCTGTGTACACTTCATAAAAACCACCACCTTTCTGTAGGATCCATCCAGAACCCCATTCGCAAAATCGCCTCTACGAGGCTTTCCTTTTGCTCATTCATTTTGCTTCGCCAAATAAATATTGACATATATTCTTACGAATGTAAACATTCGACGAATATCCGTCAATATTTAATGGTTCTGAATTGTTAATAATATTTTAACTTTATGACTATTCTTTGTCAATGAAATAAGTTTCTTTCAATTTCTCAATTTTTACCTTTCCACAGGTGGTTTCTGTCAGGTTTTTCCTGAGACCATCCTCTTTTTCCACCGGGACAAGTAAAATAAATTTTACGTTTTCCGCATAGATGCTGTCCGCAGGAACGATGCCCTGCTGTCCGAAATAGTACTGCAGTTTGCCCACGTCATTATAATCTGTTGTCACTTCCAGTTCGCAGCCCTTCCGCATAATGCCGGTCTCGCAGTGGTCCAGTCCCTCCTTCACCGCCTGGGTATAGGCCCGCACCAGACCGCCGGTGCCGAGTAACGTGCCACCGAAATATCTGGTCACCACCACCGCAATATTGCGGATACCGGATCCCGTCAATACTTCCAGCATCGGACGTCCCGCCGTTCCGGAAGGTTCCCCGTCATCGCTGCACCGGGTCAGTTCGCCTCTGCTTCCTATTATAAATGCCGAACAGTTATGTCTGGCATCCCAGTATTTTTTCTTCATTTCTTCTATAAAAGCCACTGCCTCTTCCTCGGTTTCACACTTGCGGATCGTAGCAATAAAACGGGACTTTTTCTCCACGATCTCACCTTCCCCACCGGACAAAAGGACTCTGTAGCTGTCTGTTGCTGTCATGTTGTCCATGTATGACCTCTCTTATTTTCTGCTTTATAAATTCTTATTTTCTTTTACTTTCTTTTCCAGTGTAGCATAACTTCTCCAAAATGTGAAACAATTCTAAAAAGCCTTTATTTACATAGCATTATTTGGTATAATGTCTTCGTCTGTATCTCAGACAGAAAGGACTTGTTTTATGAATTATGGAAAAAAAGGTGTCCGTGCGAAGCAGAAGACACTCAACTCTAAATCACAAAAATGGGGAAGAAAAATCGCTCTGACCTGTGTCAAGGTCATGCTGGCAGCTGTCGTAGGCATCGGCATCTGCGGTGTAGCCGCCGGTATCGGTGTTTTCCGCGGCATCCTCTCCTCCACCCCCACGATCCGTCTGTCGGATGTCGTGGCAGTCGGCGAAGCTACCATCGTCTATGACAGAGAGGGCAACGAGATCGACCAGTACGTCAGTACCAACTCCAACCGTCTCTCCGTCGGCATGGACGAGATTCCCGACTACATGGGCAAGGCTTTCGTAGCCATTGAGGATGAACGCTTCTATCAGCATAACGGGATTGATTTCAAGAGTATTATCCGTGCCGGTTACCAGTTTTTTAAGACCGGTGGTGAAGAAGCCCAGGGTGCCAGTACCATTACCCAGCAGCTTCTAAAAAATACCATCTTTACGGACTGGACCTCCGAGGGTAATAACAAGATCAAAAAAATCAAACGTAAGATTCAGGAGCAGTACCTGGCACTGGAGATTACAAAGTACTACTCCAAGGACGAGATCCTGCTGCGTTATATGAATGCCATCAACCTGGGTCAGAACACCCTGGGTGTGGAATCTGCCTCCTTACGTTACTTCGGTAAACACTGCAGCGAACTGACCATTTCCGAATGTGCGGTCATTGCCAGTATCACGCAGAATCCTTCTAAATACAATCCCATCCGTCATCCGGAAGAGAATGTAAAACGTCGTGAGAAATGTCTGACGAAAATGCTGGAGCTTGGCTTCATCACGCAGGCGCAATACGATGAAGCCATGGCAGATACCGATGCTGTGTACGAGCGGATCGGCCTGTACGACATCGATTATCAGGAGGCCAATGCCACCACAGGTTCCTACTTCTCCGATGCGGTATATGAACAGGTAAAACAGGATCTGATCCTGGCCGGTTACAACGAGAACATGGCCGAGACTCTGCTGACCTCCGGCGGTTTACGTGTGGAATCCACGTTAGATCCCAAGATCCAGAATATTCTGAACGAGGAATACGCAGATGCTTCCAACTACCCGGAGAATGTAAAATGGTATCTGAACTATGCTCTTACCATTATCTCTCCCGACGGTACCAAGAATAACTTCAGTAAAGAAAACATGATGACCTGGTTCAAGCAGAACCAGAATTCAAAATTCAACCTGATCTTTTCTTCCCAGGACGATGCCTATGCGGCTGTAGACACTTACCGCTCCGCAATGCTGGCGCAGCTGGGTGTGGAAGACAATGCGGACAATTACGAAGAAACTATTTCCATGACTCCACAGCCCCAGTCCGCTATGGTCATTGAGGAGCAGAACACCGGCTATGTGGTAGCCATGATCGGCGGCCGCGGTGCCAAAGAGGGCCGCCGAACCCTGAACCGCGCCACCAGTGCCAAGCGTCTGCCGGGATCTACCTTCAAGGTAGTGGCCTCCTACGCTCCCGCTCTGGACAGTGCCGGCAAGACCCTGGCTACTGTATACAACGATGCACCGTTTAACTATGCCGACGGTACTCCCGTCCGTAACTGGTACAAGACCGGTTACCGGGGCATCCAGAATATCCGAAGTGCGATCCGTGATTCCTTGAATATCATCGCAGTTAAGAACATCACGGTGATCACTCCGAGACTTGGTTATGATTATCTGCTGAACTTTGGATTTACCACTCTGACCGACGGTGTGCAGGTCGGCAACGAGATCAAGTCCGACGTGAACCAGTCCCTGGCTCTGGGCGGTCTGACCTACGGTGTTACTCCTTACGAGCTGACTGGTGCCTACGCAGCTATTGCCAACGGCGGTACTTATGTCACCCCGAAGCTGTACACCAGAGTCACCGATTCCGATGGCAATGTAATTCTGGACAACACCAATCCGGCTACCAGACAGGTCATCAAGGAGACCACTGCTTTCCTGCTGACCAGTGCCATGCAGGATGTAGTTACCTCCGGTACCGGTGGCCGTGTAAATTTCGGCGGTATGGCTATCGCCGGTAAGACCGGTACTACCACCGGACCTACCGATGCCTGGTTCGTGGGATATACCCCTTACTACACCGCTGCTACCTGGACCGGTTATGACAACAATGTTGACCTGAACAGTGCCGAGGACGGTGTCTCCAAGACCTTATGGCGTAAGGTTATGAAGCGTGTTCACGAGGATCTGCCTAACACCCAGTTCCCGGTTCCCTCCGGTATTGTACAGGTAGCGGTATGTTCCCAGTCCGGCAAGCTCCCGATTCCCGGTCTCTGCGATGGCTGTGTATATACAGAGTATTTTGCTGAGGGTACGGAACCAACGGAAAGCTGCGATGTACACTATCAGGGCGAGATCTGTGCTTACGACGGATTACCCGCAAGCCCTGACTGCCCGTTCAAGTACACCGGTGTTGCCACCATGCCTCTGGTAGAAGATCCTGCATTACAACAGGGCTCCACTGTCATCATCAACAATCCGGATGGCACGCAGACTGTCAGCACACCGAACACCAGAAGTCAGTGTCAGCATGATGCAACCTTCTTTGCCAATCCGGACTACGAATCTGTGATCAACCAGCAACAGGCCGAGATCAATGCCCGTAATGCTGCAGCGCAGCCGCAGACAGAAGAATAATATGTGAACCATAGAATACCATAGAAATAACAATACCCGCCCCTGTACCACTGCTCCACGCAGCTACAGGGGCGGGTATTTTTTGCATAAAAAAATCACCGGATCAAACGTTTTCACATTCGATCCGGTGCTCATAATATACCTTATGTTTTCAGATGTTCCTATACAATACCCTGTGCAGTCATCGCGTCTGCAACCTTCAAGAAGCCTGCGATGTTAGCACCTGCTACATAGTTACCTTCCATGCCGTACTTCTTGGCTGCATCATCCAGATTGTGGAAGATATTAACCATGATGGTCTTCAGCTTTGCATCAACCTCTTCGAAGGTCCAGGAAAGTCTCTCACTGTTCTGGCTCATCTCCAGAGCGGAGGTAGCAACACCACCTGCATTGGATGCTTTGCCGGGGCAGAACAGAACGCCGTTCTTCTGGAAGTACTCGGTAGCTTCCATGGTGGTAGGCATGTTAGCGCCCTCTGCTACAGCGAATACGCCATTAGCTACCAGCTGCTTTGCATCCTCCAGATCCAGTTCGTTCTGGGTTGCACAGGGAAGAGCTACATCACACTTCACGGTCCATACACCGTGCTCACCGTTCTTCTTCTCATGATACTGTGCATGGGTCTTGCAGCAGCATACTCGGTCAGTCTTGCACGCTTTACTTCCTTTACTTCCTGCAACAGTGCTACATCGATTCCTTCGGGATCATAAATCCAGCCGGTGGAATCGGAACAGGTAACTACCTTGGCACCTAACTGCTCTGCTTTCTGGATAGCGTAGATTGCTACGTTACCGGCACCGGATACAGCCACGGTCTTGCCTGCGATATCCTTGCCATTGCACTTTAACATCTCCTCGGTCAGATACAACAGGCCATAACCGGTTGCTTCGGTTCTTGCCAGGGATCCGCCATAGCTTAAGCCCTTACCGGTCAGAACACCTTCATACAGGCCGGTCAGTCTCTTGTACTGTCCGTACATATAACCGATTTCTCTTGCGCCGGTACCGATATCACCTGCAGGAACATCGGTATCTGCTCCGATATATTTGTAAAGTTCTGTGATGAAGCTCTGGCAGAAAGCCATGATCTCTCTGTCGGATTTACCCTTGGGATCAAAATCGGAACCACCCTTACCACCGCCGATAGGCAAGCCGGTCAGAGAGTTCTTGAAAATCTGCTCGAAACCAAGGAACTTGATGATACCTAAGTTAACGGAAGGATGTAAACGTAAGCCTCCCTTGTAAGGTCCGATTGCGGAGTTGAACTGTACACGGAAACCGTTGTTTACCTGTACCTGACCCTTATCATCCACCCAGGGTACACGAAACAGGATCTGTCTCTCGGGAGTTACCAGTCTCTCCAGCAGAGCATCCTTACGATATTTTTCCTCGTTTGCCTCGATCACCACGCGAAGAGATTCCAGAACCTCTTTGACTGCCTGGTGGAACTCGGGCTGTGCAGGATTCTTTGCGACTACCAAATCAAATACTTCATCAACATATGACATTTGAATGTCCTCCTTCAATTGGTATACAGATTCATGACAACCTGGTTGCCATATGCTTTATTATAAAACGACTTTTTTAATTGTACAATAAACTTTATTTCACTAAATCGTAAAAGTTTTTGGCCATTTTCTATAAAAATTGCACAAAAAGGTATGCAAGTATACAATTTGTGCGTTATGATGTACGTTAAATTGCCGAAAGCGGTCGTTTCGTATGCTATAGATATTCTTTCAGAGTCCGGATGTTGGCATTCTCCATCTCGATCAGTTCCTTCGCCAGACTGCGGCAGGGGCTTCCGGCAAACTCTTCATTGTGTGCCAACACCTTCTCCATCTCCAGCACACCGTTATTACTGCCCTTGATGATCATTTCTGCGATATGACTTGTGCTGGTGTTGAGCAGGGTGTTATAACCGATTCCAAAGCGCAGCATCATGTTCTCCATGGCATTCTCCCGGTAGGTCTGGGCCTTGCCCTCCACCAGATTCTGCACTGCCCTGTCATGCAGCCTGGAGTACTGTAATTCCTGTTCCGCCACCACGGCTGCCAGCCTGTCGTCGTAGATTTTGTCCGTAACGGCATCCAGTGCCTTCATGGCCATTTCCGTGTTACGCTGGATCTCCCGGTAGATGTTGATCTCCTGTTTCTTCAGATTGTGATTTCTTGTTTTATTCATAGAAAAAGCTCCTTACCGTTTTTGGTAAGAAGCTTTCCCTGAATTTTCTTATTTTATTCCAAGCCCGCAGTGCACCGCTCAAAAATGCTTCGCATTTCTTCGCTGTCGGGCATTCGCCCTATCAAAAAAGAATCATCAAAAATCCTGCCTGCAAGCAGTCAGATTTTTGCCGCTTCATTTTTGGCACTGCTCATTATTGTACATATTCACTCTTGACGTATCCGATCTGGCCATTGTACCTGATCTTGCTCCAGTCGCCTTCTGTGCCGACCAGTTCCGCAGAATCGCCACCGGAAAGAACTCCCAGACGATCTGCAGTCTCACTGGCGGATGCACGTACATTGATATTGGTGGTAGCGGTCACGGTTCCGATGGTCTCGGCACCGGCTGCGCTCTCTGCCAGCTGCAGGAACTCTGTCTTGATATAGCCTTCCTTACCTTCATAATCTACCTTGGTCCAACCGTTGGCGCGCTGCTCCAGTACCTGAAGCTTCGTACCTCCTGCCACTTTACCCAGCTTATCCGCCTGCTCACTGTCGGAGCTTCTGACATTTACGGTAGTAGTTGTCGTCACATACTGCGGTCCCTGCTCTTCTGCGGGCTGCTCTGTGCCTTCGGCAGAAGTATCCTGACCGTCTGCCGCCTGATCACCGCCTTCCGCAGAGGTATCTGTATTCTGATCTCCGGCTACCTGATTGGCCAGCTTCTCTCCTACGGCAATGCTTACCTGAGAATCCAGCTCACTGATATACTGCAATACTTCCGGATGATCTACCATCAGTTCATTGTATTCCACTGTGATCTTGTTGTTAAATTCCACAACATCATCCTGCGTGCTTAACGTCTTGATATAATCGTTGACTTCCTCACTGTTCTCGCCGCGCTTGATATACATTTCTCCCTGATCATTGGTGCAGATATAAAGTGCCTGATAACCGGGCACCTCTTCCTCATGACCCACAAATGCAATCTTGTAATATACATAAGCGATCACCGAACCCTCTTCCGGGCCGGTCTTGGTATAGATCTCCAAAGTCGGATAATAATCAATATACTGTGCCAGTTCCAGATAACGATACATGTCTTTGTCGGAGATCTCATCACAAACGGAACGTAACGTTGTCTCATCACCGGTCGCCATGGCATTATAATAAGTAGCTACCAGAGTATATACCGCACCTTCCTCATTTGCTACCAAAGGTACATCCTCTGTTGTCGGTTCCGTAGCAATCTCACTGGACACTGCCGCTGCGCTCTCTGCGTTCTGCTGCTCCTCACGGTGACGGTTGTTCATACTCAGGCTTACGGATACGGTGACTGCCACTGCCACAACAACGACAGCCGGCAAAACTACTTTACTATGCTTTATGATATAGTTTCCAAGAAAATGTAATTTTTCTTTCCACATATTGCGTCCTTTCCAAATTCTGAAAAAAAGTTCTTTAATCGCAAAAAGCCGCAAGCGGCTTCTCTCATCTCTCTCCCTATAATCAAGGTGATGTAAATGCATCCGACAGGAATCGAACCTGCATTAAAGGCGTCGGAGGCCTCCGTTCTATCCATTAGACTACGGATGCAAATATTACAAATTTGTTACATCACCTCGACTATAATATCATAAAACACTACATATGTCCAGTTTAAATTGTTGGAATTATTTAGTTTTTTTCAAACATAATATTCACTCCGGTATTCTACACTATCCTTACTTCCCTCTCCCGGCTGCAATACAGATATAAATGGTCCGACAGAACTTCCTCCGGCGGCAGCTCCGTCCGGTTCACTTCTGCGATCATTTTCTTCAGTTCTTCCCTGTCCTGTTCCCGTTCCCTGGGAACCAGCAGGAATTCATGAACAGAACTGGGGATCATGTAATAATCGCCGCCGATACGCTCTGCCAGCTGCTCCAGCATCCCGGGATACAAAATGCTGCAGGCACCGTAAGTCTTGCGGGAATTCGTCAGGATCATCATGGATACCTTCCTCAAAAATTCCCTCCGGACTTCCTCCGGAAGTTCCTGCAGTGCGTCTCCCAGCACATCCTCCATGGGAATGGTCTCACCGGGAAACAGTCTGGGGGTATTTTTCACTGCAATCTCCAGCAGATCCCTGTCTGTCACCTTCCAGTTGTCCAGATGGGATCTGTAGATGGGGATCATACCGTTGTCCACTCCTGCTTCGTCAAACGCATAGTAGAAGCAGATTGCCAGATCAAGTATCGGAATATACGGCACTTTTTCCAGCTGCTCCCGGTTCTTCTCCCGGTTCACCAGCCGGAAGCACAGTTTCTCCTTTACCTTCTCAAAATCCTGAAAAAAGGAAACATCGATCTTCCGGCCGATTCCGTCCTCCTTATAGATACTGATGATCTTCTTAATAATATCTGCAAAGGTCACGCCACCCTCATAAGCTTCCCAGAAGGAATTAAGATAAATTGTAGGTGTCACATTGTCCTGTCCCTTACGGATCATCAGTCCCTGAAGCAACACTCCGTTATTCTTCTGCACTTCCCGCAGTTCCACTGTATACTCCTGTCCCAACACTTCGCTGACAGCCTTCTGTACCTTTACTTTAAATGTAGAAATCTCCATAGAATACCTCCATGCCTCTCCGAAGCAGGCTCCCCTCCTGCTTTTTCCCATGTGGTATTTCCGGTGTAAAAATGTAGAAAATAACAAAAGCAATAAGCCATCCCGAAACAGGATAACTTATTGCCTTACAGGTTCTCTTATCGGATATTGCTCAGAACAGTGGTAGTCTCAACAATTATGCACGAGACAGATATTCACCGGTTCTGGTATCGATCTTGATCTTGTCGCCCTGGTTAACGAACAGAGGTACTGCAACAGTAGCTCCGGTCTCAACGGTAGCAGGCTTGCTGGCACCGGTAGCGGTATCACCCTTGAATCCGGGCTCGGTCTCAGTGATCTCCAGTTCTACAAACAGAGGAGGCTCCACGGAGAATACGCTGCCATTGTGGGAGCAGATCTTGCACATCTCGTTCTCTTTTACGAACTTCAGTGCATCGCCTACAGTCTCAGAGTTCAGTGCAACCTGATCGTAAGTCTCGGTATCCATGAAGTAGTACAGATCGCCATCTTCATACAGATACTGCATATCCTTTCTATCAATACGCGCCTGAGGGCACTTCTCAGTAGGACGGAAAGTCTTCTCTACTACACCGCCACTCTTGATGTTCTTCAGCTTGGTTCTTACGAAAGCTGCGCCCTTTCCCGGCTTAACATGCTGGAATTCGATAATCTGGTAAACATTGTTATCATACTCAATGGTAATACCATTTCTGAAATCACCTGCAGAAATCATAATGTATTCCTCCTAAATATTTTCACGTCATAATTCTTTAACATTTTAATATAAAAACATGCACATTTCAACTACTTTTGAAAAATTTTTTCAAATTTCTCGGGAAACTACTGCCTGTTCTCCCGCAGGAAGTCGATAGCCTGCAGATAACCGTCCAGTCCCTGTCCGTAAATCTGCCTGTTACATACCGGTGCTGTCACAGAAATCTTGCGAAACTCTTCTCTGCTCGTAATATCGGAAATATGAATCTCCACCTTGGGAATATCCACGCTTGCCAGAGCATCCCGGATGGCATAGCTGTAATGGGTGTAGGCACCGGGGTTGATCACGATCCCCTCCGTTCCGTCAGAATATGCCTCCTGGATCCTGTCGATGATGGCTCCTTCATGGTTGCTCTGGAACACCTGGATCTCCTCTCCGGTTTCTTTTGCTTTTTTGTCGATCAGATCCAGTAAATACTGATAGTCCTGTGTTCCGTAGATCTTTTTCTCACGGATTCCCAGAAAATTCAGATTCGGTCCGTTGATCACCAGAATTTTCATCTTTTTTCTCTCCTTTTTTCTCTGTATGTCTTTCTGCTTCCGTAACTGCAGCTGTAACTCTTCCGCCAGTTCATCGGAATGCCTGTTATCCACATCCAGTATAATGTCCGCACATTCCGCATAGATTTTGTCCCGGATCTCCAGCAGTTCCCGGATCCTTGTCAGAGGATCCTCACACTGCAGCAGGGGCCTTGTAGTGTCATTTTTCAGCCGCTCGTAGACCACTTCCGGCGACACTCGCAGATATACCACTGTTCCACACTGATGCAGCAGGGGCCGGTTCACCGGATTGACCGGAGTGCCTCCTCCCACAGACAGGATACGTTCGTATTTCTGTTCCCCACATTTTCGCAGCAGTTCCGTCTCCAGTTCCCGGAAATAGGATTCACCGTCATCCGCAAAGATCTGTGTGATGCTCCTGCCCTCCTGTCTCTCGATCAGCTTGTCCGTGTCTTCTACCGGCATCCGTAGCAGATAGGACAGTTTCAGTCCCAGTGTTGTCTTCCCCGATCCCATAAAGCCGATCAGGACGATATTCCTTCGTTTGTGTTTCATTTTTTTATTTTCCGTCCTCTGTCTTTTTTGCTTTCTGCATCCGTTCATAGACTTTGTCTGCAAGCCAGGGTTCCACCTGGCAGCCTGTCCACAATTCAAAAGCAATGATTCCCTGATAGAGAAGCATCTTCGCACCATTATAGGCTTCACCACCCTGTGCCTCCACCAGTTCCATAAACCGGGTCTTCGGTGGATTGAAGATCAGATCATATCCGGTGTGTACTCTCTTATAAAATGTGGGATCCTCGATCACCGCCGCATCACAGTCCGGATACATACCCACACTGGTGGCCTGTATTGCCAGATAGCGTTCCCCTTCCGGCAGCGTATCATACGCATCTATAGACAGGGCTTTTGCAAATTTCCGTTTTTTTCCGGTGAGGTGATTCACCTCGTCCGCTATGCTCTGTGCCTTTTCCACCGTACGGTTCAGGATAATGGCCTCTTTCGCCCCCTTATCCAACAGCATCATGGCTACCGCTCTGGCTACTCCTCCGGCTCCCAGGATCAGCACTTTCTGTCCCTTGACTTTGACGCCGTCCTCGCACATGGCCCGGTACAATCCCGGCATATCGGTATTGTAGCCTTTATAGCCCTTTTCCGTGCGGACCAGCGTATTTACAGCACCGATATTTGATGCCAGCGGATCTATGTCATCCAGGTACGGGATCACATCGCTTTTATAGGGAACCGTTACATTTATTCCCAGCAGATTCAGTGCAAAAGCACCCTTCACGGCATCCTCCAGTCTTCCGGTCTCCACATGGAACGGGACATAGGCCAGATTTTTCCCAAGCACCATGGACAGGGTATTGTGGATCACCGGAGACAGGGTGTGCTCCACCGGGTTTCCGATCAGTCCGCAGGTTCTGGTATAGCCATTGATATCATTCAGCATTTTGATTTCCTTTCCGACGCTTTTCTCTATGGTAGAAAAACAGTACGATCTTTTCCAGATATCTCTTGAGTACAATCTGAATCTCTTCTTTCGGATGAATGGGTTTCGTCAGATAGGTCATGATCCCGCATTTCTTAGCTCCCCACACATCGGTGAACAGCTGATCCCCCACAAAAAGTGTGGTATCCGCCCCGGTATGCATCTGTTCCATAGCCCGCAGATAACCTTCTCTTCCGGGTTTCCCGGCCTTATAGATATAGGAAGCACCTACTGCATCCGCAAAACTTTTACGCGGGGCTCCTTGTTGTTCGATAACAGCAGTGTCTGAAATCCCAGTTCCCGCAATCTGCCGAAGAACTCTGTTGCCTGCGGTGTTGCCGGTGCCCCGTGCGGTACGAGTGTATTGTCAATATCAAAAATGATTCCGCGATACCCCTGTTCATATAATGTTCTGTAATCTATGCCATAGGCGGAATCCGCCTCATAATCCGGGTAAAACTGATGCAGCATCTGTCTCGCCTTTCGTCTGTTTTATAATGTAATCGGTATTCTCCTCTAGGGAAAATGCCTGAAAATATGCTTCTTCCAACGGAATCCACAGCTGCAGGAAGTCCTGTAGTATGTCCTCTCCGTTCCTCGTGCGGATCCGCTCCGTCTGCGTCTCATGGTCTATATCCAGAAATACTTTCCGGTCCATGTATTCTCCCAGTACCGGATGGCAGCTGTAAGCGCCTTCCACGAATACAAAACCGTTATTTTGTACCGGGAGCCAGTCTCCCGGTGCCATGCGGGAACAGTCAAATCTCTGATAGGAAAATGCTTGTCCCGATGCAAGCTTCGGTATGACTTCCGTCAAAAATCGTTCATAGTGCACATTTCCGCCAGGCTCGCTTCTGCGCTCCTGCGTCCGAAGTGCAGGCGGCAGAAAAAAATCATCCATATGGATCACATCTCCGCCCAGTTCTTTTGCAAGTCTGGCAGCCAGTGTTGTCTTCCCGGCGGCGCATCTGCCGTCAATGGCAATAATGCGCATTCCGGTGGGAAGCACACGCAATTCCTCTGTCAGCTCAGAAACAGTTCTCAGCGATCTCATCCACAGCCTCCACAATGTATTCTCCCAGGCGTCTGCTCTCGACTCCCACGATAGTGGCATGGCATTTACTCATGGGGATCAGGATCAGTTTTGCATCATTCGAAGCTACCGCTGCTGCCATGGTGGGGGTGATCTCACCTAACATGGCATCCGCCATGACGATTCCCACCGGTCCTACGATCACGTCTGCTCTCTTACTGTTATATACCACGGCATTCTCCCCGGTGGCACCACTTGTCACGCCGCTCTTCATCATATTCGCCGTAGCTGTGGCGTTGGTTCCCACTGCGATCAGTTCCGCCTCCGGAAACCGTTCCTTCAGAGCCTCCAGCAGGCTTCTGCCTACGCCTCCGCCCTGCCGTCCATTACCATAATACGCATAACTTTACTCCTGCCAAAAATAATACATACATGTTCCATGATAGCATGGCAAATGCTTTTTTGCAATTTATCTTGACAAAAAAATGCCCACCCTTTATTATGTATTATGCTTCAGGAAGGAGCTTAACGCCAGAAGGCATATTTATCCCAGAAGGGAAAAGTGTGCCGTTCTGGCTTTTTTGTTACTGTTCAGGTTTCTCCGTCTCGGAGAGGCTTTTTGCGAATGGAGACTCTGAACAGTTATATCTTATCAGGAGGTTTTCCATGAAAAAATTAACTGTTTTAAACAAAAGCATCCTCACTGCTCTGTGTATTGCCTTATGTGTGGTTCTGCCCATGACTCTGCACGCCATTCCCAAGGGCGGTGTCCTGTTCTCCCCCATGCATCTGCCCGTGCTTCTGTGCGGTCTGGTCTGTGGAGCACCTTTCGGTCTGGTCTGCGGCATTCTCGGACCTCTGGTATCCAGTCTGCTTACCGGTATGCCCGTTTTCGGATATATGCCTGTCATGATGATCGAGCTGGGGCTCTATGGTCTGATCAGCGGTCTGGTCATGCAGTTTCTTCGCAGCGGTAAACTGGTTGTTGATCTGTATGCAGCTCTGGTCATTGCCATGCTGGGCGGCCGTGTGATCACCGGTATCCTGCGCGCACTGATCTTTGCAGGCGGTTCCTACAGCTGGTCTGCCTGGGCTACCGGATATTTCGTATCCTGCCTCCCCGGTATCATTATCCAGCTGATTCTGATCCCCATCATCTATGTTGCACTGGAACGCGCTCATCTCCTGCCGGTTCGTTACGCTGCTGTTTCTGCTGCCGCAGAGACCGAAGCTGCATAAATCCATACACCCTCGAGCCGGCCGGCTCATCGCATCACAGCAAAATGGCTCCTCTGTCTTACGACAGGAGAGCCATTTTTTGTCTGTAGATCCGTATGAAATAGAGGATTTCCGCCACTGCGGTGATACTCCATGAAAAGACATATAGCAGATACAGGGACGGTATCGTATGGAAATAGGCAAATATGGTGTAAACCCAGATTACACGGAACACGCAGGAACCCATGATGACAATGAACATAGGTATAATGCTCTTGCCCATGGCTCTGGCCGCCGCAATGGTACAGTCCATAAATGCCGAAATACAATACGAAAATCCCATGATCGTCAGACGGTACATACCGGCATTCATAACTGCCTCATCCCTGGTAAACAGGGACAAAAACGCTCTCCGAAAAATACCAGTGACACTCCCAGGATCAGACCGATGCCGAAGGAATATGCCAGGCTGATGAGGTAACTGTTCCGCACCCTTTTCTTCTTGCCCGCACCGTAATTCTGTCCCTATAAGTAGCCATAGCTATACCCAGACTCTCA
>ERZ859980.33-NODE-33-length-92796-cov-8.610075_pt1 | contig 92796 bp, 85 predicted proteins | sample MGYA00509984_ERZ859980 | MGnify/ENA primary metagenome ERZ859980 (study PRJEB30046, sample SAMN00715173) | human gut metagenome | study: EMG produced TPA metagenomics assembly of the A metagenome-wide association study of gut microbiota in type 2... | reverse complement strand
AATCGATTATAATCAGTTTAACTATTTGATAATCAGATATTTACTTTCCGATGCAAAAGTGCTTAAAAATATTCCCCAGCACCTCATCCGTCTCAATTGTGCCGCCTACGATTTCTCCCAAGTGATAAAGACACTCACGAAGGTCTTGTGAAACCAGGTCACCGGAAAGTTGCATGGCCAGTCCGTCTTGTACGCGGTGGATAGCTTCCAGCGCACGGCTTAGTGCTTCGTAATGACGGATATTACTTACCACCACATCGTTCTGCGACAGGTCAGGCAGGGCAGCAAAGTCTACCAACTGCTTCTGAAGCTGAGAAAGTCCCTCTTTCTGCTTAGCCGAAAGGGAAAGCACACAAGCATCCTCCGGCAAGTCAGGGAGAGTAGCTTTCAGGCGAGCGAGTTGTTCATCTGCTGAAGAATCAGCCGATGAAAGCAAGTCCGCCTTGTTGAAGACAATCACCAAGTGCTTGTTCTTGCAGCGAGGCAAAATCTTGTCGACCAACTGACGGTATTGCTCTTCGGCACAAGTGGCATCAATAACCCAAAGCACGATGTCGGCCTGATCCAGCTTCTGGAAACTCCGTTCGATGCCTAAGCTTTCGATGGTGTCGGTTGTTTCGCGAATACCGGCGGTATCGATGAAGCGGAAGGTGATACCTCCCAAGTTCATGGTGTCTTCAATGACGTCGCGGGTAGTGCCATGAATGTCGCTCACGATGGCACGTTCTTCGTTCAGGAGGGCATTCAGCAGGGTGGACTTACCGGCATTTGTTTCGCCGACGATAGCCACGGGCACTCCGTTTTTCAGGGCATTGCCCACGCTGAACGTATCTACCAAATGATGGATGACTTGCTCAATCTGACGGGCGATGTCTTCCAGTTCCGAACGGTCGGCAAACTCCAGTTCCTCGTGGTCGCTGAAGTCGAGTTCCAGTTCCATGAGGGAGGTGAGGTGGAGTAGCTTGTCGCGCAGGACAGCCAGTTCACGGCTGAATCCGCCGCGCATCTGGTTCATGGCCATACGGTGGGTAGCAGCGGAAGTGGATGCAATGAGGTCGGCCACGGCTTCGGCCTGGCTCAGGTCCATCTTGCCATTCAAGAAGGCACGCTGGGTATATTCACCCGGTCCGGCGGCACGGCATCCTTGGCGGATAAGAAGCTGCATCACTTGCTGGAGGATGTAGCTCGAGCCGTGGCAGGAGATTTCCGTGGAATCCTGACCAGTGTAAGAGTGAGGGGCACGGAAAAGGCTGACCAGCACTTCGTCGATGATTTCTCCTTCGGGTGTGAGGATATGGCCGAAGGTGAGGGTATAAGGTGCGCGTTCAGCTAATGGCTTGCCGGAAACGGGCTTAAAGATGCGGTCGGTGAGGGTGATGGCTTCCGGACCCGACACGCGGATGGTGCCGATGGCTCCGCCCTGAGCGGTGGCAATGGCACAGATGGTATCTTCAGTTTGTAATATGTTCACGTGTATATATCTTTTTAAAATCCTTGCAAAGATACGGTTTTCGGGTTACATCCGGAAGCGGAGCCGACAGATTTATGCGGGCTGGTAGAGGGTTTTCACCAGCAGGTCGACTACTTTTTCGAGGTATTCACGGTCGGTTTCATCGAATGTAGCCAGCTGGTCGCTGTCGATGTCGAGCACGCCCCGCACTTCTCCTGCGGCTATCATCGGCACGACGATTTCGGAACGGGAGAGGGAACTGCAGGCTATGTGCCCGGGGAACTGGTCTACATCGGGCACGAGTTGGGTACGGGCTTCAGCCCAGGCGGTGCCGCATACGCCACGTCCTTTCTTGATGCGGTAGCAGGCCACGCTGCCCTGAAACGGACCAAGGTGGAGTTCGCCTTCGTGTACGAGGTAGAAGCCTACCCAAAAGAATCCGAAGGCTTCTTTCAGGGCGGCACTGGTGTTGGCCAGTACGCTGATTTCGTTTTTCTCGCCTTCAATCAGAGGGGCGAACTGTTCGAGGAACTGAGCGTATCGCTGACGTTTGTCGGTAAGGGTGGATTTAAAACTTGCTTCCATATGAGTGAGTTTTCAGACATAAAAACAGGTTCTCTCCCGAAGAAGAGAACCTGCTGATTCATAATAAGTTTATTAGATTCTTTCGAGTACGACTTTAATCAGGTCGTCAATTTTGTTCTTGTATCCGGTGTTGGCTTCCTTGGCTACTCGGTTCGCAATGACCATGCACACGGTGGTAGCTTTATGGCCTTGCAGACGTGCCAGTCCGGCCAGTGCGGAACTTTCCATCTCGAAGTTGGTGATGCGGTGTCCCTGATATTCGAAGTTCTCGATTTTCTCGTTCTGGTGCGGGTCGGCCAGTGGAATGCGGAGCTGGCGTCCTTGCGGACCGAAGAAACCGCCACAGGCTACTGTCACACCACGTACCATGTCTGTACCGGCGATACGGTCTACCAGTTCTTCGTTAGCATGAATCACATAGGGAGCCGGTGCACAGAGATTGCCCGTCCAACCTAAATGGTTAAGCAGAGCACGTTCCATGGGCAGGTCACACACCGCGTTACGTCCTTCGTAGAAGTTCAGGAGGCCGTCGAATCCTACGGAGATAGCGGAACAGATGTAGGTGCCTACAGGTGTATAAGGTTGCAAACCGCCGCAGGTACCGATACGCACAATTTCCAACTGACGGAAGGTATCGTTTTCTTCACGGGTCTGGAAATTGATGTTGGCCAGTGCGTCGAGTTCGTTCATTACGATGTCTACGTTGTCGCATCCGATACCGGTAGAGGTTACCGTGATGCGTTTGCCCTGATAAGTACCGGTCACGGTACGGAACTCACGGCTTTCCACTTCGCATTCTTTGGTGTCGAAATGTGAGGCCACGAGAGCTACACGTCCGGGGTCGCCTACCAGGATGACTTTATCTGCCAGGTGTTCCGGTTTCACGTGGAGGTGGAACACCGAACCATCTTCATTGATGATCAGTTCTGAAGGAGGAAAATACTTTTTCATACGCATTTGTTTTTAGTTAGCAAGTTAAGTGTTTTGTTTCTGTCTTTTTATTTGCCGATGGGTTCATGTCCGGCCGGGTGTGAATCAGGGCGGGCAATGCTACTTCGCATGTCGGTGTCGGCCTGAATGTTCTTCATCCGGTAGTAGTCCATGATACCGAGGTTGCCGCTACGGAAGGCTTCTGCCATGGCTTTGGGCACTTCTGCTTCGGCTTGAATTACGTTAGCACGGGCTTCTTCAGCTTTGGCTTTCATTTCCTGCTCCAGGGCAACAGCCATAGCACGACGTTCCTCAGCCTTTGCCTGAGCGATGTTCTTGTCGGCGTTGGCTTGGTCTATCTGCAAGGAAGCTCCGATGTTACGACCTATATCGATGTCGGCAATATCAATGGAAAGGATTTCGAAGGCAGTACCGGCATCCAGTCCCTTACGCAACACAAGTTTGGAGATGGAGTCGGGATTCTCGAGTACCGATTTGTGGTTTTCGGAAGAACCGATGGAGGAGACGATACCTTCGCCTACACGAGCCAGTACGGTGTCTTCACCGGCACCACCCACTAATTGGCGGATATTGGCGCGTACGGTTACACGAGCTTTGGCTATCAACTGGATACCGTCTTTGGCTACAGCAGTTACAGGAGGTGTGTCAATGACTTTCGGGTTGACTGACATCTGTACGGCTTCGAACACGTCACGTCCGGCCAGGTCGATTCCGGTGGCCATCTGGAAAGACAGGTCGATATTGGCTTTTGATGCCGATACCAGCGCATGTACCACCTTTTCCACGTGTCCGCCGGCCATGTAGTGAGCTTCCAACTCGTCGCGCGTAATGGTGCTCAGTCCGGCCTTGTGGGCTTCAATCATGGCAGGCACGATGACGTAAGGCGGTACGTTACGGATACGCATCAGGAACAGCTGGATAAGCGAAATCTTTACTCCTGACACCTTGGCCGAAAGCCAAAGAAAGAAAGGTACATAGTGAAAGAATATGACCAGGAAGATAATGGCACCTCCGGCCAGTATAAACGGAAGATAAGCGGGATTAATCATATAACTTAGATTTAAAAGTGAATACAAAAAGGGAGAGGAGATTAGGCCTGCTTCACGTAAACAGTGGTTTCGTTGATGCGGACAATTTCTACCGGTGTTTTTTCGTCGATGAATCCGTCGGCCGATTGTACCTCGATGATGTGTCCGTTGAAGTTGGCATTACCTATCAGGGTAAGGCGGGTAACGCTCATGCCCTTGTCGCCAGGTTTCAAGTCCAGTCCTTCAAAAGGTGAGGGACGGTAGTCGAGCGTTTTCCTCAGCGACAGGCGGTCTACGGTCTTTGAGCGCATGAACCACCATGTGACGCCGATGATGCCCAACAGGGAAACTCCTAAGGTAATGAATCCTGCCTCCGAACCGAGTGATGTAAAGGCGGAATAGATGGCATACAGGATGCATACCGCCGACCCGATTCCCGCTATGCTGATGCCGGGAATCAGGAAGACCTCTATAGCAAAAAGTATCAATCCGCCTACGATGAGTGCAATGATAATTAGTGTTTCCATGGTTATGTGAATATTAAGGATTTTTGAGTTTGCGGATTTCCGTGTTCCGGATGTCGAGGGTCAGACGAGCTATCTCCTCGCGCAATTCCTTTACCCGTTTTTCCTGATCTAGTATGCCGGGAGTCAGCTGACCTTTTGTACTCTGATTACCAGAAGCGTACTTGGCCCGTACTCTGTCAAGTGCATCAATCATCGTATCCAAATCCTTTTCCTTCTGCTGGAGCAACTGATATTTCTTTCGTGCATCAGCTGATCGGAAATCACTAAGTGTGTGATAAATAGCATTATCGTCCACCACGAAACGGAAGTCACCTTTCTTTTGGGTTTCATTGCCTCCGTACATCACCTGTGCCAGTTGTTGCTTGGCGATGCGTACCTTGTCGGCATCGTTCCAGGTGTGACGGATACCGTTCAGCATGGCAACGTTGGTCAGCAGCGCAGGATCGGTGGTGTCATAGTCGTACACCCGCTTGGAATTGTTGGGGGCAAACACGTACACACAGACTTTTCCTTCCGGCTGATAGCGGTCGGAAGCAAACCAGCCCAAGTCGTTGAAGTCGTCGATGGCATACATGTAATCATTGAAAGGAGAGTTGAACGGTAATCCCATGTTGTCGGGCTTCAGGTAGCTTCCATCCTCTGCGTCATAGCGGGTAATGAAAATATCGTATCCGCCTAAACTGGCTTCGCCCTTGGCTGCAAAATACAAGGTAATGCCATCGGAGTTCATGAACGGATAGTTCAGGTCGGTACCCACCTCTTCCAGTCCTTTGACTTTCTCCGGCACACTCCAGTCTCCGCCTAATGTAGCGCTGGAGTACAGCACCTTCTGGTTGGTTCCCGGCAAACGGTGGGAAAGTATCTTCTTGTCCTTCATCCCGTTCGTAAATTCCGTGCAGTCGCTTTCTCCTGTCAAACCGATTTTTCCAGATTCTTCGTGGATTTTATAAGCTTCAAGAAAATTCGCTTTATCGACTACAAAACTATCAATTACGGCCACATTCTCTACGCCTCTTATCATACGAGCTCCCATGCGGTAGCGATTCATCAAGCCTTCCACTTCAGAAGCATCACGATTTTTTCTTTCCAGCCAGTAGATATGTTCATCCAGATTCTCAATGGCTTCGTCGAAACGGTAGAGGTCGGCATACGCCTTGCTCAGGTAAAGATAACCGTTAATTACCTTACGTTCGGCACTCTTTTCCAGATAAGGAAGTGATTCCTGCAGTTCGCCTGTCTCGTAACAGCAGGCGCCGTACCAGAAATTGTAATTGGCATTCGAAGGAGACTGTTTCACCAGGCGCTTGAACACGGGTTTGGCCTTGTCGAATTCTTTATTGTTGAACCATTTCTGTGCCTGGCTTAAGCTTTGGGCAGAAGTTCCTCCTGCGCAACAAAGAGCCAGCAGAGGAAGCAAATATCTTTTTTTCATCGTTTCTGTGTCTAAAAGTTTCTCAAATGTAGGAATATTCTTGGAATTATGCCATTTTCTGTTCTGCTATTTTTCATTCAGGCAGAACTTTTGTGTGTTTATTTTTGCGAATGTAGTAAATAATGCGCTATTGTCAAAGCGTACGCTCCGGCTGACTTGATAAAAATCTGTAACGAGGATCTGTGGTTCGGGCGTTTTTTCGTAAATTCGTCGCCGTTTTAACAACATACGATATGGGAAAAATGACGGAAGAGGACCGCCTGATGCGCCGCATCAACCAGCGGTTTATGAAAGGAGTGATGAATTACAAGCTGATAGAGGAGGGCGACCGCATTCTGGTGGGTCTTTCGGGAGGAAAGGATTCGCTGGCCTTGCTGGAGTTGCTGGCCCGACGTTCGCGCATCTACAAGCCGAAGTTTTCGGTGGTGGCGGCGCACGTGGTGATGAAGAACATTGCTTATGAATCCGACCAGACTTACCTGCGCGAATATGCCGACAGTTTGGGAGTGCCCTACGTGTGTTATGAAACGGAGTTCGATCCGTCGACCGATACGCGAAAGTCGCCGTGCTTTCTCTGCTCATGGAATCGCCGCAAGGCCCTTTTCACCGTGGCCAAAGAGCAGGGATGCAACAAAATCGCTTTGGGACATCACATGGACGACATACTGGAAACCCTGCTGATGAATATGACCTTTCAGGGAGCATTCAGCACCATGCCGCCGCGCCTGGTGATGCGTAAGTTCGACATGACCATTATCCGCCCCATGTGTCTGGTACACGAAGCCGACCTGAAAGAGATGGCCGCTCTCCGTGGTTTCCGCAAGCAGGTGAAGAACTGCCCGTACGAGAAAGATTCTCACCGTTCGGATATGAAAGAGATGTTGGCACGTCTGGAAGCCATGAATCCGGAGGCTCGCTATAGCTTGTGGGGAAGTATGAACAACATCCAGCATGATATGCTTCCGGTAGAGGAAGACGACTCACTCAAATAAATGTCAGTCGGCAGAGTGAAGAATCACCTGTTTGCCGGACATGGTGACTTTTCCTTCGGCAATCAGTTCAGACAAGGCACGGGCCAGTGACGGACGTGCCACTCCTAAGATAAAGGCTACTTCCTGCTGGTTATGGATGCCTCCGTGCATTTTCAGGTAGTTCAATAGGCGTGATTTCAAGCTTTGCAAGGCAAACTCGTTGAGTTTTCGACTCAGGAACAAACTCCGGTCGGATATCGTGGCAATGAAATTCCGCATTACAGCCGGCTGGGCATGCATGAACTCCTCAAAACGTATCCGGTCCATTACAAGTACCTCACAAAGTTCTGTGGCTTCCACATTCACCGGGAAACGATTCTCCGAGGCATAGATAAAAGCCGGTGCCAGAATGTCGGGTGCCTTAATCCAGTCTATGGTGAGCTGCTTGCCCTCGGCATTCTCCATTTGTGTCCTCACATGTCCCTTTATCAGAATAAACAAGGAGCGGCACACGTCACCCTGACGGGCAATGAATTCTCCTTCCTTATATGTGCGTAGGCTGTTCGGGGCTTCACGGAGTAACTGATAAAGTGCCTCCGGGTCACAGCCTTCAAACAGGCTCATTCGGCTCAAAATTTCGGTATGCATCTTTCTTTTAACTTTTCTTTGGGTTGCGTGTCACATAGGTGACAGAAATCCCGTGCAGGATTCCTCATCTTTGCGCAAACTTAATGAAAAATCAATAATAACCCAAGAAAGAATATGGAAGGAAATATGTTTTGTTATCAGTGTCAGGAAGCGGCTAAAGGCACTGGATGTGTGTTGAGAGGAGTATGCGGAAAGAAAGATACCACCGCACGCTACATGGATTTGTTGCTCTTTGTGGTACGCGGCGTGTCGGTGGCTGCCGATGCCTTGCGCACGAAGGGACACGAAGTGGAAGCCGGTACGAATGAGTTTGTCACCGACGCACTTTTCTCTACAATTACCAATGCCAATTTTGACGATGAAAGTATCCTGGCTCGTGTGAGAAAGGGACTGGAACTGCGCGATTGTCTGAAGGCACGTGCCGTGGAAGCAGGTATCGTCTTACCGGAAGCGGATGAACTGACATGGAACGGTAAAGAGGAAGAATACCTGTCCAAGTCAGCTTCCGTAGGAGTGTTGAGAGAACCGAACGAGGACCTTCGCTCGTTGAAAGAACTGCTGATGTACGGACTAAAGGGAATGGCAGCTTACCACGAACATGCCATGCGTCTGGGATTTGCCGACGAGGCCATTCATGCCTTTATGCAATCGGCTTTGGCGCGTATCACCACACAGACAATGGGAGCAGACGAACTCGTGGCTTTGGTACTTGAGGCCGGACAGCACGGAGTACAGGTAATGGCTTTGCTGGACCGTGCCAACACCACCTGCTACGGGCATCCGGAACTGACGAAGGTAAACATCGGAGTAGGGAAGAATCCTGGTATCTTGATTAGTGGACACGACTTGCACGACCTGGAGGAGCTTTTGCGCCAGACTGAAGGTACGGGAGTAGATGTGTACACGCATAGCGAAATGCTCCCGGGGCACTATTATCCGGCCTTCAAGAAATACAAGCATTTTGTAGGGAACTATGGAAATGCCTGGTGGAAGCAGCGTGAAGAGTTTACGGCATTCAACGGCCCGATTGTGTTCACCACCAACTGTATCGTACCGCCACTGGAAAATGCGACTTATAAGGAACGGATGTTTACGGCTAATTCAACGGGGTATCCCGGATGCAAGCATATTGCCACGGATGCCGACGGCCACAAGGATTTTTCAGAGGTCATCGCACTGGCCAAACAATGCCAGCCGCCTGTAGAGCTGGAGCAGGGAGAGATTATCGGCGGATTTGCCCATAATCAGGTGATGCAACTGGCTGACAAGATAGTAGAAGCCGTGAAGAGCGGTGCCATCCGCAAGTTTGTGGTCATGGCCGGATGCGACGGACGCATGAAGAGCCGCGACTACTATGCCGACTTTGCTCAGGCACTTCCGAAAGATACGGTCATCCTTACGGCCGGTTGCGCGAAGTACCGTTACAACAAACTTCCGTTAGGCGATATTCAAGGAATTCCCCGTGTGCTTGATGCCGGACAATGTAACGACAGCTACTCACTGGCTGTCATTGCCCTGAAGCTGAAGGAAGTCTTCCAGTTGAACGACATCAACGAACTCCCCATTGTGTACAACATTGCCTGGTACGAACAGAAGGCGGTCATCGTCCTGCTGGCCCTGTTGAGCCTGGGCGTGAAACATATTCACCTGGGACCTACCTTACCAGCCTTCCTCTCACCAAACGTAGCCAAAGTACTGGTAGAACAGTTCGGCATCGGAGGCATTACTACCCCCGAAGCGGACATGAAACTGTTCGGTATCTGTTGACGGCTTAATACGATTTCTCGTTAGCCAAGTTCCAGGCGTTAAGGAAAGAAGCCTTGGTAATTTCCACCACCTTCTCCCAGTTCAGCTTGTCGGCATGGTCAGAAGGCTGGTGGTAATCCGGATGTCCGTCAGTGTGATACCAGATGATGGGAATGTCGTGTACAGCAAACGAAGCATTGTCGCTTCCTCCCACCGGACGGTCCCACGGGCGGTAATCCGGTTGCAGTTTCAACCCGTAACGGGCAATGTCATCCTTGAGCCACTGGCCCAGTGCCGGATGTGCTTCCGTATAGAAATACACCACGTGCTCGGGTTGTTCCGGCCGATTGTTCCGGCCAATCATATCGAAATTCAAATACCCTTTGATATCCTTTACAAAATCGCAGTGCTGCATGAAATACTTAGAGCCTAAAAGTCCTTTCTCTTCTCCATCCCAAAATGCGATGATGACGTTGCGCAGGGGCTTTTTGCCACTGGCCTGAAAAGCACGGGCAATCTGCATCACGGCCGATACACCCGACGCATTGTCATCGGCTCCGTTGTAGATTTTGTCACCTGCCAGTGTTTCATCAATTCCCAAGTGGTCGAAATGCGCGCCTACCACCACGTACTCATTGGTCCGTTCTCCTGGAATCATGCCCAACACATTGGCCATGCGGAGCGAACGGTGCGTACCCTGTTTCAACTGGGCAATGGAATCGGGATGTACCTGCCAGCGGCCTTTCTGCTGCCGTTCCTTGGCACAGGCTTCGAATGGCTGGTAATACGAACCATCATACAGAGGAGCGATGCCAGCTTCCTGAAGACAGGAAACCAGATAGCGGGCTGCCACGCGCGAACCAATCATGCCGGCTTCACGTCCTTGCAGCGCGTCATCGGCCAGAAAGCCTACAATGGCCTCGGCAGAAGGGCGGTTGATACTCTTCAGACCTTTTTCTACGGCGGTCTGTGCCTGAAGGAAAGATGTACCGCATGAGCCTATCGCCCACACCAGTAGGAGAGAAGTGATTGTCTTTTTCATAATGAGAGCAAAAATAGGCAGAACTTATGAATTTCACAAACTTATCCTAAAAATTGAGATTGATTCCAGCCATCACAGTGGCACGCGGCATGGGATACCCGGCATTGATTTCATATTTCTGTGCCAACAAGTTTTCACCACGTGCCCAGATGTCCAGCCAGCGGTTCACACGGAAAGTGGCACGCAGGTTCCAAAGCACGAAATCTTCAGTCACCACGGGGTCCGTTTGCGTATAAAGTCCGGCAATGTATTGCAGCCCCGTAGATACGTTCCACCGCCCTTGCGAGAAACTGGCTCCGGCGTAAAGTTTATGTTCCGGAGCGGCGATGACCGGATTCTTCATGTGAAGGTAACTGTAATTTCCGTCTACCGACCAGTGGCGGTCGATACGGTAGGCAGCCTGTACTTCTACACCCGCATTCTCTATCTCTCCGGAGTTCTGGTTCAGCATACCACTTCCGTTAGGATTCGGCAACGTCTGGATAAGGTTCTTTCCGTCAATAAAGAACAGATTGACGCCATACTGCAGCCTGCCATTCATCAGTCGCTGTGAGAAGGCCAGTTCATAGTTCCACATAGATTCCGGTTGCAGGTCAGGATTTTGTGGCGGAAACATGTACATTTCCCGAAGAATGGGGTAGCGGAAGCCTTTTGAAGCCGATGCCTTCAGTTCCATAGTCTGTGGCAGATGGAAAGCCAGACCGACCTGCGGTACCCATTCCGTTCCCACACGCGAATGATGGTCTACCCGAAGTCCGGCATTGAACGTCAGCCACGAACGGATGTCCTGACGCAAGTCCACGTATCCGGCCAGTTCATCTTCCTGCTTGTCCACCAGGTCGGCAGACGTACCCGCATTTTCTCCACTCACATATTCATTCCACGCATGCCCTCCGTAGCGGAACCAGTCAAAGCCAAAGGTAATGCGGTTTCCCTTGAAGAATTGGGTACTTTGATAGAGCGAAACACCCATCATGTGGTCACGTGAGTTGAAGCGGGCATCTTGCGGACTCTCTCCGGCAGAAGGAGTATATCCGTCGTTAATCCAGTGATTCCCCCAGTTATAGAAGAAGCTCCATGCGCCGGAAGTCTTTTCGTAGTGGTTTTCCATGGCAAAAGAAGTGACTCCGCGCGTAATGCGCTGGTCACCGTCGAGTAACGGAGCAGTTATCGGACCGGGATAGGAGGCATTGAAATGTGTCACGTCTACATCTCCATGCAGGTTCCAGTGTTCAACCACTTCATATCCCAACTTGGCATATCCGCCGTACTGTTCAAATCCCATATCGGTCCGATGCCCGTCGGTCCGATTGTAGGAACCCGATACCACGCTCGAGAACCGTCCCTTACGAACACGGTTGGTCAGTTCCGTTTCCAGCGTGTTATACGAACCATAACCCGCATGAAGATGTGTATCGACCCCGTCTTCCTGCATCTTCCGTGTCACAATATTGATCACGCCTCCCATAGCATTCGAACCGTAAAGTACCGAGGCAGGCCCTCTCAACACCTCTACGCGCTCAGCTAGAAACGACTGGTAGGCATCGGCTATCGGATGACCGAAAATCCCTGCATATTGTGGATGGCCGTCAATCATGACCATCAACCGGGCCGTACCTCCACTCAGTCCGCGCAGGGAAATGCCGCCCGCCGCTCCGGTAGATACACCGTAGCCCATGATGCCTCGCGAAGTGACAAAGAGTCCGGGCACCTGTTCAGTAAGCACGGGCAGCAAAGACGTTTGCAAGGCACTTTCTATCTGGGCGCGTCCTACGACCGACACGGTCTGTGAAAGATGTCGCACATCCGTTTCATGGCGTGCTCCGGTCACTACCACCTCATCTATCTGGTGAATCTTGCTTGTCAATGAAAGTGTATCTCGTTGTGGTTTCTGGGCCATTCCTGCATGGCAGGCCAGGCCGAGCAGCAAAACAGGTATCGTTCGTTTTTTCATTCAAGTCGTTAATTAAATGTATGCACGTAAAAGGATGCAAAAGTAAAAAATCCTATTAAAAAACAAATTGCTCAGAGCCAATATAATTGCCCCTGAGCAAAACCTTATTCTAATTCTTTTTATCAAGTTTTTTATTCTGCTAACGAGAGGGTTACGGTAACTTCTCCTTTGCCACCCAGCAAATCCAGCATCTCATTGCGGCTGGACACGCCATCCACCTTTCCCAAGCGGGTAAAGTTCCATGAATTCGTATCGTAATAAATGACAAACGAGTTGCCCTGATACAGAATCAGGTCGCCGGGAGATGTGGTTGTCTGCCGGTCATTTCTTGGCAAGGAAAAGCCTAAAGAGCCCACCTTTTCCATATCTCCATAATCATTCATGCGGATGTCTACACTTCCTTGCGCCAATTGTTTCATCAGCGCCTCTGTAGATGAATTCTTAACTAATGTAGCTGTAAAAGAGCGACCGTTCACGGTCAGTTTAAGTGTATTATTTTCCATAGGAGTGTCTTCATTTTCATCGTTTTCAGGATGTTCATTGGTTTCACTGTCTCCAGCATTCCCCGACTGTCCGGGGGTGTTCATTTCAAGTGCAGACGGGGCATCGTCCGAAGGATTGCAGGCAAACAGGGTCATGCCGGCAAAAAGCAGAAGCGGGAATAACAAGATTCTCTTCATAAATAAAAATGTAGGTGACAGAAAAGGGAAGAGTGAAAGGTCATCGGCCCCGACAAAAGCGAGAAGCCGATGACGCTGGATAGATTATTGCAGTTTACTATATTCTTCGTCTGAAACAGGTTCCAGCCATTCGTTCGAAGTATTTTCTCCTTCTACTTCGAATGCCAGGTGTGCAAACCAGCTGTCGGCTGCTGCCCCGTGCCAGTGCTTCACGCCGGCAGGAATATGAATCACCGTGCCCGGCAGAATCTGTACGGCAGGTTTTCCTTCTTCCTGATACCATCCACGGCCAGCCACTCCGATAAGCATCTGTCCGCCGCCTTTAGTCGCCCGGTGAATATGCCAGTTATTGCGGCATCCTGGTTCAAAGGTCACATTGAATACCAGCACCTGTTCTTTTGAAACCGGAGCCAGGTAACTCTGACCGATAAAGTATTGTGCAAATGCGGTATTCGGTTCTCCGATTGGGAAAATCATTTCACGCTGGAAAGCTGCCTTTGCCTCTTCTCCGGTTACATCTTCCGCCCAAACTTCCTTAGCCTGACGGAAAGCGGCCCATGCTTTCGGCCATCCGGCATAAAAGGCAATGTGCGTAATGATTTCCGAGATTTCCGTACGGGTGATGCCGTTCTGCTTGGCAGTCTGCAAGTGATAAGTCAGTGAACTGTCGGTAATACCCTGACTGATAAGTGAAGTGATGGTAACCAGACTCCGGTCGCGCAGACCGAGTTTGTCGGTACGGCTCCACACCTCACCGAAAAGTACATCATCATTAAGTTCCGCGAATTTAGGAGCAAAATCTCCCAGCTGATCGCGTCCAGCCGTCTGTTTAATCGTTTCTTGTGCCATAATAGTTGTACTGTTTATTACCCATGCGGCAAGCGCAAGGACCATTTGTATTTTCATAATGGTATGAGTTATTGGTTTGTCTTCTTTTTCAATGGCAAAGTTAACCGATTAATATGGGGAGAATGTATACCATTTACAGATGTTTATACCCGAATTGTGGAAAAGTGTTTTCAGGCATTGCATAATATTCACCTATAGAAACTGCCATTTCCGAAATGATAACCTATCTGTTTTTCAGCTTCTTCTGCTCCTTTTCAAAATTCTCTAAAAAATGAATCTCTACAGGCGAAAGACTATAAGCAGTTCTTTCCTTGAACTTGTCGTATTCCGTATCTGCTTTCTGTTTTGCAAGTTCGGCAGAAATCTTTCCAGCATGGCTTAACAGCTCTTTTCCAGAAAGCTTTAGAAAATCGTCCAGCTTTTGAATCCAGTCCTTCATATACATGGGCTTGTGCGATTTGGCCTGAAGTTCGGCAAAATCCAAATACAGACTGACGATTCGGTTGAGTGTATCCAGCTCATCAGAAGAAAGATAGTTCTTCGCTATTTCTGCATCCGTACGTTTAGGCAATGCTCCCGTCCATGAAGTCAATCCCATAAAATCTTTTTCAGCGTTAGCACGCTCGTATATAATTTCGGCAGCGGTATGACCATGTACAGAGAAATGCATTTTGTTTTGTACAGTCTTGAAGAACTGCATGGTAGCTTCAGTGCGCGGGTCATAATCAATGCTTAAGGCGTATATTTCAAGTATCTTGCGGTAGAATACCTTTTCCGAGGAACGGATGTCACGGATACGACTTAGCAGCTCGTCGAAATAGTTTCCTCCGCCAGCTCTTTTCAGCAAATCATCGTTCATGGCGAATCCTTTTACAAGATATTCACGCAGAACTTGTGTAGCCCAAATTCTGAACTGTACGCCACGATGCGACTTGACACGATAACCTACACTGATTATCATGTCAAGGTTATAATATGCCACCTGATATTTTTTATTGTCAGCGGCAGTTGTTGCAAAAAATGCAACAACTGAATCCGGATTCAATTCTCCATCCTCGAATACATTCTTTATATGTCTTGAAATAGTCGATTTGTTTCTCTGAAACAATTCTGCCATCTGGTCGGTAGTAAGCCACACTGTATCATTGCATAGCGTTACTTCTATTCTCGATTTGCCATCCTCTGTCTGATAGAGAATTATATTTCCATTGTTAGGCTGCTCATTCATGGTTGATTTCCTTTTTTACGGATACACCTGTCACATTACTTGTAGAACAACTATCAAATAAGATTGATTATTTTATTTTTCCCAATGTTCAATCTTATTCCACAAAATGTTCAATCCACTGAACAAAAATGTTCAATCAATTTCAAAGATACAAAAATATTACTCTGCAAAAGAAAAAACCTCCTCTAAACAACCGTTTCCTCGCTTTCTACTATCGTTGGCTAGGTTGCGTTTTCGCATAGTCAAAATCAGAAAACAATTCTTTCTATTTGCCGCTGCACTCGGCTTCTATCTTTAAATAAGATAGGTTGCGCCTCCGCATAGCCAAAATCAGAAAACTATGTTTTCTATTTGTCTCTGCACTCGGCTTACACTATCTTTGCATCATGAATTACCTGGAAGTGTTTGGAACCCTCGTAGGGTTAGTCTATTTATGGCTGGAGTACCGTGCCAGCATTTACCTGTGGCTTGCCTGTATTGTGATGCCTGCCGTCTATCTGGTGGTGTATTATCAGGCCGGACTGTATGCCGATTTTGGAATCAACGTGTATTACCTGCTGGCTTCGGTGTATGGCTGGATAGCCTGGAGCAGAGGAAGGAAAAAGAAGAACATACAACAGACTGAAGAAGAAACACCCATTACACGCATGCCGCGCAAGGTATATTTCCCCTTGACAGCCGTGTTTATTCTGTGCTGGGTGGTTATCGCCTGGATATTGATTACATGGACAGACAGCAGTGTGCCCTGGACGGACAGTTTCACTACGGCACTGAGCATCATAGCGATGTGGATGCTGGCCCGCAAATATGTGGAGCAGTGGGGAGCCTGGATGATTGTGGACTGGGTGTGCTGCGGACTGTACATCTACAAGGGGCTGTATTTCACTTCGGCACTGTACGGGCTTTATGCGGTAGTGGCCTTTTTCGGATGGAGAAAGTGGCTGAACCTGATGACGGAACAGGCATGTGACCAAACTAATAAAGAGTAGAAACAATGAATGACATAAAGAATGAAAATGAGCGACTGACTTTGCCGTTTGTTCCTGAAGCGGTGATAGTAGGAAACGGAGACTTCCCTTCACATCCGTTCCCATTGGCTGTGCTCGATCAGGCACCTTGTGTGGTGTGTTGCGACGGGGCGACGAATGCGCTGGCCGACAGCGGACGTGTGCCCGACTGGATTGTGGGCGACGGTGATTCACTTTCGGAGGAGAACCGGATTCGTTTCCACGACCGGATTCATCGTATCCCGGACCAGGAGACCAACGACCAGACTAAGGCGGTAATGTTTCTGCTATCGCAAGGGATAAAGCGAATTGTCCTCGTAGGGGCTACGGGTAAACGGGAGGACCATACACTGGGAAATATCAGTCTGCTTATGGAATATCAGCAGATGGGGGCGGAAGTGGTGATGCTGACCGACTATGGTTTCTTCATTCCTGCCACAGGTGATAAGGTATTTGCCGGATTCCCCAGACAGCAGGTATCTGTCTTTAATTTTGGGGCAGCGCAACTTCGAAGCGAAGGATTAAAATATCCTATCTATGATTTTCACTCTTTATGGCAAGGTACGCTTAATGAAGTGGAACACTGCAGTTTCCACATTACAGCGAAAGGAAGTTACCTGGTGTATTGTACCTACGAACCAAAGGCGTAAAAAACGTAAGTGCGTTTGACTCAAAACGTCAAAGAGTTTTACTTCAAACGCAAGTACGTTTGGGCTCAAATGTCCTTACGTTTTCCCTAAAACGTACTTGAGTTTTCCAGCAGACCTCTTTCTGTCTGATTTTTAAGTTAATAAATCATTAGCAATCTTGCTTTTCTCCGGTGAAAATACTAAATTAGGGCATCGTGAATTTTAAATGTAATGCCTATGAAAAAGTATGTAGCTGAACTAATCGGAACTATGGTTCTTGTACTGCTGGGCTGCGGTAGCGCCGTATTTGCAGGAGGAGTGGCCGACACAGTGGGTGCCGGTGTAGGAACCATCGGAGTGGCCATGGCATTCGGTCTTTCTGTCATCGCCATGGCATATACCATAGGAAACATTTCCGGCTGCCACATCAATCCGGCCATCACACTGGGTGTATGGCTGTCGGGAGGCATGAAAACGAAACGGGCGTTGATGTACATGCTGTTTCAGGTTGTGGGCGCCATTATCGGTTCACTGATTCTCACGCTGCTGGTATCGACCGGTGCACACGGAGGACCGACGGCTACAGGCTCCAACAGCTTTGCATCTGATGCTATGGGGCAGGCGTTCCTGGCCGAAGCCGTGTTTACCTTTATCTTTGTGCTGGTGGCGCTGGCTGCCACGGACGAAAAGAAAGGGGCTGGCAATCTGGCCGGACTGGCCATCGGACTTACGCTGATACTGATTCACATCGTGTGTATACCGATTACGGGCACATCCGTGAACCCGGCACGAAGCATCGGACCGGCTCTGATGGAAGGCGGGCAAGCCATCGAACAACTTTGGCTATTTATCGTGGCACCTTTCGTGGGAGCGGCTTTCAGTGCACTGGTGTGGAAATTCCTTCGTACTGAATGAGTAAAGACGCAAGGATAGCATGTCTTTTTCATTTAAAAAACGTATCTTTGCAGCCGATTTTTAAATAAGGAAAAAGATATGCTATCACAAGGTATTTATTCGATTGTTTTACTGATTTTCTCGAACATCTTCATGACGTTTGCCTGGTATGGCCATTTGAAGATGCGTGAAGAGTTCAGCTGGTTTGCTTCACTGCCGCTGATTGGGGTGATTGCGTTCAGCTGGGCCATTGCTTTTTTTGAATACTGTCTGCAGGTTCCGGCCAACCGTCTGGGGTTCAGAGACAGTGGGGGACCGTTTGACATCATGCAGCTGAAAGTGATTCAGGAGGTGATTACGCTCGCCGTCTTTACCATTTTCTCCATGATTGCGTTTAAAATGGAGTTGAAATGGAACCACTTAGCTGCATTCTTCTGCCTGATATTGGCTGTATATTTCGTGTTTAAGAAGTGAGATAGACGCTTGTCAGTTCTGCTGTTCGCGTAGGCGCTGAATTTCACGCTGCACGTCGTACTGGTTGTTTCTGACTTTATCTTTTCGGAAGAATTCTTTTCGCCGGATGGAGTCCTCGGCTGCTTTCTGGCGAATGTATTCATACAAGTTTCCCGCATCCTCCGCCTGCGCTGGTTGCGGGTTTTTCTTTTTCTCCACTTTTACGGTATCGGGCCGAATCTCCGCTTGTTCCTTTACGGAGTCAGGAGCGGCGTAAATGGGCAGGAGAGGAGCTTCCGAAAAAGCCGGCTGAAAGGTAAGCAATGTCTGCGTACTGTCGGCTGCCTGCTGTTTACGGAGCTGACGGTAGAAGTTGGGCACTTTCATGCTGTCAGCCGCCGTGGGCTGATAGTCAGCATACGTTTTCCAGGCATTGGCGTGCTTGCGGTTGTGTGCCAGCATGCGTCCGCGACGGGTCATGTTGTCATAGATAAAACCCATGAAATCGAGTCCGCCAATGACAAAACTCGAACCTGCCGGTGAGGAAACATTTTCATACATTCGTCCGGTAGAAGGTACAATGCTGCGTCCGTATTCCTCATCTGCATATATGCGATTGGGATTGAGTGTCCAGGAGATTTTCCACTGCTTGGGCCGTCCGGCCATCAGTACATCATACACCGGGTCTTCTCCGAAACGGGTCCAGATGGTGTAAGGTTCCATGCGGACATAACTTTCCGGTTTCCATACTTTGGTGGTATCAATCAGGCTGCGGGGCACTTTCAGGTCCACCTTGAAGTCCATCCATTTTTTGTTCAGCGGGGCTTCCAGCGGTTGGTTTTCCTGTTTGGGCAGGGAATTGAAATCGAATTGAATCATTTTCACTGCATCCATGTTGAGTTGCAGTTCCTTTTCCTGCTGCTGGCTCATGGCGGGCAGGATACCGACTGTACATAGCATCAGAGTCAGCCGGGATGATAGATGTAAAGAGTAGTTCATGTCGTGTGCGTGTTTATAGTCCTTTTACTCGTCCTCCCTGCATCCAGCACTTGCGATAGTAAGGCTCTTCCAACCGGCTGACAATGACGCCGGAACTGGTGCTGGCATGCACGAATTTTCCGTCTTTCAGATAAATGCCTACGTGATTGGCGACACGTTTACGCCGTCCGTTATGAAAGAACACCAGGTCGCCTTCCTTTAGCTGGCGCTTGGATATTTTTCGGCAGTCTTCCGTACGCTGGGCGTCGGAATTGCGTTGCAGTTTCTTGTGGTACACTTTTTTATAGACAGCAGACGTGAAGCCTGAACAGTCCGTTCCCCGGTGAGTAGTTCCTCCGTGGCGGTAGGGCACGCCAATCCAGTCGGCCACTTCCACGTAGAGACGATGATTGTCGTCAGCATCGATGTCCATTTCCAGTCGCACAGCTGCACGCGCCAGTTCACGGTAGTCCACGCGCGGAGCACGTGTGCCACACGAGGATAACAAAAGTGTGCACACCGCGAACAGCATGCACACTGAAAAACGAGTGAAGCGGTATCTGTACATAGTTGTTTGTTTTGAACAAATGTACATAATATCCTCGTTACATGGATAGGTACTTAGGGTATTTTAGAACCTGTTGAAGATTCTTTTATTTTATTCTTTTACCTCGAAATAGTTTTCCAACTCTACTCCGGCGGCCCCGTCGGTATTGTCAAGGTCGCGGAGCAGATGCCCCTGTTCCAGCAGTACGATACGGGTACTGAGGTCGACGGTGTGGCTCAAGTTGTGACTGGACACAAGAATAGTGGCCTTTTGTTCTTCACAATAGCGCTTGAGCAGATGCTTGAGCAACGACTGTGAAGTAGGGTCGAGGAAGTTGAACGGTTCGTCCAGAATGACGAGTTCCGGATTGTGAAGCAGGGCGGTGACAATACCCGTCTTCTGCTTGTTCCCGGCCGAAAGGTTGCGAATGTATTTCTTTTCTTTCAGGATTTCATCGCCCAGAAAACGTTCATAGCGATAAATCCGTTCATGAAGGGTGGCTGCATCGAATCCGTACATGCGTCCGCAGAACTGGAAATATTCTTCGGGGGTAAGGTAATCTATCAGAAAACTCTCGTCCATATAGGCTCCCACATGCGACTTCCAGTCTTCACTTTGTGACACGTCGGTTCCGTCTAGGCATACATTTCCGCTGTCGGCTTTCAACAGGTCGAGCATCAGGCGGAACAGAGTGGTTTTCCCAGCCCCGTTATTGCCCATCAACCCCAGGATTTCAGGCCCCTGTAGGGTGTAGTCGGGAATATCGACAGCCGTCTTGCTGCCATAGGTCTTTTTCAGGTTATGTATCTTGATTTCCATAAAAATTCATTGATTGGTTACAGATAAAAAATCACCTCGTTTCGCGAAGGTCTTCCATGAGCGAATGCCGTTTCTGAAATACTTTCCGGTAGAGCAGCTTGCACCAAAGGGGATGAAGCACGATGCCCGGCACACCCAGCAGGGTACAAACCAGATAGGCTGTGGAAGGCTCCATCCAAATGAACAATATGCGACAGATGGCTATCGGCGCAAAAAAGGCAAAAGCTACGCTCAAGGCCTGATAGGGAGAGTTCCACTGGCCTTTTCCCATGAGGGAAGCGTCCAGCGGGGCGGTCTTTCGGTTCATAAGGGCCAACAGCATAATCACTGGAAAAGTAACGCCGGCCGTGTAGACCAGCTGGCTGAAGACCAGCAGGACGGAGATACTTCCCAAAATAAGGGCAGGCAGCATGCACATTAGTGGAATGACCAGCAGCAGGCAATACACATAGTATTTGCCCCGGAACAGATAGAGCAGGGAACCACGGTGCATAAGCAATCCGTCGAGGTAATTACCTTCATAGGCCATGATGCGCGACAAGATGCTGATGGCGTATCCCGTGAAGCAATACACCACATACAGATGAAGACTGAAAAATTCTTCCTCACCGGCATGTCTGAACCCCAGCAGATTCAGTGCAAACGATACGATGATCACGGTCATCATCTGGAAGTTCTTTTTGGGAGCCTTGTTGCGGAATATCATCTTCAGTTCCAGTTTCATGTATTCGCCTGTCAGTCCGAAGTGGTTCAGGAAACGGTAGCGTCCGGCATGTTTTACCTGCGGCATTTTTTCCCGGCGGTTCAGTTCACTGTAAATGCAAGCCATCTGTACACGGCTGTTCAAAAAAGCCAGCAGGGCTATGACGACCAGTATTCCCAGATAGGCCAATATTCGCCCCTGAATGAGAGCCTCGCCTAACGCCATGGAGAAATCGCTGACGTATGAATAGAAAAATCCTCCTACTGCCAGCAGGACATAGCATCCCACGGGAAGCAGTACCCAGACTATGTGGCGGCGTTGCAATGTGCGCACCAGTACGCTCCAATAGGCGTTGGCCACCATCAGAAGCCAGATTCCGAGTGCATAGCACACCACACCGGTTACACCATAGAAACGTACCACGGTCATGGCGGCAAAGGGGACGAAGAAAAAGAGCCAGAAGAGATTGAATGCTTTCAGTCCCACCTGTACGAGCAGGACATTGATGAGCTGTTGCTTTTTAATCGGCAGCAGCAGGTAGGGTTTGATTTGCTGCACAGGAGTAGGAAAAAGAAAGCGCAGCAGAAAATCAATGAACAGGAAGCCTGGCAGACAGGCATTGAGCATATCGTAGGGTTCCATCGTAGGGAATCCTTCTTCAAAAGCAATGGGCAGCGTAACCCCAATCAGAATGAGGTACGCTGCCCAAAATGCAGTAAACAGATAAATCAGAAACTTGGCAAAGCGGTTCCTGTCGTACATCGGGTTCCGCTTTGCGGCAAGTTTTTGATTCCTCCGTATTTCGGTTAATAGCATAATCGAAGTAGTTTCACAGTTTCATTATTTCTGTACCGGAGAACTCATGCTGACTTCCACTTCGTTCTTCTGTCCGAAGAAGGTCTTGGCAAAGGCTTTCAGGTCGTCACCGCTGATAGCATTTACTGTGGCTTCGTATCCGGTATTCATATCCAGATTTTCCCAGTAGTAAGTGTTCAGGATATTCATCCAGTAACCGTTTTCTTTCTGGTTCTGCTTGTAAGTCTTCAGCATGTATTCCTTCACCTTGCTCAGGTCTTCGCTAACCGGACCTTTTTCGATGAATTCCTGAATACCTTCGTTAATCAGTTTCACCATTTCTTCACGACGGTTCGGGTCAGTATCGAAGTATACCTGGAAGGCACCTTTCTCTGTCGGATATTTGCTCAGACTTCCGTTACAGCTTACACCGTATGTACCACCGGCATCTTCACGTACGGTACGTAGGTAAACCATGTTCAGCAGCTGACCAAGCATGCTCATCTGCAGGTTGTTCTTCAAATCATACTTGCAGTCGCCAGAATATACCATCAGCACAGTAGCCTTCGGAGTTTCCAGTTCCTTCACGAAGTTGTTTTCGAAGTGTCCTTTGCGGATAGCCATACCTGTATCGCGGAATTTTTCATTACGTTTGATAGCAGGCAATGCACCCAGGTACTGTTCGATAAGCGGAGTAGCTGTTTTTGCATCTACGTTACCTACCAGGATGAAGGTAAAGTCGCTGGCATCAGCAAAACGGTTCTTGTAGAGTTCCATTACTTTGTTGTAGTCAATCTTGTCGAGCATGTCGGCTTTCATAGACAACGCACGCGGATGACGGTTGTAAAGTGCTACGTTGATAGAATCGCTGAAAGCAGTCATCGGGTCTGCTTCCTGGTTAGCCAAAGCAGCCTTGTTACGTGTGATGAAAGAAGTGAAGGCTTCCTGGTCCATGCGCGGTGCAGTGAAACGCAGGTAAGTCAGCTGAAGCATAGTTTCCAAATCTTTCGGAGAGCAGCTTCCTGACAATCCTTCTGAATAGGTGTTGACCATTGCGCTGGCTGATGCCATCTTTCCGGCCAATACTTTATCCAGGTCTACAGAATTGAAGTTACCCAGTCCACCCAATGAAGCAATCTGGCTGATCAGAGCAAACTGCAATACATCTTTATCGTCGAACAAAGAAGTTCCACCCGGACTGAAGGCCTGCATGCGTACTTCGTCGGCCTTGAAATCTGTCGGTTTCAGGATGACACGCACACCGTTGCTCAGTGTCAGGATAGTAGAACCGAACACACCCTGTTCTGTTTTCACTACCTTTCCAGCCTGCGGTTTTTCCTTCATCAGCGGTTCATCGGATACCTTGTCTACATAAGCTGTCAGCTTTTCAGCTTTCACCTTGTCGATTACGGCTTTCAGTTCAGCTTCAGTCGGGTATTTCATACCGTCTTTCTCCGGACAGAATACGCTCAACACGATGTTTTTCTCTGTAATAAGCTGCTTCATTACCTGATTGACAGCTTCTACCGGAATGTTCGGTACAATCTGGTTCATGATGGCATATTCATTTTCAATGCCCGGAATCGGTTCATTGTCAATAAAATGACGAACGTATTCATTTACATAGCTGGCATTACGCTGCTTGTTACGTTCGTTGTAAGCAGATTCCAGTCCGCGCAGGTAATCAGCTTTCGCACGGGCATATTCGCTGGCTGTGAAACCAAACTGACGCACGCGTTCAATTTCGCGCATCAATGTTTCTGTGGTCAGGATGATGCCGTCTTCCTTGGCTGCGGCAAAGGCTGCAAATGCTCCTTTTGTCTTAGCTACCAGGTAATCTCCATCCTGTACACCTGCTTCAATGAACGGCGGATTAGCCTGCTGGGTCAGCTCGTTCAAACGGCTGTTAAGCATGCTTTCGATAGAAGAAACCATGTAGTTCATAACCAAATAACCCATGTTGTTCTTCTGGTCGTTAGGCACTACATCGTGTTTGTGGAACAGATATACGATGGGCACCTGCTGTTCCTTGTCTTTTGCCACGGTAATAATAGGTTCATCATTGTCGGGCACAGGGAAATATTTACGTTCTGCAGCGTTGGCCGGCATTTCAATCGGAGAGAACATCTTCTTGATTTTTGCTTCAATGCTGTCCACATTGATGTCGCCCACTACCACGATACCCTGCTGGTCTGGACGGTACCATTTCTCATAATAGTCTCTCAATGCCTGGTAGGGGAAGTTGTCTATCACTTCCATTGTTCCGATAGGCAGACGGTAGGCATACTTGCTGTCTTTATACATGGCAGGGAATACCTTTTCATACATACGCATCATGGCTCCTGTGCGTGTACGCCACTCTTCGTGAATAACTCCACGCTCCTTGTCGATTTCTTTCGGAGCAAGCGTCAGGTCGTTGGCCCAGTCGTGCAAAATCAACAGACAAGAGTCTACGATTCCGTCACGGATAACCGGTACGTTAGAAATGTTGTACACGGTTTCATCTACTGAAGTATAAGCGTTCAGGTTAGCTCCAAACTTCACACCGATGGTTTCGAGGTATTCACGAAGCAGGTTGTCGGGGAAGTGAGTGGTCCCGTTGAAACACATGTGCTCCAGGAAGTGTGCCAGACCACGCTGGTTGTCTTCTTCCAGGATAGAACCCACTTTCTGTGCAATGTAGAAGTCGGCCTGGTTGTCGGGCAACTCATTGTGACGGATGTAGTAAGTCAATCCGTTTTCTAACTTACCGATACGCACGTTGGGATCGGTCGGAATGGGCGGCATCTGCTGGGCGAATGCGGTCATGGCACCTCCCACTAAAATTACCGCCGCAAAAGTTCTTTTTAATTTAAAAACCTTCATCGTAATTTTTATTTAGGTTGTGAGTAATTCAAATTATAGAAGTCCGTTAGCAGACAAATAACGTTCTGCCTCGATGGCTGCCTTACATCCGCTTCCGGCTGCTGTAATAGCCTGACGGTAATGCGGGTCAGCTACATCGCCTGCAGCAAATACGCCCGGAATACCCGTACACGGAGTATTTCCTTCGGTGATGATATAACCGGTTTCATCGGTTTTCACCCATGGCTTGAAGATATCGGAATTCGGCTTGTGACCGATAGCCAGGAAGAATCCGTCAATAGCCACATCGTAGCGTTCTTCGTCGGCTTCACCCATGCGTTTCACTACATGCATACCTTCCACACCGTTATCGCCGAACAAGCCTACAGCATTGTGTTCAAACAATACGGTAATGTGCGGATGATTCAGTACACGTTCCTGCATGATTTTAGAAGCACGAAGGAACGGCTTGCGTACCACAAGGTATACCTTGCTGGCCAGTCCTGCCAGGTATACAGCTTCTTCGCAGGCCGTATCGCCACCGCCCACTACAGCTACGGTTTTCTTGCGGTAGAAGAATCCGTCGCAAGTGGCACAGGCACTGACACCCATACCCGCATATTTCTTTTCGTCTTCCAGTCCCAGATATTTAGCAGTAGCACCGGTAGAGATAATAACCGTATCAGCGGTGATTTCCTTTTCATCGTCTACTACAAAAGTATAAGGAGCCTTGCTCAGATCGGCTTTTGTCACAATGCCGTTGCGAATATCGGCGCCGAAACGTTCAGCCTGTCTTTTCAGGTCGTCCATCAGCACCGGACCGGTTACCCCATCCGGATAGCCGGGAAAGTTTTCTACTTCGGTGGTAATAGTAAGCTGACCGCCGGGTTGTATTCCTTCATAAAGCACGGGAGAAAGATTGGCACGGCTGGTATAGATAGCGGCCGTGTATCCTGCAGGACCTGATCCGATGATCAGGCATTTTACATGTTCTTTTGCCATAAATTTGGAATAATGTTTGTCTTAATTTGAGTAATTGTAAAGCAAAAGTATATATTTTTTAGAATAGTCCTTTTATTTATTCAAAGAATTTGCCGAAATACGCATTCTTTATTCATTCTTATTCGCCCTTTGAAGGGGGATTTTTATTGCATAAATGAAAAATAGATACTAACTTTGCCCGTCAATTAGATAAAACTAACATTTAATAAAGATATGTTTAGAAGTCATACTTGCGGTGAGTTACGACTCGCCGATGCAGGCAAGAACGTGACACTGGCCGGATGGGTGCAGCGTGCACGTAAGATGGGAGGAATGACATTTGTGGACCTCCGCGACCGCTACGGTATTACGCAGCTGGTGTTCAATACGGAAGTGAACGCCGAACTTTGTGAGCGTGCCAACCACCTGGGACGTGAATTCGTGATTCAGGTGAAAGGAACTGTGAGCGAACGTTCCAGCAAAAATGCCAATATCCCGACGGGAGAAATTGAAATCATCGTATCGGAACTGAATATTCTGAATTCAGCCCAGACACCACCTTTCACCATTGAAGATAATACGGACGGGGGAGATGACCTTCGTATGAAATACCGTTATCTGGACTTGCGCCGTACTGCTGTACGCAAGAATTTGGAACTCCGTCACCGCATGACGATGGAAGTACGCCGTTATCTGGATAGCAAGGGCTTCCTGGAAGTGGAAACTCCGATGCTGATTGGTTCTACTCCGGAAGGTGCACGCGACTTCGTGGTTCCTTCACGTATGAATCCGGGACAATTCTACGCATTGCCTCAGTCTCCGCAGACTTTGAAGCAGTTGCTGATGGTTTCCGGCTTCGACCGTTATTTCCAGATTGTAAAATGTTTCCGTGATGAAGACCTTCGTGCAGACCGTCAGCCTGAGTTCACACAGATTGACTGCGAAATGAGCTTCGTAGAACAGGAAGACATCATCAATACTTTTGAGGGTATGGCCAAACATTTGTTCAAGGAACTTCGCGGAGTGGAACTTACAGAACCGTTCCTGCGTATGCCGTGGGCAGATGCCATGAAGTATTACGGAAGTGACAAACCGGATTTGCGTTTCGGCATGAAGTTCGTCGAACTGATGGATGTGCTGAAAGGCTATGGTTTCTCAGTATTTGACAATGCAGCTTATATCGGTGGTATCTGTGCAGAAGGTGCAGCTCACTACACTCGCAAGCAGCTGGATCAGTTAACAGAGTTCGTAAAACGTCCGCAGATTGGTGCCAAAGGTATGGTATATGCCCGTATTGAAGCAAACGGTACTGTGAAGTCAAGCGTAGACAAGTTCTACAGCCAAGATGTGCTGCAAAAGATGAAAGAAGCATTCGGTGCTAAACCGGGTGACTTGATTCTGATTCTGAGTGGTGACGATGCCATGAAGACCCGCAAGCAGCTTTGCGAACTGCGTCTGGAGATGGGTAACCAGCTGGGCTTGCGCGACAAGAACAAGTTTGCTTGCCTGTGGGTAGTAGACTTCCCGATGTTCGAATGGAGCGAAGAAGAAGGCCGTTTGATGGCTATGCACCATCCGTTCACTCACCCGAAAGACGAGGATATTCCTTTGCTGGATACCGATCCCGCAGCTGTACGTGCCGATGCATACGACATGGTCATCAACGGTGTGGAAGTTGGTGGTGGTTCTATCCGTATCCACGACTCTGCATTGCAGGCTAAAATGTTCGAGATCCTGGGATTCACTCCAGAGAAAGCACAGGAACAGTTCGGCTTCCTGATGAATGCCTTCAAGTTTGGTGCACCTCCTCACGGTGGTCTGGCATACGGACTTGACCGTTGGGTATCTCTGTTTGCCGGTCTGGATTCTATCCGCGACTGCATCGCCTTCCCGAAGAACAACTCTGGACGTGACGTGATGCTGGATGCTCCTGGCTTCCTCGACCAGAAACAGTTGGATGAACTGAATCTGAAAATTGATCTCAAGGAAAATAATTAATAACGTTTCAAGGAAAAAGACAAGAAAGTAACCGGATGAAGGAATCGGTACGGATTATACGCTTTGCAATAGTAGGAACGCTCAATGCCCTGATTGCAGCTTTCGTGGTATGGCTGTTGATGCACATCGAGGGCGAGAGTTATATTATAGCCAATATATGCGCATACATCGTAGCACAGATACACAACTTTATCTGGTGTAAATACTGGATTTTTCCGCTTGAAACAGATGACAAAAAAAATAGCATCTGGCATCAGATGCTATTTTTTATTGGTGCTTTCGCACTGGCTTATAGTGCGCAGTTCCTTTTTCTTCTTATGCTCGTGGAGCTTCTTCACTGCAATGAATACCTGGCACAGTTCCTCGGACTCTTTGTCTACGGTGCCGTCAATTTCATTTGCAATCGCCGCCTGACTTTCCGCTAGGCCATCTTCATCAGATTTTCTTCTTCAATGTACTGAAGTTTCTTTTCCAGTATCACTTCACGCGTTTTCTCCGTGTTGTCGGTACGGAATACCAGTATACCTTTTCCTCCCAGCAAGAAGGAATAGAGGTAGGAGATACCTATGCCTGTTTCGCTGAAACTGCGGATGGCATCGGCAGCCCGTCCCGGCTCATTATCCAGACTGATAGCAAACACTTCGGATATGTTGGCTGAAATGCCTGCATCCTTCAGTACCTCGTAGGCACGCAATGGTTCAGAACAAATAATACGGTAGATACCGTACTCTACGGTATCGGATATGGTAGAAGCAATCAACTGGATATGCGCTTCTTTCAGTAGTTCAAGCACCTGAAGCAGTGTGCCCGACTTGTTTTCTACAAAAACAGATAATTGGTGTATGGTCATACTCTTTTATTTTTAAATCAATGTTTTTCGTAAATCTTTTACGCGCACGGCTTTTCCTTCCTGTACGGGCAAACTTCCTTTAGGTACCAGTTTCACGCGCGGGGTAATCAGGATTTCGTCTTTCAACTGTCGGGTAATTTCCTTAGTCAGGTTCTGAAGGAATCCATAGTCATCGGTAAAGTCATTCAATTCTACTTCTACCGTCATCTCATCGTTCGCATCAAGGTTGGTCAGCGTAATAAGGTACTCATTGCCCAGTTCCTTGAACTGCAGCAAGATGTTCTCAATCTGAATCGGGAAGATATTGACACCCTTGAGAATCATCATGTCATCACTGCGACCTTTCATTCGGTCAAGACGCTTGTGATGACGTCCACAAGGACAATCGCCCGGAAGGATACGGGTCAAGTCGCGCGTACGGTAACGTAGCAGCGGCATTGCTTCACGGTTGATGGTGGTGAGCACCAATTCGCCCACTTCGCCTTCGGGTACTGGTTCCAGTGTGACAGGGTCCACAATTTCTACGATATAATAATCCTCCCAAATGTGGAGTCCGTTCTGTTCCATGCATTCAAAAGCTACCCCCGGGCCACACATTTCCGACATACCGAAAGAGTTGTAGGCTTTCACGCCCAACATCTGTTCAATACGGCGACGCTGTTCGTCAGAATGCGGTTCGGCCCCGATAATCAAAGTCTTCAGATGGGTATCGCGGCGCGGGTCGATGTGCATCTCTTCCATCACTTCATACAAACGGCCGGCATAACTTGGGATGGCATGAAGAGCGGTAGTACCAAAGTCGGTGATAAACTTAATCTGCCGCTTGGTATTTCCGGCAGCAGCCGGAACAGTCAGCATACCCAGACGTTCGGCACCATACTGGAAGCCCAGTCCTCCGGTAAACATACCGTAGCCGGAAGAGTTCTGAAAAATATCTCCCTTACGCAGTCCCACCATATACAGACAGCGCGCTACGGCATTGGCCCACTCTTCCAAATCGCGCTGTGTGTGCAGAATCACGGTAGGAGTTCCTGTGGTACCACTGGAAGAATGAAGACGGACTACCTCTTCCAAAGGCACGGCAGAAAGCCCGAACGGATAATGGTCGCGCAAATCCTGTTTGGTAGTGAAAGGGATTTTCTGTAAATCCTCCAGTGACTGTATATCTTCCGGTTTGATGCCGCATTGCTGAAAGCGTTCCTTGTAGAACGGAGAATGCATACAACGGTCGATGGTTGCTTTCAACCGTTTCAACTGAAGTTTCTCAATGTCCGGTCTCGACAACGTTTCCACTTCAGGATGCAAGTACATTTGGTCGTTTTTCATATTATTTTTCGTTGTTTGATGCACAAATATAGAAATAATAAACTAAAACCAAACAAAAACTTTCATTTTTCTTTTAAGACTACTCAAATGATTCAAATTTCGTCAGGATTACATCTGAACATGTATCCTCCTTATGCGGAAAAACAGGGAATGCCATTTCCGGTCCTATATGAAAAGAGCCACTGCGAATCCCTCTTTTACGAAAGAATGCAGTGGCTCTTCTTATTTTCTATGTCAAGCCAACGTGACTTTAAAGACTTTATTCAAAGCTTCCGTAACGTGTAGGTAGCAACTTACGGTCGCCCAATGTATTATCGATACGTGCCACGTTAATCCAGAATTTGTTGTCTCTTACACTCTGAATCGGATAAGCCGCCTTAGCTCGACCATAAGGATGAGTCCAAGCATCCCCCACAATCTCGTACTCCGGATGAGGAGCATTCACCAATACGTTGTCTTCTTTGTCGGCCTTTCCAGTCTCAATCTCTGCAATTTCTTCACGGATATGTACCATGACATCCACAAAGTTGTCCAGTTCTGCCAGACTTTCACTTTCCGTCGGTTCAATCATCAGCGTACCGTGTACAGGGAAGGAGAGAGTAGGTGCATGGTAACCGTAGTCCATCAGACGCTTGGAAATATCATTTTCCGAGATTCCGCTTTCTTCGTGTATCTTCCGGCATTCCAGAATCATTTCATGACCTACGAAACCGTTCTTTCCGCGGTATACCACTCCATACGTATCTTTCAGGCAAGCGGCCAGGTAGTTGGCATTCAGAATAGCCGTTTGAGTCGCTCTTCTCAGGCCTTCTGCCCCCATCATGCAGATGTATCCGTAAGTAATCGGCAGGATACCGGCACTTCCGTAAGGAGCAGCAGAGACTTCATTCTGCGGATTGCCCGTGCTGACATGTCCCGGAAGGAAAGGCACCAGATGCTCGGCCACACAAATCGGACCTACGCCCGGACCGCCACCACCGTGGGGGCTCGCGAATGTCTTATGCAAGTTCAGGTGACACACGTCTGCTCCGATAGTACCCGGATTGGTCAGTCCCACCTGTCCGTTCATGTTGGCTCCGTCCATATAAACCTGTGCACCGCACGCATGGATAATCTCACATATCTCCTTGATTTCTTCCTCAAAAATACCATGAGTAGACGGATAAGTAATCATCAAAGCTGCCAGTTCATCCTTATGTGCTTCAGCCTTCGCACGCAAATCTTCCAAATCCACGTTTCCATTCTCATCGCAAGCACACGTCAGCGGCTCGTAACCTGCCTGTACAGCCGAAGCCGGATTGGTGCCGTGTGCCGAAGCCGGAATCAATACCAATCGGCGGTTACCCTGTCCGATACTTTCCTGATAACTTCTAATCACACGCAAGCCCGTATATTCACCTGCTGCACCGGAGTTCGGTTGGAGAGATACGCCTGCAAAGCCTGTAATCGTTTTCAGCTGTTCCGACAGATTGTGAATCAAAGCCTGGTATCCCGCGGCTTGGTCTTCCGGAACCAACGGGTGAAGGTTCATCCAGGCCGCATTGCTAAGAGGCAGCATTTCGGATGCCGCATTCAGTTTCATGGTACAAGAACCCAAAGAAATCATGGAATGAGCCAACGAGATATCCTTCCGTTCCAGACGTTTGATGTAACGCATCATTTCCGTTTCGGTGTGATACTTCTGGAAAACTTCGTGAGTGAGGTACGTGCTCAGACGCTGGAACTGTGCGGCTACAGGAGCCTTTTCCGGTATGGCACAGACATCATGCATCGGTTCTTCTGCCGCTACGGCAAACAGATTCAGAATCAGCGCAGCATCTGCCTGCGTAGTAGTTTCATCGACACTGATACCCACATCGCCATTATCAAAATAGCGCAGGTTGATTTCCTTGCTCAAGGCAATGGTGCGCACTTCCTGAATGGTTACGTTGTCCGGCAACTGTATTCTCAGTGTATCAAAGAAATTTTCGTTCTGCAATTTATATCCCAGTTTCGTAAGCTGTTCTGCCAGCCAGAAAGCCACGGCATGCACATGATTGGCTATCTCCTTTATGCCGTCAGGTCCGTGATAAACGGCATAGAATCCGGCCATGGTAGCCAGCAGCGCCTGTGCCGTACAGATATTGGAAGTAGCCTTTTCACGCTTGATATGCTGCTCGCGAGTCTGCAATGCCATACGGTAACACAGATGACCGTATTTGTCTTTTGACAGGCCGATGATACGTCCCGGCATGTTTCGTTTGTATTCATCACGTGTAGCGAAATAAGCCGCAGAAGGTCCTCCATAGAATATCGGTGTGCCCAGACGCTGTGAACTACCGAAAGCGATGTCGGCTCCCCATTCACCGGGAGGAACCAGCAGGGCAAGCGACAGGATATCGGCTGCTACGGCCACCTTACATCCGGCAGCATGTGCTTGTTCGGCAAATTCCCGATAGTCTTCTATGCTTCCGCTGTTATTCGGATACTGCACGATGCAACCGAAAATATCCGGCGTAAAAGTCAGGTCCTTGTAACTGCCTACCTTTACTACCATTCCCTGCGGAATGGCCCGGGTACGAATAACTGCCAGCGTCTGAGGGAATATTTCTTCATCTACAAACAGCACGTTGGCCTGCGCTTTCTGTTGTGCACGGCTTCTCAGTCCGTACATCATCGTAGCTGCTTCCGCCGCAGCCGTCGCTTCATCCAGCAGAGAACAGTTGGCCAGCGGAAGGGCAGTCAAATCGCTGATTACCGTCTGAAAATTCAGCAACGCTTCCAGTCGTCCCTGGGAAATTTCAGCCTGATAGGGCGTATAGGAAGTGTACCAAACCGGATTTTCAAACACGTTACGCTGAACAACTGCCGGAGTCACCGTGTCATACCACCCACATCCGATATACGTCTTATATAGCTTGTTCTGGGCTGCCAGTTTGCCGATGTGTTCAGCAAATTCACGTTCCGTCATGGCAGCTCCCAGTTTCAAAGGTTCTTTTAACAGGATATTGGCAGGAATGGTTTTCTCTATCAGTTCATCCAGACTGCTTACTCCAATTTTTTTCAGCATCAGCGGAAGTTCCTCTTCCCCGATGCCGATGTGTCTGTTTGCGAATGTCGTTGTTTTCATGATTATTAAGGTAAGATTTATGGTTTTCAAGCAAAAGAATAACGCATCAGCGGAAGAAAGGATTGTTCATCTTTTCATAGCCGATGGTAGTGGGGTTTCCATGACCCGGATACACCATTGTCTCGTCAGGGAGTGTCAGCAAACGTGCCACGATACTTTCCCTCAACTGGTCAAAGTTTCCGCCTTCCAGGTCTGCACGCCCGATGCTGCCCCGGAACAATACATCACCGCTGAACATGCAGTGCTGCGCTTCACAATAGAACACCATGCTTCCAGGAGAATGGCCGGGCACGGCAAGCGCCTTCAGTTCTATATTTCCTATTTTTATCAGATCGCCGTCATGCACATAGCCGCCCAATGCAGGAGGCTCCTCGTTCAGAGGGAAGCCGAACATGCGGCAATACTCTGCCGTTCTCGGCAACAGAAATTCATCTTCCTTTCCGGCTTCGGCACTGACTCCAAACTCTCTGAGCATAAACGCATTGCCGAAGATATGATCCAGATGCAAATGCGTATTCAGCAAGTGCGTCACCGTAAGTCCGTTTTCTGCAATGAACTTTTTCAATGTCTGCTGCTCTTCCTGATAATAACATCCGGCATCAATTACAGCTGCCTGCAGCGTTTCCTCGTCCCACACCACATAGCAGTTGACCGGAAACATATTGAATTCAAATGTCTTAATTTTCATATCGATTATCCGTTGATTGTGACATAAACCACTTTCTTGGTCTCAAAAAATTCCTCTTCAAAATAATCCTTCAAATCATACATAAGTGTCTGGTGCTTTACAGGCATGACTTCCCGTTCCAGTTCACCGCCCTTCAGGCAAATCAGTCCGTTGGGAAGGGCATTGTGCTGTTCCTTCTTGATATTCTTGCGGATGATTTTCAGCAAGTCGGTCAGCGGCATGACGGCCCTGCTTACCACGAAGTCGAACAATTGCTTTTCTTCCTCCGCACGGCAATGACGGGTAGTGACGTTCTTCAAGCCGATGGCATTGGCTATTTCAGTAGCCACCTTCACTTTCTTGCCGATACTGTCCACCAGATGGAAATGTGTTTCCGGAAAGAGAATAGCCAGCGGAATTCCAGGGAAACCACCGCCGGTACCCAAATCCATCACAGTCGTTTCCGGACGGAACTGCATGACCTTGGCAATGCCCAGTGAATGCAGCACATGATGCTCATACAGGTTGGTAATGTCTTTTCGCGAAATCACGTTGATTTTGCTGTTCCAGTCGGTATATAGGTCATACAAAGCTGCAAACTGCTGTTGCTGAACCTCGCTCAGGTTCGGAAAATATTTTAAGATAATGTCCATGTACGATTATTTCTTGATTAAATAAGTATTGATTTCTTCATAGGGAACCGTCAGTTGGAAGCGTCCCATGTAATAAGGTGCAATGTCGTAGGTGTTATAAAGGAATGTCACTCCTTCTTTTTCGAGCAGGAAGTTATCGGGCACATACAAATCCGTGTCCAACAAGATACCTACCGCCTGAAGTCCCTCTACACAGGTCAGCGTATCTGTCTCCAGCTTTTTATTGGCTTCTGCCAGTAGCTTGTCCAGAATCAACCGGCAAATATCCTCTTCAGTTCCTTTGGCAAACACTTCGCTCTTGTCCAGCTTTTTCCCATTGGCCGCATCGATGTTAACCCACTGTGCCCATGTGTTGGGATGTGCGCCTCCGGTATATTGGAAAGTAGTGACGGCATAATTCCATATACTGTCTTTACCTTCTTGCAGCTCCGAATTTATCTCATATTCGTAGTTATACCAGTTAGGAATTTCATCGGGCTTCATTCCGTTCTTCAAGTCGGTCTGATAACTTCCCTGCACATCCTTCAGGTAATCACCTGCCAGGCTTTCTTTGATAGACGAGACAAAGGCCTGTGGAGAAGCTGCTCCGGCATGTGCACTTGAAAAAGCATCTTCCAGTACCCGATTGATTACCTGCGTCAGTGAATCGTTCTTATCGGCCGACTTTAAATATTTAAAATTGATTTTGATCTGGCATTTAGGTGATTCCGTATTGGCTTCATCCAGATACACAGTCGTATCCATAGGAATGGAATCCACTGAAACTTCGTTTCCTCCGGCTGTCCCGTTTCCGATACACCCCGGTAGCATCATGGTGGAAAACAAGCCACACACGACAGAGGGGAATAATCCTCTTTGTATTTTTTTCATCATGTTCAGACGTTTTTCTCAAAAAAAATGATTTCTCTGTCTACAAATATAGCATAACTTCCCGAATTGCGATGTAAAAAGGAATTCTTTTTGTAAATCTTTGCCATTCACACCAAAAAATTTTTTCTTTGCAAAATGTAACCTTTTAAGAATTGAATGCCATGATTACAATAGAAAACTGGGGACTCATCTCTTATTCTGAGGCTTGGGAACGACAAACTGCTCTCTTCGATGAACTCATTGATGCCAAGCTGAACGGAAAGCCTTATACCAACCGGATTATTTTCTGCCAGCATCCGCATGTCTACACCCTGGGCAAGCACGGAAAGGCGGCCAATATGCTGTTGAACCCCACACAGTTACAGACCATTCATGCCGAATTGTTTCAGGTAGACAGGGGAGGAGACATTACCTATCACGGACCGGGACAATGGGTGTGTTATCCGATTCTGAACCTGGAAGATTTTCACTTGGGTTTGAAGGAATACCTGCACCTGTTAGAGGAAGCGGTGATCCGTGTGTGCCAGACCTACGGCATAGAAACCGACAGAGTGCACGGAGCTACCGGTGTCTGGCTGGCTACGGGTACGCCCGAAGAACGTAAAATCTGTGCCATGGGGGTAAGAAGCAGCCATTTCGTTACGATGCACGGTCTTGCCCTGAATGTCAATACAGATTTAAGGTATTTCAGTTACATCCATCCCTGTGGGTTTATAGACAAGGGAGTCACTTCATTACAGGCTGAGTTACGGCAAGAAGTCCCGATGGATGAAGTAAGAGACAGACTGGAGCAACTGATTCTGGATTTATTAAAAGAAACGGCCTGACGTATTCGTCAAGCCGTTTTCTTTTTCCTTATTGCCGACTGGCAAAATAAGCTTTTATCTGTTCGTTGATTTGCTGCATACCTTTTATGGAAGGATGCCCTCCCTGCTTGTCGATTCCTTTCAGTTCGATGCAAGGCACGTGATAGTGTGCGCAGATGGTCTTTACAGACTCATTGATTTCCGGTTTCAGGTCGCAGTTCAACAGAAAATAAATCTCCACGTTGGGATAACGGTACTGCATGTGTTCCAGCATATAAGCCATGGCCGGACGGAAACTGTATAAATCTTTTTTCGTCCAGTTTTCATACTGGTATTCACCGATGGGGGCCCCGGCCCAGCTGTCGTTCGTTGCTCCAAAAATGAAAATGAGGTCCGGACACCCCAGGTTGTTCATTCGTGTCACAAACGAGCGGTCGGAATAATCCTCTTTCCGGTAACCGGTGTGGCAGATGGTTGCACCCGAGAAAGAATTGTTTACGCACAGACGGTATCCGCTTTCCTTAATAAACTTATACCACCAGGTCTGGTCTACAGAACGGACATCGTTGTTTTTCCGCGGCTGCTGAAAGTACCACACGGCATTGGTATCAGGCTGAAGGTAATTCTCGAAAGTAGAGTACGAATCTCCTAAGATAGAAACAGACTTCCGGGTCTGCGAAAATCCCATGGTGCAGACCAAAAGGAAGGAAAATAGCATTGCATACGTTTTTTTCATGATGTGTCATTTAAAGTTTTTACAAATGTACGCGATAAAAAACAAAACAAACAGAAAAAAGTGATACAAAAGTGGGGCATTTTGTCGGTATACAAGTAATTGGGGTATGATTATCCGTAATATGTATATCGTGTTTTCCGAAAAATCAGGATATTTTTGTAAAATAAAAATTGTATAACCCTTTCAAAACATAGCACATGGAACTAAATGATTTTTTGGCTCACGTAGCCATGCGGAAACCGCTTGATACACCCGAGATCATGGAATTGCTGAACCGCATGAGTGACGAAGCCCGCCGCATCACATTCGAACTGAACGGATCGTATCACACCATGGATGAAATCCGGGCACTGATGTCCCGGCTTTTCGGTCGGCCGGTAGACGACACTTTCCGGGTATTTCCTCCTTTTTATACTGATTTCGGGAAAAATATCCATATAGGAAAAGATGTGTTTATCAATGCCTGCTGCCATTTCCAGGACCAGGGTGGAGTGACACTGGGCGACGGTTGTCTGATTGGGCACAACGTGGTTTTCGCCACACTTAATCACGACATGAATCCGGAAAATCGCGCGGCCATGACACCGGCTCCCATCGTACTGGGAAAACGCGTATGGGTAGGCTCTAACAGCACCATTCTGCAGGGAGTCACCATTGGCGACAATGCCATCATCGCAGCCGGAGCCGTCGTAACGAAAGACGTGCCTGCCAATACCGTAGTAGGAGGTGTACCGGCCAAATTCATACGGAACATAGAATAATCAGGTTTCTTGATAGAATGATGTAAAAAAGCAAAGAAGATTATTTGCAAGCCTTTTTTCACCTTTTATGTTTCCCGATGCAGAACCGTATATTTTCCTAGCGTAAGCCTTAGGGTTCTGCGCACAGAAACGTAAGGTTTACGGTGCTGAAACATAAAAAATCGCCTGTCTCATTGGTAAAGAGACAGGCGATTTTTTATCATATAGATTTTCATGTTCAGGCAGCCAGCCAGATGTATCCCAGCGGAATCAGAATACCCGCTAAAAGCAACCATTTTCCGCGTCCTGCCAGTCCGTTTTTTCCCTTGACCATGAACAATCCGGAAACGGCAAAGAATACCAGCGAAACGGCGAAAAAGTCGCCCATGAGGTTCCATCCCTGAATGCGGTTATAATGCAACCGGTTGAACCAGTACACCACCGGACGTTTTTCGTGTACTTCATAATCTGCACAACCACTGGCAGCGTCATACACACCCACGCCGCCTTCCAGCATCAGGCGATGATGGCTTTCATCAATAGACAGCACCCGCTTTACAGGAGGCAAATCTTCCTGTCGGTTCCATGCCGCAAGGAGTTCTTCGGCATGCATGCCTTTCTCCAGTTGAACGGCCGCTTCCGTGGTACGGAAAGCCGGATCCTTGCCATTCATGTGGTTCAGCAGGATGCCCGACACGGCATAAATCAGGCAGACTCCTACCATCAGGTAGCCCAGGTCACGGTGCAGCACACGAAGCCAGTAGGAGAGACTCTTATTCCGCCACTTCATATTCCGTGCCGTCTATGTAGTAAATGGAATAATAGTCCTTGTTATTAGCCTTCATCCATTCACGCATGCTCTGAATGTTGTTCATCTCCGCATCGCAGGTTTCGCCGTTGCCTTCTGCTTTTCCCTGCTTTTCCTTCAATTCTTCTTCCGCCTGGTCAATGTATTCCTTGGTCAGACGGTTCTCGCGAAGAATCCCTTTGATAATGACCTCTGAACCAATCAACTCACGGTTGAATCCGCCGATATTACCTTTTGCCTCCACACGTACGGAAGTCTTCTGGTCTTTTCCCATCACAAAGCAGCGGCGTCCGGAATGCTTGCAGGTATGCGTGATGAATCCTTTCAGCACCACCTCCTTGTCTACATTCTTTTCTGCATCCTTCAGAATGTCTTCCACATATTTTGCCTCATTGACCGACAGAGCGGCAGTAGGCTGTTCCTGAGAGGTCTCTGATTTTTTGTTATTGTTCACACACGAGGTAGCCGTCAGCAGACAGGCCGCAGCTACGATAAAAAACAGTTTTTTCATTTTCAATTGAGTTTATAGTTATTCATATTTATTCCAAGGAAGAAATAACAGTGCTACTATCCCGGATAAGCCGGCACCGCACACGCATAGCGCCATCAGTATCCGTCTGTACAAAGATACCTTGTTTCTGCACAAAAAGAAAGTCAGGAGGGCTAAAAAGAAGCTCACCGCCAATCCCTTTGAAGAAAGATTGCCCGCATAGAGACTCACAAAGGAACTCGTTTCGGACGAAGGTGACAAACGGAACGGGAACAGCCATTCCGACAACTCATCCCACAAAACGCGTTTCCGGTCCTGATGATAGGAAGAAAGCGACTGAAGCGTCACGGCGTCCAGTCCATAGCAGTCCATTCCTTCCGCATCCGATACGCGTACGGTCCAGTAAAGCAGGTTTCCCAGAATGCTGATTTCGTCTTTCGTGATGTCTATCGGACGGATGTCGAACGGCAGGAAGCGATAACCGCCTTCGTCCGTGCTTTCCAGTAAGCCCATTTCACCCTTCTCGCCAAACAGATAGCCATAGAAACGCTTGTCGCTCGTCTCACTCATGACAAACCATTTGATGCCCAGCTGCGAACCGATACCTGTATCTTTCACGAAAGGCCGTCCGTTCACCATCTTCAGGTGGAAGAGATCTCCTTTGCTGTCCAAACAGAAATAGCCCTCCTCATAGGGCTTTCTCACTGTAGGGTTTCCCCAATAAGCTTTTACCGGAAAGCTAAACCCTTTCTTGATAAGCTCTTTGGTGAAGATTTCACTCTTCTGCCGATTTACCGAATTGGACTGCGCATCGACAAAAGTCAGTTCACGGTCCATCCGGAAGTAGTCGCCGGGAAGCGTAAGATTTCCACGTTTGGGCATGGCTTCCAGCAACACCCCCATAGCGGGTTGCGGAGAGAATACATCGACCGGACGAAAACGGAACATCACTTGTTTGCTCCGCAGGATTTTCACGTCGATGGCCTGTCCTTCCAACGAATCGGGCAACTGGCCTTCCATGGCCAGCTGGCGGTAGTTCAGCAACGGAAGCAGTGAATCGTATTGCGCACGAGGGTACTCGTTGCCATGAATATCATAAAATGAATTCTTATGCTCGCGAAAGTCAATCACACAAAGTTCCTTCAACCGGGCACTATAATACATCAGTGGATAGCTGTGCGAATCGTCGGTCATTTTCTGTACCAGTGTCGGCACCGTCCAGGAAGCCAGCAGGGTGACAGACACCAGAATGACTGAAAAAATGAGAGATTTATATTTCATTGTTCATTGTTTTTATTGTACACCATACTTGAACCGAATGCAGGATGAAAATGGAAAGATAAAAGAAGCTGCCAGTATCCAGCAGATTCCTGCTCCGAACTGTGAATAGGCTCCGGGATAGGAGGAAACAAACAGCATGGACAGCAGTCCCACCGATACCACAATGCATAGCATCCGCTGTTTCCACTGGGGCTCGATACAAATCCACGCAGTGAAGCCATAGCCTGCCACTGCTGCTACCATCCAGGGAAGCAACTGCTGGAGCATCATTCCTACAATTTCGGAAGGCAGGAACAGGCGAACCACAGCTGAAAGGACCAGCGAAAGCAGCAGACAAAGCAACAAGATGACACTGAAACCATACCACAGCATGGAGGCCATAATCTGTGTTTCTCCTGCCGGAAGATGGAGTGTCAGCTTCAGCCGTTTCTGCGTCATCTCGGGCACATACTGCACGACTCCCAGTGCAATTCCGGCCAGTGGCAGCAGATACATCATCCACGGGGCAACCGATGTGCCCTGAAAAAGACAGCCATACCACACATTGACTGCTTCATTCAAACGGATTTCATGGGTAAGGTTGATGTAGGTATAACCCACAGCTGCTGCCATCAGCAACAGCATCACCTCAATCAGGCGGCGGGTTTTCATCCATTCTTTATAAGACAAGGCTCTGAATAAATTCATGACATTAATATTTACCTGTTAAACCAATAAATGCATCTTCCAGCGAAAGATTCTCTTCTGTAATTTCCGTGACACCCATCGCCTTCAACCGTTGTTCGACTTCGGCCTTTGGCAGAAAAGAATATACTTCCCATTTATCGCCCAATGCAGAGGGATGCCAGAAATCTTCATCGGCTTCCAGCTTAAATATATCTCCCGGACGGGTGAAACGGTATCGCTTGAAATGGTGCATGATTTCCTTTACCGGCTTATGCAACAGCAAGCGGCCATAGTCCATGATCATGCAATCATCTATCAGCAGTTCCATGTCCTGAATGATGTGCGAAGTGAGAAAGACTGTCTTGTTTTCTGCCGACGCATATTCCCGAAGGTATTCCACAAACAGACGGCGATAGCCCGGATCCAGTCCCATGGAAAAATCATCCAGAATCAGCAGTTCCGGGTCCTGGGCAAAAAGCAGTCCCAGCGCTACCTGCGAGCGCTGTCCGCACGACATGGTAGAGAGTTTCTGTGAAGGAAGTACCTGCAACTTTTTCAGCAATTCATAATAGGCCTCTTTCTTCCATTTCGGGAAAAAGGCCGAATAAAATTTCTCTATCTGCGAAACCGTGAAATAGGCATGTTGCACATGGCCTTCCAGCAACAGTCCCACCTTCGATTTGGTAAGCGGAGAGAGGTGTTCCATCTCTTCACCAAACAGCCTGCACACGCCCGAACGAGGCTTCAGGTAACCGTTGAGGATATTAATGATGGTGGTTTTCCCAGTGCCGTTCTTTCCCAACAGTCCCAGTACCTTTCCCTGCTCCACGTCGAAACTGAGATTTTCGTAAATCAAGCGGTTTCCGTAATAATGCGTAATATTTTCACACTCTATTATTTTACTCATTGTAGCACGATTAAATGATTAGTTCTTAAAATTTTACCCCTACCTTGATGACAGGTTGCACGAAATCTTTTCCTGCCATTGTAGTTGTAAAAGCCCTGGCATACGTCACCTCGCCCCGGACATAACCGGACAAGGCAGGAGTAATTTCTCTTTCATACCCCACGGCCGCATACGGCACCAGCCGGATAGCTGTCTGATAATCGTATTCTTCCACCAGTAAGTCTGCTCTTTCTGCCGGACGTTGCTGGTCCTCCGATACACGGGCATATTGTCCGTCTTCCTTCATACAGCCCCATCCGCCCTGCAAGCCCAGTCCGGCGGAAGCAGTCCATACCTGCCGACCTTTATACCAGTTTCTGGCACCCTGAAGCCATAGCCCCATGACGTGCAGATTCTGCTTCCGGAAGAACGGATATTGCGATGCCGTCACAGAGCGGGAACGATAGTCCAGCCGCACCTCGGCCGACCAGTCTGAACGGCTCTCTTTACCTCCTGAAAGAAGTTGATACGCCAACCAGGCACGCAGCTGGTCCCTGCTCATCACTTCATTGCTACCGTAATAGACAATCTGCGATACGCCCAGTTCGTCCGTACTCTCCTTATATGAGTTTTCCCTGTTTTCCAGTGATTTCAGCGCAATGCCCAGTTCCATCGCCTGAAAAAGTCGGGACTGCTGCCAGGTAAGCTTTGTACGGTAACCCACCTCACTCCCTGTATGAGTAGAGTAGGTGATGGAAGTCGAAGAACCGCTTCCAAAGCGTCCGGAAGTCTTTCGGATGAATACTTCCTGAAACCAGTGCAGGTCTCCGCGATGATACTGTCCCTGAAAGGCTACTTCATGCGTTTGAGTAAACAAGGGAGTCGTGTTCGAAGTATATCCACTTTCACCAAACACTTCACTGCGCCCGTAAAAGCCTCCAAAACTGATGAGAGAAGTGTATTGACGGTCGGTCGTTCCATAGATGCCGAAGCCTACCGTTTCCACGTTGCGCAAATACCCGTAAGAAAGTCCGACTTGCCATCCGGAAAAAAGTTCATACGAGAAACCCGTCGACAAATGCAGGTTCATCAGGGAATTCTGATGCCGCAAATCCTTGAACTTGGCGTAGTTTTCCGTACGGTATTCCAGTTGCCCTCCCCATGAAAGGCGAGGAGTGAGGAGATAGCCTGCTTCTCCTTTGAGCATGTACCATTCATGCCGTTTCGTACCGGCTTCCGAGTCGTCCATCTCCACAATGTCAAAAGGCGTTTCTTCCGGATGCAGAAAAGCCGAACCCGACATGTGCTTGCCTTTTTCCGTGCCGTATGCCATGGCACCTCCTAATACCAGCCGCGAGTTCAGCCGCCAGTAGGATTCGGTTGAAACCAATCCGCCCAGCCGGCTGTCCGACTGATAATAATTCACCAGTTTCCCGCTTCCGTAACTGCCTTCCGCCTGAAGATAAGAGATGCGTCCGCACTCCATCCCCGACAGAAAAGAAGGATTGCTTCCGGCAGAAGCCGCATACCTCCACAAGGTTTCCTGAAAGTCCGTACGAAGAGGAGAGGAGGTCCCTGAGGGAACACTTCCCCAGGACCTGCCTCCCGCCACAAGTACAAGAAAAAAGCAAGCGATACGATAATGCTTCATGTTTAGTTTCTCAAAGAAGATTTGCTCCGCTGATGGAAGTCAGCTGTCGAATTGTTTGTATCCTGAAAAATAATTCTGGCTCCGTTTTTCAAGGAGGCCTCGGCATCTATTCCGCTGGCATCGGTTGAATTTCCTACACCGAGCGAATAGTTATAGACCAGCTTTCCTTCATTCTCCGCAAGTGCTTCCGTAGCCTCTTTATCCACGTTGCGATACAAGGTATATCCCATTCCGCGGGTAAGTTCCACATAGCCTGCATCTACCGAGGGAAGAAGGCGCTTCTGGTTGCCGTCGGCTCCCTGCACGAAGACTTCGATACCGTCTACCACCCACTCTGCCGGCACTTTCTTACGCGGCTGACTGGCACTTCCTCCATAAAGGTTGGTGGTGGATGCATCGTCTACAAAAGCCTGTAGGGTAGTACCTTCCGGACGGAACACAAAGAATGCCGGTCCGAACTGGCTGACAGGCCATGCATTACCCAAACCATATTTGTAGGCCTTCAAGTAATGGTCGGTAGAAATAAGTTCGGAAGGCGACGGATAGTATTTGGCATTGTTGAAGTCCTCAATGTCATACAGACAGTAATAGGCACTGTTGGCCAGATTTACGGACTGAGAATAGGTCTGTGTGTGGTCGATGGCTCCATTCAGTGCAATCACCAGTTCTTTTCCGGCTTCCAGCTGTACCTGCTTGTCGAAATACCAGACAGCCGTTCCGGCCGGTATCCATCCTTCTGCCGCATAAAAGAGTTCACCGTTCACATAGTCCTTATTCGACGCATGAGGGTTGTAAGGATTGACCATACCCAATGCAAAGTCGCTGATGTCGAGTGTTTCCGAAGAATTGTTATACAGCACGACATACTGGTCCATGGCAAACGTACCCGAACCATCGTCTTTCGGGCAGCCTCCTACATACAGTTCCTTAATCAGTACGGAACCTCCTGAAGACATTTCCAGTTTGATGGTAGCCTCTACCGTTTCCTGAGTCACATTGACCGATGTATTCAATCCATTGAAAAGATACACTTTGGCATCGGCCACCCGTTTGTCGGAAGCCGAAGCTTCATAAATACCTTGCGGCACTTCAAAAACAGCCACTCCTTCCGCATTGGTCGACTGACTGAAGGTGGTACTGCCCGACGTATTCTTCAAAGTCACGCTGACTCCCTCCACTGGTTCAAATCCGCTTCCCTCGGGATACACCAGCCGAATGCTTACACTGCTCACCTGATAACCACCGTTTTCTTTCTCTTTGCACGCACTGAAAGCCAGTATCAGAATTAAGGCGCAGCACGCAGATAACATCTTTTTCATCATATTCATACGTGTTTATAGTTTTAATTTAAATGATATGCCATAGTTAAAGGGAGTGACCAGCGAAGAAGCAAACAGACTTCCCTCATTACCCGTCTGCCAGTTCTTTATCTTCTGCATGCTGTAGAAGAAATTATTGGCAAAAAATGACACCGTCAGGTACTTCCCGATTTCTTTCGATACGTTCAGGTTGGCTGAGAAATAGGGGGAATATCCCTGCTTCCTGAACATATAGCCGGTGGTGCTTTTTACCACCAGTTTACTGAGCTCGTTATACAACTCCTTGTCATGTTCGGCAGCCCACAGGAACTTTTCCATAAACGGTATACGGGTTTCCATATCTTCTCTCGATACATAATACAGCGGATACGTAGCCACGTAACTGGCTCCGTTATAAATATCCGTCTGGGTGGACGAGGGAAGATAATCGCTCTGCGAGTCGAGCACATAGCTCCGGGTTCCACCACTGTATTCGCTCAGGTTCTGCCGCGTATTCAGAAGAGTGCCCTCAAAACGCAGAGAGAAAATCATTCTGATTTTCGGCACGTGCGTCACCAGGGTCAGGTTGGTGTTCAGTCGCTGCGTCATGAATCCGTTATAGTTGCCATTGCCTCCTACATAATAACCGATGTATTTATAAGGCTGTCCGTCCGTATCGGTCAGGCTGCTGGTAGACGGTACCATCACTTCATCAATTCCTTTGTAGCGATAATACTTCCCGTCTATGCGGATGGAGGTATTGATTGCCTTTATCCGGTCAAAATCAAGCACCCATTCCAGTCCCATCCGTGAAGAGGAAGAACCATTCACATTCATGACGGCCGACTGGAAATCATGAATCTCCTTATAGGCAAGCGTCTGAGAGGGAAGTATCCCGTTCTTGTCGGATACGGTCACGACTCCTGTCGTACGGTCAATGCTATACACCCTGTCGGCCGAAGGTATCAGGCAATCATTGAGCGCGCTCTGGTCGGTCAACTTATAATCAAACGGAGTATAGATACGCGTACTGGTATAAGGCTGTGACAGGGTGTTGTAAAAAAACGACAGCGAGATCCGTACTCCCTTCAGACGAATGTCCATTCCGGCTTCCCGCATAAGGCTGTACTGCCACTGCAACTCCGGATTATAGACAGGAAGCACAGGATGGGTGTGATAAGCATAATAGGTTGTTCCGTCGGCCATTGCTCCAGGGGCAAATGCCAGACGGTCTACATACGTTTCCCGGGGATACAGCATCTCGAACGAAGGAAGTTTCACCGCCTTCCCCCATCCGGCACGAAGAGTCGCCCCTCGAAAGAAACCATGCTCTTTTTCGCCAAATGAATACTTGGCACTGAAACGGGGAGACAGACTGGATACGGTGCCATACACTGTGCCCGGGATGAAAGTCATGTCACTTCGGAGTCCTCCTTTAAGGAGCAGCTGCGAATGACGGAAAGGCAGGGTTATCTCTTCTTCTGCATACGCAGCCAGATTGTGCATGAAAGGCAACTCATCGTAACGGTATTCCCTCCAGGTGGGAGCTACCGACATGTCTTCATAATATGTTCCCTTACCCAAGTTGCCTTCTCCTTTCATATCTGCTCCTGCCAGCAGGTTGCTGGTTATGCTCCCGATTTTATGGCTCCAGCGCGCTTTCAGGTAGGCAGTGTAATTTATGGGACGGCTGTCGTTGAATGACGTCACATACCAGTAGCCGGTGGGCAACAAAATAATAGGTGAGGAGGGATCCTCTTCAAATTTGGAAGCCACAAAATATCCTTCTTCCGTAGTATGCAGTGCAGGCTGAACGGACGAAGCCGACTGGTTTTGCTTTTCTTCCACCCGCTTGTCGGCGTACGAGATGGTCACCCCTCCACACAAATTGGACAACCAGGGCGAATTCAGCATATAGTTAAACGAGAGACTGCTCCATAACGCATTGTCCCGACTCTTGGTATAAGTTTCCTTGAAGGCATCCGGATCGGCCTCGGTATTATTACCTCCCACATTACCGTTCAGACTGAAATCGACAGACAAGGTTTTTCCGGTCTTTGTATGCAGGCTGTTAGAGTATCTCACGCCAAACGCATTGCGTACATACGAGGTGTAGGGCGATGCAATGTCTGACACAGAACGAACCCGTTCATAGGACAGGTTCAGTACGCCAGCTTTTGCCCCCAGTTCCACTCCTTTACTTACGGCATACGACTGGGTGGTAGGACGCACAGCCACATCGACAATCAGCGGACTTTTTCCTTTGCGCGTCACAATTTTTACCACTCCGTTGGTCAGGTCACCATATTCCACAGAAGGTACACCGGTGATAACTTCAATCCGTTCTACATTGCTGTTGCCAATGTTACGGGTATCCGTTCCGGAAGTAGAAGCGGCCGTAGCATTACCCGACAGGCGCACCCCGTCCATCTCAACTACGGTTCCAAAATCAGGATTCCCCATTTCAGTGCTTTCTCCTCTCAACGTGATTACCTGAGCGGAAGAAGTCAGCCCCTTGAACTTGCTAGTCTGTTCTCCGGGCAAAAGACTTAACGCATCAGACACGCTGACACTCTGCAAATGGTCCAGTGCCGTACGCCCCAACGTGTATGCCGTAGTAGCATCTGCGGTTTTCCTTTCTGCTGTAACGGTCACTTCGTTCAGGGCCAACGTCTGTTCAGAAAGATATACCACGATGTTTTCCTTATCCTTTCTGACGTCCAGCTGTAATTTATATTCTGAATAGCCCAGACAACGCACCAGCACCTCATGCTTTCCTTCTGCCAAATGCTGAATGACGAACTTTCCTTGCGAATCGGTCATGGTACCGATACCACTTCCTTCAATCCACAAAGTCGCAAACTCCACCGGTACTTTCGACTTGGCATCGAGCACGGTTCCTGCTATCTTATGCGACTGCCCCCAGGCAGTCAGACTGGCACTTGCGAAAAAGGCTAAAACGATTGTTTTCATATCCTGATGATTTCAGGCGCAAAGGTATCCTTATTGGCAAGCTGTGTCAATCGCCAAAATTAGGTAATGTGAGGTCTCTTTCTCATCATATATAGGTATTCCGGGGTCTGGTACATAGAGTAGGAGGATACTAAAAAAGGCTCTGAAAATCTATCGATTTTCAGAGCCTTTCCTCATTTTGCCTCACGGCTTCGGTACACCCTCAGGGATTCGAACCCTGGACCCACTGATTAAGAGTCAGTTGCTCTACCAACTGAGCTAAGAGTGCATCCATTATAATTGTCAAACTTTCCGAAATTTTGTACACCCTCAGGGATTCGAACCCTGGACCCACTGATTAAGAGTCAGTTGCTCTACCAACTGAGCTAAGAGTGCATCACTATTTTCATTTGCGAGTGCAAAGGTATATTTTTTACACGAAACAGCCAAACGTTTTCGAAATTTATTTTACAATATTTTTTCAATTCTTTTCTGAATGGCTGGTTATTAGTCACATAAAAAAGGTCGGCACTAAGAACTTTTATGCCGACCTTTCGTTTTTATGGATGAATATGAGATTTATTTCTCAAATTAGAAACGGTAACCTACACCGATAGAGAAGGTCATGTTCTTAGGTTTGTCACCATCATATCCGTCAGGATAATCAAACGGAGAAATGAAACCATTCTGACCAGTCAAGTTAACCAAATAGTGTTCACCAATTTCAAGACCGATACCATACTGGATACCTAAATCAAAACGGCTGTATTCTGCATCCTCTCCATCTTCTCCTTTGAACAATTTGTAATCGCCACCTTCATCGAATTTACATTTACCACCTAATCCAAATGCCAAATACGGACCTGCATTGATAACAAATTTTGTATTATCGCTGATATTGAATTTGTAAGCAGCCAAAATAGGAATATCCAAATAAATAGGTCTATCTTTTGAATAATCCTTAATTTTATAACCTTTAGAAGAAATCATCAGACCAGACTGCAAAGACCAGTTTTCGCTGAAGCCATAATCCATTCCAACTCCTAAATTAAAGCCCGGCAATGCTTTTGTACCTTCAGCCTTAGTCATGTTACTAAAGTTCATGCCTACGCGTGCATCCCATTTTACCTGAGAAAAACCAGCCAATGCAAACATTCCCAATACAGCGGTCATTAAAAACTTTTTCATAATTCTCTTTTTTTAGTTTTAGGTTCCGTTCCCTTGAACCGTTTTGTTTTATTCCGGAAGCAGAGGAACCGCTTTCTCTTATAATATATAAAGAGAAAAGCCTGCTTTCGTTTGTGATTGTTCACAAATGTATAAAACTATCTCAAATTATCAAAACTTTACAAAACATGAAAAAGCGTAAAAGAGTGATATTTTAGGTTATCATGTCTAAAAACGGGATTATCCGTCCATTTTTGGAGACCCCAAAAAAAGCCTTTGTGTTTGGCCCAAAACACAAGTGTATTTTAAGTAAAACGCAAGTACATTTAAAACAAAACGCCTTTGCGTTTCGAATCAAACGTAAAGGCGTTTTGTTAAGCGTTTAAAATCCCTGAAAAATACTATAAAATAGGATTAGAATCCCATATTTTTGCATTTTCCACTGACTTTCTGAATATCCAGACGGATAATCTCCGTGCGATGGAAAGACTTGTTGGCATATTCGATGCCCTGCATCTTATGCTCCGGACAGTATTTCGAAATCAGCAGGGAGAGGGCAGACATCCGCTCGGCTTCGTGCAAGCTATGATGTGCCGTGCATTGCAGTACGATGCTTTCATACCCCGTCGTAAACTTGTCGGGAATGACCTTACTGCGACCGGTGACACAGAAAGACACGTTAGGGCAGGCGTCAATACAACGCAATTTACGCCCCACCGGCGCACAATGGATATAAATGGAGTTGCCACGGTCCCACACATAGTTGACTGGAATACCGTATGCACCGTCTCCCTCTTCAGTCCGCATGGACAGGATACCGAATTCACCTTCCTTTAATATTTCAAATGCACGTGCTTCATCAAGCAGACGATCCTGCCGGCGCACGTCTTGGTTCGTATATTCCATAATGATAGTGCTTATTGGTTGGCCAGTTCATAGATTTCACGGGTAGCCTGTGCATCCAGACAGACATAATTACCCACGTACTCACCCTTGTTTTCATGCAGTTTTTTTACCAGCAGGTCGATGTCTGGATGCTCAATACCCAGTTCCTTGAAGGTGACAGGCATACCGATGGCGTGGAAGAAGGATTTCAGACGGACTACACCTTCCAGTGCCATAGCCTTCTTGTCGTCCGATTCCGGCACGTCCCACACACGATGAGCATATTGTGCTACCTTACCCACGTTATGGCTGGCCATGTAGGTTAACCAGGCAGGGAAAATAACAGCCAGTCCGGCTCCGTGCGTCACGTCGTACACGGCACTTACCTCGTGTTCCATAAAGTGAGAAGCCCAGTCCTCCACGGCTCCCACGCCGCACGTACCGTTGTGTGCGATGGTACCGGCCCACATCAGGTTGGCACGGGCTCCGTAATTTTCCGGCTCCTTCATTACCCGAAGGGCTTCCGTGATAATGGCCTTGAGTGTTCCCTCACACATACGGTCGGGCACCTCCTGATCTTCTGTATTGGTGAAATAGCGTTCCATGATGTGTGCCATCATGTCGGTCACCCCGCAAGCTGTCTGCCAGGCGGGAAGGGTATAGGTCAGTTCCGGGTTCATCACGGCAAACGTAGGACGCAACAACCCGTGCGTGCGGACACTCAGTTTCTTCAGTCCGTCCAGTTTCGTGATGACCGTATTACCGGAGCCTTCACTTCCAGCCGCAGGAATAGTAAGCACCACACCTAGTGGAATGGCTTTTTCAGGCACTACCTTATTTATATAGAAATCCCAGAAATCGCCTTCGTAAGGGATACCCATTGCAATGGCTTTGGCTGTATCGATGACCGAACCGCCTCCCACCGGAAGCAGGAAATCGATTTTTTCGCGACGTCCCAGCTCGATACCTTCGTACACTTTCGGGTCGGTAGGATTAGGCTGAATGCCTCCCAGTTCCACATGAGCAATGCCTGCTTCATCAAGGTATTTTTTTACTTTATCGAGTAGTCCGCTGCGCACCACGGAACCTCCTCCGTATACAATCATCACTTTCGTACCTTTATATTTCTTCACCAGCTCGGCGGTCTGGCTTTCCGTTCCTTTTCCGAACACGAATTCGGTAGGGCTGTAAAAAGCGAAGTTATTCATATCTATTATAAATTATAGGGTTTACATGTAGTACGACAAAGTTAAAGAATTTCTTTGTATCTTTGCGCCACAATAAAAAAATTGAACCTATGAAATCAGATATTGAAATAGCTCGCAGTATCGAGCTGACAAAAATCAAGCAGATTGCCCGCGAGTATAGTATTCCCGTAGAAGAAATCTCTAACTACGGACGCTACATTGCCAAAGTTCCCGAAACATTGATCGATGAAGAAAAGGTGAAAAAGAGTAACCTGATTCTGGTAACGGCCATCACGCCGACCAAAGCCGGTATCGGAAAGACTACCGTATCCATCGGTCTGGCACTGGGACTAAACAAAATCGGAAAGAAAGCCTTCTGTGCCTTGCGCGAACCGTCACTTGGTCCTTGCTTCGGTATGAAGGGTGGAGCTGCCGGAGGTGGTTATGCACAGGTGCTCCCGATGGACAAAATCAACCTGCACTTTACAGGTGACTTCCATGCCATCACTTCGGCTCACAACATGATTACAGCCTTGCTCGACAACTATATGTACCAGAACAAAGACAATGGCTTTGCCATGAAAGAAGTGCTCTGGAACCGTGTGCTCGACGTGAACGACCGTGGCTTGCGCTACATCGTGACCGGACTGGGCGGAAAGACCAACGGTATCACTCGTGAATCGGGATTCGACATCACACCGGCATCGGAAATCATGGCTATCCTCTGTCTGGCAAGAGATGAAAACGATTTGCGCCGCCGCATCGAAAACATTCTGTTAGGATTCACCATCGACAACAAGCCTTTCACAGTAAAAGACTTAGGAGTAGCCGGAGCGATTACGGTATTGCTGAAAGATGCCTTGTCGCCTAACCTGGTACAGACTACGGAACATACACCGGCCTTCGTACACGGTGGTCCGTTTGCCAACATCGCACACGGATGTAACTCGGTACTGGCTACCAAACTGGCGATGACCTTCGGTGACTATGTAGTGACAGAAGCCGGATTCGGTGCCGACCTGGGTGCAGAGAAGTTCTACAACATCAAATGCCGCAAAGCCGGACTTCAGCCGAAACTGACCATCATTGTAGCTACAGCTCAGGGATTGAAGATGCATGGTGGGGTAGATATAGACAAAATCAAGGAACCGAACATGGACGGCCTGAAGGAAGGTGTGAAGAACCTCGACAAGCACATCGAGAACCTCCAGTCATTCGGACAGACTGTAGTCGTAGCTTTCAACCGTTATGCTAACGATACCGATGAAGAACTTGACTTCGTACGTCAGCACTGTGAAGAAATGGGCGTGGGCTTTGCCATCAACAACGCGTTTATGGAAGGCGGAGACGGTGCCATCGAACTGGCCAATTTGGTAGTAAACACCATCGAAAACAACCCGTCACAGCCGTTGACCTTCACTTACGACGAAACTGATTCAGTGGAAGAGAAAGTTACCAAGATTGCCTGCGAATTGTATGGTGCCAAACAAGTGCTGTTCGGCCCGGCTGCCCGCAAGAAGATTCAGATGATAAAAGATCTGGGATACACCAACTTCCCTGTCTGCATTGCCAAGACACAGTATTCATTCTCTACCGACCCGAAACTCTACGGAGTGGCTTCCGGCTTCAACTTTGCCGTGCGCGACATCGTTATCAATGCGGGTGCAGAAATGCTGGTAGTAGTGGCTGGTGAAATGATGCGTATGCCGGGATTGCCGAAAGAACCGCAGGCATTGCACATTGACATTGTGAACGGAGAAATAGAAGGATTGTCATAAGCAGATGAAGCCACAGTTTCTTGTCGGAGCCATGATGCCCGGAAGCGGGCAGACCCTCGTTACCTTGGGACTGATGCGTGCGTTGCGTCAACGCAACCTGCGTGTGCAGTCTTTCAAATGCGGACCCGAACTGGCAGACCTTCGCTATCATGCGCTGGCTGCCGACCGTGAACCGGTAAGCCTAGACACCTGGCTGAGCTCACGCAGTCATCTGCAAACTGTCTACAACCGTTATGGGGAGAAGGCCGACGTGTGTGTGGTAGAAGGACGGGCAGGTTTGTTCGACGGATTCCGGAAAACGCAGGGAAGCAGCGCCGAAATGGCCCGACTGATGAAGATTCCTGTGGTGATGGTGGTGAGTGCACGCAATGCGGGTTACTCCACCGCTGCCATGCTGTATGGCTTCAAACACTTCAATACAGAACTGAAAATAGCCGGAGTGATTTTCAATCAGGTCACTTCGGCTGCACAATACGGTTTCCTGCGCGAAACCTGTGCCGAGGCCGGGGTGGAATGCTTAGGCTATCTCCCTTATCTGGAGGAAACAGGCCTTCCACCTCGTCATCAGGCACTGACACTTCCTGCAAGGAAGAGCCTTGACCAGCTTCTCAATCAAGTGGCGGAACAACTGGCACAGCATGTAGACATTGACAAACTGCTGAACCTTTCCACCCGTATTTTCCCTTGTACCTATTCGCTCCCTTACATTTCCGAAACAGAAACGGATATGTGGACCGGCAAGCGCAAACAGCGAATTGCCTTGGCTTCCGATCCAGCTTTTCCTTTCTTGTATCGCCAGAGCATAGACAAGACAAAGGGAGACATCACACGTTTCAGTCCGGTATATGGCAGTGAACTTTCCGAAGCGGACATCGTATATCTGCCCGGAGGTTATCCGGAATTGTTTGCCCGTCAGCTGCATCGCCGGAAACGTCTGATGGAACAGTTACGCGAATACGTAGAGAAAGGAGGAAAACTGCTGGCAGAAGGAGGAGGAATGGCCTTGTTGGGACAGACGCTGACCGCACGTCCCGGAGGTACAGCCTACGAAATGGCGGGAATTCTGCCTTATTCAGTCATCGTGAAAGACAACCGTCCGTGCAGCGGATACCGTCAGACACATTATCGCGACTTATGTCTGAAAGGATATGAGTACCGTTACTTTGACATTGTTCCTTCGGAAGAAGCAGCTTCACTGCAAACGCCAGTTTGTAATATAAAAGGTGGAGAAGTTTCGGGTTCATTTTTCTTCCGCTATAAAAACTGTATTGCCACCTCCGTACATCACTATTGGGGAGAAACCGGATTATATAAGCTCTGGGAATAGCTGGAGAAGGGAATTTTTCTATTTTCCGCACGAAAAAAATCAGAGAAAACGGACGATTCTAAAAAAATAAATTCTATATTTGCATCACCAAAGTCGCGGCAGTAGCTCAGTTGGTAGAGCATCAGCTTCCCAAGCTGAGGGTCACGGGTTCGAGTCCCGCTTGCCGCTCCTCAGTATTTAAGGCTAATATTCTGATAATGAAGAGTATTAGCCTTCATTTTTATATTCGTTCATCTGTAGAGATACAAGAAAGTTGCTTGTCCGGCATTTTTTATTTTCCCAAAATGAATCATAAAGAAAAGCAGGAAGAAACCCCACTCATGGATTTTCTCCCTGCTTTTCTTTATGTAAATGCTATATTCTTTTAAGAATTCATACTCATCAGGAACTCTTCGTTGTCTTTTGTCTTCTCCAGACGGTCTTTCACGAAATCCATTGCTTCGATAGGATTCATATCCGACAGGTATTTACGGAGAATCCACATACGGTCAAGTGTAGTCTTGTCAAGCAGCAAGTCGTCGCGACGAGTACTTGAAGCCACGATGTTCACAGCCGGGAAGATACGCTTGTTGCTCAGGTTGCGATCCAGCTGCAACTCCATGTTACCTGTTCCCTTGAATTCCTCGAAGATAACTTCGTCCATCTTAGAACCCGTATCAATCAATGCAGTAGCCACGATTGTCAGTGAGCCTCCACCTTCGATGTTACGTGCCGCACCGAAGAAGCGTTTGGGTTTGTGCAACGCATTGGCATCCACACCACCGGAAAGCACCTTACCAGATGCCGGAGAAACCGTATTGTAGGCACGAGCCAGACGAGTGATAGAGTCCAGGAAGATTACAACGTCGTGCCCGCATTCTACCATGCGCTTTGCTTTTTCCAGCACAATGCCGGCTATTTTCACGTGACGTTCTGCCGGTTCGTCGAAAGTAGAAGCGATTACTTCAGCTTTTACGCTGCGAGCCATATCGGTTACTTCTTCCGGACGTTCATCGATGAGCAGCATAATCATATACACTTCCGGATGATTGGCCGCAATGGCATTGGCGATATCTTTCATCAAGATAGTCTTACCAGTTTTAGGCTGTGCTACAATCAGTGCACGCTGTCCTTTTCCGATAGGAGCAAACAAATCAACTACACGAGCCGACAAGTTGTCATTATATCCTTTACACAATTTGAATTTTTCATCGGGGAAGAGTGGAGTAAGGTGATCGAACGGAATGCGGTCGCGCACCAAAGCCGGATCGAGTCCGTTAATTTTAGAAACCTTTACCAGCGGGAAATATTTTTCACCTTCTTTAGGCGGACGGATAGTACCTTCTACCACGTCACCGGTTTTCAAGCCGAGCAGCTTGATTTGTGACTGTGACACATAAATGTCATCAGGTGAAGAAAGATAGTTATAATCTGAAGAGCGGAGGAATCCATATCCGTCGGGCATGATTTCCAATACACCGGTACCTTGAAGAATATCATCAAAATCGTAGACTTTTTCTACCGGTTTGGGAGCCGGTGCCGGAGTATTATTGGCAGGAGTTTCAGTAGAAGGAGAAGATGGCTGCTGCTCTGGTACATTCTGGTTGGCAGCGGGCTGCGGGTTGTTGTCCTTTCCCTGATTGTTGTTATTATTGTTGTTATTAGGACGGTTGTTGCGATTATTCTGACGAGCCTGACGCTGCTGATTTTTCTGTTTAGGTTCTTTAGCCGGCATTACAGGCACCTCCATTTTGGTAGCCTCAAATTTACCCAGCAATTCAGAAGGTATCTCGAATTTTTCAGACGGGAGGTCTTCGATAGGAATAAAATCGTTATTATTCAAGTCGAGCGGTGGAAGTTCCATGTCGTCATCATCGATAGGAAGCGGGGCCGGTTTGGCAGTAACTTCAGCTGGTGTACTTTCAGCGGCTTCCTGCGCTTCTTTTGCCAGAGTAGATTTATTTTTGGAACCCGGCTTACGTCCACGCTTGGCTTTGGGTTTTTCTTCAGTGGCAGGAGCAGCAATAACTTCCGGCTGAGCTGTTTTCTCTGCAACCGGTGCAACGATTTCCGTTTTTTCCGGTGACGCAGGAATTTCCTTGAACAAAGGAGTTGGTGCAGGAAGGGCAGGAGTATTGGCCTCCAGCTTCTGTGCCTTGTCTTTGGTTGCCGTGTAAACCTTATCCCCTTCTTTCTTTATACTGATGCGCGAGCGCTTACGTGGCTGTCCTTCCTTGCGTTCTTCGTTGTTTTGCTGTGCGGCCACTTTTTTTGTAGCACCGACAATTGCCTGTTCATCCAGAATGCGATACACCAGTTCTTCTTTTTTCAGTGAATCGACTTTTTTCAGACCCAACTCTTTGGCAATCTGCTGCAATTCAGACAAATTTTTGTCGTTTAATTGAATGATATTGTACATAAATAGGTTAAATGAATTATTAATATTGGGTGTGTGAAGCATGACAAACCGTTCAGAGGTCTCTTTCCTCTTTCACACATTTGAATTATCAATGATTTTTGATTGTTTTTTATTGAATTCGGATTGGATACGAAACACGTTTCCAACTACCTTTTTGCATTATTGCGAGTACAAAAGTAAGTGTTTTTTGTTATAAACACGAATAAATGCGGACTTTTTTTACGGTTTCTGTCCCCGGATTAAAAGAATTGTGCTAAATTAGCGTTGAAAATACAATTTAATTGACACATTAATGCTTATGAAAAAAGTAATTTTTACAGAAAAGGCTCCTGCTGCCATCGGTCCTTATAGCCAGGCAGTAGAAGTAAACGGCATGGTATTCTTGTCGGGCCAGATTCCGGTAAATCCGGCTACAGGCGAAGTGGTAGAAGGTGGAATCACTGAACAGACTACTCAGGTATTCGAAAATATCAAGAATGTACTTGCAGAAGCCGGACTGACAACTGCCAATGTGGTAAAAACCACTGTGTTCCTGGCAGATATGGCACTGTTCGGTGAAATGAATGCCGTATATGCCAAGTATTTCGAAGGCGATTATCCTGCCCGTTCTGCAGTAGCTGTCAAAGCTTTACCGAAAGGAGTGCTGGTAGAAATTGAAAGTATTGCGGTAAGATAACCGTAAAGGAAGCAGGCCATAAGGGAAATGTCTTTGTGGTCTGCTCCCAATTTGTTTAACAGGAAATTTTGTGACAATGCAACTGAACATGCGTACAATTTGGGGAGAGAACAAATGGAAACTGGCCACTTTCATACTGGCCATTCTGACAGTAACGGCATCGGTTTTATATATTTACAGATACGAACCTTTCTCGTCCGGACTGGAAATTACCGACGAACTAGGAGGAAATATCTTTCCGGTCACCATCCTCTCTACGGCTACGACCGATGCACAGCTGATTGTGCCGGCCGACAGTACTTATCTGGGAAATCCCAAATCGTGTATCGGCATTAAGATACGCAGTCCGCATGCCAACAGCAAACTCCACATAGAATTAGCAGAAACTCCTTTCTTTGCTCATTCGGTTTCTGAATTCATTCTGCCGGAATCAGGAAAGGAATACCTGGTTTTCCCGGATGTGATATGGAATTATCAAGCTCTGCTGGAAAATACTCAGGCCATGCCTGTTACCGTGTCCATACAGGCAAAGGTAAATAACAACCGGACATATTCGGCGGTACATACGTATTCCGTACGCAGCATCAACGAATGTCTGTTAGGCTACATCGACAGTAAAATGAAATTTCATGACACGGGCGATTTCTTTGCAGCCTATGTCAACGAAGATAACCCCAACATCAGCCAGGTGCTGCGCGAGGCACTGGATTCACGCATTGTCAACCGTTTCTGGGGATACCAGAGCAAGGACCCGAAAGTCGTAGATAAGCAGGTGTATGCCTTGTGGTATGTCTTGCAGAAAAGAGGGTTCAAATACAGCTCCATCAGCAACAGCAGCCTGTCGTCCAACGTGGTCTTTACTCAGCGCGTACGTACCTTCGACGATGCCCTGCAGTCGGCACAGATTAACTGTGTGGACGGAAGCGTACTGTTTGCTTCCTTGCTGAAAGCCATCAACATCAATCCGATTCTGGTACGCGTGCCGGGCCACATGTTTGTGGGTTATTACACCGACCGTTTGCACCAGGAGATTCATTTCCTGGAAACGTCCATGATTGGCGACGTGAACCTGGATGACTTCTTCCCGGAAGAGAAACTCGACTCCACAATGGCGGGAAAATCGCAGGAAAGCGTGTCAAAATTCATGTTTGAGAAATCCAAGGAATATGCCACCCGCATTTACAACGAGCACAAGGACCTGATTCATTCGGGCAAAGTGAACTACATGTTCCTGGAGATAGACAAGGCTACCCGCGCGTATGTGCAGCCCATTGCGGCCAAATAAGACCTCAATCTCATGAAACTGATTTATCTTTATCATAGCGGCTTCGCCCTGCTGGGGGAAGGTTACACGCTTATTTTCGACTATTTCGAAGACTCCGTGTCGGCCGACAAAGGCATCGTGCACGAACAGCTTCTTTCACGTGAAGGACAGTTGTATGTGTTTTCCAGTCATGCGCATGCCGACCACTTTAACCGGCAGATACTCTCCTGGAAAGCGCTTCGGCCTGACATCGTCTATCTGCTTTCGACTGACATTCCTCTTTCTGACCAAGACAAAGAAAACGGAAATCTCCACACATTGGCGAAAGGAGACACCTATCGTGACGAATATCTCACCGTGCGGGCTTTCGGCTCGACGGACATAGGCATCTCTTTTTTAGTCCAAACCCCGGAAGGAGCTACCGTATTCCATGCCGGCGACCTGAACAACTGGCACTGGATGGATGAAAGTCCGGAGGAGGAGTGGAAACGTGACGAAGCTTTCTTCCTTCGTGAGCTGGAAGACATTGCCGTCTGCAAGGAAAAAATGGATATCGTGCTGTTTCCGGTCGACCCTCGTTTAGGAAAGGAATACATGCGAGGACCTTTACAATTTGTGAAACGGATAAAAACGACTATATTTGTACCGATGCACTTTGACGAAGCTTTTGAGAAGGCTTCGGCTTTTGCACCTTTGGCTGCATCGGAAGGAACTCAGGTTCTTACTCCTGTCCGTCGCGGCGAAACATTGAACTTAGACCACTATATCAACTTAAAATAAAAAGACAATGGAAATAAAAGGAAGATTTGACCACTTCAATATCAACGTAACTAATCTTGAAAAAAGTATCCAATTCTACGAAAAGGCGCTCGGACTGCATGAGTCTCACCGCAAGGAAGCGGCCGACGGCTCTTTCATCCTGGTGTACCTTACCGACGGATGCACGGGTTTCTCACTGGAACTGACGTGGCTGCGCGACCATACGGAAGCCTACGAACTGGGAGAAAACGAAAGCCATCTTTGTCTCCGCGTGGCAGGCGACTACGATGAAGTACGCAAGTTCCACAAGGAAATGGGCTGTGTATGCTTCGAGAATGAACAGATGGGACTGTATTTCATCAATGACCCGGACGATTATTGGATTGAGATTCTTCCGCTGAAATAAACCTTTATCTCTAATACTAAAAACAAAAAACGTTATGAAAAAGTACATTTCTCCGGGTTCCTGGTTTTCACTGGAATATCCCGACAACTGGTGTGAGTTTGAAGATTCGGAAGACTGTTTTCTGTTTTACAACCCTGACAAATGGACCGGAAACTTCCGTATTTCTGCCTACCGGGGCAATTCGTCAGCCTATGCCAACGAATGTCTGGAAGACGAACTGCATCAGGTACGCGGGGCCAAGAAGGTGAGAGTCGGTTCATGGGACTGTGCCTATTCTTCCGAAAGCTTTCAGGAGAATGGCGTGTGGTACACCACCCACATCTGGGTAACCGGTCGGGGAGAGATTTCCGTAGAATGCTCGTTCACCGTGGCCAAGGGCGAGAGTCCCAAGGCTGGCGAGGCTATCGTAGCTTCCCTGAAGGTACGCAATGCATCCGACAAGCCGGTGAAGGAAGTGATTCCGGTCCGTATCCTGGAAATCAACCAGATAAACGAGAATTATGACTGGGCCGTTTCTACGGTGAAAAAACAACTGACCAAGGACTTTACCGGTACGGAGGCCGACTTGGAAAACTTGCAGAAAGTAATCGACAGCGGACGTTTTAACCCCAAACAGCGTCAGGCGTGGGAAAGCTTCGGTACAGCATTCGGCGTGATACTGGTCAACGAGATGGACGGCATGGAATGGGTGACGGTCATCGACGGACAGAAAGAATTTCCGGCACTGCGTTTCCGCGATTCAAAAGTAATGGTCAACCCGATTTCCCTGATATGGGACAAGGCAAAAAGCGGACAGCCGTGCGACCTGAAAGCGGAATTCGAACGGATAAAGAACGAAGTGGAAGCGGTGATGGACTAATCCTGTCCGCATCCTATTTTTAGCAGCTACGAATTAGATTATGACTCCATATTTACAAGTAGAAAACCTGACCAAGTCGTTCGGCGACTTGGTCCTATTTAACGGCATATCTTTCGGTATTGCAGAAGGACAGCGCATCGGACTGATAGCCAAGAACGGCTCGGGAAAAACCACCTTGCTGAATATCCTGGCCGGTAAGGAAGGCTACGACGAAGGAAAAATCACCTTCCGCCGCGATTTGCGCGTGGGCTATCTGGAACAAAGCCCGAAATATCCTGAAGAGCTGACGGTGCTCGAGGCCTGCTTTTATCACGGCAACTCTACCGTAGAGCTGATTAAGGAGTATGAACGGTGCATGGAAACACCCGGCAATCCCGGCATGGATGAACTGCTGGTGCGGATGGAGCACGAAAAGGCGTGGGACTATGAACGACGTGCCAAGCAGATTCTTTCGCAACTGAAGATACGCGACTTCTCCCAGAAAATCGGACATCTGTCCGGCGGGCAGTTGAAGCGTGTGGCACTGGCCAACATCCTGATTACCGAACCGGATTTGCTGATTCTGGACGAGCCGACCAACCACCTCGACCTGGACATGACGGAATGGCTGGAAGAGTACCTGAACCGTGGTAGCCTGAGCTTGCTCATGGTAACGCACGACCGCTATTTCCTGGACCGTGTGTGCTCGGAAATCATTGAAATAGACAACCGCCAGTTGTATTCTTACAAAGGAAACTACAGCTACTACTTGGAGAAACGGCAGGAACGTATCGAAGCGACCAATGCGGAGATTGCCCGTGCCAACAACCTGTATCGCACGGAACTGGAATGGATGCGCCGTATGCCACAGGCACGCGGACACAAGGCCCGTTACCGCGAAGAAGCCTTCTATGAACTGGAGAAGGTGGCCAAGCAGCGCACGTACGACGCGAACGTGAAACTGGATGTCAAGGCTTCGTACATCGGTTCCAAGATTTTCGAGGCCGACCACTTGTGCAAGCGTTTCGGCGACCTGAAGATTCTGGATGATTTCTCCTATATCTTTGCCCGCTACGAGAAGATGGGTATCGTGGGCAACAACGGTACGGGTAAATCTACCTTCATCAAGATTCTGATGGGACTGGAGAAGCCAGACAGCGGTACGCTGGACATCGGTGAGACAGTGCGCTTCGGCTACTACTCGCAAGAGGGACTTCAGTTTAACGAACAGATGAAGGTGATTGACGTGATTACGGACATCGCCGAGGTCATTGAGCTGGGCAACGGCAAACGGCTGACGGCTTCACAATTCCTGCAGCATTTCCTCTTTACGCCCGAAACGCAGCACAGCTATGTGTACAAGTTAAGCGGGGGAGAACGCCGCCGGTTGTACCTCTGTACGGTACTGATGCGGAACCCGAACTTCCTGGTACTGGACGAGCCAACCAACGACCTGGACATCGTGACACTGCAGGTGCTGGAAGAATACCTGCAGAACTTCAAGGGATGCGTCATCGTGGTGAGCCACGACCGCTACTTCATGGACAAGGTAGTAGACCATCTGCTGGTATTCAAAGGGCAGGGCGACATCCGCGATTTCCCCGGCAACTATTCTGACTACCGCGACTGGAAGCTGGCCAAGGCAGAACACGAAAAGGAAGCAGCCAAGCCCAAGGAAGAAAAGACGCAGCGTGTCCGTCTGAACGACAAGCGCCGCATGACCTTCAAGGAACGGAAGGAATTCGAACAGCTGGAAAAAGAGATTGCCGCACTGGAGGAAGAAAAGAAACAGATAGAAGAAGCCTTGTGCAGCGGTACACTCAGCGTAGACGAACTGACCGAGAAGTCCAAGCGTCTGCCTCTGCTCAACGATGAGCTGGACGAGAAGACCATGCGCTGGCTGGAACTGAGTGAAATTGAGGGATAAAAAAGTTGAAAGGACGTTTGAAATAAAACGCTTTTACGTTTAAAACAAAACGCAAAGACGTTTTACTTCAAACGTCCTTGCGTTTTATCTGAAATGCCCTTGCGTTTTCAAGCAAACGCAAAGGCATTTTTTTATGTCCGTTTTTTTACTGATACAAGAAGCGCTTGATGCTCTTCTTAGCCGTCTTTTCAAATTCCTCCGGATAGAGTTTTATCTGTGTAATCTGCGAATAAGCCGGAAGTACCTTGTTCAGTTCGATGCGGTTCAGTTCCAATGCTTCCTCCAGCTGTTTCTTGTTCATTCCATGCGAGAAGGCGTCTTCATTGTCCGGATAAACCAGCGCCACAAGCTTGTTCTCTTTCAGAATCACCAGTGACTCGTTCACGTAAGGCATGTTGTTCAGGCGAGCCTCAATTTCTTCCGGATAGATATTCTGTCCGGAAGCGGTAAGCAGCATGTTCTTGCAACGGCCCTTGATGAAGATGTTTCCATCCGCATCCTTGATGGCCATGTCGCCAGTGTGCAGCCAGCCGTCCTTGTCGATAGTCTGTGCAGTGGCACTTTCGTTCTTGTAATATCCCAGCATCACATTCATACCCCGGCACACCAGTTCACCCGGAATCCGTTCAGGGTCTTCCGAAATCACCTTGGTTTCCATGTTAGCCACGGTCTTTCCGCACGAAGTGTACAGAATCTCATCCCAGCGGCTGTGACAGATAAGCGGCGCACATTCGGTCATACCGTATGCGATGGTGTAGGGGAAGTTGATTTTACGCAGAAAGGCTTCCACTTCGGGATTGAACGGTGCCCCTCCGATTACGATTTCAATAAAGTTTCCGCCGAACACCTCCATGGCCTGCTGACGAATCTGTTCCTTGATTTTATCGCTGATGATAGGCAGGTTCAGCAACAACTTTCCGAGCTTGTTGTCCACCTTCGGGAGAATGTTCTTCTTGAAAATCTTTTCCACAATCAGCGGAACGCAGGCAATGACGCGCGGGCGGATTACGGCAAACGATTCCGCAATGATTTTCGGGCTCGGCATACGGGTAAGGAACCACAGATGCGCTCCTTTGGTGATACCGTAAAGGAAGTCGAACACCAGTCCGAAGATATGTCCCAGCGGAAGCATGGACACGATGCTGTCGCCCGCTTTCAGTCCCACTTTCTGATCAATGTGTACGATGTTTGAAATAATACTACGGTAGGGAAGCATCACCCCTTTAGAGTAACCGGTAGTCCCCGAGGTGTAATTGATGACAGCCAGTTCTTCCGGTTCTTCCCGACGGTAGGAAACCTGTTCGGCACGGAAGCGGCAGGGATATTTCTTTCCGAATTCCTCGTTCAGGTGTTCGCGTGCATACGTCAGCTTTTCCGAGCGTGACACCACCAGGTCGAAATTCTTCAGTTCGATGATACCTTCCAGATTAGGCATGGCCGCTTCGTTGAACATCTCCCACACCTGATCGCCTACGAAAAGCATGCGTGCTTCCGAATGGTTAACAATGTGATGTACGTTGTCGGCCTTGAATTCGTGAAGGATGGGCACAGCTACTGCCCCGTAAGTAACGACGCCCAGGAAGGTAGCCGTCCAGTTTGCACTATTGCGCCCGCACAGCGCGATTTTATCTCCCTTCCGGATTCCTGCATGCTGGAACAGGATATGCATTTTTTCTATTTTTCTGGCTACATCCTTATATTGAAGCGTAGCTCCCTTATAGTCTGTCAGTGCATCACGGTCCCAGTTGGCGCGGATGCTTTCTTCAACAAGTTGTATGAAACTGTTTTGTATTTCCATTTTCAAATTGCACAATGTTTGACACAATGTGTGCAAAAGTAATAAAAGTTAATAGAATTATCTCTATGAAAGTCCTTTTTTTGCTGGAATCTGATGTTTGTGCTATTTTTTCTTCCTTATTTGTTATTCCTTGAAAAAAGAGATTGGTTACCCGATCAGTGCATAGATGGCTGCTGCCAATGCCGCACTTACCGGAATGGTAAGCACCCAGGCTGTCATCAGGCTTCGGGTAACTCCCCAGCGCACTGCGGACAGGCGACGGGTGGCACCCACTCCGATGATGGCTCCTGATATGGTGTGGGTGGTGCTGACCGGAATTTTCAGATATTCCGTAAAATAAAGCGTAAATGCACCGGCTGTTTCGGCTATGACACCTTCCAGCGGAGTAACTCTGGTAATCCGGTTTCCCATGGTGCGCACTATTTTCCATCCTCCCGACATGGTTCCCAGTGAGATTGCGGTAAAGCAGGAAAAAGCGACCCAGTCGGGTAAATCGCCTACGTTGTTTACCCCCATGCCAATGCCTTGCGAATGGGCTGCTATCAGGGCAGCTGCAATGATACCCATTACCTTTTGCGAGTCGTTAAGTCCATGCCCGATGCTGAACAGGGCGGATGAGAGCAACTGTAGTCTTTTAAACCATTTCTCTGCGGTGTGAGGATGGGCCTTACGGCACAGATTCAGCACTATCAGAGTGAAGAGGAAGGCTACAAGCATACCTATGACTGGAGCCAGAAAAATGAAAAGCACGATTTTCAGGATAACCGAACTTTGAATGGCACCAAATCCATGGGCGGTAATGGCGGGGCCCCCCAACCCCGACGATAAGTGTATGGGATGAAGAAGAAGGAATTCCTCTCCACCAGGTCCACAGGTTCCAGATGATGGCTGCAATCACTCCAGACAAGATGACTGGCAAAGTAATGTATTGCTCATAGACTGTTTTTGACACAGTGTTGGCTATGCCGAAGTCACCGATGAGGTATTTGGCGATGAAAAACGCGATAAAATTGAAGCATGCCGCCCAGATTACTGCCTGAAACGGTGTCAGCACTTTGGTTGATACGATAGTGGCAATCGCGTTGGCTGCATCATGAAAGCCGTTGATGTAGTCAAAGAGCAGGGCCAGTATGATAATGGCGATAAGTAATTCCATGTGCGATGTTTTTTTCAGGCATATTTTACAATGATATTCTTCAGGAGTTTTCCCACATGGTCGGCAGCATCGGTCGTTTTTTCCAGTTCCTGCATGATTTCCTTTGTTTTCATGAGTTCGATACAGTCGGTCTCTTCATTGAACAGTTGCATGATGAACAGTTCATAGACTTCATCGGCGCGGTTCTCTATCTCATGGAGTTGCTGGCAGTATGCTTTCAGCCGGGAAGGGTTCTTGCTGAAGGTTTCCAGTTCGTCCATGGCTTTGCGGATAAGCGAAGTTCCCTGTTGAATGAGCACCGCCAGCTTTTTTCCGCTTTCCGGAATGACATTCGGGTTGTAGATGGCAATTCGCTTGGATGCACTGTGGATACGGTCTGCCACATCGTCGATGGATGAGGCCAGGTCGTGTATGTCTTCCCGGTCAAAGGGAGTGATGAAAGTCTGGCCGAGTTCCATGAAAATCCGCTGGGTCATCTGGTCGCCTTCTCTTTCGGCTTCTTTCACCTTACGGTAGTACTCCTGCCATGTTTCCTGCGCATCGTGCTCCATGCTGTCGGTTAGAAGCCGGGATGCATCGGTTACGGTTTGTGACAATTGTTTCAGTAGAGGGAAGAATTTGGTTTCTTTGGGGATAAATCGGTTTAACAGAGAATTTTTCATACAGTTGTCTGTTTGTTTTTTATTCGTATGTATTCAATGAGGGCAGGGAAGAGTGAAACCAGCACGATAGCTGCCAGGAGTATTTCGAGGTGTTGCCGCACAAAGGGAATGTTTCCGAGAAAATACCCTGCCATGCAAAAAAGAAATACCCAGACGACTGCCCCGATGAGGTTGTAAGTCATGAACACGTAATAGTTCATGTGTCCCATTCCGGCGACAAACGGGGCAAACGTGCGGACAATGGGGACAAAACGGGCAATGATGATGGTTTTCCCGCCATATTTCTGAAAAAAGCGATGGGTTTTCTCCAGATGACTTTGCTTGAATATTCTTGAGCCGGGTCTGGTGAACAACTTTTTCCCGAAATAACGTCCGGTCAGGTAGTTACAGGAATCACCGAGTACGGCTGCTGCCAGAAAGACCGGTATCAGCAGGCTGATTTCCAGCGGTATGCCTGGAAGCGATGCCACTGCACCGGAGACAAACAGAAGAGAGTCTCCGGGCAGGAAAGGCAGGACTACCAGTCCGGTTTCACAGAAAATAATCAAGAACAGCAGGGCGTATGTCCATCCGTGATACTCCTGCACGAGTGTCACCAGGTGCTGGTCGATGTGCAGGAGAAAGTCAGCGAAGAAATCCATGTGACGCTTGCAGGTTTTTCATGAATGTGCTTGCTTTTTCTCCTTTCAGACAACATAGCTCTGTGACGGGCTCGTACAAGAAAGAAGTGTAGGTAAGCACCTGGAATGCTGCATATTGGTTGTCTTTTGAGTGAACTACCTGTAGATATAGCTGTGACTCCTCTGACGGAATGGCTGGCAGGTCGCAATAATCTTCCAGGTGTTTCTTCAGGCAAGGAAACTGGTCTTTTCTGAATGACAGGCTTTTCTTGCACATCATACTTCCGGTGCCTGCGTATGCCTGATAACAAGCCCGAAAACTCAGGCAATAGAATGAGATACCGGCCAACAGACTTCCGACCACAATTCTCAGCGCATCGATATTGGATTCCGACTTACTTCCCGGCAAGAAAAACAGGCTGATACCGGCAGCCAGCAAACAAATTGAAAGGCCTATGGTGAGGAAACTGGTGCGTTTCCGTATATCCTGCGTGGGATATGACTGTGACAGATTAAATGTTTCCATAAATTTCTTGTTTTTGTAGTTGAAAATTAAAGAGAACTATTGGGCAGCCTGAAGCCCTTGCAGGGCTTGTCTGGCCGTAGCGTTTTCCGGATCAAGTTCCAGAATTTTGTTCCAGTATGCTTTAGACTTTTCATAGTCCTTTTGCAGGAAATAATAGTATCCCAGGTAACTTTCACATTCGATGAGGAGTGATTTGGACGCGTCTGCTTTCTTTTCCAGCAAGGCCAGAGCCGATTCGTAATAAGGCTTGGCCAGTCCTTCCGTACTTTCAGGGTCGGCCATGGCATTGGTGCGGGCTCTCCAGAAATAGCCTAGGTAATTGTCGGGTATACGTTGAGATACTTCTGCAAAGATTTCGTCGGCTTTCTTCAAATAAGCTTCTTTTGCGGTTTCATTGGCGGTACTGCTTCCGGCCGCCATGTAATACAGTCTTCCCATCAAGAACATGTCGCTCACCTCGTTCTTTCCTTTCAGCCCGTCCAGATAAACCTGATACAAGCGGATGGCTTCAGGGTAATTTTGCAATTTTTCGTGGGCGGCAGACGCTTCCTTGGCAATTTCCGGATGCTCATGTGCCGCATCCGCTTCGAGGGCTTTTTCAAACCATTGCATTGCCTCGTCGTTCCTCTGGTCTGCCAGTGACAGACGTCCACGGTACAGAAAGTCCAGGTAGACGTAGTCGCTTCCGTCCGGACGGTCAAAAAACGCGTCAGCAGCTTCAAGCCCTTCTTTATAGGCGGCAATTTCATACAAATCGTACATACGCAGACGTTTCAGGAGATGGTTGTCCTTGTCTGTAGCAAGCCCTTTCTCTACGGCCTTCAGTGATTGCGCATAGTCTTTGTTCAAATATAGCAGCATGGCATAGCGGCCGTAGTCTTGTGCATCAGGAGTTCCTTGTTGCATGAATTCGTCGTAAGCAGATTTTGCTTTGCCATAGTTCCCTGCCTGATAGTACGCATTGCCCAATTCACGGTTCACGTCTGGCAATTCGGGATGATTTGCCTTCAATTTTGTCAGCATGTCAATAGAGAGCTGAGGGTTCACCCCGATGTAGGCACGTGCGTATTTGTAGTAGGCATCGTAGCAATCCGCATCGAACAAAATGGCCTGTTCGTAATATCCGCATGCCGTGCCTACATTTTTCTGTGCCAGGGCAATGTCACCTGCCAGCATATATACCGGAGCCGATTTGGAGTCTGTTTTCATGGCACAGTCAGCATAAACTTGTGCTTCAGCCGGGCGGTTATGATCCAGGTAGGCGTTGCCTATGGCAACCAGCAAGGAGATGTTTTTCTTGTTTTTCCCCTTTAGTAACTCGCTGAATTCTTTGGCGGCTGTTTCCGGTGTTTCATTGATACCGGAAGCTATCCGTGTAATTAGCCTGTGGGTTTCAGCTGTAAGAGTTTCCTGGGCATAGCAGTATGAGGCAGAAAATATCATTCCGCTGCATACAAGGCATAAAATTTTATTTTTCATCATAAATTGCTCATTAAATTAGAAATCATCTTTTACGTTTACAATCCGGACTGGCTGTGTAGCCGGTACCAGTCCTGACTTGAGGATAATCCGTTGTCCGCGCTCTCCTGTCAGAAACGTCATCAGCCCGGTAGGGAGTGCTCCTTTGGGGTCATTGATAAGGATGTACACCTCATTCGTCAGCGGATATTGTTTTAACGCCAGATAAGCCTGATAAGGTCTGTAACTGTTTTCTGGAGTAGCTTCACTACTTTCCGAAACCGACATGACCCTGACTCTTTGGTTGAAGGAGAGCCGTGTCGTATCTGCCTTGTTGCCTATCCAGTTGGCACCGATAATGCCAATGGCATCCGGTGTGGCAGCTACATAATCAATTACTTCTTCATTGCTTTTCCGTGCCTTTAATGAGGAAGAAAGAGGTTTCCCTTGGCAGATGGAGTCGATGACATAATGTACGGTTCCTGAGTTCGGATTGTCGAACACTACTTGCATGCGTCCCAGCCTTGACTTTGGGTTTAACTCTTTCCATTCCGTGATTTCTCCGGTGGCGATGCGCCGGAAGTCTTCCACTGTAATGAGTGAGTCGGGGTTGCAATGGTGGGTAATCAGTGCGATTCCGCTGGAAGCCATTTGAATGGATTCCGGAAAGAATTTGCGTGTATGAAAAGAAATTAATTCCTTTTCTGTCAGCCGGCGGTTGGTGATTGCCAGACGTACGCTGTCTTTCAGCAACAGGTTGACAGCTTCTACCTCACTGCAATAAACCGGGGTGATTGAAGCCTCGGGAGTCAGTGCCTGATATACTTGCAGCTCTTCTTCCATGATAGGCTTGAACGATTCGTCTACGGCAATGCGGATTTCTCCCGAATACAAGGTTTCCTCTTTACCGTTTTTCCCGGAGGAATTACAAGCCGAGAACGTGAGCATGCACAACAGATATAGCATTAATTTCTTTTTCATACACTTGGTGATTACTGTAATTTAAAAACAATAGGGCAGGTATAATAAACCGGTACGTTACGCCCGTTCTGTTTCCCGGGAATCCATTGTGGCAGCGATTTTACCACGCGTATCGCTTCTTTGTCGCAATAAGGATCCAGCGAACGGAGCACCTTGACATCTTCCACATGGCCTTGTGCATTGACAACAAAACGCAGAATGACTTTTCCTTGTATGCCATTCTCTTGTGCAACGACCGGATAATTCAGGTTTTTGGCTATGTATTTAAGAAGCTCTGCAGGCCCTCCCGGAAACTGTGGCATCTGTTCCACCATCGTGTAAGGCTCTTCTTTTTGAGCTTCTGGTGCCTGGGTAATGACTTCCTGCAGGTCGGCAATATCTTTACCATTCAGTTCGTCATTGCCTTTCACGTCGGCGATGGATATTTGTACCTTGGTCTGTGTCAGCTCGTCCTGGCTCTTGAGCTCATCGTCATCGTGCACTTCCTCGTCTTTCTTGATGACCGGTGCCGTGAATTTGATGGTACTCTTGAGAGCCGGAGGGGGTGGGGCAATGGGTTCCACCTTTTTTAATGTTTCTTCTTTCACTTCCGGCTCCTCCAGGGCAGAAAGCTGTGTCACTTCCACCATTTCTTCTTTCTGTTCCGGCATAGCCATTTTGACAAGACGGGGCAAGGTGAATCCGGCAAATGCCACAACTGTGACAATAACCAGAGAGGCCGTCTGCCGCCTTCCGAGGTCACGGCGCATTTTATAGGCACCGTAATTTTTATTTCTGTCTTTGAAAATGAGTTCGCACCATTCCAAAGAAGTTAAATCAACCTTTGACATTTTTCCCTTTTTTGAAGTTATACATTCCTATCTGTCGCTTTTTGACTTAACTCACCATGAGAGAGGTAGTTGTCTATCAGGAAACGGTCGCCGTCCGTAATGTCGACAATTACGTATTTCCCTATGCTGCAAATCTGCATTTCGTCCAGCGCATCTATCAGATTCTTATAAGTCGACTTGTCCGTTGCCTTGATGATGACGGTAGGAGTGTCTTTCCCCGATTTCACGCTGGCAATTTCCTTCTTACATTCCTCTTCGGTGATTTCAAGTCTTGCTTTCTTATCCTTAAGCTCACGTACTTTCTTGACTGCTTCGTAGTTTTTGCTGAGCAATAGTTTACGCAATCCGCTGGCTTCGTAGGTGGTTTCTTTTAGTGAAGCATAGTTCTTGTAGTCCGGTTCGCCTTCGTAATAATAGAGTTTTCCGTCCTCGCCCAGCAATAAAGTCAGTGCCTGAGAGGCCTTGACTTTATTCTGCTGCTCTTCGGTGATGTTTTTATCATTGGATGGCATGCTGATTTCCATTGTTTGCGGCTTGCTCAATGAAGTACACAGCATGAAAAAAGTAATCAGCAGCATATTCATGTCGACCATGGGAGTGAAATCCACGCGGATATTCATTTTTTTCTGCTTGTTACCTTTCTTTTCTTTATTGTTGTTTTCTTGAATTTCAGCCATATTTCTTTTTCTTTATTCTTCCGGACCCGATTTTAAGGAGGTAATCAGATTGTATCTGTTTTCCTTGAGGTCTTGAAGAGAGTTCATCACTTTTTTTATGACCGCGTAGGGTGTTTGCTGGTCGGCCTTGATGGCAATGCGCAAGTCATGGTTCGTGGCACGTGCATTGCGCACCCATGCTTTGAACTGGTTGTCGATACTGTCACAAGGGATTCCTTGATTTTTTAAGGTGCGGTCCTGCTGTTCTGTGCTTAGGGCCAGAAAAGATTTCATGTGGCTCATTGGTACTCCGAAAGTCTGGAACAAAGAAAATTTCTTTATTTCTTGCGGGGTAAATGAAAGCCCGTATTCCTTTCCCATTGCTTCTAATGTGGCTGCCATGTCACTTTGCTTGTCAAGACTCATAAAGATTTTTCCATCAGGGTCTACCAGGATGGACATGATGTTTGTTTCGGGTATCTTTATTTCAGAAATTGATGCGGGAGTGACAACCTGCACAGGCTCTTTTTTCACAAAACTGGCTGTCAGCATGAAAAAAGTAAGCAGCAGTACGGTTACATCGCTCATGGCTGTCATGTCGATGAACATGCTTTTCTTCTGAATTTTAGCTCTACTCATAATTGAAAATTTTAAGTCAAACTTCTGTTTCTGTCTGCGTGAGGAAAACCTCGGCTGGCAGAATTAATGAGTAGCTGCGAAAGTCTGTACAATGGAGAAGCCCACTTCGTCAAGGCTGTACGTCAGCTTGTCTATCTTGTTGGTGTAATAGTTATAGGAAATAACGGCCAGTGCACCGGTCAAGATACCAAATGCGGTGTTAATCAAGGCTTCAGAGATACCTGTAGACAATGCAACTGAGTCAGTACCTCCTCCGGCAGAAAGCGCGGCAAATGAACGGATCATACCGATTACGGTACCCAGCAATCCCATCAAGGTTCCTAAGGTAGTGATGGTAGCGATGATAGGCAAGTTCTGCTGCATCATGGGAAGCTCAAGTGCGGTGGCTTCTTCCAGCTCTTTTTGTATGGCAAGGATTTTCTGATCTTTCGTCAGTTCATTGCTTTGCTCCATTTCGCGGTATTTACGGAGAGTGGAGCTCACTACATTGGCCACTGAGCCGCGCTGCTTGTCACATAATTCTTGTGCTTTCTCCATGTCTCCTTTATTCAAGGCATCTTTAATCTGCGCCACGAATTTGGAGAGCTTGCTTCTTCCGAAAGAGGCGCGAAGGGTAAAATAACGTTCTACGCTTAAGGTGAGCACAGTCAACAAAAGAGTTTGGATAACAGGCACAATGATGCCTCCTTTATAGATAGTTCCCAACATGTTTCCTGGAAGCGGATGATTGTTAGGGTCATTGTTCATGAAGTTGGCCGGGTTTCCAAACACAAAATGATAAATGCAAATGGCTGCGATGAAACATGCGATGATGATTAAACCTGCGGCTTCTATTCCTTTGAAAGATTGTTTTGAGTTATTCGTTTTCATAATTTAATCGTTTTATAGAGTTTTGTTTTTTTGAAAAGTTTAGACAATAAGTAACTGGCTTGCGTCAAGCATGTGAAGCAAGAAATCCATATCCACTCCGACACTTTGCAAGGGTGCCGGAGCAGTGAAAAACAACTAACCTATAAAACGGCTAAATAATGATTTTCCTCATGGCAAATACATAGTATTCGCATGAAGGAATCACACAATGAATGTTGGTTGAAGGGTAAAGGCTCTCCTTGTCCTTCAACAAACCTACCTCACGTAGGGAATGATGGAATAATAATAAACGTAAGGAAAAATTGATGTTTTGTTCATCATTGCGCATCACACGTTCATCCAGCAATCTGTTGAATGAATGGTCGTGGGTAAGCGTGCTGAACAAATCATGCGTTTTATCCAGAGTCGCATGGATAAAATGGAAGGTTTCGTCCGCATCCGTCTGGTTTAATACCGCAGATGAGGTCTGGGCATCATGGGACGCATGGTTACATGAAACAGCCCCTGCCATCTCTACTCTCATAAAGATGACCGCCAGTAACAGCATTATTTTAAATATGGTCTGTTTCATATATTCAATTTCTATTTTTACTAATAAGTCCGGCAAATATAGATAATATTCTTATCTGGGCAAAATATTGCTGGAATATTTCCTTTTAGTTTCAAGATTGAGAAGCTTGAATACCTCATGCTTTGCTATAATAACATTTCTTTTTGCTGAAATGTTCGCTGGAATGGAAACTTTCTCGCAAAAAATACTGAAAAATGCGTACCTTTGCCAAAAAATACAAAGAAAAGAATGAATTTTCAGAAACTGACTCCTATCGTAAACAAACCAAACGCCTGGGCTTTGAGTCCGCTGGTGGTCTTTTTATGTATTTATCTGGTCACTTCTCTCCTCATCAACGACTTCTATAAGATTCCCATCACGGTGGCCTTTATGTTTTCGTCCATTTACGCCGTGGCCATTACGAAAGGACTGAGCTTGAACGACCGTTTGTTGCAGTACTCCACAGGAGCGGCCAACAAGAATATCATGTTGATGATTTGGATTTTTATTCTGGCAGGTGCTTTTGCACAGTCGGCTCAGGCCATGGGTGCTATCGATGCAACGGTAAACCTGACTTTGCGGCTGCTTCCGGGCAATCTGCTGCTGGCCGGAATCTTCCTGGCATCATGCTTCATTTCTCTTTCCATCGGAACATCGGTCGGTACCATTGTCGCGCTGGTTCCTGTGGCTGCGGGTATTGCGGCAAAGACGGATGTCAGCGTGGTCTTCATGACGGCGGTAGTAGTAGGCGGTGCCTTTTTCGGCGATAACTTGTCCTTTATTTCCGATACGACCATTGCAGCTACCCGTACACAAGGGTGCGTGATGCGCGATAAATTCCGGGTGAACTCCCTGATTGCTTTTCCGGCTGCCTTGCTTGTGTTCATCTATTATATTATCTACGGAAGCCATATTGAAGTGGCACAGAATATTCCTCACGTAGACTGGTTGAAAGTGATTCCATACATTATTGTACTGGGAACCGCAGTAGCAGGCGTCAACGTACTGCTGGTGCTGTTGCTGGGACTGATTTCCACGGGCATTGTAGGCATGATATACGGCACGTTCGATGCATTCGGATGGTTCGGTGCCATGGGAAAAGGCATGACGGGCATGGGAGAGCTGATTATCGTGACCCTGATGGCCGGAGGTATGCTGGAACTGATACGTTTCAACGGGGGAGTGGACTATGTGCTGCACCGCCTGACACAGCACGTAAAGGGTAAACGCGGGGCGGAACTGAGTATTGCAGCCCTGGTAAGTCTGGCCAATATCTGTACGGCCAACAACACGATTGCCATTATTACCGTAGGCCCGCTGGCCAACGACATTGCCGAGCAGTTCCGGGTAGACAAGCGGAAGAGTGCCAGTATTCTGGATACGTTCTCGTGCGTCATTCAGGGCATTATTCCTTACGGAGCACAGCTATTGATTGCGGCCGAACTTTCCGGTCTGTCGCCCATCAACATCATAGGCTATTTGTATTACCCTATGACATTGGGGGTAGTGGCCATACTGAGTATCTTGTTCCGTTATCCGCGCCGGTATTCCTGATCAGGCTATGCACCGGATTTTTTTAATTTTGTCATCAAACTAAAACAGAAAAATATATGCTGATTTATAATACTACTTTTCATGTAGAGATGGGCGATGCCCGTAACTTTGTGATTTGGCTGAATGAATATTACATTCCCGAAGTGGAAAATCTGGGTGAGCTGAAGAATCCCCGTATTCTGCGTATCCTGAGCCATAAAGAGCAGGACAGTGAATGTTTCTCACTTCAGTGGGAAGTAGAAGACAGTGCTGCACTGCATCGCTGGCACGTAAAGCAGGGGGCGACACTGAATGCGGAGATGATGAAGGTGTTCAAGGATAAGGTCATCGGTTTCCCCACATTAATGGAGGTGATAAGGTGATACAGCCGGTCAAAGAAAAAATTATTCTCGGCATCGACCCGGGTACGAACATCATGGGATACGGAGTGCTGAAGGTGACGGGGGTGAGACCAGAGGTAATGACGTTGGGTGTTATTGACTTGCGTAAATGTACCGATTCGTACCTGAAGCTGAAGCATATCTACGAACGGGTGCAGGGTATCATTTCATCGTATCTTCCGGATGAGCTGGCCATCGAGGCTCCATTCTTCGGGAAGAACGTGCAGTCCATGCTGAAACTGGGACGTGCACAGGGAGTAGCCATCGTGGCCGCACTGACGCGTGACATTCCCGTGACGGAATATGCCCCGCTGAAAATCAAGATGGCCATTACCGGCAACGGGCAGGCCAGCAAGGAGCAGGTGGCCGATATGCTGAAGCGCATGCTGCACATACCCGACTCGGAAATGGGTCCTTTTATGGATGCGACGGATGCGCTGGGAGCGGCTTATTGCCATTATTTGCAGATGGGACGTCCGGAAATGCCGAAAGCTTATTCCAGCTGGAAGGACTTTATCGCCAAGAATCCGGGACGCATAAAGAAATAGGAGATTATAACCATGAATTTAAAACAGCTTGTAGTAATGTCAGCCGTGGCTGTGGCTACTGGGTGTACTTCTTCACAGCAGCATACCAGTACGCCGTTTGATGAATATCCGGTGTACGAGGGGGAATGGGTGGAAATGGCTTATACGCCAGCTTCAACCCGGTTCTCGCTTTGGGCTCCTTCGGCTCAGGAAGTGCGGGTGCTGCTGTATGAAAAAGGACAGGGAGGTTCTGCCTATCGTATGGTGAAGATGGAACCGGAATCTGACGGTATGTGGCAGGCTCGCGTGGACGAAGACCTGAAAGGAAAGTTCTATACATTCAATGTCAAGATAGACGATGTGTGGCAGGGAGATACACCCGGACTCATGGCAAAGGCTGTGGGAGTGAACGGCGACCGTGCAGCCGTTATCGACTGGAAGGAGACGAATCCGAAAGGCTGGAACGAAGACAAGCGTCCGCCGCTGAAACGTTTCTCCGACATGGTGATTTATGAACTGCACCATCGTGATTTCTCTATCGATACCATCTCCGGCATCCGGCACAGAGGAAAGTTCCTGGCTTTGACGGAGGAAGGAACGCATACCTATCTGGGCGAGAAAACGGGCATTGACCATTTGAAGGAGTTGGGGGTGACACACGTACAGTTGTTGCCTTCGTTTGACTTTTCTTCGGTGGACGAAACCAAGCTCGACAAACCGCAGTACAACTGGGGATATGACCCGAAGAACTACAACGTGCCGGAAGGTTCGTATGCCACCGACCCTTATCAGCCCGAAGTGCGTATCCGCGAGTTCAAACAGATGGTCATGGCGCTTCACCGGGCAGGCATCCGGGTAGTGATGGACGTGGTGTATAATCACACGGCTATCACGAAAGGAGGCAATTTTGAACGGACCGTACCAGGTTATTTCTATCGCACGGACGAGGAAGGGAAATGGGCCAACGCATCGGGTTGTGGCAATGAAACGGCCAGCGAACGGCCGATGATGCGGCGTTTCATGATAGAATCGGTCTGCTATTGGGCCAGAGAGTATCACATAGATGGATTCCGTTTTGACCTGATGGGGATTCATGACATCGAGACCATGAATGCCATTCGCCAGGCACTCGACAAGATTGACCCTACAATATGCATGTATGGAGAAGGCTGGGCAGCCGGAAAACCGCAACTGCCGGATAGTCTGCTGGCCATGAAGAAGCATGCGGCCCGGTTGCCACACATCGGCATGTTCTGCGATGAAATGCGCGACAGCCTGCGTGGTCCGTGGGGAAACGATGCCAAAGGAGCTTTTGTTATCGGACGCATGGGATACGCCGCCGGTGTGAAGTTCGGGCTGGCGGGAGGAATTGCACATCCGCAACTGGTCAGCGACAAGGAATCTGCCGTTCCGGCTTTCTGGGCTGCACAACCGGAGCAGATGATCAGTTATGTGAGCTGTCACGATGACCTTTGTCTGGCCGACCGCCTGAAGGCGACGTTGCCGGGACTTTCTGCGTTAGAGATGAATGCCTTGGCCAAACTGGCCGCTACGGCAGTCTTCACATCTCAGGGCATCCCGTTCTGGTATGCAGGTGACGAAGTGCTACGCGACAAGCAGGGGGTAGCCAATTCGTACAAGAGCCCGGACGCAATCAATGCCATCAACTGGGGGCGGAAGACTTCGCAGCGTGATTTCTTTGATTATGTGAGGGGTCTGATTGCCATGCGAAAGGCACATCCTTCTTTCCGTATGGGAGATGCGGACTTGATTGCCAAACACCTGGAGTTCTTGCCGGTACCAGCCAGCAATGTGGTGGCTTTCCGTATCAAGGGAAGTCCGGCTGGCGATTCGTGGCTGAACACGATTGTGGTGCTCAATGCCCGTACGGAACCTGTGCAGATAGACGTACCTGAGGGACGTTACTGGATAGCCTGTCGTGACGGGCGCATAGACAATGTGCTGGGACTGGGCACGCTAACAGACAACAAACTGGTGGTAGCACCTCGTACGGCCATGATTGTGCATCAATAAACCAAGAGAACAACTACTTAAAGAAACAAAATAAAAACAGAGAAAGACAATGCAGAATGTAATTACAATTGAGAACGGAGTGACTCGTCATCCGTTGTACCGGATGAAAGAGCCTGTGAACTTGCAGATTGCGGCAGGAGAACATGTGGCCATCGTAGGACCGAACGGTGGCGGAAAGAGCCTGTTGGTAGACACCATTACCGGACGCTATCCGTTGCTGATGAATGAAGTGAAATATGACTTCTCACCTTCGGAATCGAAGATGGCTTGCGATAATATCAAGTACATCACGTTCCGTGACTCGTACGGGGATGCCGACGGGAACTATTATTACCAGCAGCGCTGGAATTCGCAAGATTTGGACGATACGCCTATCGTGGCCGATTTGCTTCCTCCCTGCAAGGACGAACAATTACGAAAAGCACTGTACGATTTGTTTGGCATTGAGGAGATGCTCAACAAACATATTATTCTGCTGTCGAGCGGAGAGCTCCGTAAGTTTCAGCTGACCAAGACCTTGTTGAGCGGCCCGAGGGTGCTGATTATGGACAATCCTTTTATCGGACTGGATGCCCGCACCCGGGGACTGCTGCACACATTGCTGGGAAAACTGACTGAGATGACCAACTTGCAGGTGATTCTGGTCTTGTCGAAGACAGACGATATCCCGACATTCATTACTCACGTGATACCGGTAGAAGACCGTCATTGTGGCCCGAAAATCACCTTGCAGGAATATCTGGCACACCGTGAACCAGACCCTGCTCATGTGCTGTCTGAGGAGAAACGGCAGCGGATACTGGACTTGCCGTATGCCGATAACCTGTTCCACACAGAGCATATCGTGGACTTGAACAAGGTAAGCATCCGTTACGGAGAACGGGTGATTCTGAAAGAACTCGACTGGACGGTGAAATGCGGTGAGAAGTGGGCGCTCAGCGGCGAGAACGGGGCAGGGAAATCTACCTTGCTTAGTTTGATTTGTGCTGATAATCCACAAAGCTATGCCTGCGACATTTCTTTGTTCGGTCGCAAACGAGGAAGTGGCGAGAGTATCTGGGAAATCAAGAAACACATCGGCTATGTGAGTCCCGAAATGCACCGTGCTTATCTGAAGAACCTGCCGGCTATTGACATTGTGGCCAGCGGATTGCATGATTCCATCGGACTGTATCGTAAAACACAGGAGAAGGATGTGGATACGTGTGTGTGGTGGATGGATATCTTTGGCATTGCTGACCTGAAAGACCGTAGCTTCCTGCAACTCTCCAGCGGGGAACAGCGTATGGTGTTGCTGGCTCGTGCGTTTGTCAAAGACCCTGAACTGCTGATTCTGGACGAGCCGTTGCACGGACTGGATATGTGTAACCGCCGGTTGGTGAAGGATGTCATCGAAGCATTCTGCGCCCGGAAAGATAAAACCCTGATTATGGTAACCCACTATCAGGAAGAACTGCCCGCTACCATTACGAATTCTTTGTTCCTGAAACGCAATAAATAAAAGAAGCTGATTTTTGGTAGATGCAGATTCTTTTCTGCGAGAAAGCACATCTGTGTTCCATTTCCGGGTAGAAACCATGTTCAAGCGTTTCTCCGGGAATATGAAAAAATGAACTCAGATACAGAAACCCATATAAAAATGGCAAATGAAGATGATTTTACACTGTCACCTTCATTTGCCATTTTATTTTAAAGGATATTTATTGAATTTGAAAAGTCTGTAAGCAAGAGCTTACATGCTTAGTATGCGAAAGTTTTACCAACTCTGTCTGTCCTGCATCTGGCGAAGCGCCGTCCGGTAGTCTTCTACCAGCTCTTTCATCACCTCATCCACCGTCTGTAACTTACGAAGCTGGGATGCGGCTTGTCCTATTTCCAGTTCTCCTTCGTAGAGGTCGCCTTCGAAGATTCCCTTCTTGGCTCGGCCTTTTCCCAACAAAGCCTTCAGTTCATCTACTGAGACTCCTTTCTGTTCCGCCTCCTCTATCTGCTTGTAGAAATCATTTTTAATCAGACGGGTAGGGGAAAGCTGCTTGAGTGTCAGAAGAGTATCTCCTTCATTCAATCGCAGGCAACGGTCCTTGAAATTGAAATGTGCCGAACTCTCTTCCGTCAGAGCAAAGCGGGTACCCATCTGTACTCCTTCTGCGCCTAACGCTTCGGCGGCTAAGATACCTTCACCCGATACAATTCCTCCTGCCGCAATAAGAGGCACACTGCACACCTTTTTGACGGCCGGAATCAGACAGAAAGTCGTAGTTTCCTCTCGTCCGTTGTGGCCGCCTGCTTCGAAGCCTTCTGCCACAATGGCATCTACTCCGGCTTCTTCACATTTCATGGCAAAACGGCTGGAAGATACTACGTGAGCCACCTTGATGCCCGCCTGTTGCAGCTTGGAAGTCCATGTCTTGGGATTTCCCGCAGAGGTAAACACGATTTTTACGCCTTCTTCCTGAATGATTTCCATGAGGGTTTCAATCTCCGGATACATCAGCGGCACATTGACTCCGAAAGGCTGGTCGGTGGCAGCCTTGCACTTGCGGATGTGTTCACGCAGGGTCTCCGGGTGCATGGAACCGGCACCCAACAACCCCAGTCCACCGGCGTTGCTCACGGCTGAAGCCAGTCTCCATCCGCTGCACCATACCATTCCACCTTGAATGATGGGGTAGCGGATGCCGAAAAGGTGACAGACTCTGTTTTGCATATCAATCAGTTATTTTTTATATTTCTCAATCAGGTTCTTGGCTACGGTGTCACCTAGTTCTACTGCTTTTTCCAGGTTAGCCATACCTTCCTTCTTCTTTCCCTGCTGTACCTGGCAGTAACCCAGCATACGATAGGCTGCCGCATTCTTGGCATCCAGTTCAATAGCTTTGTTCAAGGCTTTCACCGTTTCTTCCGGCTGGTTTACCCGCAAATGTACGCTTCCTTTTTCTACCCAGTATTCCACGTTCTTCGGTTCCATCTCAATAGCCTTGTTGATGTCATTGATGGCCTGCTGGTACATACGGCATTGCATTTCGGTCTGTTCACGGATAAAATAGAAATCAGACGATACCTGGCCCATCATGGCGTCGTGGAACAAATTGTAGTCTACCACTGCTTCGCGGAACTGTTTGTCTTCCGCTTTCATGCGGGCACGTTCGTACAGATAAGGAGCAGCTTCTTTTCCATAGGGAGGATTGTATTTAGCCACGGCACTGTCCATCAGGGCAATGGCTTCCTTCTTTGAAGCACCTTCAATCAGTTCCTTGGTCTTGGCAGCGGCATAGAAAGATGCGGCAGAAGCTAACGGCGAGCGGTTTACTGCTTCGTAGCTGGCAAATGCTTCCGGATATTTCTGCATGGCAAAATAAATATCTCCCTGCAGCTGGTAGTACAGTCCCTGCTTGTCGTTTTCCAAGGCCGTATTGATTTCCTTCAGTGCCCGTTCCATGGTCCAGTCGCCATACGGTTTGGCTCCCTGCAGACCAAGCACATAATTATACAACAGCTTGGAGAGATTATAGTATGCGTCTCCCTTGTTTTCATTCACTTCCACCATGGTTTGCAGGTCTTTTTCTGCCAGTGCATAGTGTGCGTCGTCACCGTATCCTATGTAACAAACGGCACGGCGGGAATAACCTTCGCTATTTTTCGGATATTGCTGGATAAATTCGTTCAGCAGGTTCAGGTATTCTTCTTTTGACAGGTTGGAAGAAGACATGTAAAGGTACACCAGTGCCTGAGACTCGTCTTCCGGCAATCCTTTCTTGATGCCGATGGTATTCAGCGTAAAGTCATTGGCAGAGAGTGCGGTGATAGACAGACTCTTTGCATAGCCTATTCCGATGGCATAGCTTGATGTGCTTTCCTTGTCACTGTTCTTCTGTACCAGTCCCACTACTTCTCCTTCTGCATTCATCACCGGACAACTTACGGTCTTTTCGCCCGTTTTCATGTTCAGGGTATAATAGAAAGAGTTGTTGCTGATGGTATCGATTTTGGAAATGGTACCGTGTGTACCCGAAGCGGCTTTCTGTGTAGAGTAAGGAAGTACGTACACCGTTTCACTGACTGCCCCCGGACGAGATGTCGGTTGCAAGGCCACAATCTTCTTATCGGCTGCTGTCTTGAACTTCACTACGTCGTACATATCGTTGGCTCCCAGAATGTATTCCACTGGAAGTTCCTTTCCGTCGGCAGTCACGACTACGGCACGTTCGGCTCCTTTAAACAGGGTATAGTCGGATACGGCCGTACCGTTTTCATCAATGTAGAATCCGTTTCCGGTATTGAGAATCTGATTCTCCTTATTGTACGTGATGACAGAGAACACAGCTTTTCTGGCTTTGTTGGCCCACTTAGGAAGTTCCTGGGCCATTGAGGTCTGAAAAGCCATTCCACAGCATGTCAGCACGAGGGTAATTTTTCCTATTTTCATGGTAGTATGTATGTTTTATTGTTTTATTCTTCTCCGAATCCTCTTTGTTTCACAGCTTCATAGATGAGGATACCTGCTGCCACGGACACGTTCAGTGACTCAATGTTGCCGAACAACGGAATCTTGATCCATTCGTCGCAAAGTGCCAGGTGGTCGTAGGGCACACCGGTATCTTCCGCACCCATGATGATACACGTAGGACCCTGATAATCGGCCTTGGTGTAGTCGTAGTCACCCTTCTCTGTGGCTGCGACAATCTTGAATCCACTGTCTTTTAAGAATTTGATGGTATTCGTCAGGTTGTTTTCACGGCACACCGGAATGGTATGCAAGGCTCCGGCAGAAGTCTTGATGGCATCCGCATTGACACTGACACTGTTTTTTGACGGAATGATGATGGCATCCACACCAGCACATTCACACGTACGGGCAATGGCTCCGAAGTTGCGCACATCGGTCAGGCCGTCCAGCAAGATGAGCAGCGGGTTCTTTCCCTGCTCGAACAAGAAAGGCACGATGTCTTCCGTACGCTGGTAAGTGATGGGCGAGATAAAGGCCACCACTCCCTGATGGTTCTTCTTGGTGATGCGGTTGATACGTTCCACCGGTACACGCTGCACGGGGATGAACGTATCTTTCAACACGGCGAAAAGCTCCTTCGACAAGTCGCTCTGGATGTCTTTCTTGATTAATACTTTGTCAATTTCTTTTCCGGCCTGGATAGCCTCGATAACGGCGCGTACGCCGAAAATCATTTCGTTCTTTTCTATCATGGTCTTGTTTGTTTCTTGTTATTGTTTAAAGCCTAACAGGGCACGGGCGTTCTGTACGGCAGCCTCTGTCAGGGTGGCACCACTGAGCATGTGGGCAATTTCCTGCACCCGCTCTTCATCCGTCAGGCGGCGGATATGACTGTTGGTTCCGGTGTCGGTATCTTCCTTGTACACTTTGTAGTGCGCAATTCCGCGTGCGGCAATCTGGGGCAGGTGAGTGATGCTGATTACCTGACGGTTCTGGCGTCCCATGTCCTGCATTATCAGTGCCATTTTCTCTGCAATGGAGCCTGATACACCGGTATCAATTTCATCGAAGATGATGGTCGGCAGTTTGACGGCTCCGGCAATCATGGCCTTGAGTGAAAGCATGACGCGGGCAATTTCACCTCCCGAAGCAATGGAAGCCACGTTCTGCAAAGTTCCGTTCTTATTGGCTGAGAACAGGAAAGTCACGCTGTCCATCCCTTTGCTGTCGGGTTCCTTTCTGGGAGTCAGTTCCACGGCAAAACGCACGTTAGGCATACCCAGTGGAATGAGCAGGGATTCCATCTGCGATTCAATGTGCCGTGCCGACTGTGTACGAAGCGCGGTCAGCTTTTCGGCCTGACGAAGCACCTCGGCATACAATTTCTTCTTTTCACCCTCTAGTTCTGCGATCCGGTCGTCGAAAGAAGTGATGGCATTCAACTGGCTGCGATAGCTTTCCGTCAGCTCAATCAGTTCTTCTACCGACTGCACGCGGTGTTTCTGCTGCAAGGAATAAATCAGGTTCAACCGTTCGTTGACAAAATCCAGACGTGCCGGATTGAATTCCACTTCTTCCTCCGCATTGCCGATTTCGCGGGAAATATCTTTCAGTTCAATGTAGCAACTGTTCAGCCGTTCCATCCATTCCTTAGCCGGCGCATATACCTGTGTCAGGCCCTGAAGAGTCTGCATGCACTCCTTGGTCAGTGAAACCGTACCGCCTTCCTCGCCGTTAATCAGCTGGCTGGCTTTATAGAGTCCGGCCTTAATGTCCTCGGCATGGCTCAGGGTCTCCGCTTCCTGTTCCAGTTCTGTCTGCTCTCCGTCTTTCAGTCCGGCTTCTTCCAACTGTTCCAGCTGAAAGCGGATATAATCTTCATCCTGACGGCTCTTTTCAGCCTGTGCGATGAAATCATCCAGTTCCTTTGCCACCTTCTTATAAGAAAGGTATACCGACTGATAAGCCGACAATGCCTGCTCGTCTTGTGCCAGAATGTCCAGAATGTTCAACTGAAAACCTTCCTTGTTCAGTAACAGGTTCTGGTGCTGGCTGTGCACGTCAATCAGTTTTTCGCCCAGCATTTTCATCTGTGCCAGCGAAGCCGGCGTATCGTTGATGAAAGCACGGCTTTTTCCGTTAGCCGACACTTCACGGCGAAGGATACATTCGTCCGGTTCGAATTCGATGTCATTCTCCTGAAAGAACGGTTCCATGCCGTAGTTGGCAATCCGGAAAGTCGCCTCCACGATACACTTGGAAGCCCCCTTCTTGATGGATTTCACGTCGGCACGCTGTCCCAACAGGAGTCCGATAGCCCCTAAGATAATGGACTTTCCGGCACCGGTCTCACCGGTAATCACCGAAAAGCCAGACGTAAAGTCAATGTCCAGCTTATCAATCAGGGCATAGTTCTGTATAAAGATAGACTGTAGCATAACGGTTTAGGAATGAAACAGACTGGAAAGTTTATCCACAATGTCTTCGGCCACTTCCTGCTTGCGCTTTAACGGGTAGGAAACAGCTTCAGTGCGGTCTATAATCGTAATCTTGTTGGTGTCGCAACGGAAACCGGCTCCTTTGTCATTCAGCGAGTTCAGCACGATGAAGTCAAAGTTCTTGCGTGCCAGCTTATCCTGTGCATGGCTTACCTCGTCGCAAGTCTCCAGCGCGAATCCCACTAACAGCTGGCCCGGACGTTTTTCCTTTCCTAAGGAAGCAGCAATGTCGCAAGTCGGTTTCAACCGCAGCACTAGGTCGTCCTTTTCCCGTTTGATTTTCTGGTCGGCCACCTGCTCCGGTGTAAAGTCCGCTACGGCTGCACACAAGATTCCTGCGTCTGCATCCTTGAAGGCATCGGCAGCTGCACGGTGCATTTCAGCCGCACTCTCCACGTCTATGCGACGAATGTTCGGATGAACCGTCTGCAGGGTAACCGGACCGCTCACCAATACCACTTCCGCTCCGCGTGAAGCACAAGCCTCAGCCAGAGCATAACCCATCTTTCCGGAAGAGTAATTGCCGATAAAGCGCACCGGGTCAATTTTCTCATAAGTAGGACCTGCGGTAATGACGATTTTCCGTCCGGCCAAATCTTGCTGACGGGCAAAGAACGCTTCCAGCACTTCGATGATTTTCTCAGGCTCTTCCATGCGTCCTTTTCCTACTAGGTGGCTGGCCAACTCGCCCGAAGCCGGTTCGATAATATGATTGCCATAGCTGCGCAGAATGTCGAGGTTATGCTGGGTAGAAGGATGAGCAAACATATCCAGGTCCATGGCCGGAGCCACAAACACCGGGGCCTTCATCGACAGGTAGGTCGTCACCAGCATGTTGTCGGCTACCCCGTGCGCCATCTTTCCGATGGTGGAAGCTGTAGCCGGGGCAATGACCATGGCGTCAGCCCACAATCCCAAGTCCACGTGGCTGTGCCATGTGCCGTCACGCTGTGAGAAAAACTCGCTGATGACAGGCTTGCTGGTCAGCGCCGAAAGCGTGATGGGAGTGATGAACTCCTTTCCTGCCGGCGTGATGACAATCTGCACCTCCGCACCTTTCTTAATCAGTCCGCGTGTCAGCACGGCTGCCTTGTAGGCCGCAATACTACCCGTGATACCCAGTACAATTTTTTTGCCTTGTAGTGTATTCATGCTACCTTCCGTTTACTTGACCAGCCCCGTTTCGCGCAGGCGGATTTTTGTCAATACATTCTTCGTGTTCAGCGTGAAGTCTCCGTTCATAATCCAGCCGTAGTAGCCCAAATCTTTCTTGAGCACTTCCGACACCGGAATACCTTTGTATTTTCCGAAGTTGAACACTTCCACGCCGTTGTCGTCATACACGATTCTTCCGGCAAAGTCCACGTTCTTGCTGTAGCTGGAATATTCCGACAGGTAGTTGATATCGTTCTGAAGCACGTCAGGGTAGTGGTCGAGCTGTGCTTTCAGCACCTCGTAGGTAGCCCGTGTATCGGCTTCTGCCGTATGCGCGTCTTCCAGGTTCTTTCCGCAGTAGAACTTGTAGGCAGCCGAAAGCGTGCGCTGTTCCAGCTTGTGGTAAATCACCTGCACGTCGACAAACTTCCGCTTGGTCAGGTCGATGTCGATACCAGCACGGAGGAATTCCTCTACCAGTACCGGCACGTCAAAGCGGTTGGAGTTAAAACCGGCAATGTCGGCCCCTTCAATGTCGCGGGCAATGTCCTTTGCCACTTCCTTGAAAGTAGGGCAGTCGGCCACATCCTCGTCGTGAATGCCATGAATGGCAGTCGATGCCTCCGGGATGTGCATTTCCGGATTGATGCGCAAGGTCTTGGCCTCTTCGTTGCCGTTAGGATAAACCTTCAAGTAGCAGATTTCTACAATACGGTCTGTATTAATATTAGTGCCCGTGGTCTCCAAATCGAAGAACACGAGCGGATTTTTCAAGTTCAGTTTCATGAGTCTGTGTGTAACAAAAAAGATTAGTCGTTCAGCATCATCGGCATCAGCAGCATCAGCAGGTCTTCGTCTTCCTCCTGTTCTTCAGGAACGATGACACCTGCGCGTGACGGGTCGGCCAGTTCGATGATGATGTTCTGTGCAGAAATGTTGTTCAGAATGTCAATCAGGAACGACGACTTGAAACCGATGCTCATCGGGTTGCCGCCATACTGGCAAGCGATGGTTTCTTCGGCCGAAGTAGAGAAGTCGATGTCCTGTGCAGAAATCTTCATCTGGTTTTCTGACAAGCTCAGCTTGATCAGGCTGCTTGACTGTGAAGAGAACACAGACACACGGCGCAGGGCACTGATGAAGAGCGCACGGTCAATAATGGCACGGTGCGGGTTGTTCTGCGGAATGACAGAATTATAGTTCGGATAACGTCCCTCAATCAGACGACAAATCATCTGATAGTTTTCGAGGGTGAACATGGCATTGCGGTCGTCAAAGCCAATCTGTACGTCGCCCTGTTCCTTCGGCAACAGGTTCTTCAGCAGGTTGGCCGGCTTCTTCGGAAGGATGAAGGCAGCTTTTTCTGCTCCTCGTGCAGCATAAGTCTTGCAACGTACCAGCTTATGACCGTCGGAAGCCACCAATGTAATGTCTTCCGTACTGATGTCAAAATAAATGCCGTTCATCACCGGACGAAGTTCGTCGTCGGCAGTCGCAAAAAGGCTGCGGTTTACGCCGTTCATCAAGATTTCTGCTCCCATGGTCACCTGTACGGCATTGCTGCCCAATGCCTGTGCCTGCGGATATTCGTCGGCATTCTGTCCTATCAGACTGTATTTTCCATTCAGGTATTCCACGGTAATTTCCATGTTGCTGGGTTCGATGTGGAAACTCAGCGGCTGCTCAGGAATCTCTTTCAATGCTTCCAGCAATGTCTTGGAAGAAACGGCGAAACGGCCGTCACTGTCCGATTCGTTCACTTCGATAGAAGTAGACAGCGTAGTGTCATTGTCCGAAGCAGTCATAAAGAGCGTACCGTCTCTCAGTTCGAAGAGGAAACAGTCCAGAATGGGTAATGAATTTCTTGAGTTGATTACTCGGCTGATAGCCTGCAAATGACTGAATAAAGCAGTACTTGAAACGATAAACTTCATAGCTGTTTTTATATTTGTTTTTGTTCTGTTTTTATTATTAAATGCATCCTCGGATGCCCTAAACCAATTGCCAAAGTTACGAAAAGATTGCATACGCCCCACAAAAAAAGGTCTTAAAAATTAGTTTTCTTCTATGGAAAGTCGTAATTTCGTCACCGAATTTAAAAATACTATTTATGGAATTAGCAGGAAGAGTGATTGCGGTTCTGGAACCGAAAGGCGGTACATCGCGGAACGGCAACGAATGGAAGGTACAAGAATATGTCATCGAAACGCACGACCAGTATCCGCGTCGCATGTGCTTTGATGTCTTTGGTGACGACAAAATCAAACAGTTTAATATTCAGGTGGGCGAGGAACTGAACGTATCGTTCGACATTGATGCCCGCGAATGGCAAGGACGCTGGTTCAACAGTATCCGTGCATGGAAGGTGGAACGTGTAGGAGCCACTCCTCAGATGCCTCCGGTAGAAGCTCCATTCCCTCCGGTAAATGCAGCTCCGGCCGATTTCTCCATGACAGACGAGAAAGACGACCTGCCGTTCTAAATGAATAAAAGAAATTTGAAAGCCTCCTTTGCTTCTAAAAAGATGAAGTGAAGGAGGTTTTTTATTGGCTGTTTTCGGCCGTGTGCTTGACGGGTTGTCGGGGTTGGCAGGTATTTTTAAAACTATATATACACAAGGTGTGGAAAAATACAAGATTTATATTTTTCCACACCTATATATAAAAAGTTAGAAAAACCGGTGCCAACCCGTCAACCTGTCAAGTTCTCCATTGTGTGAAAAAACACACTTACGTTTTAGTTCGGATGTACTTGCGTTTGAGTTTGAACGTACTTGCGTTTTGAATCAAACGGCCTTGCGTTTTGAATCAAACGGCCTTGCGTTTTAGGTTGAATGAACTTGCGTTTTAAAAAATCGGATACTACATGGATACTGATGCTTCCCGTCATTACTTCTGTTATATTATGTTCAACAGAATCCGGTATAAATTCCTCCAGCTTTGGAGTTAAAACTCCGTATCTGGTTTCAAAATTATTGTCATTCTCACTTAAAATACAAATGAATACACTATCTTTGTGTATGTCAAACTGCACACTATCTGCATAGATTATTACATTCTGGGACATCAAGCCCGTTAAATATTTATTCTGAGGTTCATACACTAAAACCTTTCACATCGTAAAGATAGGGGTAGTCTTGACTTTTGTACATAAGTAAATATATTGAAAATGAAAGCGAAACCCTTTATCAAGTGGGTTGGAGGTAAGAGCCAACTCATCGAACAACATAAATCCTTGTTTGTCGTAAGTGATTCAAATCCACAAAATGTAGATAATTTTTTGATCATCTTTACAAAAGATTCTCTATTAAATGAGTTTCTGCTGCGAGAATGAACAAACAACCGTTGAATTGATAATTGAAAGCTTATTATCCTATCAAACCTACTAATTATATGAAACAATATGAAGCGGTGATAGAGACTTTGGAAATGCTGGGCGGGGTTGCCACATTAGGAGAACTAAATAAAGAAGTTTTTAAAATTAAAGATTGTGAATGGAGAACAAAGACTCCTTTTGCAAGTATTCGTCGTATAGTTCAACAAACGAAAGGGATTTATAAAATAAAACCAGGATTATATGGACTTGAAAAATACAAAAAACAACTTGAAGGTAGAGGAATAATAACTGAAACAGATGAAAACAAAGACTCTGCAGAGATCTGCAAATTCAATCACACTTACTATCAAGGCGTTTTGCTTATAATAGGGAAGTATCATAATATGCAAACTTTTATCCCTAACCAAGATAAGAATAAAAAATTCTATAATGGGCAAAAATTACAAGAACTTGCCACTCTCCATGAGCAACCACACTATTCATATCCTCAATTCATAAAACGCAGTTCTACTATTGACACTATTTGGTTTAATGATCGAAATATGCCTGATTCTTTTTTTGAGATAGAGCATTCGACTGACATCCAAAATTCTTTGTTAAAATTCTATGACTTGCAAGACTTTTATGCAAGGATGGTTATTGTAGCCGACATAAAACGGATATACGAATTTGAACATAAAATGAGGTTGCATGCATTTAAAGAATTAAATGCAAAAAAACGAGTTTCATTTTTAAGTTACGAAGCACTTATCAAACAATATGAAATTGAATTGGAAAAACAATCATTAGATTTTGTTCTATAAGTATGAATACATATCTTTTTTATACAGACGAAGGCTATACTGTAGCTCCTAACAATAATAAACTTGATAGTTTGCAGATTTTAGGTATTGAAGACGGAAAGACAAAAGATGAAGCATTGATCAAACTTTTCAGTAATAACGAATGGATAAAAAAAGAAAATTTTTCAAAATCTAGAATATCCTTTTTCGTTATTATTAAGTCTGATAGTTGAGTATAGTTTTATCAATCTTCCAATGAGGGTTTCATTTGGATAAGTGGTACATGTCATAATATTTTTTCGTAGCACGATGTTTGGCTGAGTTGGGGTTCAAAATATTAAATTGCATTACTTGGCGGAAAACAAATCCACCGGCAAATATATCCTGTAGATTTTGCGTGGGTATTTGACCCGTTTGCCGGTAGTAGTACTACGGGAATTGCTGCTAATCTGTGTGGCAGACGATATTGCGGTATTGAGCAGGAAGAAGAGTTTTGTACATTGAGCAAAGCCAGGCGTGAGGAGCTGGAGGATGTCGCCGTTCGTAGGAATTTGCGTAATCACATTGCAGATTTTAAAGTAATTGATTCATTTTCTGAGGATGAGATGCCTTCTATACTTCGTGATGAGTATATTAGTGAATATGGAAAGTTACCCTTTGATTGATGTGATTATTAATGATATCCGCAGAACTGATAAGGAAATAGTATTATGAAAGCCGTTTCAAAGGATTGCAAGATCTATATGGTTATATAACTATACTCTTTAGTTATATTAACTATAAAAATTAGTTTATCAACTAAAAGTTTTAGTTCTTTGCAGTAACCAATTGAAACGGATATGAAAACACTTACTGCCAAAGAAGAAGAAATCATGGGATTTTTCTGGGAGAAAGGTCCGATGTTCGTCAAACAGCTGGTGGAACTTTACGAAGAACCCCGGCCGCACTTCAATACCCTGTCGACCATTGTAAGGGGACTGGAAGAAAAGGGGTACTTGTCGCATACTGCGTTTGGTAATACCTACCAGTATCATGCTGTAGTGTCGGAAGAGGAATTCCGGCGGAAAACCCTGCGTGGGGTCATCTCCAAATATTTCAACAACTCTTTCTTGGGGGCTGTTTCTTCGCTGGTGAAAGAGGAAGACATCTCGGTGGAAGAACTCAAAGAACTCATCCGTCAGGTGGAAGAGGGACAGAACGAAAAACCGCAATAAAACACGTCTGCCTATGGGAACCTTTTTAGTCTATATACTCAAGTCGGCTGTCTGCCTGGCGATGTTCTATCTGTTCTATCGCCTGCTGCTCAGCAAGGAAACTTTCCATCGTTTCAACCGGATGGCTTTGCTGGGAGTAATGCTGCTCTCATGCCTGCTGCCTTTGGTAAAGGTGACGGTGGAACAGGCTTCGCCGGTAAATGCACAAGTGATGTCGATGGAGGACTTGCTGCTGATGTACCAATGGAATAGCGAAGCGGTAGTGGTGGAAGAGGGAAGTCGCCCGTTCCACTGGCAGGAAGGGCTGGTGTTAGTCTATTTTGCGGGACTGTTTTTTGTCATCGCCCGTCACCTCTGGTCGCTGGGACGCATGCTTTATCTCATTCGTCACAGCCGGTGTGAAAGGTTAGACAACGGTGTATGCTTGGTAGTTCACCGTCGCAAACTGGCTCCTTTCAGCTGGATGCGCTACATCGTGATTTCGGAAACAGACTTGAAGGAAAGCGGACATCACATTCTGGTGCACGAAATGGCCCACATCCATCACCGTCACTCATGGGACTTGTTGCTGACCGAAGCCTGTGCCTGGCTGCAATGGTTCAATCCGGCCATCTGGCTGCTCAAGCAGGAGTTGCAGAACATCCACGAATACGAAGCCGACGAAGAAGTACTCCGTCAGGGCATCAATGCGAAAGAATATCAAATGCTATTAATAAAAAAAGCCGTTGGCGCAAGGCTCTACTCTATTGCCAACAGCTTTAATCACAGTTCACTTAAAAAACGTATCACTATGATGATTCGAAAAAAATCCAATCCGTGGGCACGTGCCAAGTACCTCTATGTACTTCCGTTGGCAGCCGTTACCGTAGCTGCTTTTGCCCGTCCTGAAATCTCTCAACCACTCGATGAGATTTCAAGTGTCAAAGTTAAGGATTTATCGGCAGTTTTGGAAACGTATGCCGATAAAAATGTGTCGAATCCCGCCGAAAAGACCAAACTGAAGATGAAGGTGGTGGATGAGAAAGGAAAACCCATCATTGCAGCAACCGTACTTGTGGCGAATACGACCAACGGGACCATTACCGACGAAAACGGTAATTTCACGCTGGAAGTCGGCACCGACCAAAGCATCCAGGTGGCCTACATCGGTATGAGTACGGTTAACATGTCGGTCAAAGACTGTCTGAAGAAAGCCGACCAGACAATTGTCTTGACTGAAAGCGACACAAAGAAAGATGTGAAGGTGGTAGCGCCTGCTCCGCAAGCTGTGGTGTCGGACGACCAGACGTTTAGCGTAGTGGAGCAGATGCCGGAATATCCGGGCGGTATGCGTGCTGGTCTGGAATTTATGGCACGCAATCTCAGGTATCCTGCAAAGGCACAGGAAGCCGGTAAGCAGGGGCGTGTCATCGTGCAGTTTGTGGTAAGGAAAGACGGTTCGCTGAGCGATTTCAAGGTGCTCCGTCCGGTCGACCCGTGGCTGGATGCCGAAGCTATCCGCGTAATCAGCACCATGCCGAAATGGAAGCCGGGCATGCAGGACGGAAAGCCGGTCAGCGTGAAATTTACTCTCCCGGTGACTTTCATGCTGGAGGGAACCAACAACAAGCCGAAGGCAGGTGATAAGGACGTCGTAGTAGTGGGATATGGAGTCACTCCGGCTCCTCAGAAAAGCGAAGTTCCGGCAGCAATCGTCCAGATGTTTCAGAACGGAAAGGACGGTCAGGGAAAAGAAGAAGCATTGCCGATGGTGTTGATAGACAAAACGGAGGCCTCCACCGAAACAATGAACAAGCTCGATCCTCAGTGTATTGAATCAATCACTGTATTGAAAGACGCAGATGCTACCGCAATATATGGCGAAAAAGGAAAGAATGGCGTGATTCTCATCACTACCAAAAAGAAATAAAAACACTCTCTATCTAAAAGAAAGAGGCTGTCTCAAAATCGAGTTGGGATGGCCTCTTTTGTTTTATTTCAAAT